>ERZ761603.3324-NODE-3324-length-10378-cov-48.681875_pt1 | contig 10378 bp, 7 predicted proteins | sample MGYA00511879_ERZ761603 | MGnify/ENA primary metagenome ERZ761603 (study PRJEB28899, sample SAMN02850040) | bioreactor sludge metagenome | biome: EBPR Sludge; feature: EBPR Bioreactor; material: flocular biomat | place: Australia: Thorneside Wastwater Treatment...
GCGGCGCCGGTGTTTGCCGCCGTGATGGCCAGTTCGCTGCGCACTCTCGGCATCGCACCCGACGCTCCACTGGTGGTCGCGCAGACGCCGAAAAGCACGACACCGACAGTAAAGGCCAGGCTGTGAGCGCCCAGAGCACGCCTATGCGCCACGACACGACCAGTGATGTTCTGGCGCAACTCGGCGCACTGGGCGTCCGGCCGAGCGGTGTCAGCGACGATAGCCGCCAGGTTGTTCCCGGCGACCTCTTTCTGGCCTATCCGGGTGACCTCGCCGATGGCCGCCACTACATCGCAGAGGCGATTGTCAATGGCGCTGCTGCCGTTCTCTGGGAGTCGGCCGCCGCCGGATCGGCCGCCTTCGCCTGGCGCGACGAGTGGAAGATCGCCAATCTGCCGGTCAGCGGTCTTCGCCAGCTGTGCGGCCCGCTGGCCCACGTCGTCTGCGGGCGCCCGAGTGAGCGTCTGTCGCTGGTGGCCGTCACCGGCACCAACGGCAAGACCAGCGTCACGCAGTGGATCGGCATGAGTCACCCCCGGCCATGCGCGATCATTGGCACGCTGGGCGCCGGTTTGCCGGGTCAGTTGGTCGAGACCGGCTTCACGACGCCCGAGGCGACGACACTGATGCGTTACCTCGCGGCTTTTGCCAGCAGGGAAGCCCAGGCGTGTGCGCTCGAGGCGAGTTCGATCGGCATCGCCGAAGGACGCCTCGACGGGGCTCGGATTGACATCGCGGTGCTCACCAATCTGACTCGTGACCATCTTGACTATCACCGGAATATGGCGGAATACGCACAGGCCAAGGCGAAGCTGTTTACCTGGCCGCGCCTGCGCCTGGCGGTCGTCAATCTTGACGATCCCTTCGGACGCGAACTCGCCGCGCTCAGTTCGGCAGCCAAGGTGGTTGGCTATACGCAGCAGGGCATCCCCAGTGATCAACAGGGGACCCTCCGTGCCGAAAACGTCGAGGAATCGATTGACGGGCTGCGTTTCCGTCTCTGCGCTCCGAGCGGTCGTGCCCAGATCGAGACCGGCTTGCTTGGTCGCTACAACGTCGCCAATCTGCTTGCCGTGGCGGCGGTTCTCCTTGACGCCGGCCTGACTCCAAAGGCGGTCGCCGAGCGCTTTGCCGGCTTGACTCCGCCGCCGGGCCGCCTGGAGAAAATCGGTGGCGACAACGAACCACTGGTGGTGATCGATTATGCACATACACCGGATGCCCTGGCGAGTGCCCTTAGTGCGCTGCGGCCGGTGGCCTGCGCGCGGGGTGCCGGCCTCACCGCCATTTTTGGTTGCGGCGGTGACCGTGATCGCGGCAAGCGCCCGTTGATGGGGGAGGTCGCGACAAGTCATGCCGATCGCGTCGTGTTGACCAGTGACAACCCACGTAGTGAGGATCCGCAGGCGATCCTTGACGACATTCGCGTCGCTGCGCCGGCCGCCGAGATGATTGTCGATCGCAGCGAAGCCATTCGCCGCACCCTGCTTTCGGCACATCCGGCGGAGGTGATTCTGCTTGCCGGCAAGGGACACGAGTCGTATCAGGAGATCGCCGGTGTGCGGCGACCATTTTCGGATGTCAGGCAGGCACATGCTGCCTTGGCCGCCCGTCGGGAGATGGCCCCGTGAGCGCGATGATGGACCTGCTCGGTGCCGCGCGCGCCATGGCTGGCAGGGTTGCCGGCGACAATCTGGGCTTCTGCGGCGTGTCGACCGACAGTCGAACCCTAGCAGCCGGCGAGCTGTTTCTTGCCCTGCGCGGCGAGAACTTTGATGGTCACCACTACGTCGCGGCGGCCCAGGCGCGTGGCGCGGCCGCTGCGGTGGTGGCGGCAGACGCTGCGGATGGACTGTCCTCGCTTGGCCTGCCCCTGATCCTGGTCGACGAGACGCGGCTGGCACTGGGGGCGCTTGCCGCCGACTGGCGCAGCCGGTTCACGCTGCCGGTGATCGCCGTGACCGGCAGCAACGGCAAGACGACGACCAAGGAAATGATCGCCAGCATCCTGAAAGCCACTTTCGGTGAAGCGGTGTTGTCAACCGCGGGCAACTACAACAACGACATCGGCCTGCCACTGACCCTGCTCAGGCTGAATGCAGGCCATCGTGCAGCGATCATCGAGATGGGCATGAACCATCCCGGCGAAATCGCCTATCTGGCGGGCATCGCCCGCCCCGGTGTGGCCGTGGTGACCAACGCGCAGCGTGCTCATCTGGCCGGGATGGGTTCGCTGGAAGCGATAGCCCGAGAAAAGGGCAGCATTTACTCCGGTCTGGATGAGCATGGTATTGCCGTGTTCAGTGCCGATGATCCCTGGGCCTACCTGTGGCGGGCGCAGAGCCGCGGGCTGGGCGTGATGACTTTCGGTTTTGAACAGCCGGCCGACGTCAGCGGCAAGGCTTATCTGCATGGCCTCGAAAGCCGCCTCAGCGTCGTCGCGGCGGGCGGCCAGTTTGAAGTTTTCCTCTCCTTGCCCGGTCAACACAACGCGCGCAACGCCCTGGCTGCTGCCGCCGCCTGTCTGGCGGCCGGCGTTTCACTCGCGGCAGTGCAGGCTGGTCTGGCGAGTTTCCGTGGTCTCAAGGGCCGCCTGCAGCGGCGAGCGGCCCTGCATGGTTCGGTGCTGCTTGACGACACTTATAACGCCAATCCGGACTCGGTTCGCGCCGGCATCGATGTGCTGGCGGCAACGATCGGCAGGAAGGTGCTGGTGCTTGGGGACATGGGGGAGATCGGCGAGATGAGCGGTCAGTTCCATGACGAGATCGGTGGCTATGCAAAAAGCCAGGGCATCGATCGCCTGCTGGCGTTGGGTGACGCCAGCGCTCTCGCTGCTCATAACTTTGGTGCCGGCGGCGAGCACTATACGAATATCGACAAGCTGATCGCAGCGTTGACCGCCGAACTCACTCCAGAGACCACGGTCCTCGTCAAGGGGTCGCGGTTCATGCGCATGGAACGGGTCGCCGAGGCCATCAGCCTGCCATCCGAGGGGAGCGAATAATGTTGCTGCTTCTGGCGCAATGGTTGGCACAGGACGTGCGGGCGTTCAACGTCTTCGGCTATATCACCTTGCGGACGGTACTTGCGGCGATGACCGCGTTGATCATTTCCTTTGTCGCCGGACCGCGCGTGATTCGTTGGCTGGCGGCAAAGAAGATCGGCCAGGCGGTGCGGCACGATGGTCCGGAGACGCACCTGATCAAGTCGGGGACGCCGACCATGGGCGGCGCACTGATCCTGATCGCGATCATCATCACCACGCTGCTGTGGGGCGACCTCGGCAATCGCTACGTCTGGGTAGTACTGATCGTCACCGTGGGCTTCGGCAGCATTGGCTGGTACGACGACTGGCAGAAGGTTGTCAATCGCGATCCGCGGGGCTTGCCGGCACGCTGGAAGTACTTCTGGCAATCGGCGATCGGCCTGCTGGTCGCGCTATACCTCGGCCTGAGCGCAAGCGGGCCGGCACAGCTCGAGTTGATCGTTCCATTTTTCAAGACCGTCTCCTATCCGTTGGGGGTCATCGGCTTTGTCGTCCTGAGCTATCTTGTCGTCGTTGGCACGAGCAACGCCGTCAACCTGACCGACGGCCTCGATGGCTTGGCGATCATGCCGACGGTCATGATCGCCGCCGCGCTGGCCATCTTCGCCTACGTTGCGGGCAATGCGGTCTATGCCAAATACCTCTTCCTGCCGTACATTCCGGGGGCTGGCGAACTCGCCATCCTGCTCGGTGCAATGGCCGGTGCGGGCTTGGGCTTTCTGTGGTTCAACGCCTATCCGGCGGAAGTGTTCATGGGCGATGTCGGCGCCCTGGCGCTCGGTGCAGCCCTCGGCACCGTGGCCATCATCGTTCGTCAGGAGATCGTGCTGGCGATCATGGGCGGCATTTTCGTCGCCGAAACGCTGTCGGTAGCCGCCCAGGTGATCTACTACAAGCTGACGGGTGGCCGGCGGATCTTCCGAATGGCGCCGCTGCATCACCATTTCGAACTGGGCGGCTGGAAAGAGACCCAGGTCGTCGTCCGTTTCTGGATCATCACCATCATGCTGGTGCTGGTCGGCCTGTCCACATTGAAGCTGCGCTGACATGGACCTGCAGGGAAAGCTGACACTGGTCCTGGGCCTTGGCGAGAGCGGGCTGGCGATGGCCAGGTGGCTGGCGCGCCAGGGCGCGTGCATACGTGTGGCCGATAGTCGGCGTGCGCCACCCCAGGCCGACGCGCTACGTTCCGCCATCCCGGAGGCGGTTCTGTTCGCCGGTCCTTTTGCGCCGGAAGCTTTTGTCGGGGTCGAACTGGTCGCCATTTCTCCCGGCGTGCCGCTGCAGGCGCCGCTGGTTCAGCAAGCGCTTGCGCAGGGCATCCCGGTTGTTTCCGAGATCGAACTTTTTGTCTGGGGCCTGCGGCAGAACGCACGGCCGGCCCAGGTGATTGCGATTACCGGCAGCAATGGCAAGACCACCACCACCGCCCTCACCGGTGCCCTGTGTCGCGCTGCCGGCCGCAGTACCGGGGTCGCCGGGAACATCAGTCCGGCAGCGCTGGACGCCTTGATGAGCGCGATTGACGGCAATGACCTGCCGGCAATCTGGGTTCTGGAACTGTCGAGCTTCCAGCTTGAAGCGACGCACACGCTGCAGGCCGATGCGGCGACCGTCCTCAACATCAGCGAAGATCATCTTGACCGCTATGCCGGCATGGATGACTACGCAGCCAGCAAGGCGCGTGTCTTCCAGGGGCAGGGCGTGCAGGTTCTCAATCGCGACGATGCGCGCAGTCTGGCCGCCGCTCGCCCCGGCCGGGCGGTCGTGACCTTTGGCCTCAACCCGCCACCGCGCCCGTCTGATTATGGGCTTGAGGGCGGTTGCATCGTGCGCGGCGCTGACCCGTTGATTCCGCTGGCCGAGCTGAAGCTGGTCGGACGTCATAACGCCAGCAATGCGATGGCGGCACTGGCCCTCTGTCAGGCGGTGGGTATCGATTCACACTCGGTGCTGCCGGCCCTCGCCGCCTTCCACGGACTCGCGCACCGCGTCGAGTGGGTTGCCGAAATCAATGGTGTCAGTTACTTCGATGACTCGAAGGGCACCAACGTCGGCGCCACTCTGGCAGCCGTTCAGGGCCTGGGTCGCCGGCTGGCAATCGTTCTTGGTGGCGACGGCAAGGGGCAGGACTTCGCGCCTCTGCGTAGTGCAATAGAGCAACATGCACGCGCTGTGGCGCTGATCGGACGCGATGCGGCGGCGATTGCCGCCGTTCTCGAGGGCTGCTGTGTGCCCACACGCCTGTGCGTTGACATGGCGGAAGCGGTCCGCTGGTGCGCCGCGCAGGCGCAGACCGGTGAAGCCGTCCTGCTTTCTCCGGCCTGCGCGAGCATGGACATGTATCGTGACTACGCGCATCGTGCCGAGGCATTCGTCGCGGCCGTTCGCAGTATCGAAAGAGAGGCCGCCTGATGTTGCGAACTCTCGACGGGCCTCGCCGCCTGCCTTCGGAAATCGATCTGGCGCTCCTCTGGAGCACCCTGATGCTGCTGGTGATCGGCATGGTCATGGTCTATTCAGCCTCGATGGCCATTGCTGAGGCCGGTCGCGTGACAGCCAATCAATCGACCTACTATCTGGTGCGCCATGCCGTCTTCCTGATCATCGCGCTGGTGGCGGCCGGCATTGCCTTTCAGGTGCCCTTGTCGACCTGGCAACGCTGGTCGCCATGGCTGTTCGTCGCCGGCTTCGTGCTGTTGGCGTTGGTACTGATTCCCGGTATCGGCCGCGAGGTTAACGGGGCACGCCGCTGGCTTCCTCTTGGCATCGCCAATCTGCAGCCCTCCGAGTTGATGAAACTGTTTGCCGTCCTCTACGCGGCGGACTACACGGCACGCAAGATGCCACACATGCATGATCTGAAGAAGGCCTTCCTGCCGCTGGCCAGCGCGATGGTCGCTGTCGGCATCCTGCTGCTCAAGGAACCGGACTTTGGTGCTTTCGTGGTGATCATCTCGATTGCCATGGGGATTCTCTTTCTCGGCGGCATGCGGGCGCGCCTGTTCGTCGTGCTGATCCTCGTGCTGGCCGCCGCCTTCGCCGCACTGATCATCTTCTCACCCTACCGACGCGATCGCATCTTCGGCTTCATGGATCCGTGGGCGGATGCCTTTGGTCGCGGCTACCAGCTTTCGCACGCGCTGATCGCCTTTGGTCGTGGTGAGCTGTTCGGCGTTGGCCTGGGTGCGAGTGTCGAAAAGCTGTTCTATCTGCCCGAGGCGCATACCGACTTCCTGCTGGCGGTGATTGCCGAAGAGCTTGGCTTTTTCGGCGTGCTGCTGGTCATCGTATTGTTCGGTCTGTTGATCCAGAGGGCCTTCGCCATCGGCCGTCAGGCAGTCAGCCTCGAGCGACTGTATTCGGCGCTGGTGGCACAGGGGATTGGCGTCTGGCTAGGCGTACAGGGCTTCATCAATATGGGCGTGAACATGGGTCTCCTGCCCACCAAGGGCCTGACCCTGCCGCTGATGAGCTTCGGTGGTTCCGGAATTCTGGCCAACTGCGTGGCGTTGGCAGTCCTGCTGCGAATCGACTGGGAGAATCGCCAGTTGATGCGCGGAGCCAAAGTATGAAGACGCTACTCGTCATGGCGGGCGGAACCGGCGGCCATGTTTTCCCCGGTCTGGCGGTGGCCGACCTGCTGAAGAGTCGCGACTGGCGGGTCGTCTGGATGGGAGCGCCGGATGGCATGGAAGCGAAGCTGGTTCCCTCGCGTGGCTACGAAATGGCCTGGGTTCGCTTCGCTGCGCTGCGCGGCAAGGGCCTGCTGCGCAAGCTGCTGCTGCCTTTCCACCTGCTCGCTGCCTGCTGGCAGGCGCGGCGTGAAATTCGCCGGGTGAGGCCGGACGTGGTTCTGGGGATGGGTGGCTACGTGAGCTTCCCTGGCGGCATGATGGCTGCGCTGCTTGGCTTTCCGCTGATCATTCACGAACAGAACTCGATTGCTGGCCTGGCCAACCGGGTGCTTGCCAGGCTTGCCAGGCGGGTTGCCTGTGGTTTTCCCAATGCCTTGCCAAGCGGCGTTTGGGTTGGCAATCCGCTGCGCCCGGAGATAAACAGGCTGCCGGCGCCAGCGCAGCGTCTGGCCGGTCGCGAAGCGCCGATGCACCTGCTGGTTCTCGGTGGGAGTCAGGGTGCGGCTGCTCTCAACGAAATCGTTCCCCGGGGTCTGGCCCAGATCAGCGCCGAGGAGCGGCCACTGGTGGTGCATCAGGCCGGCGAGAAGCACCTGGTGCAACTGCGGCAGAACTACGAGGCCGCGGGCGTACCGGCACACTGCACAGCTTTCATCGAGGATATGGCGGGTGCCTACGAATGGGCAGACCTGGTCATCTGTCGCGCCGGAGCGCTGACCATCGCAGAACTGGCCGCCGCCGGCGTGGCCAGCGTACTGGTGCCATTTCCGTATGCGGTGGACGACCACCAGACGCTCAATGCCAACTTCCTGTCGCTGGCCGGCGCAGCGACGCTGTTGCCGCAGGAACGAATGACCCCTGAATCCATCAGTGAGTTGTGCCACTACTCGCGCAGTCGGTTGCAGGAAATGTCCGAACGAGCGCGTGAACTGGCCAAGCCGGAGGCAACGGCCGAGCTTGCCAGGATGTGCGAGGAGCTTGCCCCGTGAAACATAAAGTCAAGAACATCCACTTCGTCGGTATCGGCGGTTCCGGCATGAGCGGCATTGCCGAAGTCCTGGCCAACCTCGGTTTCGTGGTCAGCGGCTCGGATCTGGCGGACAACGCAACCACCCGGCATCTCGCTGCTCTGGGCGTGCGCACGACGGTTGGGCACGCCGCCGAGAACGTGAGCGCCGCCGATGCGGTGGTGGTGTCCTCTGCGGTCAGGTCGGACAATCCCGAAGTCATCGCAGCCCGCGCGCGTAAGGTCCCCGTGGTGCCGCGGGCGCAGATGCTGGCCGAATTGATGCGGCTGAAACAGGGAATCGCCGTCGCCGGAACGCACGGCAAGACGACAACCACCAGCCTGGTCGCTTCGATTCTCGCCGAGGGCGGCATGGATCCGACTTTCGTCATCGGTGGCCGCCTCAACGCTGCCGGTGCCAACGCCCGCCTCGGTTCTGGCGACTTTCTGGTCGCCGAAGCCGATGAGTCCGATGCTTCCTTCCTGCTCCTGTCACCGGTGATCTCGATCGTTACCAACATTGATGCCGACCACATGGAGACCTATGGCCATGACTTCAGCCGGCTCAAGCAGGCCTTCGTCGATTTCCTCCAGCGCCTGCCTTTCTATGGGGTAGCGGTGCTCTGTGTGGACGACGCCAACGTCCGTGAGATCATGCCCCTGGTAAGCAAGCAGATCGTCAGCTACGGTCTCGATTCATCAGCCAACGTCTATGCTGAGAACGTGACCGCGGTCGAAGGCCAGATGCGCTTTGATTGCGTGCGGGTCAACGGAAGCATCAGCCGACTGGCCGTCACCCTCAATCTGCCCGGACGGCACAATGTCCTCAATGCCCTGGCGGCGATTGCGGTGGCCAGCGAACTGGGTGTTGCCGACACAGCGATCGTCAAGGCGCTGGCCGAGTTCCGCGGTGTCGGTCGACGGTTTCAGCGCTACGGCGACCTGCCACTACCGGGCGGCGGCCGCTTCACGCTGGTCGACGACTACGGTCATCACCCCGTCGAGATGCGGGCAACGCTGTCCGCAGCGCGCGGCGCCTTTCCTGGTCGCCGTCTGCTCCTCGCCTTCCAGCCGCACCGCTTTACCCGAACACGGGACTGTTTCGACGATTTCGTGAAAGTCCTCAGTGGCGTCGACGCCCTGGTGCTTGCCGAAGTTTATGCCGCCGGCGAACCGGCGATCGTCGCGGCCGATGGTCGTGCGCTGGCGCGTGCGCTGCGGGTTGCCGGCAAGGTCGAACCGGTCTTCGTCGAGGCTGTTGGCGACCTGCCGCAAGCGATTCTGGATGCCGCGCGCGATGGCGATGTGGTGGTGACCATGGGTGCCGGCTCGATTGGTGCGGTTCCCGGCAAGCTGGCGGCGGGCTAGGGTGAATACGATGGACGTCAGGAACTTCGGCAAGGTGGCGGTGCTCTTCGGCGGCCGGTCGGCCGAACGTGAGGTGTCACTGAACAGCGGATCGCGGGTACTGGCGGCCATGCAGCGGCAGGGCGTTGATGCCCACGCCTTCGACCCCGCCTCGCGCCGACTCGATGAACTGGCCCTTTTCGATCGGGCCTTCATCGCCCTGCATGGGCGCCATGGCGAGGATGGCACCATTCAGGGCGTCCTCGAAATGATGGGCATTCCGTACACCGGCAGCGGCGTCATGGCTTCCGCATTGGGGATGGACAAATGGCGCAGCAAGTTGCTCTGGCGCGCGGCCGGCCTGCCCGTCCCGGAGTACGTGCTGCTCGACGGCAGTAGCGATCTGGCACAGGTGGAAGCCGAGCTGGGGCTGCCGCTTTTTGTCAAGCCAGCCTGCGAAGGCTCGTCGATCGGTATCACCAAAGTCCTGCGGCCAGGAGAGCTTGGCGCTGCTTATGCGGCGGCGGCGAAACATGACTCACTGGTCATCGCCGAGCGGGCGATTCTTGGCGGCGAGTACACCGTTGCCATTCTTGGCGACCAGGCGCTGCCCATCATCAAGATCGAGCCCAGCGGCGAGTTCTACGACTACGAGGCCAAGTACCTGCGCGACGATACCGCGTACCTCTGCCCTTGCGGCCTCCCCGAAGGCCGCGAGAAACAGCTTCGCGCGCAAGCCCTCGAGGCCTTCCGGATCATTGGCGGCCGCGGCTGGGGACGGGTTGATTTCCTCATGGACCCGGTCAGCGCAGCCAGCGGCGGCCAGGCCTACTTTCTCGAGGTAAACACCTCGCCCGGCATGACTGATCATTCGCTGGTGCCGATGGCGGCACGCGCGGCAGGCATTGAGTATGAAGAACTGGTGGTCCGTGTGCTTGCACTTGCCACACTGGGATGAGCGATGTGGCAAAAACCGCACCTGCTGACGGCCGTTTCCGACCTGCTCTTTCTGGCGGGCGCTGCCGCGTTGCTGGCGGCTGCCGTCGTTTGGGGTGCCCCGCGTCTGCGCCTGTTTCCGCTGAGCGAGGTGCAGGTAACGCACGAGTTGCGGGAGGTTCAACGCAGCGAACTGGAGGAGTCTCTTTCGGAACTGTTGCGTGGCAATTTCTTCACGGTCGACATCGAGACCGTTCGGCAGTCGCTGGAGGGTTTGCCCTGGGTGCGGCGCGCAGAAATATGGCGGAAATGGCCATCACGTATCGAGGTTCGCATCGAGGAGCATCAGGCGGTTGCCCATTGGGGCGATGGGCAGGGACAGTTGGTCAATACCTACGGCGA
>ERZ761603.3325-NODE-3325-length-10378-cov-43.420808_pt1 | contig 10378 bp, 10 predicted proteins | sample MGYA00511879_ERZ761603 | MGnify/ENA primary metagenome ERZ761603 (study PRJEB28899, sample SAMN02850040) | bioreactor sludge metagenome | biome: EBPR Sludge; feature: EBPR Bioreactor; material: flocular biomat | place: Australia: Thorneside Wastwater Treatment...
TGGGACATCTTGATCCAACCGGCCTCGACGGGATGACTATTTGAGGCAATCACCTAAGGTCGCACGATCCATCAGGAAGGATTCGATGTGCCCAAAAAATGCGCGCGTAGCACCGCCGGCCGCGTCCAGCTCACCCGGCGGCCTTCACCTTCTCGGCGCGGTACTCCTCGATCGTCAGGTTGCGCAGCTTCGAGGTGCGGCCTTCCTCGTTGTGCACGAAGCCGACGCTGGAAACGAAAGGTTCGATGATGTGGATCTTCTGCAGCGGCGTCACGATCAGCAGTTGCAAGTTGAGCTGGGCGAACAACCGCAGGCCGTATTGCGCCGATTCGTCCGACCCGCGCCCGAAGGCTTCGTCGATGACGACGAAGCGGAACGAGCGCGAACGGACGGCGCCCCATTCGAGACCGAACTGGTAGGCGAGGCTGGCGGCGAGGATGGTATACGCCAGTTTCTCTTTCTGGCCGCCCGACTTGCCACCCGAATCGGAGTAATGCTCGTGCTCGCTGTGGTCCTCGCGCCAGCGCTCGCTGGCGGCGAAGACGAACCAGTAGCGCACGTCGGTGACCTTGACCGTCCACCGGCGGTCCTGTTCGGAGAGCCCATCGCGGCCGCGCAGGCGCTCGATGATCTGCCTGACCTGCAGGAACTTGGCTTCCGAATACTGGGCATCTTCCGATCCGGTCAGCGAGCCTTCGGTACAGGCGCGCAGTTCGGTCTGGAAGTCGCGGATGTCGGCATCCGGCGTCGGCTGCGCTTCGAGCGCGATGTAGCGGCCGGGGTTGTAGTCGATCTGGGTCAGCGAGGTGTTGATGCGTGCGATGCGCTCGCGGATCGTCTCGCGCCACATCGCGAGCTGGGCGTTGAAGTTGGCGACCTCGCGGATGGTGTTCTCGTTGAGCAGTTCCTTGAAGCGTGCTTCGAAGCGCGGCAGGTCGTCGGCCTGCAGCTTGTCGAGCATGTTGCGGTATTCGAAGACCGCTTCGATGCTGGCGTCGACCTCGGCGGTGTCGAGCTTGAACTCCTCCTTGTAGGCGACCATCGCCTGGATGATCCGGTCGCGCAGCAGGTTGAGCTTGCGTGCTTCGGCATCCATCCGCGTCTGCAGCCAGACGCGGGTCTCCTGTTGGCGGTTTTCGCACGATTCGACGCTGAGCTGATGCTCGCCGAGCGCCTCGCGGCGCACCGCGTCGAGGCGCTCGAAGTACGCTGTCTGCGCCGCCATCTTCGGATCGAGCAACAGCGCCTGCATCTGCTCGCGCAGCGCGCTGGCGTCGCTCTGCCGCTGCTCGATGCGCGAGCGCTTGTCGCGCTGTTCCTCGAGCTGCGTTTCCAGCGCCTTCAGCGCGGCAGTGACTTCGCGCAGCTGCTCGCTGAGTTGCCTGAGCAGGTCGGAAGCCGATTCGAGGCTGCGCTTCTCTTCCTGCAGCCTCGCCACCTCGGTCGCCAGCGACTGCCAGTCGAGTTCATTGAAGTCGGCGTACTCGTCGAGTTTCGACAGCGTCGTCAGGCGCGACTTGAGCGCGTTCTGTTCCTGCTGGATCCTGCCGATGCGGCTACCCAGCTCGGCCAGCCGCACTTCGAGCGTACGCGCCTTGGCTTCGAGCGCGGCGATCTTGGCGGCGTTGGTCCAGCCGAGCACGTAACGGCTGCGGTCGTCGAGGCGATGGCGGTCGTCCTTTTCGTGCCGCTCGCCGGGCGCCTTGATCTGGCCGGCGCGGGTGATCGCCCGCAGCTCGCGGCGGAACTGCTCCTGCGTGGCGCAGCAGGCGACGTCGAAGCGGTGCACCAGCTCGCGCTCGAGCCAGTCGTAGTACGGCGAGTCGGGCTTGATAGACAGTTTGCGCGCCAGCGAGTCGCGGTGCAGGTCGGGAAGTTCGCTGCGCGCACTGCGACGGATGCGGAAGTAGACCAGCCGCCCCCGGAGCTGGGTCTGGTCGACCCACGCCGCGACCTGGGCGTAATCGTCGTCGGGCACCAGCAGCGACAGGCCGAAGTTGCGCAGCAGCCGTTCGGCAGCGCCTTCCCAGTCGCGCTCGTCGTCGCTCACCTGCAGCAGCTCGCCGGCAAAGGGCATCGCGTCTTCGGACAGCGCCAGCGCCCGACACAGTGCGCTGCGCATAGACACCTGTTCGGCCGGGATGTTGCTGCGCCGAGCCTTGAGACTGCGAATCTCGGCCGTCAGCTCGTCGTGTTCGAGCTTGCCCTGGCGCAGGCTGACACCGTGCTCGGTGAGCTCGTTCTGCAGCCCGGCCTCGCGTTCCCGGGCTTCTTCGGCCAGCGACGACCAGCGCTGTCGCTGGTCGAGAAACGCCGCTTCATCGGCGCAGGGCGTGTCGCCGATCGCGCGCACCAGGTCGGCGTAGCGTTGCGCCTTGCGCTGGCGCGCCTGGCAATCGTGCTCGAGCCGGCGAATCTCGGCGGCCAGCCGTTCGAGGCGGTCGCCGCCGTTGTCGGCGATGTTCTGTTTGAGTTCGGCTTCCTGCGCCCGCTGTGTGTCGCGCTGCCCTTCGCTGCGCCTGACCTGCGCGTCCTGGCGGCGCCAGTCCTCGGCGAGGCCGGCAAGGCGCTTGTCGAGCAGTCCGAGCTTCAGGCTGGCGAAATAGGCGGTGAGTGCATCGCGGCAATCGCGCAGTTCCTCGACCTGTAGCGCCAGCGCGGCATGCTGGTTGCCGTTGGCGACCAGCGGCGAGAGCAGTGCCACCTGCCGCTTGGCCTTGAGCACCGCTTCGTGGGCGCGGTTGAGGTCGTCGAAGTGGCCGATCAGCGCGGCAATACGTGGCTCGACATCGAAGGGCTCGAGCATGTGGCTGCGCACGAAGTCGGTCAGGTTGCCGACCGATTTCATCGACACGGTCTGATGGAAGAGGTCGAGCGCCTGTTCGTTGTCGATCCCGAAGCGGCGCCGAAACCAGGCGCCGTATGGCGGGAAGCTGTCGAAAATTTCGGCCAGGGGCCGCCGCAGACGCTTGCGCAGGGCGCTGATGTCCGACCCGAAGTTCGCGAAGTCGGCGGCGATCGACAGGTCGCGCTCGGCGGCGACGAAGAAGCGCGCCGGCTGCCCCTGCGCGTCCTTGATCCAGAACACCTGCGCCAGCGTCACCGTCTGGTCGTAGCCGGCGTTGTGAAAGACGCCGAGGATCACCGAGTAGTTGTTGTGGTCGCGCAGCGCCACGGGCCGCGCCGTGCCGCTGATCTCGTTGCGCTCCGACTTGTAGTGACCGAGCACGTACGAGCGCAGCGTCCGTTCGCGGCTGTCGGCCCCGGCGGCCTTGTTGTAGGCGATGCGCTGCGCTGGCACCAGCAGCGTCGTCACCGCGTCGACCAGCGTCGATTTGCCCGAGCCGATGTCACCGGTCAGGAGGGCATTCCGGCCCTCCGGATTGAGCGTCCACACGCGCCCGTCGAAAGTACCCCAGTTGAACACTTCAAGCCGCTGCAAGCGGAAGCCCGAGAGGGTGTCGTCGGCAACGAAATCGAGGCCGAGGCTTTGCGGCTCATTCATCGGCGGCCCCTGCCTGCCCGGCGAGCAGCGCGCGATAGCCAGCCAGCCGCTGGTCGAACTCGGCCAGCCACTGCGCGTCGACGAACGCCTTGAGGATGCGCCGCACCTCGACCATCGTCGGCTGGCCGGGTTCGACCTTCAGGCGGCGCAGGAAACCGAGTTCGACCACCTTGCCGAGATGGACGTCGATCTGGTCGATCAACCTCGCTTCGTTGCTGCCTTCGGGCAGGAAGACGCGCATCAGCTCGGCGACCTCGTCGCGCGAGAGGACCAGGCGCGTGTCGCCGCCGCTGGCGTCGAACTCGGCCAGCTTCTTGCGCAGCAGCGCCAGCATCAGGCTGACCGGAAACGACAGCGGGCGACGGGCGACCAGCCGTGGCAAGCGCGGCGTAGCCCCGTCGTCGGGCTCCGGGCGCGAGCGCAGGAAGGCGTAGCCTTCGGCTTCGTCGAACACCAGTTCGAGGTTGAGCACCGCGACATAGTCGCGCACCCGCGCCTGCAGCGTCAGCAGCGCATTCCACAGACCGGCGTCGGCGTCCTGGTAGATCACCCCCTTCAGGAGAGGAATCACCAGTGCCGACAGGTCGTGCGCGGCGGCAGCCTGGCTGGCACTCGCCAGCCCCTCTGCGACCGATGTTTCGAGTTGCTCTGCTGCCATCGTCACCTCACGAAAATCACCCGCGACAGCCGCGCCGGCTTCAGATGTTGCCCACCGTCGGCGCCGAGGCCTTGCCAAGTGATGACCTCGGTCGCCGTAGTGAGTATTTTCCAATTCAGGTATGAGCCTGAAAGAGCGACGGAGTGGGTGACGCGGTGATGCGGGTTGAAGGGTTGAAAAGCAGAGTCTAACGGATCCCGCGGAGGGGCGTTGAGATGATCCTGGCGGGTTGGTTTTGATCCTCGGGGCTAATGCTGCAGAAAGCTCGCCACCAGCGGTACGTGCTCCGAGCGCAGCAAGCGCCAGGCCGGGTGGCTCTGGCGAAGCAGGTCAAGGGTGTGGCGTGTCGAGGCTCATGGCAACAGCGGGAAGATCATCAACATCGGTTCGGTCGCCGGCGCGACGCTCTACCCCGGCGGTAACGTCTATGGCGCGACCAAGGCCTTCGTCGAGCAAATCACGCGCAACCTGCGCGCCACCAACCTCGCGCCCGGTCTGTGCGGCGGCAGCGAGTTCTCCCCGGTCGGCCTGCGGGGAAACGGGGCAGTGGCGGCCAAGGCTACGAGGGAACGCAGCCGCTCAGCTGCGAGGACATCGCCGAGATCGCGTTGGAAATGATGCCGACCTGCCAGGGTTACGATCCGCTGGTCATCAAGCGCAAGGGGTCGGACGCTTAACGCAGCGCTGCGCGCCGCGTTAAGCGTCCGATAAGTATTTGTGCGGACAATGGTCGCCAGCCAAACGACATAGTTCGGCTTGCCAGCCACCCTAGGAGATACGCATGAACAAGATTCTCGTCGCCCTGATGACCGCCGTTTCGCTGTTCGCCTTCACCGCTGCCCAGGCCGCCGACGCCGCCGCGCCGGCCGCCGGTACCGAAGCCTCGGCTCCGGCCAAGACCACCAAGTCGACCAAGACCAAGAAGCCGGCCAAGCAGAAGAAGGCCAAGCACTCGACGACCAAGAAGGCCGAACCGGCCGCGCAATAAATCGTTCTGCCCGACCCGACGTCAAGGGCCGGCCTGTGCCGGCCCTTCGTCTGTATGGCATGCAACGGGCAAGATCATGAAATGAGACTGCTGCTCGCCGAAGACGACCCGATGATCGGCAGTGCCGTCGAGCAAGGCCTGCGCGAGGCAGGCTTCGCCGTCGACTGGGTGCGCGACGGCGAAGCCGCCGAACTCGCGCTGCGCTCTGGAACATATGCTTTGCTGGTGCTCGATCTGGGCCTCACGCGCCAGGACGGCCTCGCGCTGCTCAGGAAAATGCGCGTCGCCGGCAACGACCTGCCAGTACTGATCGTCACCGCGCGCAGCGCGGTTTCCGATCGCGTCACCGGACTTAACCTGGGCGCCGACGATTACCTCGCCAAACCGTTCGACCTCGAGGAACTCGTCGCGCGCATCCACGCCCTGCTGCGCCGCCACGCCGGGCGCGCCCACCCCGAACTGCGCCTGGGTACTCTGGTGCTCGATCCACTGGCACGCGAAGTCCGTCTTGACGGCGTAGCCGTGACGCTCGCCAACCGCGAGTTCGCGCTGCTCGAAGCCTTGTTCGAAAACCCGGGCGCCGTGCTCACCACAGAGCAACTCGAGGACAGGCTCTACGGCTGGGGAGAGGAAATTGCCAGCAACGCCATTGAGGTGCACGTACATAAGCTGCGCAAGAAGCTGGGCGCCGGGTGGATCCGCAACGTTCGCGGCGTCGGCTACCGTCTGGTCGAAGTCAAATGAAGCCCAAGTCGATCCGCCGGGATCTGCTCAAATGGCAGATCGGCGCTCTGCTGGTGATCGCGCTACTGGTCAGCCTGATAACCTTCGTTCTCACCTGGAACGCGTTCAACCATCTGCGCGACGACGGTCTCGCGCAGATCGCGTATTCGATCGTGCGCCACGGCCTGGTTTCGAGCGACAACGAAGACGACGACGATGCGGCCGACAAGGGGCAGTTCGTCAGCCAGATCTGGGACAGCGACGGCGAACTGCAGTACTCGTCGGTCGACGATAGCGGACCACCGCGCCAGCAACCGGGACACCATACGGTCGATTGGCACGGCGACCGGTGGCACACCTACACGCTCGAGGACGGCGGGCTGACCATCCAGGTCGGCAATCCATCGACCTACCACTACGCCGACTTCCGGCACATTGCGCCCTGGCTTCTGCTGCCGCTCACGCTGATGGTCGCCGTGCTCGGCGGGCTCATCTGGTTCGCCGTCGGACACGCGCTCAATCCGCTGCAGCGCGTGCGCGAGGAAATCCTGCGGCAAGAGCTGCCCAAACTGCACGCACTGGCGATAAACGATCTGCCCGAAGAGGTCGTGCCACTCGGCGAGGCGCTCAACGACCTGTTGCAGCGCCTGGAGAGCGCCTTCGCCAGCGAACGCAACTTCATCGCCGACGCCGCGCACGAACTGCGCACACCGCTCACCGCGGTCAGGCTGCAGGCACAGCTGGCGCAACGCGCCGACGCCACCGACCAGCGTTCCGCCGCCCTCACGCAGTTGCTCGCCGGCGTCGACCGTGCCAGCCATCTGGTCGAGCAACTGCTGCAGATGGCACGACTCGAGCCCGACGCCGCGCAGTTCTCGTTCGCAACGCTGCGCCTCGACCGGCTGGCCAAGGACGTCATCGGTGAATTCGCCCCCGGCGCCGACGCCAAGGAAATCGACCTGGGCATGGCCAAAAGCCGCGCCGTCGAGGTCTACGGGCACGCCGAGAGCCTGCGCGTGCTGCTCTCCAACCTCGTTGACAACGCCTTGCGCTACACGCCCGGCGGTGGCCGTGTCGACGTCGAGATAGACACGGCGGCCGGGCAGGCCGTCGTCTCGGTCTGCGACAACGGGCCGGGCATCCCCGCTGAGCTGCGCGCCCGCGTCTTCGACCGCTTCTTCCGCTGCGCGCAGAGCAGCCCACCCGGCAGCGGACTGGGTTTGGCCATCGTCAAACAGGTGGCGCGACTGCACTCCGGGGAAGTCACCCTCGATACGAGCGCCGACGGCGGTCTTGTCGTGCGTTTCGTCATGCCGGCAGTGGCGGCCGATTGACCTCGCGCAAGTCGGGCGGCCGTTCGCGCGCCGGCGTCGCTCAGGGCTGCTGGTGCGTGAAAAAAGTCGGCAGTTATGGCACCATCGCATCCGCCCGAGATGTTTCGGGCAGGAGCCTCCGGGTGCTGCCCAGCGCTGCTGGGCGGAGAATCGGGAAGGCGGTGCAAGTCCGCCACGTGCCCAGCGCTGTAAGGAGGACGGGCGATGCATTGGCCACTGACGCGAGTCGGGAAGGCGCATCGACCGGGTGAATCCGAGTCAGAAGACCGGCCAGGAGGCAAGAAGGGGCTGCCCGGCCAGGCAGCCGCCGCTTTTCCAGAAGGGGAATCGATGGAAAACCCTGGCGCGCCGCCGGCGCATGCCTTTTCAGACGCCGACCGGTCGGCGGTTTATCAGGCGATCTTCAGCCGGCGCGATGTACGCGGCCAGTTCCTGCCCGACCCGGTGCCCGACGACGTTCTCGGCCGGGTGCTGCTGGCTGCCCACCATGCGCCATCAGTCGGTTTCATGCAACCATGGAACTTCCTGATCGTGCGCGCACCGATCGTCAAGCAACGCGTCCACGACGTGTTCTGCACCGCCAATGCCGAAGCGGAACGGATGTTTCCGGACGAGAAGCGCGCGATCTACAGCCACCTCAAGCTGCAGGGCATCGTCGACTCACCGGTCAACCTGTGCGTCACCTGTGACCGCTCGCGCAGCGGGCCGGTGGTGCTCGGCCGCACGCACATGCCGGCGATGGACCTCTACAGCAGCGTCTGCGCCGTGCAGAACCTGTGGTTGGCCGCCCGCGCCGAAGGGCTGGGGGTGGGCTGGGTCAGCATCTTCCACCAGCAGGCGCTGCAGGATGCACTGGGCATCCCGCACGACATCGTGCCGATCGCTTACCTGTGCGTCGGCTGGGTCAGCCATTTCAACGACCGGCCGGAGCTGGAAAAGGCCGGCTGGCTGCCACGTCTGGCGCTCGCCGACCTGCTCTACTACGAGCAATGGGGTGAAACCCGGCCGGCGCAGGCCGAGCCGCTGAGCGCGGCGCTGACCGACCTGCAGACCGCCATTCATCAACAGGGCACCTTCCCTGCATGACGCTGCCACGCGACCTCCCGCCGCGGGTCGACGACCAGCGTATCGCCGAAGCGCCGCTGCCGCGGCGCATGTGGTCCATGCCGGGCAACCCCTTGCCGAGCGGCCCGGCGGATGCTTGAACACGGGGGGCGCTTGCGCGCCGCAGCCGCGCACTACGGCATTCCGCTCGCCGACTGGCTCGACCTGTCCACCGGCATCAACCCCAGCCCGTGGCCACTGCCGCCACTGCCGGCAAGCGTCTGGCAGCGCCTGCCAGAGGAGGAAGATGGGCTGGAGGCGGCAGCGGCCTCGTGTTACGGTAACGCCAACCTGCTGCCTGTTGCCGGCTCGCAGGCAGCCATCCAGCTGCTGCCGACCCTGCTGCCACGGGCAGTGATCGCCTGCCTCTCGCCGCTCTACGCCGAACATCCGCAGGCCTGGCAAAACGCCGGCCACCGCCTGCGCACGCTTGACGGCAAGCTGTCACGGGCGCTGGCGGCCGCCACTCCCTACGTGCTGCTGTGCAATCCCAATAACCCGACCGCTAGCCGTCATTCGCGGGATGCGCTGATCGATGCTGCCCGCCGGTTGAACCAGCGCGGTGGCTGGCTGATCGTCGACGAAGCCTTCATCGACCCCACCCCCGAAGACAGCGTGGCGGATCTGGCGGGGACGGCTGACGCGCCCCGGTTGATCGTCCTCCGCTCGCTGGGCAAGTTCTTCGGCTTGGCCGGGGCCCGGGTCGGCTTCGTCCTGGCGGCTCCCGATCTGCTGCACCAGCTGCGCGAACGCATCGGCCCGTGGACGATATCGGGCCCGGCCAGGGCCGTCGCGCGCATGGCGCTGGCCGATCGTGACTGGCAGCTGGCAACGCGTGCGCACCTGCTTGCCGCCGGTCAGCGCTTGCACGGTCTGCTGGCCGGGCTCGGCGAAGTGCGCAGCACGGCGCTGTTCGCCACCTTGCGCAGCCCTGAGACCATGAACATCCACCAGACTCTCGCCGGCATCGGCATCCTCACCCGGCATTTTGCGCAACACGGCCTGCTGCGCCTGGGATTGCCCGGCAACGAAGGCGAGTGGCATCGGCTGAGCGTCGGCTTGCGGTCGATCCCACGCCCGCCGACCGATGAGCAGCAGGGAGACAGCCATGGCGACTCATGAGCAGCGGATGCAGAAGAAACAGGCCGTGGTGCAGGAAAGGATCGCCGCCGCTCAGGAGCAACGCGGCATCCTGCTGATCAATACGGGCAACGGCAAGGGCAAGTCGAGCGCCGCCTTTGGCGTCCTCGCGCGGGCCCTGGGGCACGGCTTGCGGGCGGCAGTCGTGCAGTTCGTCAAGGGACGTTCAGCTACCGGCGAGGAAGCCTTCTTCCGCGGCCACGCCAACGTCTCCTGGCACGTCGGCGGCGAAGGCTTCACTTGGGAAACCCGGGATCGCGAGCGCGACGCCCGTGCCGCCGCCGCCGCCTGGCAGATCGCCTGCGAGCATCTGGCCAATCCCGACATCAACCTCGTCATCCTCGACGAGCTGACGTACGCCTTCAAGTACGACTGGCTGCCGCTGCCGGAAGTGATCGCCGCGCTGCAGGCGCGGCCACCGCTGCAGCACGTGATCGTCACCGGCCGCGGCGCGCCGCCGGCGCTGCGCGAGATCGCCGACACGGTGACCGAGATGAACATGGAGAAGCACGCCTTCCGCGCCGGCATCCGGGCGATGCCGGGGGTGGAATACTAGTCTGCAGCCCCGCCAGGCCCGTTGCATGAAATCGCGCTTTCCCGCGCCATGGCTGCGACCATGGCCATGGTCTTGGCCTTCCCTGGCGCGAGAATGCAACCATGTCATCTCGGAGTAGCGCGCTGTATCTTGCGGATATCGTTCAAGCTGCAGATTCCAGCGCGCTTCACTCCTGCGTCCGCTCACCGGTTGTCGTTCCTGCAGTGTCGAAACCCGTCTGCACCGATTGCCCACAAGGATCAGGGCGCTCGTGCGGAGCAAGTCCGGATGACCGGCGCCGGCGGGGTCACGAGGGGCGACCAAGTCAGGCGGGCGCTCCCTCCCGTCGCAACGATGGCGGGAAGCGCCGGCAGCGGCGAGAAACGCTCAG
>ERZ761603.3327-NODE-3327-length-10368-cov-73.973626_pt1 | contig 10368 bp, 8 predicted proteins | sample MGYA00511879_ERZ761603 | MGnify/ENA primary metagenome ERZ761603 (study PRJEB28899, sample SAMN02850040) | bioreactor sludge metagenome | biome: EBPR Sludge; feature: EBPR Bioreactor; material: flocular biomat | place: Australia: Thorneside Wastwater Treatment...
TCGTCCAACAAACGGTTCAGATCGCGGCTTCGCGCGATCTAACCTTGTTCGTTAGTTCAGATCGGCGCATCCGACCATCTGCGCGCCCGCAACCGCGTGCCCTAGCCGAGGTATGATACGCGCTGGCGCTGCGCTCGGCCACCGGCCGGTTGTGCGGCAAACTGCCAAGGCTCAGCAGTCGCAGTGTCGAAAAATTTTACAGGCATTCGCTCAGACGACGCGCACCTTCTTCTTAGGACCTCGTTCGGATGTTTAGAAGTGCAAATAAATTAGTTGCTTGGCCTTCATCATTCAGGGCTTGGCACGACGATTGCTTTGTGTTTGACAAGCCGTAGCGCGAAGAACTTCGGCTGGTTAGCATTGAATACGAATATCTCAACCCGAAAGGAAATCAATATGCAACTTCGCAAAACGATTGTAGCCCTGGCCCTGGCTGGCTTGGCTTGTGGGGGCGCGCAGGCGGCAAATCTGTGGACCGGGGCATTCAATACGAGCAACGGCGGAACCGTACACGACGGACTTTTGCTGAGCCTCAATGGTGTTGACGTCTGGTCGCAGGGATCCGCGGCCTTCTTCACCGCTGCCGATGTCCAGATCGCGCCGGACGGTTCCGTGCCGCTGAATGTCGGTGATGTCGTCCGTACGCGCTATCAAGGCGTTGTCAATGGCTTCAATCCGGCGACTGTCGCCAATGACCTCAATTGGGCCGGCAACACCTCGGGTACCTATCAGTTGACCGTCGCCGCGTACTTCGACGAAGTCGTCTTGAACGTGGCCCCCGGTTTTGCGCTTCTGCAGCCGCTGGCGGGCTCCGGCCGCGTTTCGATGTTCTATGACGACGCGAGCCTGTCGAACACGCTGATTGACACCACGGCTGAAGTCCTGGCGGGTATCGGCTACACTGACGGCATGCTCATCGCTGACGGCGGAATCGGCGCCACCCTGCCGAACGCCTTCTTTGCGAGCGGCACGTCTGCCAGCGGTTCTGCCACGCTGGATGGCCCGCTGGCCTTTGCCCAGCAGGGTGTCGACGATCTGGCAAACGTCGCCGATGTCGTCGGTTTCGTCCCGGTGCCGAGCGGCTACTCGACGACGACCACGCTGCAGTGGGGTCAGAGCCAGGGTACCGACTTCGAGACCACCAACTTCTTCGACAATGCCAATGGCTACTCGTCGAAGGGAGTTGATCGGGCCCAGGTGGTCCGAGCCGACGCCAACGTGAACCTGACGGTTCCGGAGCCGGCCGGTCTGGCGATGCTGGGCATCGGTCTGCTCGGCCTGGGCATCAGCCGTCGGCGGCGCGCTGCGTAAGTTGCGGTTGCTCCGGCACCTCGTGACAGAAAAAGGACCTGCGGGTCCTTTTTCGTCGTCTGTTAGTCGCGCTATTCCGTCCTAGGCCGTGAAGACAGACCTCAAGGATTTCGTCGCGAGCTTTTTTCTTATTCTGATCAGCCTGTCAGGTGCTGTGTCTCTGCTGCTTGCGCTGCAGGACTGGTTGGTCGCGACCACCGGACCTTATGCCGCCCTCGTTCTGTTGGTCGTTTTTGCGCTTACCTACGGCTGCCTGACGGCGCTGGTGCTGGCCGCTGTTTCCTTCGTGTGGCCGCTGAGAGTCGGCGACTACGACAGTACGCATCCACAGTTCACCTTATGGAAGGTGCAGCATGTGGTTGGCGAACTTGGGAAGCTGGCTTTGTTGCCCTTCTTTCCGGTGTTCGCGCGTCCGCTCTTCTATAGCCTTTGGGGGGCTCGAATTGGCAAATTCGTTGCGGTTGGCGGAAAGGTCATTGATCCCCGGCTGACCGTTCTCGAGGACGGCTGCGTGATCGGCGAAGGCTCTCTGCTGACCTCGCACGCGATGACGAAAGACCGGTTCATCCTGCGTGAGATTCACATCGGCGCCGAGGCCACGGTCGGTGCGGGCAGCATTCTGATGCCGGGTGTGCGCGTCGGCGCCGGATCGATACTCTTGCCTGGTTCAATCGTCAGGGCAGGGACTGTGGTGCCACCGGGACAGGTTTGGGGCGGCGTCCCTGCTGTCCGCGTCAAGTAGGCGAGCGGCGAGCTTACCCGGCCGCCAGCGTGAACCCCAGGCGGCACGCCAAAGCGTTTCAGCAGAACGCAGCCAGAATCTCACTCAAATGCGTCGCCGGCTGGTAGCGGGCCAAGGCTTTCGCCATCGCTGTCGCTTGGCGCCGCAAGTCAGCGTCGGTCAGCAGCTGCTCAACGGTTTGGCGTAGCGCCTTTACGCTCAGCGCATCGCTGCGCAGTCGGCGGCCCACGCCCGCACGTTCGACGTAGACCATGCTCAGGTGCTGATCCATATGCGAAGCAATTCCGATCAGGGGCTTGCCGGCGATCAGCGATTGATAGACGCTGAGGCTGCCGCCATTGCAGATCATCAGATCGGCGCGTTCAGCCAGCAGGTGGCCAGGTGCATAGTCGATGATGCAGGCATTTCCCGGGGGAGGAAAGTTGAGCGCTTTTCCCGCTGTCGTCACGATGAGGGTTATCGGTAGATCGGCCAGGGCATCAAAAACCATCTGCAGGAGGCGTGCGTCCCCCGAGCTACCCATCGTCGCGTAGATCAGCGGCCGGTCTGTTGGCAAGGAGTCCCAGGCTTGCGGCAAGGCGACGTCAGGCGACCACTGGATGGGCCCCAGGTAGGTGTGGTTGTCTGGGCGATCGAGTGTCGGAACCAGTTCGCTGGCATCGGCGTAGAGCGTGTGATCGGCATCGGTGTAGGCGCGGAACCAGTCGTGTCCTAGCGACGGCAGGCCATGTTCGGCGCGCACACGGTTAAGCGGTCGGCAGTGCCAAGCCGAGGCCAGCGGCCAAGCGATGCCGAACAGAGGCTCGGCAAGGCGCGCGCCGAGCCAGCGGCTGACCGGCAGATCGGGGACCGGCAAAGCGTGGCCGACGGCATATGGACTCCAGTAGGCGTTGATGATGTTCAGGTAGGGAACGCGAGCGATGCGCGCGCTGACCGAGAGCGAGAGGCGATGGTCGCCGACCACGACGTTCGGGTGGACCGAATTCAGCAGGTCGAGATCGTCGCGTACGTAGGCGCGTAAGGTTGTCGCGTCGTACAGCGGTCGGCCGCTCGCCGCAGCCGCGAGGAAACGCTCGCTCGCGATCGAGGCCAAGGGGATGACCGGAAAATCGAGGCCGCTGAGCAGCTTGCGGTAGCGCTGGTCGCAGGCGAGGACGACCGAAAAGCGCGTGCGATCGAGATTGCGGGCGAGCGCGCAGGGCCTTGCCGCATGCGCCAGGGTCACCGCATCGGCGATAAAGAGGACCGTCGGGCGCGGATGCATGGGCTCTGCAGGGGCCGCTTCGCGTCGCTGCCCTAAGGCGTGGCGCCGGCTGCCGGCGTGGCTGGCTGTGCAGGCTCAGGCGCCGCGGCAGTACTGGGGGCAACGCCGTACCGTCCAGGCGCGAGGATGTTCGCCGGGTCGAGCGCCGCCTTGAGCCGTGCGTTCAGGCGCAGGATTTCGGGTGCATCGGAAAACAGTTCGCCCCAGCTTTGCAGTCCAGCACGATACTGCTGCAGGTTGCGCGCCCGCATGAGCGCCAACAGTTCGCTGTAGAGTTCCCGGCTGTGCGTTGTTTCGCCGGGATCCTCACGGTCGTAGATGATGGCCATCAGGCAGATCACCGAACGCGGATTCATCAACAGCATGGCAACGTAGAAGTCGAAGCCGTGCGCCGCGAAGCGCTCCTTGCAGGCTTCGAGAAACGGCCAGACGTGCGCGTTCGACAGCGGCAGGATGGGTGCAAACCAGATGAGCCCGCAGCCGTCGCGTGCAGGATGGACGGCGTCCAAGGGTCTGGGATGACGGTAACGATAGTAGGCATGCTTGACAAAGTATTCGGTGGGAATACCCTGCAGGATCTTGTGAACGTAGGGCGCCGACTCGAGCACGGGTAGCGAAGTGCGCGCGCCGAGTTCGGTGATCCGGCGCATCACTGGGCTCTTCCACGACCAGTCGATGATCCGCTCGAGATAGGGTAGCAGCCTGTCCGAGAGAAAGATCAGCCGTCCGTAGGCGCCGAGCGCTTGGCGCAGGAGCGACCTTTGCAGGCTCACCTGACGGCGTGTGCCGTAGATGCCGCCGGCGCAATTCCAGGGGGCAATGCCATACTTGTGGCGCAAGGCGGCAAGGTTTGAGTCACTCAGCGGGCCATTTCGGGGAACCTGTTCAGCAATACGTTGCGTGAGGATGGTCATCGACACGAAGTCGTTGATCATGTGGAGTTTGGTGTTGACGATACCGGTTAAGGCCAAGCGTCTGAAGGCGTCGAGGACCTGTGGCAAGTGGCGCTCGTCGTTGATCTGATAGACAAACGAGTTATACGACTCGGGTTGTGGCATCAGCCAGATGCCGGCACGCGTCACGATTCCGAAGTTGGATTGAGTAAACAGTCCTTCAAGGTAAGGGCCGACGCCCGTCTTGTGCGTGTGCCAGGTGTGCAGGCCGCGCAATTCGCCGCCGATGTGAACACGCTCGCCGTCGGCCAAGACCACTTCCAAACCGCAGAGGTTGCCGAAATGATCGCCGTAGGGCGTTTCGCCGACGCCTCGCTCAAGCGCGTTACCGATGACGCTGCCCAGACCCGATCCGTCGGTGCAATCGATCCACAGCTTGTAACCGTTGCTGCGCAAGTGCCGATTGAACTGTTCGTAGGTGACCCCAGGTTCGATGACGGCGTAGGCCAGTTCCTCGTTGACCTCGATAACGCGGTTCATGCGCTCCAGAATCATCACCAGCGCCCCATCCGTGATCGCCAGCGTGGTGCCGTAACCCCAGTTCCTCCCCGTGCTCGACGGCCAGACGGGGATCTGGTAACGCGCAGCGATCTTGACGACTTCGGCGACCTCTTCGGCAGACGCTGGAAAGACGACAGCCGCGCAGACGCTTTGCCAGGGGATCGTACAGCGGGAGTAGCGATCGAGGTCTTCTGCGGTCGTACAAAGGTGCTCGGCACCGACGACGGATCTCAGCTCGCGGATCGCGGCGTCGTTGATGGCTTGCCTGGTTGGATGCGTCTTTGCCTGCGTCTGCATGGACTGGTCTCCGGCACGGGTCAGGGCTGCTGCGGTGCACCAGCACCCCGCTTTGTTCGCCGCCTCTGACCTCTACCCATGCACCGGCTGGGCGGGCTCAGGATGCCCTAGGCGGAGGGTAGTTCTACTTAAACACTTTAGCCGATTCTCGTCGACTTGGCCACCACTTGGCGTGCGCCAAGCAAAAGTGCCGCCGTGTTGCGGAGGACAGCCGCTTTCGGCGGCTCAGGCTGACTGCGTGAAAGCCTCCGGCCAATGCAAGATCAACACGTCGTGCCGGTCACCAACCCGCCGAAGCGTCGGCCCGATCGCTTTGCTGAATCTCAGGCCATAGTCGACGGGGTTCATAGGGATCAGGCGCGTCCGCTTTGCTCGATCGACCGGCGGGATGGACAATTGGCGCATCTTCATCGATCATTGCAGAAAAGTGACTCGCGCTGTGCCGCACGAGTCGCTGTGTGGCAACGTGGGTGGCGGTGACAAGTGGCCGTTACGCCGGGTAAGACGGACTCGCGGCGGGCAGGAAGACCGGTCGCCGCCACGTCACCGGTGGCGAACGACGGCCGGCGGTGAGCGCAAACGGCTGACGGGCGGGCAAAGCGCACGAGGGGTTTGCTGGGTGCATGGTCCGCCTAGCAGCGTGGCGGGGTTGGCCGAAGAATCGGCTGTCAGCCAGCGGCCCGCTCCATCGTTCCCGGTTCATCCGCGGACGGTGGGTGTTTGGAGAGTAACTTGATGAAACGATGCAGGACGTGTCTGGTGCCGGTCGCTGTGCCGGGCGTATCGTTGGCAGACGACGGCATCTGCAATCTCTGCCGCGATCCGGCGGCCCTGGCCAGCGAGGCGGCGCAGGCGGAAAAAGGCCGCCGCTCGTTCGCCGACGATCTGCAGCAGACGCTCGAGCGTACGCGGGGTCAGGGCGAATACGATTGCCTAGTTCCGCTGAGTGGCGGCAAGGACAGTATCTTCCTGCTTTACCGGCTTGCCGTCGAACTCAAGCTCAGGGTGCTCGCGTTTACCGTGGACATCAACATTCCGACGATCGCCTGGGAGAACATCCGGCGCGCGCTCGGCAAGCTCAACATCGACCACATCAGCTATTCGCCGTCGCACGACTTTTATCGGAGGCTCTTTCGCTACCTGCTGTGCAATCAGGAAGCGCGTGGTGCGGTGTACACGATCTCTTACGTCTATGCGCCACTTTTTGAAGGGGATGCGATCAGGCTGGCGGTGCAGAAGGGAATTCCTCTAGTCCTCGCCGGCTACTCGCCGGGTCAACCCGAGCCCGAGCGAATGCTGTATGAATTTTCGCCGCAATTGCTGCGCGATACCGACTGGACCCCGCCCGAGCTGGCCGCCTGCGGCGAATTCACCAGCGATGATCTTGGGCGCTTCCACAATCCGCGGCGTTTCCCGGTTGGGACGGCTTTTCCCCGCTATCTCGCACCTTTCCATGCTTGGCCCTATAACCAGGAAGAGATCATGCGCCGGGTGGTCGAACTCGACCTGGTTGCCTCGAGCAAGCACGCCAACCCGATCCACAGCAACTATCCGATCAACTGGCTGCTGATGTATTCCGATCTGCGCGCCTTCGGCTACAATCCTTACGCGCCCGAGTTTTCCAGCCTGATTCGTCACGGCAAGGCCAACCGCAACTATTGGCGGATGATGGGACCGTTGGTCGATTTTCTGATTCGCAACCGGCTGGGGCCGGGAAAAGAGGTGACCCGCAGCATGCAATGGTTGGGCCTTACTGCCGACGACCTGCGGATCAGCAAACCGCGCGGAGCCTACGATCCGGTGATCACGCCCCGATGACCGCGAGGTTGCCGTTGAATTGGCCGCGGGCCTGACCGTGAACACCGCACTCACCGACGTTCTTTCGGCCAATGCCGCCATGCTGAACAGTGGCTTGACCGTTTCCGGCTTGCTGTGCGCCCGCGGCAAACTGTCGCCTGGCGGTATCGCGCTGTGGGATTGCGCGCGTGGCGAAGCCTGGGTTCCAACGACTTGGCAAGCATATTGCGGTACCGTCGGGAGGCTAAGCAGCGGCCTGCGCAAGCTCGGTTTGGGCGCGGGCGAGCGGGTGGGTATCATGGCGGCCAATTGCCGGGAGTGGGACTTCTTTCAATTTGCTGTGCTTGCCGCCGGTGGCGTTGCCGTCGGGCTCGATCCGCTGGCGCCGAAGCCGTACACTTCGGCCATCGCACAGCGCTGCAAGTTTGCCGGACTGGTCGTCGGCAACTCTTCGCTGCTTGAGAAGGTCGACCCGTCCGCTCGTGCGACGGTGCGTTTCGTCATCTCCATCGATTCCGATGAAGCCGCGGGGGCAATCTCGATGGACAGCATTCTGCGTCAGCAGACGACGCCTGACGCTGAGTGGAACCGGGCTGAGCCGGATGCGCCGGCGACTGTCGTCTTTTCATCGGGAACGACCGGCGAGCCGAAAGGCATAGAATACACTCACCGCCAGATGTGTCTCGCGGCGGCCACGATTCTCGCTGCGTTTTCCGATGTTCGCGAGGATTCCCGCCTGACCTGCTGGCTGCCGCTGTCCAACCTCTTTCAGCGCATGATCAATCTGAGCGCCATCGGGTGTGGCGCGCAGACCTTTTACGTCAGCGATCCGCGCGAGGTGATGTCCTTCGTCAAGACGACTGCCCCGCATGTGTTTGTCGGCGTCCCACGCTTCTACGAAAAGTTGTACGCGGGAATGCAGTTGGTGCTGGCAAAGCAGCCAGCATGGCAGCAGCGCTTGGTGGACTGGGCTTTGCGCATCGGCGAGCGGAGAGCGCAAGAGCTGAGGGCAAACGGGCGCGCACGAGTCGGTTCACGCTTGGCGTTTTCCCTGGCAGACTGGATCGTTCTCAGCCGGCTACGCGCTGCCCTTGGTCCCAACCTGCGTTTCATGATCAGCGGTTCGGCACCGATGCCGTTGTGGCTGCTCGAGCGTTTTCATGCCATGGGTTTGCTCGTTCTCGAAGCCTATGGGGTGAGCGAGAACATCATTCCGATCGCGGTCAACCGACCCGACGCTTTCCGTTTTGGTACTGTTGGGCGTGCAGTACCGGGCAGCGAAGTCCGCCTGGCCGACGATGGAGAGTTGCTGGTGCGCGGGCCCGGGGTCTTTTCCGGCTACCTGGGTGAACTTGGCGCGGTTGCCAGCATCGACTCCGAAGGGTATCTGGCGAGCGGCGATTTCGCTAGCATCGACAGCGATGGCTTCATTACGCTGATTGGCCGCAAGTCGGAGATTTCCAAGACATCCACCGGCCGACGCATTGCGCCTAGTCGCATCGAAGGATTCCTCCAGCAGGTGCCGAACGTCGAGTACGCGGTGGTCTTCGCTGCTCGCCGAGCGCAACCGGTGGCGCTTATGGTCCTTACCGAGGCAGCCTGGCAAGCCCAAGCAGCCGACAGTTTTGCCAACTTGCGTCGCCAGACCGAGCAGGTGACAGGCGGCTTGCCGCCTTACGAACGCCCGGCTGGATTGGTCGTCACGGCGCAACTCCTGACGATTGCCGGTGGCGACCTGACGGTCAACCTGAAAATCCGCCGGCATGCGGTGGAAGCCAGACATGCTGTGGTCCTGGGCGAACTGCAATCCCGCCTGGAAGTGGCCGAAGGCAGGCCGTTTGCGGCATGGGCAGCCGATCGTCAGTTTTTCCTGTGCAGCGTATGAGAGACTACTTCATTACCGGGGCATCCGGCGCGATCGGCAGCGCGCTCGTGCCGATCCTGCTGAGCGACGCATCAAATCGGGTGAGCCTGCTGTTGCGCGCGCGCTCGCCGACGGAGCTGAACGAGCGGCTGGACTCCCTGTGCAGCTTCTGGCAGATCGATGCGCGCGATGCGGCGCTGCGCGGACGCCTGAAAGGCTTGCGTGGCGACGTCACGCTGGCCGCGTTCGGCCTTGCGCAGGAGGATTACCGTGAGTTGTGCGCCAGCACGTCGCATATTGTGCATTCCGCTGGCAACGTCCGGATGAATCTGCCGATCGAGCAGGCGCGCCTTTCGGCAGTAAGCGCTGCGCAGAACATTTTGGCTCTCGCCCATGCCGCCCGCAGGCTGGAAAAGATCGAGTTTGTCAGCACTGTGGGCGTCGGCGGTCGGACGCATGGCGAGTTGCCCGAGGAATGGCTGAGCGGTCGTCGGGCTTTTCACAACACCTATGAGCAGGCCAAAGCTGAGGCCGAAGACGTCGTCCGTCTCGAAGTCGATCGCGGGATGCCGCTGACCGTGCACCGGCCAAGCATGGTCGTCGGCGACAGCACGAGCGGGCGGATCATTCACTTCCAGGTGTTCTACCACCTTTGCGAGTTTCTCTCCGGCCGGCGTACGCTCGGCCTATCGCCCGATTTCGGTCATGCGCGCCTCGACATCGTTCCGGCGGACTATGTTGCCCGCTGTATTGCCTGGTCGAGTACGACAACAGCAACCTCGGGAAAGATTCTGCATGCGTGCTCCGGGCCGACATCGGCCTTATTGCTGGCGCCCTTGCGCGAACGCGTGCGGCAGACGTTTGCCAGCGCTGGTCGGCGTGTGCCCCCGCTGATCACCTTGCCTGCCAGTGCATTTTCCGCGCTTGTCCGGGCGCTTGCCATCTTTCTCCCGAGCGACGCGAAACGGGCGATTCGTACGCTGCCGGTGTTTTTGGAGTATCTGGCAACGGACCAGACCTTTGCCAATCGGCAGACGCTCGCGCTGACGTCTTCGGCCGGGCTTGCTCTACCCAGTCCGGAGTGCTATCTTGACCGTGTCCTTGGCTATTACCTGGAGCAGTCTGCCAAGAAGAATTCCTTGTCATCTTGAGAAATAGGAGATACGTCGGATGGTCGAGTCACCCGCAGAAAAGAAATCCGAGCCTGTCGGCACACGCGTCAAGTGGAACGTCGAGCAGTTGAAGAGCAGTTACGTCAATTTCGCTAACGCCAACTCGACGCGCGAAGAGGTTGTAATGAACTTCGGACTGAACGCGAGTTGGGATCGCAGCCAGCCGGAAATGGAAATCGAACTGGCGCACCGCATCGTGATGAGCCCGTTTGCCGCCAAGCGCCTGGCCGAACTGCTGAACAAGCTGATTGCCGAATACGAGTCACGCTACGGCGAGTTGAAGTAAGAGAAAGTAAGAGCAACACGGCGGCTTGCCCTGCCGGACGCGCAGGCAAGCCGTTCGTTTTGTTCGGCGCCCGCTGACCTCGGCCGCTGACTTCCGGCGAGCGCAGGCGATCTCGCTCAATCGCTCCCGACGACGAAGCGGAAGGGCTGCGCAATGACTGCCTTGCCGGTGTCGACGAGCA
>ERZ761603.3328-NODE-3328-length-10366-cov-48.984774_pt1 | contig 10366 bp, 7 predicted proteins | sample MGYA00511879_ERZ761603 | MGnify/ENA primary metagenome ERZ761603 (study PRJEB28899, sample SAMN02850040) | bioreactor sludge metagenome | biome: EBPR Sludge; feature: EBPR Bioreactor; material: flocular biomat | place: Australia: Thorneside Wastwater Treatment...
TGGCGTCATCGACGACGAGGCCGATCGCCAGCACCAGGCCGAACAGCGACAGCGTGTTGATCGAGAAGCCGAACAGCGGGAAGAGCATGAAGGTGCCGACCAGCGATACCGGTACCGCCAGCAGCGGGATCAGCGTCGCCCGCCAGCCCTGCAGGAAGACGAAGACAACGATCATCACCAGCACCAGCGCCTCCAACAGTGTGTGCTGGATTTCCTTGATCCCCTCGGTGACCGACAGCGTGGTGTCGAGGGAAACGACGTAGTCGAGGTCGGGCGGAAAGCTCTGCTTGATCTTCTCCATCAGCTTCTTGGCGCCGTCGGCCGCATCGAGGGCGTTGGCGCCCGGCATCAGGTAGAGGGCAATCAGAGCCGCCGGCTTGCCGTTCAGCCGCCCCTGCTGGCTGTAGTTCTGGGCGCCGAGTTCGATGCGTGCGACATCAGCGACGCGCACCAGTGATCCGTCCGGGTTGGCGCGCAGCACGATCTTGCCGAAATCCTCGACACTCTCCAGTCGCCCCTGGGCGCGTACCGCATAGGTAAACTCCTGGCCCGGCGGCACCGGCTCGGCACCGATCGTGCCCGCCGGATTGACGGCATTCTGGGCGTTGACCGCGTTGACGATTTCCGGGATCGTGATGTTCAGCTTGGCCAACTGGTCGGGCCTGACCCACAGCCGCATCGCATACTGGCCGGCGCCGAACACGGTGACGCTGGCGATGCCCTTGACCCGCGTCATCTGGTCGTTGATGTTGATGTAGGCGTAGTTGGCGAGGAAGACGTTGTCGTAGGTGCCATTCGGCGAATAGAGGCCGAACATGATCAGCGGCGACGACGTCGACTTGGCGACGGTGACGCCGTAGTTGCGCACGTCCGCGGGCAGTTGCGATTCGGCCTGGCCTTCGCGCATCTGGGCGAGCAACTGGTCGGTGTTGGCGTCGGTGCCGAGCGCGAAGTTCACGGTCAGCGTCGACTGGCCGTTGTTGGCGTTGATCGAGTACATGTAGTTCATGTTGTCGACGCCCGACATCTGTTGCTCGATCGGCGTGGCCACTGCCTGCTCGACGGTCAGCGCGTCGGCGCCGGTGTAGGTGCTGCTGACCTTGATCTCGGGTGGCACGATGTCCGGGAACTGGGCAGTCGGCAGCCCGGACATGGCGACCAGGCCGACGATGGTCATCAGGATAGAGATGACCATGGCCACGATCGGCCGGTTGATGAAGAACTTGGACATGGCCGCTTACCCCTTGCTCGCCGGTGCCGGCGCTGCCGGTTTGTCCCCCGGCTTGCCCGCGGCGGCGGCGGCCGGGGCGTCGGGCACAAAGGGTTTCGGATTGACGGTCATTCCCGGGCGGACCTTCTGGGTCCCCTCGGCGATCACTGTCTCACCGGCTTGCAGTCCGCTGCTGATGATCCACTCGTTGCCAATACGCTCACCGACCGTAACCGGGCGGATATCGGCCTTGTTGTCGGCACCGATCACTGCCATCAGGTACTTGCCCTGCATTTCGGTGACGGCCCGTTGCGGCACCAGCAGCGCGCCCTTATCGACCGACATGGTCGCCCGTACCTTGCCGTACTGGCCCGGGCGCAGCAGATTGTCCGGATTGGGGAACAGGGCAGCCACCTTGAACGTGCCGGTGGTCGTATCGACCTGCCGGTTGAGCACCGCGACCTTGCCGGGGTGAGGATAGAGCGAGCCGTCAACCAGGAACAGTTCCAGCGGAACCCGCTCCGGCTTGCTGCCGGCGGCAAGTGCCGCGCTGGCGACCTTGAGATACTCGCGTTCGCTGATATTGAAATAGACCTTGATCGGATCAACAGTCGACACGGTGGTCAGTTCGGTCGGCATGCTCGGACTCAGCAGGTCGCCGATCTGCGCTTTGGCGATGCCGGCAATGCCGCTGACCGGCGAGCTGATCTTCGTGAAGCCGAGATTGAGTTTTGCCGTCCGCAGCGAGGCCTCGGCGGCCTCGAGCTGTGCCTTGGCGGAAAGGTGGGCACCGGTGGCATCATCAAGGTCCTTCTGGCTGACCGCGTTCACGGCGGCCAACGGTTTGATGCGGTCCAGGTTGGCCTTGGTCGTCTCGAAACGTGCGGCCTGCTGAGCCCGCAATCCCTTGGCCTCATCTACGGCGGCCTCAAAAGTGCGCGGGTCGATCTCGAACAGCGGCTGACCCTGTTTCACCAGATCGCCTTCGCGGTAGTTCTGCCTGATCAGGTAACCGGTGACTTGCGGCCGGATGAGGGCATTGACGTTGCCGTCGAGCGAGCCGATCCATTCCATGTAGATCGGCACGTCGCGCTGGGCGACGGTGACGACTTCGACGACTGGCGGCGGTGGTGCCGCAGCCTTTTCCTTCTCGCAAGCGCTGGTCAGCAGAAGCGCTACACCGGTCAGCCCGGCCGCGGCGTAGCGGCGAGCGCGATGGGCGGCTGAAGAGGGGGAGGGGGTAGATGTCATGATGGCTCCTGCATTGGACTGATTTGGCGCGGTGTGCTGCCTCGGTTGCCAGGGCCTTCCGGTGGTGAATACGGCTAACCGGCCACTGGGTCTCTAGTTCAAGCGCACAATTATGAGTCAAGCGCGACGTGTAATCCAGCAAATGGCCGTTTACGTCCGGGCTGTGGCACCATCTGCAGCCTGGAGTGCTGCTTTCCGGCGAGCCTGCCCCCGTCGGGTATGGCGCGCTTCACCCATGATCCCGGAGCACGGCTTGCCATTGAACATCTCGGTCAGCAGCACATCTTCCGCCAGTGCCATTCCAGGCGAGGCCTGGAAGCGACTCTGCCCGGCCGGCCATCCCTTTCTCAACGCCGATTTTCTGTCCATCGTTGAGCGGCACGGGGCGGCCGCCCCTGAGTCGGGCTGGACGGCTCGTCATCTGGTGGCCAGCGACGAGAGCGGCGCCGTCGTCGGTCTGCTGCCGCTGTACATCAAGAGCCACTCGCACGGCGACTTCATCTATGACTGGTCCTGGGCGGCGGCTTACCGGCAGCTCGGCCGCCGGTACTACCCGAAACTGATGAGCTGCCTGCCGCATACACCGGTTGCCGGAGCGCGCATTCTGGTCGCCGAAGGGCCCAACTCGGCAGTCATCAGGCAGGCGCTGGTCGAGGCTGCCCAGGCACTGGCCAACCGTTGCGCTGCATCTTCGTGGCATGTGGCGCTGGCCACCGAGGGAGAAACCGACCTCCTGCGGAGCGAGGGTCTGCTGGTCAGTCACGACGTCCAGTTTCACTGGCTCGACCCCGGCTGCGGCGACTTCGACGGCTATCTGGCCACTTTCAGTGCGGCCAAGCGCCGCAAGGTCCGTGCCGAACGGCGACGGGTGACGGAGAGCGGGCTCTCGATCGAGACAAGGCATGGGGACCAGGTCGACGCCGCCGAATGGCCGCTGCTGCACGCACTTTACGCCAGCACTTTCGACCGGTTTGGCAATCACGCCGCCTTCTCGGCCGCCTGTTTCGCCGACCTGGCGGCGGCTTTGGGCCGTCGAATGGTTACCTTCATCGCCCGTGATCGCGGACTGCCGGTCGCCGTGGCGATCTGTTTCCGCAGCGATGACGCGCTGTTCGGGCGTTACTGGGGTTCCTCCGGCAACTACCACAGCCTGCATTTCGAACTTTGCTTCTACCAGGGCATTGCCTATTGCCTGCGCGAGGGCCTGCGGCGCTTTGAACCCGGCGCGGGCGGCGAACACAAGCTGGCGCGCGGGTTCTCGCCGACGGTCGTGCAGTCCGCCCACTGGATCAGCGACCCCGGCATGCGACAGTTGCTCGCCCGTCACCTGGCGTTGCAGGGCGAGGCGGTCGCCGAGTACCGCTACGACGCTGCGGAGCATCTGCCCTTCCGGCATGACGCCTCGCCATCGCCGGGAGGCTGAGGAGTCTTCAATTTCCGATCTGGTTTTTGCCCAAGCGCTCCCCTGGAGGGTGGTTGCAGCTGTCCATCCACCGCTCAGCTGGCCGGTGACGCCGGCTTGAACCAGGCTGCCACGCCCGGCCGATCAACGGGCCAAAATCCTCGACGCCAACTGCCCAGCCTTCCTGCCCACGCCGATAGCCGACAATCGCCCCGTGTCGGCAGACACTTTTTGCGGCTTTGGCCATTTTTGGGAAGGACCCGACAGCTACGGCTTGCTGACGTCTGCCAACCGCAGCAAGATCTAACCGACGACACCGAAGCCGCCGTTCGATAGTCAGCAGTGCTATTCTTGCCTGAGCAGCAGCTTCGTAGCAGGAGCGGTCGCTGGGTGAAGGATGGCGGCCGTCGGCAATCGGCCATGAACTGCCGTTCCAAGCGCAGACGCATACCGGTCATTCGCCCCTCATGAATCTTGCAGTGCTGCTACCGCCGCCTCAACTGATGGGTTAACTCTGGCCGTACTCCACGCCACAGCAGTTGTCACAACACTCAAGTTTTCGGTCAAAGGGCGCACGATTACCGTCTCTGGTGCCATCTTCTTCATCGCCGCGGGAATGAGAGCCACACCCTGACCACAGCCGACAAAGGCAATCTGAGAGGCGACTGAACCCACTTCATGGACGATGCGCGGCGAAAAACCGGCATTGCGGCAAGCAGTCACCAAACTATCGAAGTAGCTGGGACTAACCCGACGATAGAACATCACGAAGTCTTCCTCTGCTAGCGAAACCAGTCGAATCCGCGATGTTGCAGCTAACGGATGCGCTCTGGGCAGCGCGACGGCCAAACGATCTTCACGCAACGGGATGGACTTGATGCCGGAGCCTAGATCACCTTCAAGGCGGGCAAAGGCCAAATCGATGTCCCCTGACTGAAGGAGTGGAACAGCTTCTACGCTGTCGATTTCCCGCATGGAGATGGTAACGTCAGGATACGTTGCTCTCATTCTCTCAATCAACGGCGGCAATACCTCGACCATGGAAGAGGTGATTGCGCCCACCCTCAGCATGCTGCGCTGCCCTGTTGTGGCTTCACGGACAGCAAGCTCCAACCGTTCCAACTGCTCGGAAAATTTCCTGACGGCAGGGAGAATGGCGGCACCTGCGGCCGTCAGCTTGGTTCCGCGCCGTGATCGTTCAAACAGCTTGACCTTGAGCGCCTGCTCAAGAGTTTGAATTTGGCCTGTCAGTGGTGGCTGGGACATACCCAACCGTTTGGCTGCACGCCCGAAGTGCTGTTCCTCGGCAACGGCGAGAAACAACCACAGATGGCGGATGAGACGGAAGTTGATCATGGCAAACTGATATGTTCAAACTATCGTAGCATTTCCAGAGCAGTATTGGACATATCAATAGCCTCGGCCCACCATGGACTCCACTACTGACTTGAGGTTTCCATGCTTGATACCACCGCAGTCCTGTCGGCCTCCGTTGTTTGTCTGGCAGGAGTAATGAGTCCCGGCCCGAATTTCGTGGCAGTTACTCACCGGGCGATTTCATCCTCTCGGTCTGAAGCGGTTGCCATGGTCCTCGGCATCGCCATGGTCAATACGCTTTGGGCAGCCATGGCCTTGTTTGGACTAGGCTTGCTGGTGACCTCCCTGCCGTGGCTGTTCTGGTCGATCAAGCTGATGGGGGCAGCCTATCTGGTCTGGTTCGGCATTCAACTCCTGAAGCGATCAGCCCATCCACCCAAGCCAAGAGAGCTGTTGGCTTCACCATCATCGTTCCCTTCCGCCCTGCGTGATGGTATCGCGACCAATCTGGCAAACCCGAAGTCGATGGCGTTTTATGCTTCGGTGTTCTCTGGCGCGGTTCCGGCCGACCCATCTATGGAAACATTGCTGGCCATGATGGTGATGGTCGGTGTGCTTGCTGTCCTGTGGTATGGAAGCGTGGCGCTTGTCCTGTCTGCGGATCGAATGGCTAATTTGTATCGGCAAGGCAAGTCCGGTGTTGAGCGTACCTGCGGCTTGTTTCTGATCCTGCTCGGTGCGCGTCAAGGTCTGCTTTGACTTGGGGCGAAGGGCTGTTCTGGGTCGGTTGCCGTCACCGAACCACGGGAACCCTGTGGCCGCTTGTGGTCTGGAGCGGCCAGCCAGACGAGCAGTTGCTGCATCCGAGCGCGAACGGCCGGATCAGATTGACAACAGTGGTTCAGATTCCTCTGGCTACTGGCAGCCATCGGCCCGTGGCGATCATTGAACTTCACGAACTGAGCAGGATAAGGGGACAGCACCCGCTCAGCAGGGTCAGTGCCGCCGGCAGCTTGCGGTTGTCGGGTCGGGTCTTTTCGAACTGCGGGTGGGGCAGGGTGCTGATGGCGGGTTCCCGCCTGCCGCGCCGGTGTTGGTCGATCAGAGATGCAGATAGCCCGCCATTCCTGCCGGCAGACCGACGCCGGTTGCGCCGTAAACGCCAACCGACTGTCGACAACAAGGCAGCCAGCACGGCGATGCGCGAGGTGAAACTGTCACCGGCCGTGCTGGGCGACGTGCTCGACTTCGTGATCGTATGCGGGCCTTGCACCTGGAAGCCATGCCCGGACATCGTTGATTCTCCTTGATTCGTCTGGCGTGGCCGACAACGCGGGGCAGAAATCCTATCCCAGGTACGCGTCAATCGCGCGCAGGGCGGTGAGGCCTCCCGCAGCAATCGAGACGCCTCGGCCAGGCGACAGCTCCGGCTCGGTCGGATTGATGCGGATCAACTGTCCCGGCAGCCGTTCACCCAGTCTGCGTACCGTCGGGATATTGGTGCCGGCACCGACCTCGATGACCAGCAAGTGCCGGACCTGTCGCAGCCAGGCGTGCAGGCGCGCTTCCTGGGTTTCGCTGCGCGCTGCTGTCCAGCCCCAGTCGCCGAACATCAGGATGTTCGGCCGGGCGATTCCCCGGCAGCGGGGACAGAGCGGGAATTCGGAGCGCAGCAGGCAGGCTTCCTCGTCAAGCTCGGGCTGGAAGTCATCGGCAGGCCAGATGCCATCATGGCAACCGTCGAGGCACTGCAGGTGATGGATCGAGCCGTGGCACTCGGCGATGCGCTCACCGGCGAAACCGGCTTTCTGGAACTGGCCGTCGACGTTGCTGGTGAACACGAATGCACCCTGCGGCAGCCCTTCGCCGATTCGGCGCAGGATGCGGAAGCCGTCGTGCGGGATGGTCTGCCGGTAGAGATTGAGCCGATGGCCATAGAAACCCCAGGCCAGGCGCGGGTGCCTGGCGAAGGCGGCCGGATTGGCGATCTGCTCGAAGGCGATGCGCGCCCGGCCGAGCGCCGGGTACACGCCCCAGAAGCCCTGTGGTCCGCGGAAGTCAGGCAGGCCGGAATCGACGCCGATGCCGGCGCCGGCGGTGACGAGTAGGCCGTCGGCCTGGCGGATCAGCTCGGCGCAGCGCTGGTAATTGGCAGTCAATTACAGGCCCCGTGCCCAGGCCGGTCGCAGCGGCGTCGCTTCCGGGTGGGCGATTGCCTGTCGCACCTGCAGCAGCAGGCGCTGCTTGTCGGCGCCGAGCGTCCCCTTGAGCACCAGCCAGTTCGACGCATGATCGCTGCGGAAGACCGTTCGTTCGAGTTCGATGCGTTCGAGAAAGCGCTCCATTTCGATGAACAGCTCGTGCCGGCTGAGCGGTCGCCAGCCCGGAAAGCCGGCGCGGAAACGTTCCTCGCCGAGCGGAAAGCTGACCACCAGCGTCGCCAGATATTCGGGTTGCGTCGCATTCGCCAGCCGCGCCGAGTTCTCGGCGTGGCGCAGCGAAAGCTGCGGGCCACCGAGGCCGTTCAGAATCATCACCGAGCGGGTGATGCCGGCGGCGCCGAGCTTGTCGAGCGCTTCGATGGTCGAGGCGAAGGTTTCGCCCTTGTTGACCCGTTCCAGCACTTCGTCATCGCCCGACTCGGCGCCGACGTAGGCGATCGACAATCCGGCGGCGGCCAGCTCGCTGAGTTCGTCGACCGACTTCCGGCGCAGGTTGCGTGGCAGGCAGTAGCTCGATACGCGGCGCACCGCGGGCAGGTGAGCGCGGATGCCGTTGAGGATATTGAGCAGGCGACGCGTCGGCAGCACCAAGGCATCGCCGTCGGCCAGGAAGACCCGCCGGATTTCGCTGCCGAAGCGTTCGCCGGTGAGGCGGATGCTTTCCAGGACCTCGGCTTCGTCGCGTGCCCGAAAATGTTTCTGTGGCGCGGTATACATCTCGCAGAACGTGCAGTGATTCCACGAGCAGCCGTCGGTCACCGGCAAAATCAGCGATTGTCCTTCGCTCGGCGGGCGGAAGACGGGTTCGACATATCGGATCGGAATGGCGTGCAGCATGTGACCGGCGGTTCTGGAGGCAGGATGAACGGATCAATATTAGCGCGCTTTTGGCTGCCGTTGCCTGCTTCCCTGCGGTCCAGGCCAGCTGGCTGCTGACAACAACTGCTCGCGCCGGGCAGGTCCAACCCTTCTCGCGTTGCCACCCGCGGTCGATGACCTCGCAAGGTGTCAGCGACGGTCAGTCCTTGGCGGGTGTTCTCCATGCGGGGGCACCCTCCGGTCCGTAGCGTACCAGGGCGTAATCTGCGCTGCGCACGCCGTGCAGCAGCAGGTTGGTTTCGTCGCTGGAGATGCCCAGCGCCTGCAGGGTTTCCGCCGCCAGGCGCAGGCTCGCTTCGAGGGCCTCGGGGAAGGCCATGTTGACCCCCGCCCGGAGCAGGGCGTCGCAGCTCACCAGGTCGCGGGCGCGGGCGACGATGGTCACCTGCGGCGCGTGCGAGCGGATCATTGCCGCGGCGCGAACGGCGACCGCCTGGTCGTCGATCGTCAGGACGACCAGGTCGACCCGTTGCAGCGCGCCGCTGGCGAGCAGTTCCGGGTCACCGATATCACCATAAAACAGGGGGTGACCCTCGCTGCGCCACTTGGCGACCAGTGCGGCATCAGTCTCGAAGGCGATGTAAGGGATGCCGCTGCTGGCCAGGATGGTGCCGACCGTATGGCCGACGCGGCCGTAGCCGCCGATCACCACGCGCGCTTCGGATCCATCGCCGTTCGCCGAATAGCGAAAGCGTTCGTGAATGACGGGCGCTTCTTCGACCCGTCGCGTTGCCAGCCAGTTGCCGAGCCTGACCAGAACGGGCGTCAGCAGCATGGTCAGCGAGATGACCGCGACGGCCATCACGAAGATCAGGTCGTCGATCACGCCGAGCGCCTTGGCAGCTCCGAAGACGACGAAAGCGAACTCGCCACCCTGGGAAAGCATGAACGCCACGCGCCACGCCGTACTGCGGCCAGTGCCGAAGATGATGCAGAGGACATAGAGCACCGCCACCTTGATGCTGATGATTGCCAGGACATGCAGGGCGAACTGCAACGGGCGCTGCGCCAGCGCGGCGAGGTCTACCGACATGCCGACGGCGACGAAGAAGAGACTCATCAGCAAGCCCTTGTGCGGCTCCAGCGTGGCCTCGATCTGCAGGCTGTAGCGCGAGGTCGAGAGCATCATGCCCATCAGGAAGGCGCCCAGTGCCATCGACATGCCGGCAAGGTCCATCGCCCAGGCGGCAGCGAAGACGGCGGCCATGGCAGCGAGGAAGAACGCCTCGCGGTTGTTCCTTCTGGCCAGGTAATCGAGCAGCCGTGGTACCAGGTAGCGGCCGGTGACGATCACCAGCGCGACCATCGCGATCGCTCCCGCGACCTGCTTCACCAGCGGCATCTCCCTGGGCAGCGGTCCGCTATCGGCTAGGATCGGCACCAGGGCGAGCAGCGGCACGACCGCGAGGTCCTGCATCAACAGGATGGCGAAGGCCGTCTGGCCATGGCGGCTGGCAATCTCGCCCTGATCCCTGAGCATCTGGATGACGAAGGCGGTGGACGACAGCGCGAAGCTGGCGCCGACGAGCAGAGCGGCCGACCAGTTTGGCAGGAACAGCTTGAGATACAGGGCAATGACCAGGGTCGAAGCGACGATCTGCAGCGACCCGAGTCCGAACAGCGTTCGCCGTAGCTCCCACAGGCGGCGCGGCTTCATCTCCAGGCCGATCAGGAACAGCAGCAGCACGACGCCAAGTTCGGTGAAGTGGCGTACGTCGTCCACCTGGGTGGTGACGAAGGGCCCCGGCGTATGCGGTCCCACGATGATGCCGGTGACCAGCAGGCCGAGAATCGAACCCAGACCGAAGTGCCGGAAGACCGCGACGGCGATCGAGGCAACGACGAGCAGCAGTACCGCGGAATAAACGAAGGATTTGGGGTCCATGATCACCTTGTCGACCGGTCGGAGGAAAGCGTGGTTCCTGATGGTCAGGGGAGGCTTTCCGGAGGATCGCTCGCCGCCGACCTTGAGCAGACTGTCCATGCAGCGGCTCTGCCATTGAAGGCCGAAGACCAAAAACCAAAAACCAAAGGGTGCGGCTCTTTTGAGCCACGGTTTTCCTGCGGTCACGCAGCCAATTTGAC
>ERZ761603.3329-NODE-3329-length-10366-cov-6.910581_pt1 | contig 10366 bp, 10 predicted proteins | sample MGYA00511879_ERZ761603 | MGnify/ENA primary metagenome ERZ761603 (study PRJEB28899, sample SAMN02850040) | bioreactor sludge metagenome | biome: EBPR Sludge; feature: EBPR Bioreactor; material: flocular biomat | place: Australia: Thorneside Wastwater Treatment...
GGAAAAATTATTGAGCAGCATGATGAAATAAACGTAACCCAGGTGACAGGCACTTCAAAAGTGCCTGTCACCTTCAACTATAGCTTATGAAACCATTCCTCAAGTGGGCCGGAAACAAATACAAAATTGTGGACAAAATCAAGGCGCTGCTGCCGCCAGGTGATCGTCTGGTAGAGCCGTTTGTTGGCTCCGGGGCCGTGTTCCTCAACACCAACTATCCGCACTACCTGCTCACCGACGCCAACGCCGACCTGATCACGCTGTACCAGCATTTGCAGACCGAAGGCGAGGCGTTCATTGCCTACTGCCGCACGCTGTTCACGCCAGAAAACAACAACAAAGATCGCTACTACGCCCTGCGCGACGAGTTCAACAGCACCACCGACCTGCGGCGCAAGTCGGCCGTTTTTTTGTACATGAACAAACACGGCTACAACGGCCTGTGCCGCTACAACATGCAGGGTGGTTTTAATGTGCCGTTTGGCAGGTATAAACAAACTTACTTCCCCGAGAAGGAAATGCTCCACTTTCATCAAAAATCACAAAACGCCACATTTCAACACGCTGATTTTGGCGAAGTGATGGAAGCATGCGTTCTGGGCGATGTCGTTTATTGCGATCCGCCATATGTTCCTCTTTCTGACACTGCTAATTTTACCGGCTACAGCTCTGGAGGATTTGGCTGGAGCGAGCAACAGCAACTGGCCAAAACTGCTGAGACTCTGTGCCTGAGGCAAATTCCTGTTGTTATTTCCAATCACGACACTGAATTTGTTCGAGAAATTTATCACGAGGCGAGAATTGTCGAGTTCTATGTTCAAAGGTATATAAGTTGCGATGGCAGCAATCGCAATAAGGCGGCAGAGTTGCTAGCTCTGTTTTTACCAACTCAGGAGAGATAAGTGGCAACTAAGCAGGGTGGACTGGCAAATAGTTCTGGGAACACACTTGAAAAAATGGTAATTGCAACCTTTGAAAGTAAAGGTTTTCAGGTTGTGATGTACCGCCAATGGATTATTAATCAGGACAGATATGGCCAAGAACTCCTTTTGCGCAATGTGCCGTATGAAACAATTTATGGGCATAAGGGCAACACAGAGTTCCTCATCAAGTCACAGCGCTACAATCTCAATGTCCGCCTTGAATGTAAGTGGCAGCAATCATCTGGAAGTGTGGATGAAAAATTTCCTTACCTTTATTTGAACTGCATTGAGAAAATGCCGGAGCCAACCATAATCATCATTGTAGATGGCGGAGGTGCCAAACCCGGTGCCGTTGAGTGGCTAAAGTCAGCGGCAAACAGCAGCAAGTATTGGAAAGATGATAAACCGCAAAAGGAGATTCTGGTGATGGAGCTTCAGGGATTTATCATTTGGGCAAACAATACGTTTCGATAGGTTTCAAAGGACTGCAACGAATGAAAGAAAAAAACGAATTTCACGCTGAAAACAAGTATTCGTTCAGTTCTCCAATTCGTTGTGGCCACCCTGACGCCGTGAAGTGGAACGGCCGTTACCAATCCGACGGCAAGTACCAACAGCAAGGCCACCCCAGCCAGCTGCTCCAAGATTTTGCCTACCGGCTGCCCCTGGGCGGCGTGGTTCTGGATGCCGCCGCCGGGGTGGGGCTGAATGCCCTGTTTGCCGCCCAGCAGGGCATGAACGTCATCGCGCTCGACATTTCTGAAGTGGGTTTACGCCTGCTGCGGCAAAAGGCGAAAGAACTGGGCGTGGTGGTGGAAACGGCCGTTTTCGACCTCACCACCCCGTACTTCCCGCCCAACTGCGTCGACGTGCTGCTAAACTTCCGCTTTTTGGAGCGCGCCGCATTCCCCGCCTACCGGCAGGCGCTGCGCCCCGGCGGGCTGCTTTTCTTCGAGACCTTTGTCCACACCGAAGCGGGCGACACACCCCCCTACCTGCTGGAGCCCGGCGAGCTGCGCCAGGCGTTTGCCGATTTTGAAATTGTGCATTCGTTGGAAACGGCCGTACGTGGCCCCCGCTCCGGCAAGTTTCGCGACATCGCCCAACTCATCGCCCGCAAGGTTTAGCCAGGACGCCGCTTAACGCTGTTATATTTTTTCTATCCGCGTTTTCCGCGTTCATCCGCGTCCTAAATTCAAATCAGGCCCATCTCTTTGGCTTTGAGCGCCGCCTGGGTGCGGTCCCGCACGCCCAGCTTGCCCAGGATGTTGGTGACGTGGTTTTTCACCGTGCCTTCGGTGATGTACAGCTGGTTGGCAATCTCGCGATTGCTGGCCCCACTGGCCAGCACCGCCAAAATTTCCAGCTCACGCTCGGATAGAGGTTCAACGAGATCCTGCTGGGGAACGGCCGTTCCCGGCCCAGCCATGCGCGAAAATTCGGCCACCACCTTGGCGGCCACCGACGGCTGCAAAAACGATTCGCCCCGCGCCGCCGCCCGAATTGCCTCCACCAGCTTGGCCGAAGGCACGTCCTTGAGCAGGTAACCCACCGCCCCGGCGCGCAGGCCGTCGAATACGTACTCATCGTCGTCGAAGGTGGTGAGCACAATGACGCGGCTGGTAGCCGCCGACTGGGTGATTTGCCGGGTGGCGGCCACGCCGTTCAGCACCGGCATCCGCAGATCCATCAGCACCACGTCTGGGGCCAGCTTGGCCACCGCCGCGATGGCTTCCTGGCCGTTGCTCGCTTCCCCCACCACCTCCAGGTCGTCGTGCACCGAAAGCAGCGTGTGCAGCCCCTCGCGAAACAAGGCCTGATCATCCACCAACAAAATGCGAATTGTCATCCTCACGCCTCCAAAATGCTCTGAATGGCGGGGATCATACCACAAAACAAACGACGAATTGGAGGCGTGTTGGCCTTTTCTCAGTCATTCAAAAGCTGAGCCTGGGCCCGCACGAGGGTGCTGCGCACCCCGTGCGGGGAATTGATTTGGGGTTTTTTCAGTTTTGGGGGTGGGACACCCCCAAAACTGAAAAAACCCCCTTGTAAAAACGTCGCCAGGCGCGCAGCGCCGAGGCGACGACGCAGGAGAGCTGAGGCTGCCGCTGTTAACTTACGGCCAAATTTCGAATTGCTCGTTCTTTTTCAGGAGGATTTGTAGGCGGTAACGGCCGTTCCCTCATCACGCAGCAAAATGTCGGCCGGCTGGCTCAGCGCCCACATCACCACGATAAAGTCGCCCACGGCCCCGGCGGCATTCACCGTCAGCCCCAGGATGAGGCGTGCCGCCGTGAGAAAATCGACCAGCGGCAGGGCCACCAGCCCGGCCAGGGTGAGCAGCAGCACCGGCGCCAGGCCAATCAGCACAAACTGGCGGCGCGGAAAATACCAGTCCGGCGCGGCGGCATAGGCATACAGCAGGTTGAAGCCCACTTTCGGCCGTTCCCGGCTAAACAGCCAGAAAAAGAGGGCGTGGCTTAGCTCGTGCAGCACCACCACCAGGGCCACGGTGAGCAAAAAAGCGGGCAAGGTCAGCGTGGCCGCAAAAATTCGCAGCTCCAGCCAGAAAAACTGCGGATTCAAAAAGGCGGCCACCCCCATAAACAACCAACCAAAGATGAACAGCAGCAGCAGGCCCATCACGTTCATGGCAATCATCAGTTTGCGGTTGCTCAAGTCAAGGGTGTGGAATTGGGTAAAGGCTGGGGGAAGGGTTTTGGTGGGGTGCAGACGGCCGTTGTCCAGCCAGCGTTCTGGTTCAAGGGGAATCAAATCAGCCGGTTCAGACCGCTCGGTCAAAATGCCTCCTTTGCTGGTAAAGATTGGGCCACTCTTTGCAGAGTGGCCCAATCTCACTGCTCAAAACATTGTGCCATGAATGGACGAATGGGACAACTTTAAATTCGTCCCCTTCGTCCATTCGTGTTTTCTACGGCCGTACCACCACCGGCAAAAACGTCTCGTTGATCTGCTCCCACAAATGCACCGTCACCGGCACAGCCTGGCTGTCTATCACCCCGTTAGAGCTGGTTTCGATGTGCAGCGTGCCGCTGTAGCTGCCGGTGGGCTGGTTGTTGAGGGTGTATTCGAGCGGAACGGCCGTTGCTTCATTTACCCCTAGCGTCCCTGTGATCGAACCCGTCAGGTCCAACGCCAGCGGCAGCGTCTGTTGTAAGGACAGCGTGTACGCCAGCGGTGCGGTGCCCACATTTTTAATCGTCACCGCAATGGTTTGGCTGATGGGCTGCTGGGCCGGGGTGTGAACGGCCGTGACCACCCCCGGCTCTACCCCCAGCTGGCCCAGTCCAGCCCCTGCCACCTTGGGCATCGCCGTCAGCGCCGCTTCAGCGGGCCGGTTGGCCACAGCGTAGTAGCGCATCTGCTCACACGGATCGGTAATCCACGGCGCGACGTTGAAGTTCAGGTTGAAAATGAACATGCCGCCCAGCCACGGGTAGTTTGCCGTGGCATATTCATAGGCACCCACCAGATTCTCTGCCTGCTTTTGCTCACTCACAATTTGCCACACCCGGCCCGACCAGCTGGGGCTGCTCAGGCAGTTGGCCGGTGGCTCGACAATCCAGCCAAATTCGGTGGCAAACACCTGCTTGCTGCCCAGTCCATTGGCCTGCAAGATGGCGTAAATCTTCTCCACCCCGCGAAAGCAAAAGCCATCGGCACAGTTTTGCGTGGGATCGGCCGAAGCCTGGTCAGGCACGGCGTCAAAATCGGCGCTGTAGCCATAGGGATGGTAGCCAAAGACGTCAAAACACGGGCTGCCGTGGCTGCTTTGCATGGCGTCCAGCATCTCCTGCATAAAGATGCGCTCATCCTGGAAAAAGCCGTTGTGCCCCTGGTGGCCGTTCCACGTTTCCGGCACGCGCCCCGTCGGGGCCAGCCCGGCCGACACCACCACCGCATCAGGGTCGACGGCTTTGATACGGCCGTATGCCTCACACAGCAGCGTGGCGTAATCAGCCGCATTGGGCGCTGTCCCCCAGCCGTAAGAAGCGTCCAGGTTCGGCTCGTTGCCAATTTCGTAGGCATCCACGTACCCTTTTTGCGCCTGGGCCAGGCTTTGCACGCTGCTGCCAAAGCTGCTGATATTGCCCAAATGGCTGGCGTTGGCCTCCACGCGCAGCAGCACCTTCAGCGGCAGGCGGCTGCCGGGGCCGCTAAACACCTTGATCCAGGTAAAGCCCATGTCGTTCAGCCGGGGCACGTCCCACTCGGCGACGTTGGCACCATAGGCAAAGGGGTAAACGGTCGTTGTCGGGGCAGTGGTGGCAGAGGCGAGGGTGGGAGACGGCCGTTGAACACCCAGGATCAGCGTTACCAAAAGAAAAGACAGGGCCAGACTCATCCACCGCTTGCCCTGTCTACGGATAGGGGTATTCACTTTTTTGCTCATGCCGGGGATCTTAACGACGCTGGCTGATAAGGCCATGAGAAATGAGTAAATTCTCAGGCTCCCTCACCTTATTTTGCTGGAAATTAACGGCCGTACAGCGCCACAATTTGCTCGGCAAAATCCAGCACACTCCGGTGCAGCGCCAGCGGGGCCACCACCTCCACGCCACGCCCAAAGCTCAACATATGGTCCCGCGCATCTTCAAACGACTTAAACGACAGGTCGATGGTGATCCAGCCCGCCTCATCTGCCGTGCCAGCCTGGGCAATTTTTTGGTGGATCTGGCTGCCAAAGCGTCGGGGCAGCTCCGGCAGAAACTCCGGTGCCACTCGCACCGTGGCCGTGAAGCCGGTTAGCAAACTTTCATACTCGGCGCACCAGCGCTGCCAAAAAGTGGCCAGGTCAAAGTCAGCCGGATGGTCAAACGTCACCTCGGCAATCTGCACCTCCAGCAAGTCCGACACGCGATGGACGCGCACCGCCTCGGCGCGGGCTGCCGTCTCCTGGCGGGCGCAAACCAGGTACCACACGCCCGCCTTGGCCACCAGACCATACGGCGCCACCGTGCGCCGAATGGGCACGCCGACGGGCGAGCGATAAACCAGGTCTAGCTGGCAATCCTGCCACAGCGCCCGATGAATCGTGGGCAGGTGGGGCATCTGCTCCTCACCCTGCCGCCACCACGCCGAATCAAGGTGGAACCGCTGGCGCACCCTGGTTTCATCGCGGCGATGGCTGTCCGGCAGCGCCGCCGACAGCTTCAGCAGCGCCGTGCGCAGTTCCTGGCTCACGCCCAGTTCCTCCAGCGGTGCGGGAATGCTCAACATGAACAGGGCGCGTACCTCGCCATCGGTCAGCCCGGTAAGGTTGGTGCGGTAGCTGTTTAGCAACGCATAGCCGCCCTCCGGCCCCGGCTCGCCGTAGATGGGAATCCCGGCCACGCTCAGCGCATCAATGTCCCGATAAATGGTGCGTTCTGAAACTTCCAGCTCCCTGGCCAGCGCCTGGGCCGTCATTTGCCCCCGACTCTGCAGGAGCATCAACAGCGATAACAATCGATCGGCTCTCATTTTCCTTCCCCACTTCCACGAGGCCTGAGCCTGTCGAAGGCCGGCCTTCGACGGGCCTTCGACAGGCTCAGGCCTCGTCTAGTGAATGAAAATCACTTTGTTAACAGTGTAATGAATTATGCCACAGAACCCTGACAGGAGATGTCAGGGATCGGGTGGTATCGTGTGGGTAATTCACAAAACGGTTCAAGCGCACGAAACACGTGCAACAAAAGGAGCTAAGATGAGCCACAACAATGTACAAATTATGAAACTGGAACGGATGCGGCTGGCCAGCCTGTGGGGTTTCGGTCCCAGCCCAGAAAACGAGGCGTGGACGAAGCTCAACGCCTGGGCGGAACCACGCGGCTTGCTGAACGACCTGGACAATCACCCGATCTTCGGCTTCAACAACCCGAACCCGTCGGCGGGCAGCCCGAACTACGGCTACGAGCTGTGGATCAAAGTAGATCGCGACACGCTCCCGGACGGCGAGGCGCGACTGGTGGAGTTTAGCGGGGGTCTGTACGCCGTCATGCGCTGCGCCGTGCCGCAAGGGCAGTTTGAGATGATCGGGCAGACATGGCAGAAGCTGGTGACCTGGTGCGAAAACAGCCGGTACAAGCAGGCAAGCCACCAGTGGCTGGAGAAAAGCGTGGCTACGGCCGATCCGGCTCTGGAGTTTGTGCTGGACCTCTACCTGCCCATTGCCGAATAAAGGAGGTCTGGAAATAAAAAACGACAGGCCGATGGCCTGTCGTTTTTTTGGCTCCTCAGGTTGGACTCGAACCAACAACCCTGCGGTTAACAGCCGCATGCTCTGCCATTGAGCTACTGAGGAACGCAGCGAGCGGAATTATAACAAAAGAGGTAGTGGTGTCAAGCGGGGAACGGCCGTTTGCCACCCTGTCCTTCCCGCCGATCCTATCTCCAGCCCGCTTCGGCGGGCTTTTTTGTTGGCGCGCAGATTGTGAATAAATTCCTAATGTTGACATGAAACGGCCGTCTCCCTACGATCCGTGCATCATTTAAACCGAAGGTAGCTGGTAGATGTTTCACCTCATCCTTCTTAAATCCCTCGATAGATAAAGGACTCCTCATTGATCTTCTGACCGCGTCGTAAACCTGTGCGACAGGTAGAAATTTCAATCAAACTAGCCATCCGTACCGATACAAATCACAGCTATCAGCGATTTTTGAGCTAAAAAGCGCTCGTGATTCATTTGCGGTGCCTGGCGCGAAGCCGGAGGTAAAGATGCGTAAATATTTGGTCCCCCTTTTTGTGGCGATGGTGTTGGGAACGGCCGTGTTCAGCCTGTTCGACCGCGTGCGTGGCCAGGAGCCGCCGGACCCCACCGGCCCAACCTCCCTGCGGGCCGAAACCAGCGGCGGCAATGTGCGAGAAATCACCGTCGATCCCGGTATTGACGCCCCCGAAGAACCAAATATTGGCTTTATCGACTCCCCTTCCGCCACCTGCTACCAGCCAAACCCTGCCCGAGACGCCTGCTACATCAACTGGTATTACCTGTCGGTCAACGCCTCACCCAACTACATGATCACCATGACCGTGACGCTGAACGATATTGGTCCAGTTGCCCATACGCAAGGTTTTTTCCAGACCTCGATGTACGTACCGTACAACATGCTGGGCGATGGCTTCCAGGTCGCTTGTGGCCCGCTAGGGGCAGGCGGTAACCCCACGCTGGGCAATGCCTACGCCTACACCATTCGCGCCCGGGACAGCGCCAACCTGAGTTCCGCCAACTACGGCACGGTGTATTGCCCGGCCTACAACCCATAAGCGGAGGGCTTTACCATGTTACCAAAAAGGCTGCTTGCCCTGTTAAGCACCCTCGGCCTGGCTGGCGCTTTTATTGTGGTTCTGGCCCAGTGGACGTTGGGACTGCCTCCTTCAGCTGCTCCAGACGCAGCTGCCGCGCCCATGTTCTCCCAGGCTGCTCAAGATAGCATTCGCGAGGTGGAAGCGCCGGATATTTCGTTTATCCAGAGTGACTCAGCCACCTGTTCACGCCCCAAACCAGGCAGCGGCGTCTGCACCATCCACTGGACTAATCTGTACGTAACGGCCGCTTCCGGTTCCTATATCATCAGCATGACAGTGAGCATAGACAACCAGATGCGGGCTTACCATGCCGGGTTTTTCCAGGACAACATCTACATCCCCAGCGAGATGACCGGGCCGGGTTACCAGGTCACCTGTGGCTATCCGCAAGGGGATGCTGGACTGGGCAATACCTACAGCTACATCATTCGCGCCCGCGAAACCACAGGGCTTTCGGCGGCCAACTATGGCAGCGTTACCTGCCCGGCCGACGTGGTGCGCGTCTACATGCCTCTGGTGCGCAAGTAACGGCCGATTTTTGGCTCAGCCAGAATAGGCCAATCTCTAAAGATTGGCCCATTCTAAATCACCTACCCGGATCCTAATCCTCTTCAAACAAATGCTCGCCGCGATGCAGCCGGGCGGCAATCTGGTAGGTTTGCCCCTGGGCACGCACCGTGGGCGAATGGGCCGCCAGGTAACGCGCCGCCGCGATGAGTGCGTGGCTGCCCTCGGCCGTATCCCCTAAAAAGCCAACCAGATTAAACGCCGCTTCGACACATTGAATGGTGTGGAAATCCCGATCCTCCCGCAGCAGCAGTGTGCCCAGCTGGGCCAGCAGGTCGGCGGGACGGCCGTTGCTGCCCAGGAAGCGGGCCACCAGTTCTCCTGCCTCGTTTACCTGCTGCTGCCGGTTGAGCAGCGCGGGCAACTGCGCCAGCACCTGATCCGGCTGGGCCGTCTGGCCATTGGCCGACGGGATACGCGCCGCCGGGATGTTGAGGAAGCGGTCGAGGTAGAGGCTCATCGCCGCGTCAAAGACGCCGCGCAGCAGCTCCACCGACGGCGCGCGCCGCAGCCCCTGCATGATGGCGTTGGCAAAGGTGAAGGTGTGCAGCGCCGTGTCCCAATCGCCAAATTCGTTGCTGGTGTGGAAGCGGGCAATACGCAGCGCGGCGGCGTAGGTGACCGCTTCGGCCAGTTGCACCGAGCCAGCGCCGTCCGCCAGGCTGGCGAGCAACAAATCGGCAATGGCCTGCGGATCATCGGCCAGCAACACGGGGATGAGGTCAGGACGGCCGTTCCACTCCCCACGTTTTACCGCCCCAGCCGCCACCACCTCCGGCAGCCGGGCGAATGCCGCGTGCAAAATCTCAACCAGGTCGATGGGATGCCGCCACGAATTAGATTCTTCCATGCGGCTGGCCCCGGCATAACCGGCCACCAGGCTGGTGAGCACCGGTTGGGCGTACGCCCAGCCCACGATGTCCAGCGCCTCAAACGCCTTGTTGGTGAAGTCGGCGGGATGGCCAACATTGATGTAGCGGTGATCGGTAACGGCCGTAAACAACATGTCGGCCATTTGCGGCGGCGTGGCCCCCGCCTCAATGGCCGACACGATGCAGCGCTCCGCCCCCTCGTCGTCGCGCACCTCGATGAACTGGCGGAACCAGCGTTTGAGCGTGGCCATGTCGGCCGATGTGTCTGGCAACGGCCGTACTACAAAGCGCGGCGCACTGCCCGCCGTGTCCGCCGCCACAGCGGAAAGCCCGTTGTACAGCGCCCGCGGTCGGTCGGTTTCTTGGAGGTGAGGCAGCAGGTTCATCAGACAGGTGAGAATGGTCAGCCCCTGACTCCACCCGGCGCTACGGTAGCGGGTACCAAATTCCAGGCCAATGCGGAAGGGGGCCACGGCCGTTTCGGGGGAACGGCCGTCGACCAAGGTCAGCACCGCCTTACCAATCACCAGCCACAGGTTGCGCTCCAGCCCCACTTGCAAACGGTCCTGGTGGTGTGCCTTCGGGTCACGCTGGCTGGCCAGGTTCACCCACACGTCGCCGTCGCGGATTTGCACGGGGAAGGCGCGCACGTCGTCGGCCCACTGGTCGAAGGTGCCGCCGCTTTCCAGGTC
>ERZ761603.3337-NODE-3337-length-10351-cov-37.540501_pt1 | contig 10351 bp, 14 predicted proteins | sample MGYA00511879_ERZ761603 | MGnify/ENA primary metagenome ERZ761603 (study PRJEB28899, sample SAMN02850040) | bioreactor sludge metagenome | biome: EBPR Sludge; feature: EBPR Bioreactor; material: flocular biomat | place: Australia: Thorneside Wastwater Treatment...
CACAACTCTCCAAGTTCTACGTCTCCGGCACGCCCGGCGCGTCGATCACCATCACTGCCATCACCAAGGCAGCCGCTGCGGTCGTCACTGCCACCAATACCCTCGCCGTGGGCGATGTGCTGATCTTCGGCACCGTCACCAACATGCCGGAGATCGCTGGTCTGCTCGGTATCGTTACCGCCGCATCGGGTTCCAGCTTTACGGTCGCGATTGACTCGTCCGGGTTCGCCGCCGCCGGCACTTCCGGCACCGCCATCCCGCAGACCTTCTCCAAGGTCGGCAACGTCCAGGACTTCACCCCGGACGGCGGTACAGCGACGGTGATCGACGTCACCAACATGGATTCTCTTGCCAAGGAGAAGCGCCAGGGCCTGCAGGACAACGGCAACTACGCGCTGACCTACGACGCGGACGACACCGACGTCGGCCAGTTGCGCCTGATCGCCGCGCGCGCTGCGCAGGCGGTCGTGGTCTTCAAGCAATACTACCCCGGTGGCTTGAAGATTCGCGCCTGGCAGGGGTTCGTGCAGAAGATCACCGAGCCGGTCGCCGGGGTGGACAAGGTGTTGCGCTGCTCGGCGACGCTCGTCGTCACCGGCCCGATTGCGCGCGGCTGATTCGCCGCGGCTGATTCCCCTCCAACGCTATCCAGAAAGGAACCCCACCATGGCTCTCGACAAGTCCGCGCTACTCGCGCTATTCGCTCCCAAGATCATCGACCAGGACGTGCCCGGCATCGGCGCCGTCCGCCTGCGCGAACTCAGCGCGCCGGAAGTCTCCGACATCCGCGAAACGTGCAAGACCGAGGCTCAGAAAGCCGACTTTGGCTTCCTGCTGGTCGTCGCGTCGGTCGTTGATGACCAGGGCGCCCCGGCCTTCACCGCCGAAGACCTGCCGGCGCTGCGCGCGTCGGCACAGTCGCGCATCGGCGAACTGGTCACCGCCGTGATGGCGGTCAATGGCTTCTCGGTCAAGGAGGACGCCGCAAAAAACTGAGGGCCAGCCCGGAACGGCGGATGCTCTTTCGCCTGGCGCTGGCGATGGGGCGAACGCTGCAGGAACTTCGGGCGGCCCTGTCCTACGCCGAGTTTCAGGAGTGGTGCCTGTACTACCAGATTGAGCCGTGGGGAGAGGACAGATCCGACTTGCGCGCCGGTATCGTCGCCTCGACGGTCGCCAACTACGCGGGCCGGACGCGCGCCGATGGCGCCGAACCGGTGCGGCCGGCTGATTTCATGCCCTACCTCGATCGAGAGCCGCCAGAGCCGCTGGCGGAATCGCAGCAGCTCACCGACGACGAACTGGCCGCCTGGGCCGATGCGGCCATCTTTGGCATTCCACCGGAGTAAGCGATGTTTTCCCTGATCAGCGTCGAGATCAACGCCAAGGTCGACAAGTTCGAGGCGGCGCATTGGTGCTGGTGATCTTACCCCACGACGTGGGTATCGATCTCGTGGTGCAACGTGAGGCGAGTATTTGTTGAACTACTCTACGAGGACTGACGCCAACATGGCGTGATCACTGGTACTGTCTTGGCGCCGTCCCCTTTTTATTGAGGACTGCAGCTTTCCTTCGAATGTCAGAAGGTTCAAGCTTTTCCACCAGCACGTCAAAGCGCCAGTCGTCGCTAAAGTCATAGCGGAATTCGACAAGTTGTCGGGGAAACAGCCCGGCTTCTCCCAAGGTCACTTCGTCAGCGTAATCGTCCTCGACATCGCTGCATCGCGGGTCATCGAACGTGCGCTGCGTAGCGTATTCGTCCTGGTAGCGAAACTGATACAGGTGTTCGTCATCGAACTGGAAGGCATCGAGGATGAATCGGGCGAGATCGTCGAAATCGCTTTCGGCCGGCATGACGATGCGGCGCCAGACACTCGGGCCGAGCGAGACCTTGAACGTCACACTTCCTCGGAACGGCTCTACAGACTCAGGGTCTCCCAGATAGTGCCGGCACGCTGGGAAGAAGGGTAACGCCCTGCTTGCCCAGAGCAGGAAGGGGTGGTGCTCGATTTCCTCTTCAGCCTCAAGCTCGTCCGGGGTCGGGTTCTTGCCCGTAGGGTTGAAGAGACGCTCCAGCATACCGGTAGAGGAGTCGCCGAATGCCTGACAGTAGATGGCGCTGGCGGATAGTCCCCACGGTGTCGCGACCATCCGTTTGATCTTCCAGCCTCCTCCGGGAACGGCGGGGTCCGAAAGGATGTCCAGCAAGCCGAACAATTGCATGAGGGCGACCTGCTTCATCCCGAGCGCCCCCAACATGGCCACTTGCCACTTTTCGTCCCGCTCTTTCGCACGGCTGCCAGGACGGTGGCGCTTCAGGAATGTGCAACGGTATTCCGCCATCCTGCTGGCGAGGCCGAAACGCTCCTGCTCGAAGTCGGCAATGTTCCACCAGCGTTCGAGCAGCGAGAAATAGCGTTCTGTCGGATTGAGCAACTGCCATCGGGCGACCATTGCCTTGTCCTGAACCATCTGCGGCGTGCGGAGCGAACGATCCACCTTCCCCAATCGACTGAAGCGCAACAGCAGGTGCAAGCCATCCACATGGGGATACGACACTTGCCTGCCGCGGCTGAGGCCGATCGGGGCGGGGTGAGTCAGCAAGCCGTTGAGATCGGGCAGACGGGCGATGGCGAACTCGCTGGTCTTTGGCGAAACCGGAATGCCGTCCTTGCCCAGGTAGTCCAGAAGGGCGGCGAAATCACGCACGATGGTGCCGGGGGGTACCTCTGCGTTGGCAACGGCAGCGAACACGGTGCGGTCGGCGTCGATGAGTTGGAGAGTCTTCATGATGTGGTCGGTCAGTGGAATGGCAAGGCTCGTCGGTGGAACGTGGAGGCTGGAACGTGTAGCAAGCATCTTACCGAAGGATCGAGGACTGGGCTCCTGGGTGTGATTCCTGTTCGCCCCCGGCCGCCGAGACCGCCTTCGCCAGTCGTTCGCTCATGTGGCGCCAGTGGCTGCCTTCCCAGAAGACGCGCCGGCATACTTGGCAGGTGCTGAAGTCATGCTGGCGATCTCGCACGCGGGGTGGCAGGGCGTCGATGACTTGCGCCTTGTCCACGGGCAAGAGCGGCGCGTTGCACTTCAGGCAGCGGGAGAGCGGCCGCAGGCTGCCGGCAAGATCGAGGCGAGCGAGGATTTCCGAGAGCTGCACATCAGGCTTCTGCGCATACACGTAACAACCGTGGCTGATAGTCCGTCGCTTTAGCAACTCGCGGTCGCGTGTCAATACAATGCGTTCGTCGCTTCCGGCGATTCGCTCAATTTCGGCATCGTCGAGAGCGTTGTCGTAAACAGTATCGAACCCCGCCATTCGCAGCAGGCGGGCCAGGCTACCCAGATGCGCGTCGGCAACAAAGCGCGTGACGCGCAACGGGTAGGGGCGCAGGCGCAGCAGCGGACTGATGTCGAAAGCCTCGAACTTCGGGTAGACCGAAACGCGGTCGCCTTGTCGCAGGCGCTGGGCGAAGTCGACCGAGACCCCATTGACGAGAATCAGCTCGACCTCTGTGTGCGGCACACCGATGGCTTCGATCACATGCTTGATGGTCGCATCCGTGGCGCAGTCAAAGTCGAATTCCCGCCGGCGCCGGTCACGGGCGATGAAGTCGTTCAATTCCTCGTAGAAGCGGAAGGTCGCCACCACCGTGGCGGTCGGTCGCTCCTGGTGCGCGCCGATATCCTCCATGAATGGCGCAGCAGGTGAAACTCGGCTTGTCATGGAGACCCTTTCCCCGCTACAAGAGGCGAGGCACGACACGGGTAGCCGGCGCGCCTCTGATGAGTGTACTGGAATGCGCCTCATACACATTCTGTTTTTCGGCGGGCTCTGTGCTTGGTAACATCAGCATCGCGGATGTCCTGTCCCCATCCAGGAGAGCAAGCCCATGACGGTCCTTGATCCAATTGCCCGAGAACGCTCAATGCGGCGCAAACGCGATCTGGAAATGGTCGCCGCCTGGGCAGCGGGGCAGTCCCATGCCGACATTGCCCTGGCGTTTCAACTCTCCAGGGAAAACGTCAAGGACCGGATAGATCGGCATTTCCTAGCCAAGCAGCGGGAAGCAAGCAGCGATCCTTTCGACAAGATCAGCCCCCGCTTGCGAACTCTGCTCTTCAAGGAAGGCCTGACGACGGTCAACGAGGTGGTTGGACTGTACAGGAGCACAGCGCTTTTCACGATGCGAAACTTCGGCCGCAAGAGCATCAAGGAAATTGAAACGTGGTTTCCCGTCAAGCGGCTGTACCAGCACTACGCTGCGGTCTCTCCCTATATCACCAAGGACGGTTCTGAAATCCGCGAGCTGATGCACCCAGCGGTTCAGGGTAACCGCAACCAGAGCCTGGCCGAAGCCACGCTTCCCGCCGGAAACAGAACGATGCTGCACAGGCATCTCGTGACGGAAGAGATCTACCACATCACAGCCGGCGAAGGAGAGATGACTCTGGGAGCGGCTCCGTTCAAGGTCGGGGTTGGCGACACCATCTGTATCCCGCCGGGAACTGCACACTGCATTGAAGCATCGACCACCGGTGCGTTGGTGTTGCTCTGCTGTTGCTCGCCAGCCTACTCGCATACAGATACGGAAATTCTCGAAACTGGCAGGATGATTGAGGATGGAGCGATCATCGGCTCGACGATTCGTTTCGATGTCTGACAGGACGGCGAGAATCTGCTGGCGGGTACCCTGTTTGTCGTATCTGATCGTCCTCGGTGCTTTGTCGGCAACCACTCAAGCTGGAGATCAAATCATGGACATGACCATCGCTTCAAGTGCATTTGCGCAGAACGGGTCGATCCCGAAACTCTATACCTGCGAGGGCAAGAACATTTCCCCGCCGCTGGCTTGGAGTGGAGTGCCCGTGGGGGCGAAGAGCCTAGTCGTGATCGTCGACGATCCCGATGCACCGGATCCCGCTGCGCCACGCATCACCTGGGTTCATTGGCTGCTGTACAACCTGCCAGTTACCACCTCAGGGCTGCCCGAGGCCGTGCAGTCGCTTCCTGCCGGTACGCTGGACGGACTGAACGATTGGCAGCGCGCCGCCTACGGTGGCCCCTGCCCTCCGATCGGTCGGCACCGCTACTTCCACAAGCTGTACGCGCTGGACGTCGTGTTGCCCGACTTGAAGAAGCCGAACAAGAATACCTTGGAGCAAACCATGAAGGGGCACATCGTGCCAGAAGCGCAGTTAGTCGGCACCTATCAAAAGGGGCGTTGATCTCGTTTTGGACGTACACCGAGGCGACCTGTCTGGCCGATGACGGAACACTGTCGCCCCTTACGAGCGGGTCGTAGCCACTGTGCCTCCATAGCCGACGTTGGTCTGGAGCCATTGTTAAGGTTTGTCGGACGCCTGCCCTGAACTGACGACACGGTCGCGTGCACGTAGAGGCCGGGGCAGGCGTCCGACACACCTTAACATTCGCAGACTGCAGTTTTCTGAGGGGCTGCTCCTTAACCCGGTGCTGCCATTCCACCATCACAACTGGAAAAGCGATGGCCGATCCTGGGTGGCGCCGGCCTACTTGCCGAACAATGGCAGCGTCGCGGTAACCGGGGCCGACGTGGATCTGACCGCGCCGGCCAATGCCGACAAGGCGCGCTGTTCATACCTGACAACGACCGGCGCGCTAACCGCCAATCGGAACGTCATCGTGCCGAACAGTTGGCAGGCGGTCGTCTACTGCAGCAACAGCGGCGCGTTCACCACGACGTTCAAGACGGCAGCGGGAAGCGGCGTCGTGGTGGCGCAGGGAAAGCGGGCGCTGCTCATCGCAGATGGCACCAACGTCGTGCGTGTGACGCCGGACACCTGATGGCAGTGCCGTAGCTCACTGCCGCCAACTCCACCCGTTTCACCACCCGACCGCCGAAGGCTCACGCCTTTGGCGGCCTTCTTTGCCTTGGAGAGTCATCGTGCCAGAACCAACCAGTAGTGGCGTCGCCGGGGCCGCGGCGTTCAAGGCCGCCGGAGGCGTGGCGGCAGGCGGCGCACTGCTTTCGGCCATCGTCGTGATGCTGATGACGCCGCCGCGCTCGACGCGCGAGTGGGCGGTCGGATTGATCAGCACCGTGGTCACCGGGATCGGCGGCGGAGCCATTGCGGTCCAGTACTTCCGGCTGCAGGAGTGGGTGGATTCGGTAACCGGGCTCGTGGCGCTGGGTGGCCTGATGTTCGGCTGCGGTCTGCCAGGGTGGGCGATCGTGCGCTGGGTCTTCAATTTCATCGAGAGAAACCGGGACGCGGGGATCGATGAGGTCGTGAAGGAAGTGAAGGAGGTGCTGTGATGGGGTTGTGATACGGGTGCCCTGGGCCGCAGCCGTGGCCTACGCTGAAACCTTTCTGGTTGATGTCGGTCGAAGCGCTGAAGCTTAAGCGGGAGCTTTACAGCTCATTCGCCAGGAATCGTAGTTTGACGGCGATTACCAGGCACGAGGCACTTCCGAAAGTGCCATCGAATGTCTTGTTGTTATTCTTCAATCCTTTCCGCATGCCGTTGTGGACGTTCCAACGGCGGCGGGGTCCCGACAAGGAGAGCCAGGCATGAGCACAGTGGCGGTGACCATCGACTACAGCAACGGAGCTCACAAGCATTTCTCGAGCATTCCCTGGAAAGAGGGCTTGACGATCCTTGGAGCCATTCAGGCGAGCGAGGAAATTGTCCCGGGAGTCACAATCAGTTTCGGATCCGACCGGGTCGGGCACGTCCTCAAGCTCGTCATCGACGGTTCTCCCCGGGAGGACGGACCGGCCTCTGAATGGGTGGTCTGGGTCAACGCGAAACCCTTTCAGGGTCGTCTCGGCACGGAAACGAGCTTCGGCTTCAAGCCGGATGAGCGCGAGGTCAACCTGCTCAAACCGGGAGATCACGTCCTGATCAAACAGTCTTTGGTGCCCTGAGGCCCGGTGTAAGGCGAAACGGGTGTGACTGGGCGCTGCTGATCGCGCGGATCTATGAGGCTTTTCCGCTCGCCTGCCCACGCCGCGGCGGCGAGATGCGAATCGTCGCCATCATCATCTTTTCTGAAATCATCCAGGCGATCGTCGGCGGGCTGGATCTCAGAAACGGCAGCTTTCACCGTCTGCTGCATCGATGGCGCACGTGATCTGGCAACGCTCAGCAGGTGACGTGGAACAACCCGATGGTTCTGCCCTTGCCCTTGTTGTAGGCTTCAATCGCCTGCGGCGTCGGCTGGAGAAGCACGCGGCAGTCATGGTCGGCGAAGAATTCGGCCGCCTCCGGCGACAGGTGAACGTTGCCATACTGACCGGTACCCAGGACGAGAGTGTCTCCGCCTTTCTCGTAGACGAATTCCGCCTCGTCTAAGGAAATGGTATGCGAGGTGCCGTAGTACTGCTTGGAGAGTCTCTTCTTGCGCTTGATCACCTCCCCCGAGAGGCGGATGACGACGTCGTGCGGGTAAGTAGCGCCATCGATGGTGATGCTGCCAAAGTCGGTACTATCGATTTTCATGGCGACACTCCCTTTCCCTCATGGCAGACCTCAAGAAATCCATCTCAGTTGCCTGACCGGTAGCGTAGCCCAGTTTCGGCATTCCTGGGACAGAATCCTTGACTTGCGAAACGACAATCCAATGCGTGTCGCCGTTGTCGACTACTCCGCACCGATCTTGGAGGGAGACGCCCGGAGGCCGCACGCGACATCAGCGAACTGCGCAGTCTGCTCGATGCGTTCAACGAGGCGAAGAAAACGGGCAGGGCTGACGATCGTCCGCATGCTGGTCACCGGGCTGGTGTTGGCGCTGCTCGCGGCGGCGTTCGTGAAGTTGAAGGTGTTCGAGGTGGGCAGTGAGAAGATTCGCTCGAGGCACTCGAACAGGAGAAGGCCGTTGGGCAGGCCGAGGCGACTCGGCCTGTGGCTGAAAATGGTCAACCCAGTCGTGTCGGCTGAACTCGATGACCTGTCCTTCAGCCAAGCCGGCAGATGGGTGAGCATACTCTGCGACGCCACGATTGAAATTCAGCGCGTTGCATTTCTCGTTGGTCGGCTGCTGGCATTCCTGTTCAGCTTAAATTCCTCTGTCAGCACAGCCAACCGCTTTGGGTCTGCGGTCTCACACTCCCAAATCACCACAACATCCCATCCCATACCATCTAGCTGAGCAAGCACATCGGCGTCGCGCGCCTTGTTACGCTCCAGCTTCGCAGCCCACCACTCGGTACGGGTCTTTGGGATGCGAAAGTTGCTGCATCCCTCGTGGCAGTGCCAGAAGCAGCCGTGAACAAAAACAACAGTGCGCCGACCGGGAAACACCAAATCTGGATTCCCCGGCAATCGCTTGTCGTGCAGACGGTAGCGCAGCCCGGCCTCCCAGAACGCGTGGCGCACCATCATCTCGGGTCGTGTGTCCTTGCCCCGGATGCGAGACATGTTCTCGGATCGGGTTAGCGCCCTATCCTTGGGCTTCCGGCTTTGCCGCTTCTTCCTTTTTCTTCTCGGACCGGTTTGGTCAAAACCCGCAGCCATAGTTTGCGGCCTTTATGAAATCGCCAACCTCATCCATTCCTAATGACGGCAGATTCACAAGATCAACCGTGTACTTGACCGAGACTACGCCCGAAGGTGGAACGAAATCGTCTGGGAGCCGGGGAAAGTCATCGTCCACGGCATAGACATCTGCCCCACGTACGAAAAAGCGCAGAAGCTCCCCGGAGTTCCTTACCTCCTCAGACCATCCCATGTTCGCCATCTTCGTCATGAACAGGTCCAGCGCGGCAGCATCTCCTCGCAGGAGATCAACGATGACATCCACTTGGCTGGCCAGCGACTCGTTGCCGCCAACGCTCTCTTCCAATTGAACAGACACGAACAGCAATTGGCACCCTGCAGGCGTGCACAGTTGATCCAAGCGGGAGATTTCATGCTCTGGGCGGCTCTTGCGGGTGGTCTTCACCTCAATGTGAAGTTGATCGCCGACGAAGTCATGACACTCGGAGTCGGGCCCACTCCACTGGTCAACCGCAGCGGGCCCGAGTTTTGGAATCATCAGTGACCGAAGTACCAGCAATTCACCGAAGAGGCCGATCTGGGCGATCTTGTCCATGGCTTGGCGAGCTGGTTTCCACGCTGACTGCCATGCGCGGATGATTGCGGCCACGGCCTTCCATGGGTTGCGTGACTGGCGCACGACAGCGTCAACAATCTCGTTGCAGAACGGGGTGAATACCTGTTCGTGCGATGGCGGAGCGGAAAGGTCCAGAACATCCCCTGTGTCCAGACGGCGGTGCCGTACTTTCAGCCCATTCAAGTCTGCTGGTGGTGGACCGGCCGGCCCCTGAGCTATAGGAATCAGCAGGTGAAGCAGACCGGCCTGGTCCATCGCCGAGCACAAGGAGGTTTCATTGCGGTCGACGAAAATCGGAATGACCGCAAGGGCGTCCTCGCTTTGAGGTCTCAGGGCTCTTAGCTGGGACCAATGCGTGGGAGTAAGACCATCAACCATTGGACACCATGCTGTTCACGATCCACGTCGTTCCCGCATCCGACGTTTGCGGCAGGCTCAATGCCAAGGTGATAACCGGCTTCCTGCTCGGAATGCCGAGATATTCAGGATCCAACGGATAGATCAACAGAAGTCCCTGGGTTGACGGCCTGGCCGCGCGCATAGCCTCAGCGTCATAAGCACCGCTGTCCCGTTTGTAGGCGTCCGGACCTCTTGGCAGATCCACGCCCTCGTGCACAGGATCTGTCAGGATGCCGATGCTTTCGCTGCTGATGCGTTTGCGTCGGACGAGGCCGACCTCCCGGCCACCCAGGGTAGCCAACTTGCCATCGCCTGCAGACGCCACGAAGACCGACCAGTCTGTCAATTCGCCGATGGTCGACCGCCCTATAATCCAGTCGGCCAGCAGGTCATTGCGGAAGACGACAATGTCCTCGTGGATGTGATAACCCCGCAGGAATGCCGCGATGGTTTCCGGCGGCACGTCTCGCGCCAGCATTCCTCCATGGCACTTTGCTGAGGGAAAAACCTCCTCGACAAGCAGGTCAGTCAGAGCGAGGTTGGTTTGCAGCTTCGCCGGGTCCGACAAGGGCAGGAGAACCGTCTGCGGGTGTTCGCCCGACCAAGAATCTTGCTGCGGAAGCGCAGTCCTGGATTTATTGCGCGCCGTCAGTAGGAAATCGCTGTGCGCCCGCAGCCGGATCGCCATCTGATCCGGCCGACGGCCGGCACGCGCCAGGGCAATGATCGAGTCACGTAGCGATTGCTCAACCAGGGCCAGCTCGGAAAACCAGCGGGCTATCCCGTCCGTCGTCCATATCCGGACCTGATTAGCGCTGTGCTTCAGCCAACCGGAGCCAGACCTCGGGGCGCTTGCC
>ERZ761603.3342-NODE-3342-length-10341-cov-7.538110_pt1 | contig 10341 bp, 10 predicted proteins | sample MGYA00511879_ERZ761603 | MGnify/ENA primary metagenome ERZ761603 (study PRJEB28899, sample SAMN02850040) | bioreactor sludge metagenome | biome: EBPR Sludge; feature: EBPR Bioreactor; material: flocular biomat | place: Australia: Thorneside Wastwater Treatment...
TTGTCCGGTCCGCCGACCAACGTATTGGGTAGCCGGGCCTACGGAGGGACCAATTGCGCGGGAACGGTGTTGAATGGGAACCCGGCTGCCGGCGTCTCTTCCAGCCTTATCAGCCCCCCCTTTGTGGTTCCGCCTGCCAACCAGAATCCGCGATTGCGCTTCTGGCATTGGTATACACTGGAGACTGGGAGCTATCCAGAGAACGGGATAGTGCAGATCAAAGTGGGCACGAATGCCTGGCAAGCCCTGTCACCCAGTTATACCGGTACATCGAGTGGGCAATGGACCCGCCCCTATTTGGATCTGACGGCCTATGCCGGTCAGACCGTGCGCGTGGCTTTCCTATATTACTCCGATGGCAGGAATAACGCTGCGCGGGGGTGGTTTGTCGATGACGTCCAAATCGAGACGGATCCTTGGCCTCCTGTGATTACTCAAGTGCCGTTAGACCTCACAGTGACCCAAGGCCAAACGGCGGTGTTTGTGGTGCTGGCGGACGGCAGCCCGTTGTTGCGCTTCCAATGGCGACGCGATGGCACAGCAGTGACCAATGGTGGGCGCTTCAGCGGGGCGGACTCCACCGGGCTTATGATCACGAATGTGCAACTCGTGGATGCGGGTTCATACTCGGTGACCGTCACCAATAGCTTGGGTTCGACATCAGCGGTGGCGCAGTTGACGGTGTTAGCGCCTCCGATCATTGTGGATCAACCGGCACACCTAACAGTGTTGCGCGGCAGCAATGCCGTTTTTTCGGTGATCGCTACTGGTACGCCACCACTTCAGTTCCAATGGCGATTCGGCGGCACGAACGTGCCTGGCGCCACGAATGCCACATTCACGATATCCGCAGCCCAACCCGCCGATGCGGGATCCTATTCCGTCATCATCAGTAACTATCTCGGCGTTACAAATAGCGAAGCTGCTTGGCTGACGGTCTTGATGATTCCTGCGCCCTGGAATGGGTCGGACATCGGAGATCCTGGATACGCAGGCAGCGCAAGCTACACGGGCGGAGTATTCTATATGACGGCATCCGGAGAGGATATTGAGGGCACTGCCGATGATTTCCATTTTGTCGGTCGATCTCTTACGGGTGACTGTCAGGTTATAGCGCGTGTACTCAGCTTGCAGGGCAGCGACCCGGGCGCGGAATGCGGCGTCATGATCCGAGAAAATATGTCGTCCGGTTCCCGTCATGCGTTCCTGGCAGTTCGGTCCGGTTCGCGGGCGCTATTTCGCCGCCGGTTGCAGGCGGATGACTACAGCCTCGAAACGTCCCCGGTATCGACGAACGCCACATGGTTGAGGCTCATGCGGTTGGGCAATACATTCGTTGGCCATGTTTCCACGAATGGGACCGACTGGGTATATGCGTGGTACACAACCATCAACCTGTCGAACGTGGTGAATGCGGGTATCGCGGCTACCGCGCACAGTTTCGCACAAGTCGCTCTAGTGAGTATGGATCAACTTCAGGCTGGCCCCCCCACGCCCTTGACCGGCGTCTGGCCGTGGCCTGGACCGCTCTTTTATCCGGGTGGTGAAGCCCTCACGACGAGTGGATTCCAGCCCCTTGGCGGAAACAAATTAATAATGGGTGGAGTCACCGGAGAAACGCTCCGGATTGAAGGAACCGTGAACTTCACGAACTGGACAACTCTCGGGACGGTGACCAACCGTTACGGGATAGTCGACTTTGTCGACACCACCGCCCTGACCAATGTCATGAGAATTTATCGAACGCATCGCACCGCTCCATAGAATAAGATTTCCAACAAGCGTTGGCATACATACGCGAGGCCCTCCGCGGACCTCGCGCCGGAGCGCCACGTCGTTCATGTAAGCATTTCGCGAGCCGTCCGCAACCCCGCCTCCACCCGCCTCGGCCCCAAAAGCCGCGCCTCGCCGGTCCACCTGAACTGGAGCCGCTCCGAGTTGGCCAAAGCCAGGACGATGCCGCAGTCGTCGAGGTAGCCGGCGGGGGTGGGTGTAGGTGATCGAGCCGTTCGGGGTGATCTCGTACTCGTAGCGCTTCAGCACGTCAGTCACCACCGACCAGGACAAAGGCCAGTCGATCTGCCGCTGTTCGATGGCCACCACGAGGCGCTGGATCAACTGGGCCCTGGAAAGGTTGGTCAGCTTCACCGGCTCGATCCTCGGCAGGACGCGGCGGAGGTCGTCGTACACCGGATCCCCGATGTCGGTGGCGTCCATCACCAGCAAGCCGTTGTGTCGGCGGGTGGCGATCCAGAATCAGGGAAAGCCCGATGGCGATTCGGCTGGATAGGGTGCTGGGATCGTGATGCAATCCGGGCATGGCCGCATTTTCAGATTCCTGTTCCACCGATCTGTAAAGGCCATTGGTTAGAGGCTGGGCAGGATGTCGTGTGTCTGAAGCGAACAACGCAACAAGGAGGAAATGAACATGGGCAGGTCGCATATATCGAGAATGATTGCCATAGCCGGGGTGTTGGCTCTTGCTGTTGGCTGTGCAAGCCCCGGAACGAACGCGCCGACAGGCAACTCCATACAAGTCAAAGGTCAAGCATCAAGCATGTCAGAGGCTCTACAGCAGATCAGAGTGATCAGCGATGAGGCTGCAACAAAGAATCTCGAAAGATAAGGTGGATGGAATGAAAACAGCGAAGTATTCGGTCTTGGTCCTCGGGTTCAGTGCGGTAGCGATATTGTTCGTCTGCGGTTGTACAACGCAGCAATCCGGGGGCGGCCGATCCGATTTTGAACAAGAGATCCAGAAGAAAATCGACAGCGGGGAAATGCAGGGCATTCAGGATCTTCAAGTGACCTATCCGGACGGAACGACTCACAAGTTCAATTCGAAGTAAGGATGCCGCGGACAGAACGGTCACCAATCATATTGTTGACCACGATGTCGTGCCGGGAGCGGGCCATTCGCCCGGCGTACGGTTTTCCGCTCTCGGAGTTCATCGGTCTTCGCCATAGGATGATCCGAACGGCTGTCTGTGCTACATGAAAGCGGCAACTGATGGCGTATCGCTCTCGGGACAGACCATCGAAAAGGAGCTTATGAATCGACCGTTCTCTATTGCTTTATTGGCTTTGATGCTCTGCGGGTTGGGTTCCCGATCCGCATTTGCTGTCGACCTTCTGAAATACAACATTTGTAGCGCCGACTACCCCGTAACAGTTGCGGGCATCAGCAATACAACGCAGTATTCCCAATTAGGTTCATATACCGTGCAGGGGTGCGACGTTTCCGGGACGGGATGGACTGGCGCAAACAGTTTTCTGTTTTCGTTCAAGGTCCAATGGGGTTTTGCCGTCAGGGTGGACAGCTTCGCTTTCAGCAGCACGACTTCTGCTTCAGGGCCCAACGAATACGGCGTCGACATCTATGCCGACAACCTGGTCTCGGGGCTGACTGGCGGATGGCGACCCATGCCCGGCCACGGCACCGGTGTGGCGACGCCTGTAGTGGCCAACCACGCCGCACCCATTTCCAACATCACGGGACATGTCACCATCTTTGTAGCGGGCCGGGGGGCTAGCTCCTCCAGCGCGACATGGAGGAACCGGGACATGACACTGATCGGGACCATATATGCCTTGCCCGGCACACCTGTGCCGCATGTTCCTCGATTCGTGCAGGCCAGCGACGGAACACACACGGATCGGGTAGCCATCACGTGGTCGCCGGCTGACGGTGCAACCGGATACCGCATATGGAGAGGAACCAACAGTTCGATGGTCAATGCCGTGATGCTAGGCGCCTCTGTCACCACGAATTATGACGACAACACGGCCACCGCCGGTTACACCAATTATCATTATGGCGTTACCGCCACCAATACAGGCGGGAGCAGCGTCCTCAGCGCCGTGAATCGGGGATACCGGCTGGGTCCTCCGATGGCTTCAACCAATGTGCTCGCCAGCGATGGAACCTATTCGGACCGCGTGCGCGTGAGTTGGGTTTCCGTTGCCGATGCTGCAGGTTATGAGATCTGGCGAAATGGAGTGAGCAACATTGTCGGCGCGACGAATGTCGGTGTGGCCTCGCAGTTCTCGACGAGTTATGACGACACCTCGGTAGGCGTGGCGACGATGCAATACTATTGGGTTCGCGCCACGAATGCCGCTGGTCCTGGCCCCTTCGCGGGCGCCAATTCCGGGTATCGGAATTTGTCGTATCCCTTCTCGGTCAACGCGAGCGACGGGATGTACGGTGACCGCATTGTCGTTACGTGGGGATCCACCGCAGCGGCTACGGGATACGAATTGTGGCGGGGCACGAATAGCACATCGTCCAACTCCATAAGGATCGGCTCCACAAACGCCTTGTCATTCGACGACATCTCGGTGGGGGTGGGCACGACGTACTACTACTGGGTCAAGGGGTTCAACGTGGTGGCCACCAGCGACTACAGCTTCTATGATACCGGGTACGTGCTGAGTGTGCCATCTTCGCCGACCAATGTAACATCCACGGACGGAGCGTACACCGACCGCATTCGAACAAGCTGGAGCACTGTTACCAATGCAGGGGGGTACGATATCTGGCGGAATACGGTCAGCAACAGTGCGGGCGCCTCGTTGGTGGCTTCCGTGTCCAGGTTCACCACAGCCTATGACGACTATACGGCCGGCACAGCCACCCGTCTTTACTATTGGGTCCGCGCGACCAATGCCGCCGGCATCAGTTTGTTGTCGGGCGGTGATCCCGGGTACCGGAATTTCTCGCCCCCGACCGGTGTGAGCGCGACTGACGGAACGCATGGCGACCGTGTTGCCGTTACGTGGAGTACAAATGCTGGCGCGAGCGGATATGAAATCTGGCGGGGGATCAGCACCCTTGCCACCAATGCCATACTGGTAGGCGTGACGAATGCGCCACCCTTCAATGACTACGGCGCAGGGGTTGGTACTTCCTATTATTACTGGGTGAAAAGTTCCAATTCCGTCGCGACGAGCGCCTTCAGCCTGTCATACGACACCGGTTATCGTTTCGGTCCCCCGCTGGCGCCCTCCGGTACCGCTGCAAGTGATGGCACCTTTACCAACATGATCCGTGTTTCTTGGTCGGCATCCGCTGGAGCAACCGGCTATGAGATTTGGCGCAACCCCGCCGATGACTTCCCTACCGCCACCAAGGTAGCCGTCGACGGAGCGTCACCTTACGATGATACGGGCTTGCTGGTTGGCACCCAGTACTACTACTGGGTATCAGCCACCAATTCCGCTGGAGCGAGTCCTCCCGGCGCAAACGATACCGGCTACGTTCAGCTTTCCGCACCAACCAGCGTCACGGCAACTGATGGAACGCTTGCTGATCGCGTGACGGTCGCATGGAATACCGTGACCGGAGCGAAGGGCTACCAGGTGTGGCGTGGTACCAACAACAACGCGGGTTCTGCCACGAATATCGGACATGTCACCGCGCCGCCTTATGATGACATGTCGGCTCAGGCGGGTACCAACTACTATTATTGGGTGAAAGCCACGAATCATTTGACCGTGGGCGGTTTCAGTGCAAGCGACTTGGGATATCGCGCTGGTCCGCCCGCCACGCCATCGGGGGTATCCGCGACAGATGGCACCTACACGAATCGGATTCGAATTTCATGGACGGAAGTGCCGGGAGCCGTCGGTTATGAAATATGGCGGAACAGCAATAGCAACCTCCCATCGGCTAGCAGGATCGCGACTCCGTTGTCGTCGCCCTACGACGACTCGCCGTTGCTTGTGGGCACGCAATACCATTACTGGGTGAAAGCGACGAACTCAACGGGCATTAGCGCTGCGAGCGCCAGCGATGCCGGCTTCATTCAACTGAGCTCACCAACGGGTGTCACTGCCTCCGATGGCACCCCGACCAACCGGGTGGTGGTCGCTTGGTCGCCGGTAAACGGCGCTCAGGGATATCAAATTTGGCGCGGCACGAACGCCAATGTCGCGGCCGCCACCAACCTCGGCGGGGTGGTGGCTTCACCGTATGACGATTTCGCGGCAACCAGCGACATCGTATACTATTATTGGGTCAGGGCGACCAATGTCCTGACGACCAGCGCCTACAGTCTCAGTAATACAGGATATCGCACGGGCGGCGCGGTGCCGGCACCCGTCAATGTAGTGGCTTCCGACGGCATATATACTGATCGCGTGACCATTGTCTGGTCCGCAAGCGGCGGGGCATCGGGATACGAGGTATGGCGCAACAACAGCAACCATTCACCCTCCGCGACCCTGATTGGCAGTTCCGTCATCACCGGATTCAGCGACTATGCCGCCGCGGCCGGCGTGCTCTATCACTATTGGATTCGCGCGACAAATGCTGGAGGGGTAAGTAGTCTCAGTCTGCCGGACTCGGGTTATGTCATGGCTGTATTGCCACCGCAACCCACCAACAAGCTGATTGTCATCACGAGTACGGACAGGGGTTGGTATGATTCAGCCGGTTCCCACACGCCTTCGATCGAGAACTATTTGGCTGGGAAATATGCGTCCAAGATGTACCGCAATTGGTTCATATTCTCGATTCCGGCATTCACGGGGACCGTGATCGGCGCCGAGTTTCGCATCCGAACACATACAGGCGAATCGCCCGACTCGTTCGAGGACTATCAGATCAGGGCGGTCACTACGGCGGCCGCGACCGTTCAGTCCGGCATTTCCAATCCCGGCATCTATCAGGATCTTGGCGATGGAGCCATCCTCGGCACGTATCGCCTCGATACCGGCGCAGGCGATCGATCAGTCGGTATTGTGTTGAATCGGGAATTCGTGACCAACGTCACGCCGTCTACAACGGTGGTTCTCGGCGGGAGCTTTATATCGGCTAACAACCCAAGCGCATCAAACGAATATGCCTTCGGAAGATCACATGAAGGAACGGCCGCGGACGCCAAACTACTCCTGACCGTTGGAACCAACCGGCCCGCCGTCGAGATTGTGCAAGCTGGTCAGCAAATGGAACTGATTTGGGGCGTCGAAGATATTGGGGTTCATGTTCAGCAATCGGTCGATCTGACCGATCCCAATGGTTGGACGAATGCGTACCCGCAACCCGTGGTGATTGCAACCAACGGCCAGAACAAGGTGGTATTACCCGGGCAGGGCCCCGGGATGTTCATGCGCATTACCTATCCTTGATATGGTCCATGCGCAAGAACGCAACATCGACACATCGACAAATACTCTGTGTTTTTCGAACCGGAACTCGGACAAGGATGCGTTCATGGAGTTGCATGACGAGGGGCGCTTTGTGTTCAGGCGTTTTCGCGGCGCAAGGATTGCGGTATTCCTCGTCCATGGGCTGACAGAGTTAGCGGTGAATTATATTGAGAATTGCTGTAGCTACAACACTACCCTCGATCTCACCCTCAAACCCGGCTCCACCCGCCTCGCCCCAAACACTCGCGCCTCGCCCGTCCACTTGAACTGAAACCGCTCCGAGTTGGCCAGGGCAAGGGCGATGATGCAGTCATCGTGGTATCCACTAGGCGCGTTGTAGGTGATCGAGCCGTTGGGGGTGATCTGGTACTCGTAGCGCTTGAGCTCGTCGGTCACGACCGACCAGGCGGCCGGCCAGCCGATTTGTCGCTGCTCGATCGCCACAACGAGGCGCTGAATGAGCTGGGTCTTGGACAGGTTGATGAGCTTCACCGGCTCAATCCGGGGGATGACGTGCCGGCGGTCATCGAAGACCGGATCCCCGATGCCGGTGGCGTCCATCACCAGCAGGCCGCCGTGGCGGCGGGTGAACTCGACGATGCGCTCTTTCTGGATCCGACTTCCCTACGACGCTACGGCGGACAAGTAGGCCAGCCTGCCCTGCGAAGCCGCAGGCGAAGTGGGGTCGAGGTGGTTGAACCGGTCCATGTCCAGGCAGTGGCCGGTCTTGCGGTCCATGGCGATCAGCACCGTGTAGTCGGTGTGTTTGGCGAGGTCGCAGCCGATGGCGACGTCAGAGGTCTGAGGTCGGAGGTCAGAAGGGCTGGTGGTCCGCCTCCTGCGGGTAGTTCCCGCGCGTGTGCAAATCGTAGAACCAGCCCCGGCCGTTGGGGGTTGAGATCAGCGTGGCCCAGCCCATCGTCTGGGCCAAGGTCGGGCGGATGGTGTAGTGCCAGACGTCCGCCGGAATTCGCGCGGCCTCATCGACCACGATGCCGTTGAAGCCCAGCCCGAGGATCGACTCCGGGTTGTCGGCGGAGAGGAACATGATGCGGGACCCCGCTTCGCCTGCGGCTGCGCCGGGAAGGCGGGCCCATGGCGCACGGCACGACCGCCCGCATAGGCTTGCGGCCCGTGACCTGAACGAAGTCCCCCATGATTTCCCGTGCATCTGAATGTTGCGCGTTGAAAGTTCAACGTTGAGGGTTTCCGCTGGAAGCGGGACCTCCTTCCTCGCTCAACCGCATCTTCACCTCGGTGGGCAGCAACGGCATGACGATCTGCTTGAAGAACCGCACCGGGTCGGCGTCGAAGTGCGCCTGCAGGGCGTTCATCAGGTTCTCCTGGTTCTTGTCCTTGCCGAGCATGACGTCGAGGGTTTTCAGGGCGAGGGCGCGGCCGCCGATGGTGCCTTTGGGGCGTGGTGCAGGGATCGTTCCGGGCGCAAGCCGTCCAGCTTCGTCCCGAACGATGATGGCCTCAACAGGTATGGATGAATGAGGGACAGAATCCATGCCGCGATGATAGGGCGGCGGTGGGGGTGGGCAAGGAAAGCATGGGGGGATAATACTGGGCGACGAGCTGCAAAGCCATCGAGGGCTATCTCAACAGGCTGAATAAAGGAAGTTTGGCGGCGCTCTTATCAAAAGTAAGTACCTTATGGCATCCAGAGGCTTCAGCCGAATGGGCAATGAGTATATCGGCAAGGTCAGCTTTGTTTTTTGTGCCGTCATTCAGGAATCCATCAATAACACGATCTGCCTCGAACTCAAATACGGCCATCTGTCGCATGTCCCGAAAAGCATCCATGATTTCGGTTCTGGTTGTGCTATAGGCGAATTCCAAAACCCAGATGGTCTCGAGGACGACAAGCAGCGGAATCTTAATGCGTTCGCGTCGCTCCTCGGCCAGTTTGAGGCGTCTGCGAACAGCTTCAGCCTGTTTTTCATCGTCCCTGACCAGAAAGCGCACAATGACGTTTGTATCGACGGCCATCATCTCTTTTGCTTCCTCATTCGGTTAGCCACGGCGGCTTTCATTTCCTCCAGGCTCCTTCGCGGCTGACCAGCGCGATGAAGCCTTCCGAATACGTCGTCCACTGATTTTGTCACCGGCTTCAGCAATGCCTCGGCATCATCGTGAACAATGAATACAACCCGGTCGCCGGCACGAAGGTGAAGCGACTCGCGCACCACCTTCGGGATGGTGAGTTGACCCTTACTTGTTAATGTGGCGGTGACCATGGGTGTTTTTCCTTACAGTTAATAAACTCCTTACAAGATAGTAAGGAGTACGAGTGCAGTCAATGCCGCTTTTTTGGTGTGTAATAAATGTTTGGAAAGCGGAGTCTTGCGCCGTGCCCCAAAGGGGGGCTCAATTCGCTACGGAGTCGAGCCATCCGGGGAAGGGTGAATCCCCCGGATAGGGAAACGGGTGCGGGGTTTCCTTGAAGGCCGAGGGGGGGTCGTAGCGACAGCCGGAGCCGAAGCCCCGAAGGCCGCGGGCGACCGGCGGAAATGACCGTGCGAGGCACGAGCCGGTCATGATGCCGGGAGGCTTGGCGGAGGCCCCTTGAGGGGCGCTCGCGTCTTCGCGACCGGCATGGGGTGGATAAGACGGCGCATCAGGCACGAAACATCTTCGGGCCCCGAAGCAGACGCAGCGTCGCTTCAGGGCACGGCGGGAACCACACAAAAAACAAGGAATCGCCGATCTCAATCGGCGAGGGTTTTGTGTGCTGACGTTGTTCTCGTCGAGCGTTTCCCCCGGTAGGTTCCCTGCGGCCAGTACATTACTCGGAAGGGGGCGAAGGGAGGGGTTCGGGGAACCGCCAGGGGGAAACGCGATTTCGTGCCGCGCCGCCGCGGGGGGCTGTTCAGGCCGACCTGTTAGGACCGGCGGCCCAGCTGGTCCGTGGCGCGAAGCATCCCGCCCACCGGGATCGAGCGCCGATCTTCCGCAGCCATCACAGGTTGTACTGTTTTGTAGCTTCTGGCTGAAAATGGATTGCACCTATCCGTAATCGTCGGACGCCATCCGGAAATTTCCATTCGATGTTGTCACCCACAGAAAAGCCTATTATGGCAACTCCGAGATCGGAGAGTATTGATAATTTTCCGCTTTTGGGATCGGCTTGGTTTGGATAGACAAGCGTAAACTTCATTTCCTCTTTGGTTGTCGTGTCTATGA
>ERZ761603.3345-NODE-3345-length-10337-cov-223.798580_pt1 | contig 10337 bp, 9 predicted proteins | sample MGYA00511879_ERZ761603 | MGnify/ENA primary metagenome ERZ761603 (study PRJEB28899, sample SAMN02850040) | bioreactor sludge metagenome | biome: EBPR Sludge; feature: EBPR Bioreactor; material: flocular biomat | place: Australia: Thorneside Wastwater Treatment...
CGCGACGGGCGATGCGCGCCACCTACCAGCGCGAGATGGACAGCATCGACTCGCACCTCGCCTTTCTCGCCTCGGTCGGCTCGGTCAGTCCGTATGTCGGGCTGTTCGGTACCGTCTGGGGAATCATGCACTCCTTCCGCGGACTGTCGAACGTCGGCCAGGCGACGCTGGCGGCGGTCGCGCCGGGAATTGCCGAAGCGCTGGTGGCGACGGCCATCGGCCTGTTCGCCGCGATTCCGGCGGTCGTCGCCTACAACCGCTTTGCGCACGAGATCGACCGCCTGTCATCGCGCTTCGAGTCGTTCATGGAAGAGTTCTCGAATATCCTGCAGCGGCAGATGAGGTAGAGCCATGCGTTCGCGTCGCCTGAAGAATGAGATCAACGTCGTCCCCTACATCGACGTCATGCTGGTGCTGCTGGTCATCTTCATGGTGACCGCGCCGATGATCACCACGGGCAGCATCGATGTGCCGTCGGTCGGCAAGGCTGCGCAGCCACCGGCCGAAGCGCTGCAGGTGATCGTCCGGGCCGACCGGACGCTGGCCTTGATGACTCCGGGAAGGAGTGAACCGCGTCCGCTGAGCCGCAGCGAAATGGTGCAGGAGATTGCCAGCGCGCAGCGCCGAAACCCCGAACAGGCGGTCCTCATCGCCGGCGACAAGAAGGTCAGGTACGAGGCCGTCCTTGAAGTGATGGACGATCTGCAGCGACAGCAGGTCAAGCGCATCGGCCTCCTCGTGCAGCCCTCCGACAAGTGAGTCGCTGAGCGGTGGAAGCGGTCCAGACCTTGCCGCCAACGCCGCCGGATGAGCCGGCGAAATGGCCATCGCTCGCCCTTTCAGCGACCGTGCACCTGTTGCTCCTCGGCGCGCTGTTTCTTGGCGTGCAGTGGAAGAGCAAACCGCCGGTGGCGGTCGAGATCGAGGTCTGGCGTGCCGCACCGGCGCCGCCGGTCGCCGCTCAGCCCGAACCGAAAACGGAACCCAGGCCCGCGGCGCCGAAGGTGGAACCCAGACCCGAACCCAGGCCGGAACCAAAACCGGAGCCCAAGACGGTAGCCAAACCGGAACCCAAACCGCAGGTGAGGCCTGAGCCAGCGCCGCAGCCGATCACCAAGCCCGAACCGAAAGCCGAGCCAAAGCCGCAAGTCAAGCCGGACATCGCAACGAAGAAGGAGGAGAAGAAGCCACCCAGGGAGCCGGTCAAGGAAGCGCCGCGGAAGGACGAAGCGAAGACCAAGGAAGTACCGCGCAAGGAGGAGCCGAAGACCCGCGAGCCGGCGCGCAAGGAGGAAGCGAAACCGAAGGAGCCGCCACGAAAGGAAGAGACAAAGCCGAAGGAGGAGCCAAGACCGAAGGAACCCGAACGCCGCCCGAGCTTCGATGAGGAACTGAAGCGGGAACAGAGGCAGCTGCAGCAGCAGAAGGCAGCGCAGGAACAACGGGCGCGGGCCGACGCCGAGGCGCGGCAACTCAGGCAGTTGCAGGCGGAGCAGGCGGCAGCCGAAACCAAGCGCGGACAGGCGGAGTACATCGAGAAGATCCGCGGCAAGATACGCGGCAACATCACGCTGCCACCCGGAATCCAGGGCAACCCACAGGCCGAGTTCGAGGTGACCCAGTTGCCGAGCGGTGAAGTGCTCGAGGTCAAGTTGCGCCGTTCGAGCGGCAATCCGGCCCTCGACGCCGCCGTCGAGAGGGCGATCCACAAGTCGTCGCCGCTGCCGAAACCTGCCAAGCCCGAACTGTTCGAGCGTGTTCTGAAGATCCCGTACAAGCCGCGCGACGACTGAAGAGGAAGCTGTGTCGGTCGTGCGCCGGGCAGCCAGGAGCCGAAGTGACGAGTCATCAGCTTGACCTCTTTCTCGATTCACGCGAGGTGACGTTGGCCAACGATGTCGTCGCTGCCTTTCGGACGGGCGACTGCGGGCGCGTGCAGGACTCGCTCGCAGCCCTGCGCGCCGAGGCTCCGGCGCGGGCCGACCTGGCGGCTTTCGGCGTCCTGCTGGCCTTCCTCGAGAGGGATCGGGAGAGCGATTGCGCAAGCCTCGACAGCGACCGCCTCGAGCAGCTGGTCGGCGTGTTCGATACCGATGTGGCTCCTGCCTCCCGGGCTCTCGGCGGCGAGGCGCAGGGATTCCTCAACCGGACCTGCCGAAAGCTGGCAGCCGCCGCTGCCCGCCAGCCGTTCGACCGCGCGCGACCGCAGACCCACGCCGCCGCGTTGTACCTGCGGGCACAAGCTCATGCCGAAGCCGAGGCCGCGGCTGCGGCTGCGGCGAGCAGCTTCGCCGACGGCTGGCGTGACCCCGTGATCCTGCGCTGGCGCGCACTGGCCCGTTACCGCGTCGGTGGCCTGCAGGCAGCCCGCTGGCAGATCCTGTCGCTTGCCTGGTTCGCCGCCGACTCCTTCCCGGAGCTGCTGCGGGAACTCGCTGCGCCGCAGCTCGAGAGCGACTGGCGCCGCTTTCAAGCGGAGACCGAGGTGCCGGACGCGACCTGGTTTCCGGCCTGGTGTCTGCTCACTCAACCCGAGCTGGCCGCTGCGCTCGCCGGCGAGATCTCGCCGCCGCTCAGGCAGGCTGCCGCGGGCATTCGGGGCTTGCTGGCCTTCGTTGTGCTGACGGGAATTCTCGCCATCGAGCCAGGCGGCTACAGCCGGGCGCTGATCGAAGAAAGAGCCAGGCTGCAGGCCATCGACGCCGGCTTCTTTGCCGCCTACATGCGCTCGCGGGCCGTCGGGCATCGCCAGCACGGCGCGCGCCGGCCCTGAAGCCGCTTGCCGGATCGGCTGCAGGATAACGTATCGTTACAAATCAGAAGCATCCATAGACGATATAATCGCGCCTTCTGTGATGGACATGCGCCATGTCTCGATCTGCAATCAAGCTGTGTCTTCTGCACCTGCTGGCTCTCGCTGCCTTCGCCCTGCTGCTGACACCGGCGCATGGCCAACTGACGGTCGAGATCACCGGCGCCGGCGCCAACCGGATCCCGGTGGCGATTGCCGAGTTTGGTGGCGACGCGGCTTCGTCGCGCATCGTCACTTCGGTCATTCGCGCCGATCTGGAACGAAGCGGTTTGTTCAGGATGGTCGACAGCAACGGCGTCGCCATGACCGAGGCGTCGAGTCCGGTCTTCGGCGACTGGAAGAGCCGCGGCGCCGATGCGCTGGCTGCCGGCAGCATCGGCGCGAGCGACAATGGTCGGCAGGAAGCGCGCTTTCGCCTCTACGACGTCAACAAGCAGGCGGCGCTCGGTGGCTCGGCCTTCGTGACCTCGAAGACGATGTTGCGGGCAGCCGGACATCGCATCGCCGACATCATCTACGAGAAACTGACCGGCGAGCCGGGTGTCTTCTCCACCCGCGTCGCCTACGTCGTCCGCGCCGGCGCGGCGCGCTACGAGCTGCACATCGCCGATGCCGATGGCCAGAATGCGCAGGTGGCGCTGATCTCACGCGAGCCGATCATCTCGCCTTCATGGTCGCCCGACGGCGGCCGTCTGGCGTACGTCTCCTTCGAGAACAAGAAGCCGGTGGTCTACGTTCACTCACTGGCTTCGGGCAAGCGGGTCGTCGTCGCGAACTTCAAGGGCTCGAATTCGGCGCCCGCCTGGTCCCCTGACGGTCGCCGGCTGGCGGTGGTTCTGAGCAAGGACGGCGGCTCGCAGATCTTCCTCGTCAATGCCGACGGCTCCGGCGCACAGCGACTGACGACCGACACGGCGATCAATACCGAGCCGAACTTCTCGCCCGACGGCCAGCATCTCTATTTCACTTCCGATCGCGGGGGCAGCCCGCAAATCTACCGTATGAACATCGGCGGCGGCGACGTCCAGCGAGTCAGCTTCGAGGGCACCTACAACGTCAGCCCGCGCATTTCGCCCGATGGCAAGTCGATGGCTTTCATCAGCCGGCGCGATGGCGGCTTCCGGCTGTCGGTGATGGATCTGGCGAGTCGCCAGGTGCAGGTGCTCACCGACTCGAACAAGGATGAATCGCCGACCTTCTCGCCGAATGGCCGGATGGTTCTGATCGCCACCGAGATGGGTGGCCGCGGGGTGCTCTCGGCGGTCTCCCTCGATGGTCGCATCAAGCAGCGCCTGTCCATTCCCGCGGGTGATGTCCGCGAACCGGCATGGGGCCCTTTCAACCGCTGACAACGCATTCCGATATCGAACATTGCGCAGGAGAAATTCATGAAACGACTCGTCATCCCGGCCGCCCTGGCCCTTCTGATCGCCGCCTGCAGCTCGACGCCGGAGGGCGGTGATCAGTCTGGCGCTCCGGTCGAATCGCGCGCCGGCGGACCCTCGGTGGCCACCGTGACCACGGGTGGCGTCGATGGCGGCAGGTTGCCGGCAGTCCTCACCGACCCGAAGAGCATTCTCTCCAAACGCAGCGTCTATTTTGATTACGACAGCTATGAAGTGAAGGCGGAGTACAAGGATCTGGTGACGGCGCATGCCAAGTTCCTCACCGAGAATCGCCAGTTCAGGATGCTGATCCAGGGAAATACCGACGAGCGCGGCAGTCGCGAGTACAACCTGGCCCTCGGTCAGAAGCGCGCCGACGCGATCAAGAAGATGATGGCCCTGCTCGGCGCCCGGGAAGACCAGCTCGAAGCGGTCAGCCTCGGTGAGGAAAAGCCCAAGAACGAAGGTCAGGGCGAAGCCGCCTGGGCCGAGAACCGCCGCGGTGACATGCTGTACAGCGGCGAGTTCTAGGTGTCGGCCGTGTTGCTGCGTTCGCCAGCGGCGGCCATGACCCGTCTTCTGACCCGTGTTGGCCTGTGCGCCGCGATGCTCGCTGCCCAGCCGGCGCAGGCGGGCCTCTTCGACGATGATGAGGCGCGGCGGCAGATCAAGGATCTGACGATCAAGACCAGCGAACGCCTCGATACGGTCGCCAAGGGTCAGATCGAGCTGGCCAATCAGATCCAGGCCCTGCGCGACGAGAATTCCCGCCTGCGTGGTCAGGTCGAAACGCTCACCTACGAGCTTGATGCGGCCCGCAAGCGGCAGCAGGATTTCTACGTCGATCTCGACGGACGCCTGCGCAAGCTCGAACCGATGCCAGCAGGTGGCAGTGACCCGAAACCGGCAGCGGACGACGGCAAACAGCCGGCCGACCCGCCGAAAAAGGCGGCCAGTGACCCGGCCGCCGAAGCGCGTGAGTACGAGGCGGCATTGAACCTCTTTCGCGCCAACAAGCTGAAGGAGGCGGCAGCGGCCTTCGAGACCTTTGCGCGCGCGCACCCCGACAGCAGCCTGACCCCCAACGCCTACTACTGGCTGGGCAATGCCCAGTACTCGCTGCGCGACTGCAAGAAGGCGATCGACGCCCACCGCGTCGTCGCCAGCAAGTGGCCAGCCAATTCCCGGGCACCAGAAGCCTTGCTCAACATCGCCACGTGCCAGCAGGAGTTGGCGGACGCCAAGGGGGCGAAAGCGACGCTCGAGGCAATCGTGGCGAAGTATCCGGACAGCGCCGCCGCCACCACCGCCAAGCAGCGCCTGAAGAAGTAGGCAGGTGACGTCCTCGGCCGGACGGACTGCGTTGAAGGTCAGCGAGATCTTCCTCTCGCTGCAGGGCGAAAGCTCGCGCGTCGGCCTGCCAACCGTCTTCGTCCGCCTGACAGGATGCCCGCTGCGCTGCACCTGGTGTGACACGGCGTACGCCTTCCAGGGAGGGAGGAGCATGGCGCTGCCGGAAGTGCTGGCCGTGGTCGCGAGCTACGGCGTCAGCCGCGTCTGCGTCACGGGCGGCGAACCGTTGGCGCAGAGCGGCTGCCTGAGCCTGTTGCGCGAACTCGGCGACGCGGGTCATTCGGTCTCGCTCGAAACATCGGGTGCGCTCGATATCGCTGGCGTCGACCGGCGCGTGTCACGCATCGTCGACCTCAAGGCTCCCGGTTCGGGCGAATGTGCGCGCAACCGATGGCAGAATCTGGAGCACCTGACGCCAGCCGACGAAGTCAAGTTCGTCGTGCGTGACCGCGTCGATTATGATTGGGCTTGTCGCCAGATTTCCGAGCGCCGGCTTGCAGCGATCTGCCCGTTGCTTCTGTCTCCCGTGGCCGGAGACTTGGCGCCCACAACGCTCGCGGGGTGGATCGTCGAGGATCGCCTGCCGGTCCGATTCCAGCTGCAGCTGCACAAAGTGCTGTGGGGTGACGCGCGCAGCCGTTGAGCGACGATGAATCCCTGGTGGCCGGACAGCAGCTCCCAAGAGCAGGAAAGGCCGCCGGGTGTCAGGCTCGTCGGCATGAGCACGGGCGCGCTCCGTTCAGCGAGGCGCCAGCGCGTTCGCTGCCGCACTCGCCCCGCTGGCATGTGCGTCCGCACCGCGCAGCCATTGCTGCCAGGACTCATCCGGCGTGAATGCCAGGACCCGGCCGTCGTGCCGGTCAGCCACCAGCATGTCGCCGATGGAGAAGAGGGCGGTATCGGCAGTGGCGACGGCCACTGCGCAGGGTCGGTGCAGACCCGCACAACGTACCATTCCAATGGTTCGTCCGGCGCTGGAAACGAGGCGCAACGCGCCCGCCTGCAGGCCCGCGGTGCCACCGGATTCCGCGACGACAAAGCCCTGCGGGACGGCATCGAAATGGGCGAAAAGCCGCAGCCGCGCGATTTCGATGATCTCGGACGTACTGGCACTGCCATCGGGCTTGACCGGCACGCGGCCGAGTACGGCCGAACTGACGCCGTTTCCCGTGTAACAGAGCCCCTGCTCGAGCAGCTTCAGGCCATTTGGTTTGCAACCCGGTGGGCGGTGCCAAAGCGTGCAACGGTGGCTGTCGGCCGCGACGTCGGTCGCGATGCGGTAGATGGCGGAAGCGAGACCGGGAGCGCTGTTGGCGACATAGAGGACGGAGGTACACGGATCGACGGCAATGCCGTTGGCCAGAAAGTTGGTCGCGAGTCCGCCAGACTGGGAATCTGGCGGCAACAACGCCAGTTGCTCGGTGAACGCGAGCGGTGTCCGCCGCAGGTCGCAGCGCAGGACCCATGAGTCGACGCGAAAGGTGAACGCCACCATGTAGAGCTGCAGCAGGCCCTTGGCTACCTGCTCGACGTCGTTGAGGTCGTTGAGTATCGTTCTTACGAGCGGATTGTGGTTCTCGCGGACATGCGCGCAGGCGAGGTACAGGTAATTGCCATCGGTCGCGATCCCATTCTTCATGCAGTTGGCGGGCACGCCGTCCACAGCGATCGGGATGAGCTCCGTCCGGCAACGCCCATCAGCGTCCGCGAGCAGTTCGAATACACCATCGCGCCCGCTGGCGAACAGTCGCTGGTCGGGCGTCAAGACAAGGCTGTCGATGCCCGCGATCGGGCCGCAAAGGGTTCTGAGGGAACCATCCACGGTCGCGGGCTGCGAAACGAGGGATGCGTAAAAGGGAATCATTGGGAACCTCGCAAGCCGAACGCTGCCACCCTGGGCAGCCAATCCGGAACAGCCGCGAGGGGATTGACAGCCATCAGCATCGCGTCGCTTCGGGCGAAAGCGCGCACCGGTCAGCCGATTGTGCCCGTGCGGCAAGGTCGCCGCCAATAGTTTCTGTTTATCTGACTGTGGGGTTTTGCCGGTTGCAAGGCTGCGGTGACCACGGGTCGGGAGCGCGAGTCATCCAGGGCGAACACCCCTCCTGCCCCCGCCGCAGTGTCGCGGCGACGTCGGTACGGCGGCCGGAACGACAACGGGCGCGCCGCCAGCGGCGCGCCCGCAGATTGGTGGCAAGGCGACCAGCGCCTTGCGGACTAGCCTGGAAGGCGCCGACGCAGCGCGAGACCCGCAAGACCGAAGCCGAGCAGGGCCAGCGAGCCCGGTTCGGGTACGTCGCTGGTGTTGACGCTGATCAACAGCCTGTCGAGGCCGAAGGACTCGTCGGCTCCGCCTTGCCAGCCGGCGCCGCTGGCAAAAAACCGGATGTCGACGGAGGCAGCCGTGTGCGGGATGTTCAGCAGCGCGTTGCTGCCGGTGAAGTCGTAGGCGGAATCGTTCCACGAACTGAACCCGAGGTTCGATCCAAAGCTCAACAGGTTCGCCGTCGACGCGCTCTGGTCGTTCAGGTCGAAGTTGTCGAAGGTGCGCGCGAAGACCGACACGCCGTCGACCGTGATGTTGAAGATGTCGGGCGGGTTGCTGCCGCCGCGGCTGGTATCGCCATCCCAGCTGTCGATGACCGCGAGCAGGAAGCTGATGTTCAGGCTGGTGTGCGCCGGCAGGCCATTCGCCGATGCGGCCACGGCTCCGGCGGGATTGCCCGTGGCGTCGTTGAAGATCATTCCCGGCCGGAAGCCGACTCCCTGATAACCTGCCGGGGTCGCCGCGGTCAGGTCGCTGTTGCCGCTGAACGGCACGCCGATGGAACAACCGGACAGGCACGGACTGAACCCGGCGGGGTTCGACGTCCAGCCGAGGACGTCGATGGTCGCGGCGCCGACGGGAGCGGCGGCGCACAGAGTGGCTGCCAGGATGGCAGCGGTGATCGTTGCTGGCTTGCCGTTCATGGCGTTCTCCTAGCCTGAGTTATCATGAGGATTCAAAAGCAAAAACGATGCCAAAGATCCAAGCCAATGCTTTAATGCTTTTTGTTTTGACTCCATGTGTGTCGCTGTAAGATTCTTCGACACTTCGGGGCGAACTCGTGCAGACGGGCTGAGCGACGATGAGCCAGTCGGCATCCGGCAAGGTCCGTGATCCTGGCGGCAACAGGTGCCGCAGCAGGCGGCCTGTAGTACGATGTGCGACCGGCACAGTCGTGAGCAGCCGAAGGAGGGACTTGGCCAGGCATCCGACCGGGGTCGCGGCATCCTGCGGGTGCGTCGTGCCAATGGCGCCTGCCGCCGGTGCTCCTTTCCGTGTGGAGTCTCATGTTTGCTGCGCGGCCGCTGATCCATCGGCGACCGGCACCCGGGCAACCGGCTGTCGGCGCTTGTTGGCGTGCATTCCTGGCGCCGACGGCGAGCGCGTCGGATGCCGCTCGGCATGATCCGCTCCGTCATGCCCGCTCAGGGTTCGAGGATGATCCCGCGCCCCGGCTGTGCAGCCGAAATCCTGTCCCAGGGAAGGAGCGGTCTCGCTCGACGCGCCGGCCACCGATGGGCGCGTGCACAGTGACTCCTCCTTCCAGTTTCCTGTCGCGGGGGCGTGCAGGCGATGCCTAAGCTGTTGCCGGAACGCCTGTCGAACGCCCTGATCGACCTGCCGCGCCGCAACAAGCAGGCACTGATGCTTGCCGGTGATGCCGTGCTGCTGATCGCTTCGCTCTGGGCAGCCTATGCCCTTCGCTTCGGTGAATGGTTCCAGCCGAATCGCTCGCAGCTGCTGCTGATGGCCATCGCGCCCGTCCTGGCGATGCCCGTCTTCCTGAAGATGGGCCTGTATCGCTCGGTGATCCGGTACCTTGGCGAGCAGGCTCTGTGGTCGGTGGTCAAGGCGATGTCGCTGGCAGCCCTGCTCTGGGCGGCGCTGGCATTCATGACGCAGATGACGGGCGGCCAGGGGGTGCCACGCGCGGTGCCGCTGCTTTACTGGCTCATCGGCACGGTTCTCGTCGCCGGCTCGCGCTTCTCGGCCCGCTGGCTGCTGTGGTTTCCGGTTCGCAGCCGCTTTGCCGGGCGCCAGGTGCTCATCTACGGCGCCGGCGAGGCCGGGCGGCAGCTTGCCGCTTCGCTGCGTCGCGGCCGGCAGCTCTTTCCGGCCGGCTTTCTCGACGACGATGGCACATTGCAGGGCAAGGACATCGCCGGCTTGCGCGTCTATGCGCCCGAACAGCTCGAATCGCTGATCAACCGCTTCGACATCCACGATGTCATCGTCACCCTGCCTTCGGCGTCGAATGCCCGTCGCCGTGAGGTCGTCTCCGAATTGGAGAGGCATCCGGTGCGGGTGCGCATCCTGCCCTCGCTGACGGACATCGCCAGCGGCAGGCATCTGGTCAACATGGTGCGCGAAGTCGACATCGGTGACCTGCTCGGGCGCGACCCGGTGGCGGCCGATCCCGCCCTGCTCGGCCGCTGCGTGCGCGACAAGGTGGTCCTCGTCACCGGTGCCGGCGGTTCGATCGGCTCCGAACTGTGTCGGCAGATTGCGGCTCTGGCACCGGCGCGCCTCGTCCTGCTCGAAGCCAGCGAACATGCTTTGTACCAGATTGACCGCCTGCTGCGGTCAATCGGCGAGCAGGAGGTGGTGCCCACCCTCGGCTCGGTTGGCGATGCCGACCTGGTGGCACGACTGCTCGCCACGCACCGGGTCGATACCATCTATCACGCTGCCGCCCACAAGCACGTGCCGCTGGTCGAAGCCAACGTGCTGGAGGGAGCGC
>ERZ761603.3346-NODE-3346-length-10336-cov-8.959634_pt1 | contig 10336 bp, 3 predicted proteins | sample MGYA00511879_ERZ761603 | MGnify/ENA primary metagenome ERZ761603 (study PRJEB28899, sample SAMN02850040) | bioreactor sludge metagenome | biome: EBPR Sludge; feature: EBPR Bioreactor; material: flocular biomat | place: Australia: Thorneside Wastwater Treatment...
GGCCAACGCGCCGGTGCCGAAACCCCGCAAGCCGGAGGGCAGGCTGGCCGCGCCAAGAGGAAAAACGGCGGACAAACCCGCGGAGGCCGCCCCCGCAGAGAAATCCAGGAAACCGCTCTTGCTGGGCCTGGGCGCGGCGGCGGTCATCGCCATCGGCGCGTTGGCGCTGCTCAGTAGCGGAAGTCGTGAGACTTCACCCGAGTCCGCCACCACCCCAGAGCAAACTCTCACCAGTTCGGCTGCGCAAAGCAGCCCCGCTGCTGGCAGCGGAGCCGGAACGAACGGTGGAGACAGCCAGCCGCAGGCTGCCCGCCAGGGCGAGCGCAGCGAGGCAACTCGTGAGACTTCCCCGCCCCCTGCCATGACGGCCGCGCAGAGCATCGCAGCCCTGCCCGCCGACCTCCAGGCCCGCCTGGATGCCGTGCCGTGGACACCCTTTGATCCTGCGCTCAAGTTCAAACCCGACGGCACACTCAAGGATGGCGTCCGCGCGCCGCCGGGCAAGAACGCCACCTTTCAAGGCGGCCGGCTGACCCTGACGGGAGGCCATCACGTTGTCCTCGCCGATCAAAAGATGACGGACTGCGCCGTGCGCATCCGCGTGGTGGCGAATCCGCAGGAGAAACACCTCAAAATCAACCTCCGCAACGGCATTGGCAACCGCGTCAACGCGGGCCGCGAGGACGACTCCGAGATGGGGCGGCTGGGATACGTGGAGAACAACTCAGGAGCAACCACTGTGGGCATTCCAGATTTCCTGATGCCTCCGCCCGGCATCGCCTACACGCTTGAGGCATTTGCGCTGGGCAACACCTGGGGCGTCCGTCTCGATGGCCGCCTCGTTGCCGTGGCAGAATCAGACAAGGCCGCCGAGCCAGGCACTCCAACCCTCTACGCCGTCAACGCCCTCATCGAATCCATCGAATACAAAATCCTCGACGGCGTGGCCGCGCCGACCGTCGCCACAGGTAGGTCGGCTGGTCCCCCAGCCGCCGCGCCACTCGAATGGAAAAAGCTCGACCTCTCCGGGAAGCTGGAGCCTGCCTACTCTCTCAGCAGCATGCCTGCCGACGCCGGAGCGGAGTTCCGCGACAACCTGCTGAATCTCCATGACATGTTCTACCTGCTTATCGCCAATGATGCCCGTGATGTGGCCGTGCGCATTCGTCTGGCAGCGGATCAGAGCGAGAAAAACGTCCGTATCAATCTCCGCAGTGTCACGCCGGGGAAGCGCCTCAGCGCCGGACGCCACAACTCGTCCCTCGGCAAGCTGGACATCCACGATTCAGGACCCCGAATATCTTCGAGCCTCGCCCCTGACTATCCGCTCCCCACGCCGGGAACCGCATGGACTTTGGAGACTTTCGCCATTGAAGATGCTCTCGGAACTCTTGTCGATGGCAGGCTGGCGGCCTACGCGGAAGCCAGCGAGCTTCCTCACTCCGGGAAAGCCACGCTCAACGCCCAGCACGCCCTCATCGAATCCATCGAATACCTCGTGCTCGACGGCGTCCCGCGCGAGCAGTGGCCCGCGCACCTCCGCGAGGCCATCGACACGAAGGGCAAACCCGCGCCCGCGCTGGCCCAATCTGAAATCTCAAATCAAGAATCTCAAATCTCCCTGGACGCCCCCGGCTGGACGCGGCTCGATCTGGCGAAGGTGCAGGAGGAACCCGGCAAGGTCGAGCGGCTGCCGGACGGGGCGATTCAGATCTTCTCAGGAGGTGTCGTCAGGACAGATGTGGCTTACCCGGGTGATGCGGCCATCCGGGCGCGCATCCGCGGCAATGCTGAGATGAGGAATGTGCGTGTGGTGGTCCGTGACGAGGATAACAAAGCCTACTCAGCCTTTGTCTATCAGAATGGCGACGGGTTCTTGATACCGTTTGTCCGTGGAGGGAAAACCATGGGAAAGGACTTCAAAATCCAGTTCCCAAACCCCAAAGTGGACACCACCAAAACCTTCACCCTCGAACTCCGCGCCCAGGGCAGCACGCTGACCGTGCTGGTGGATGGAAAGCAGGTGGCGCAGGCGCAGGATGACCAGCTCAAGTTTGGCCGCCTCGGCGTCTTCGCGGATCGCGGCATCGTCGAGGGCATCGCGTATCAGGCGGGTGGCTCCGGGAATCCAGCGGCGGCGGATGAAGGGTGGCAGCGGGTGGAGCTTGCGTCGGCCAAGGTCAACAATCCTGCGAAGGCAGCTCTTTTGCAGGATGGAACGATGAAACTGACCGAGGGGTTCGTTTGGTCGCCTTCAAGTCACCAAGATGTTCAGGTGCGTGTAAGATTTAAACCCGGACCGAACATGAAGAACCCATCCGTCCTGGTACGCGACACCGATGGAATCGCATACAGCCTCTCGCCATACGGCATGTCGACTTATGTCTGGGGAGGCGAAGCCCTGCGTCGAGGCGACAAGGAGACAAAGACCAAGAAATTCGCGACCCTGGCGATGTCATCGAAGGATGTGCAGACCATGGAACTCCACGTCCAAGGCGACCAGCTCACCGGCTTCATCAACGGCCAGAAAGTCGCCGAGGCCACCGATGACATGCTCAAGGACGGAGCCGTCGGCGTCTTCGCCAACGAAGGCATCGTCGAGAGCTTCGAGATCAAGCCTATTCTCAAAGACCGCGCCACGGTGAAGCCCGGAGATCTGGTGTGGAAGACGAACCTGGGCGGCAACGTCATCGGCCCGGCCAGCCAGGGCGCGGATGGTATGGTCTATGTGATGACGGACAGCAGCGAGCTGGCCGCGCTGCGCCCGGCGGATGGCAGCATCCTCTGGAAGTGCCCGCTGGCGGGCAAGCCGCGCGAGGGCTGCACCCCCGTGGTGGCGGATGACAGCAGCGTGCTCGCCGTGGTGCATGGAGAGGGCGCCCATGCGGGGAAAGGCGTGCTGCACTGCGTGGATGGAGCCACGGGCAAGCCGCGCTGGCAGTTCGAGTTCGAAGAAGGCGGCACCTTTCCCGAGGCCAGCCCGGCCGTGTCCGCTGATGGCAGGGTCTTCATCAGCCACAGGGCGGCCGACTGCCTTGAACTCGCCAGCGGACGGCAGATCTGGACCACGCCTTTTCCCAGTCAAGTGGCAAAGGCCGCGCCCGTCATCGCGATGAACGGCACCGTGGTCTGTGCCGCCGGTGGCAAAGTGCTCGCCCTCAATCCGGCGACGGGAGCCATCCTCTGGCAGGCCAATCTGCCTTCCACCTGCTACGGCGACCCCGCCGTGAAGGGTGATGCTGTCTTCATCCCCGCAAACGCAGGTGTTCAGACCGATGGCGGCAATGGCGGACTGCTGGCCTACGATGTGCGGGATGGGCGGCTGCTCTGGCGACAGGTGCTCGGAGACAAATGTTCCGCCAGCCTGGCCCTGGACGGAAACGGGAAGGTGATCGCCAGCAGCGCCGACCAGGACGCCGCCGTCGTCGCCTGTGACACCGCCAGCGGCACGGTGATCTGGAAGGCGCACAACGGCACGAGCCGCCCTGCCGGCTACACGGTCGGCGCTGACGGCCTGGTGTACGTCTATCTCGACCACGAAATCCTGTGCCTGAATGCCGGCACAGGCGCGGTGGTCTGGCGCTACCAGACAGATGAAAGCAAGTCCCGCACCCCGCTCCTCCTCGAAGACGGCCTGCTCATCACCGGCTCGCGGGACAGGAGCATCCTTGCCATCCAGACCAGCAGCCGGGGCCTGGCCGATTCCCCCTGGCCGACGATGGGGCAGAACAACCGGCGCAATGGCCGCGCGAAGGACGCGCAGGCCGTGGTGCTTCAGGACACCCCGGTGGACAAAAAGCTGCGGGAGATCGAGGCCAGGGTCCGCGCCGAATACGACGCCGGGCCCGGCAAGGTCTTCGCCGATGCCGCCGCCACCCTGCGCGCGCAATACACCAACGCCCTCAAGGCCCGCGCCGCGCAGAGCCAGCGGGAGGGCCACCTGGACCACATGCTGGCCTTCAACCAGGAGGCGGAGGCCTTCACCGCTGGAACCCTCACCGCCCCGCCCGTGGATGCACCGAGCACGCCCGAGCCGCTCAAGCAACTGCGCGAGACCTTCCGCAAAACCCTGGCCACCCACGAAGCCGCGCGCGACCGCGCCGCCGCGCCCATCTACGCGAAGTGGGACGCCGCGCTCGACCTCCTGCAAAAAGACCTGACCAAAGCCGGCGACATCAACGAAGCCCTGCGCGTGAAGAAACTGCGTGACCAGATCGTGGCGACGAAGGCGCTTACCGTAGCCACGATTGGCAATCGTGGTGATGCGCCTGCCGCCACGCCCGCCACCGTCCCTGCCAATCCGGCCGGGCCGCAGTCCCGGCCCACGGCTCCCGCCCCCAAGCTCGCCAAGGCCGACGACCGCAAGATCGCCGAATGGGCGCTGAGCATCCCCGGCAGCAAGGTGCAGCACTTCAACAGCAGCGGCACCTGGGCCTCGGAGATCACCAGCACGGCCAAGCTCCCGCAGGGAGAATTCAAGCTCGCCAAAGTCCAGCTCGCTGATGGCTCCAAAGCGATGGAGGCCGACCTTCTCCAAGTCGCCGCATTAGAGCGCCTCGAAGCGCTCTCCATCGAATCCAACGCCTTCAACTGCGCCACGCCTGCCCTCATCGCCGCGCTAGCCCGGGCACCCGGCTTCCGCGAACTCAAAATCAAAGGCAGCAACCTGGAGGACGCCGACTTTGCCCCGCTGGCCGCGAAAAAGATGACCCGCTTCATGGTGGACGAATGCCCCAGGTTCACCGGCGCCGCCCTCGCTTACTTCACCGACGACCCGCTGCGCGAACTCAACCTCAAAAACAGCCCCGTCACCGAGCAGACCTTTGAGCATGTCCTGCAGATGAAAAACCTGGAGCGGGTGGAACTGAACGGCCTGAAGCTCAGCCCCGAAACCCTCGCCCGCCTCCCGTCCGCCAAGCTCACCTATTTGGAGCTGTCTCAAATGAAGCACCTTTCCGGCAAGCTGGACTTCCTCAGCCGCTTTGAAAAAGTCGAGTCCGTGACCTTCGGCTACTGGACCGCCCTGACCGATGAGGATGTGCAGGCGCTGGCGCAGATGAAATCCCTCACCGAACTCAGGCATTCGGGCGTGAAGGACGCCACCGTGGCCAAGCTCACGCAGATCCCCCGCCTCACCCGGTTGGCTCCGGCACCCTACAACGACACGGGCAAGAACCTCGGCGTGCTCGCCGCGCTCAAGAACCTGCGCGCCCTCGAACTCTACAGCACGTCTTCGCCCCTGAATGACGAGGGTCTCGCCGCCGTCGCCACCATCCCGCAACTGGAGGAGCTGAATCTCAGCGACCTCTCCCAGATCACCGATGCCGGCATGGCCGAGGTGGCGAAGCTGGGCAAGCTCACGAAACTCGACCTCGACCGCACCAAAATCACCGACGCCGGCCTCGAGCCGCTCAAAGCGCTGAAAAAGCTCGAAACCCTCGACCTCACCGGCACCAAAGCCACCCCCGCCGGCATCGCCGCCCTGCAAAAAGCCCTGCCCAAGTGCAAAATCCACGGGCCGTGATGCGGCAGCGCGTGTGAAGTACAAGCTCCGCATAAAACACGGCAAAACAGAGGCATCCACACACCCATGAAACCGCTCACATCGTCCGGCAGTTGTTTCAGCCACGCATCATGTTGTTTTAACATCCCCGTGCTCAGCCCTGCCATGCATGCCATGCCGCTTTCCATGCCCGCCCTGGCGGCGCTCCTCAGTCTGCTCATTCTAAACAATCATCGGCTGGAGGCGGCGCAGGGTGTGGTCATTTGGGGCAGCTTCAAATTCGACAGCCGTGATTTTGACAAACCCTTCACCCAGATTGCGGGGGGCGGTGGCAATACTGTCGCGCTGAGGAATGACGGAACGGTGGCGGCCTGGGGAATCAATCATATCGGTCAATCCGCAGTCCCCGGTGGTCTAAACGGCGTGGTGGCTGTCGCCGCAAGCAGCAGCCACACCCTGGCACTCAAAAACGACGGAACAGTGGCGGCCTGGGGAGACAACAGCGGCGGTCAGGCGACGGTGCCGGAGGGTTTGGAGGGGGTGAGCGCGATAGCCACGGGCAGCGGTTTCAGCGTGGTTCTGAAAAACAATGGAACGGTGATGATATGGCCTCAAACCGGATCCACCCGGACAACCGTGCCGGAGGGCCTTTCCAACGTCAGTTCGATCTCAAGCAGGTGGTTCCACACGCTGGCGCTGAGAAGCAGCGGGACAGTGGCGGCCTGGGGAATCAATCATATCGGTCAATCCGCAGTCCCCGGTGGTCTAAACGGCGTGGTGGCTGTCGCCGCAAGCAGCAGCCACACCCTGGCACTCAAAAACGACGGAACAGTGGCGGCCTGGGGAGACAACAGCGGCGGTCAGGCGACGGTGCCGGAGGGTTTGGAGGGGGTGAGCGCGATAGCCACGGGCAGCGGTTTCAGCGTGGTTCTGAAAAACAATGGAACGGTGATGATATGGCCTCAAACCGGATCCACCCGGACAACCGTGCCGGAGGGCCTTTCCAACGTCAGTTCGATCTCAAGCAGGTGGTTCCACACGCTGGCGCTGAGAAGCAGCGGGACAGTGGCGGCCTGGGGCAACAATGGCTATGGCCAATCAACCGTGCCAGACGGACTTGCCGGTGTGACTGCCGTCGCAGCCGGCGGGGAACACAGCCTCGCGCTCAAGGGCAACGGCACTGTGGAGGCATGGGGCAGCAATGAATCCGGCCAGACAACAGTGCCTCCTGGGCTGGTCGGGGTCGTGGCCATCGCGGCGGGAGGCTGGCACAGTGTCGCCTTGAAAAACGATGGAACAGTGGTCGCATGGGGCGATGATGAATTTGGGCAGTCGTCGGTGCCTCCAGGGCTGAACGGGGTGGTCGCAATCGAAGCCGGCACGAACCATAGTCTGTCGCTGAAAAGCGACGGCACCGTGGTGGGCTGGGGAAGCAATGATTACAGCGAAACATTGATCCCTGCCATGCTGGGAAACATCACCGCAGTGTCTGCCAACGGCGGGCACATCATGATCTTGAAGGCCGACGGCACAGTCGCCGCTTGGGGAAACAATGACAACGGGCTGTCCTTCGGGCCACTGGTGCCGGCGGATTTGATTGGAGTGTCTGGGATAGCAGCCGGCAACGGTTTCGGCCTGGCACTGAGAACGGACGGCACCGTGGCGGCCTGGGGGTTGAATGACTACGGTCAGACAACCCTGCCAGAGGGTCTCAACGGACAGGTGGCAAAGCTCGCGGCAGGCTACCGGCGTTCCCTTGCGATACGATTCAATGGCACGGTGACTGCGTGGGGCATTGACACCGAAGTGCCGGCAGGGCTGAACTTCGTCAAATCAGTTGCTGTGGGTGTTTTCCACAGCCTTGCTCTAAGGCAGGACGGTTCCGTGGCGGCCTGGGGCGAGAATGAGGAAGGACAGACGACAGTTCCCACCCTGCTCAGTCCAGGCGGGCACGGCAGCGCAACGGCGATTGCCGCAGGCAGCTATCACAGCGTGGCGCTGACAAACCAGGGAGAGGTGGTGGCATGGGGCGGGAATGAGTTTGGACAGTCGGCAGTTCCTTCCGGCTTAAGCGGTGTCACCGCCATCGCCGCCGGAGCGTCCCACAGCGTGGCGCTCAAAAACGACGGCACTGTGACTGCCTGGGGTTACAACAGTTTCGGTCAGACAACACCCCCTGCCGGGCTGGGCGGAGCGCGCCTGATCGCCGCCGGTTCCACTTTCACCCTGGCGGTCCTGGCAGAAGATGAGGGCGATGCTCTCGCCTCCTGGCGTCAGCAGCACTTTGGCACCACCAGCAACAGCGGCAATGCGGCGGACACCTTTGATTTCGATGGAGACGGGCTGGTGAACCTGCTTGAATACGCCTTCGACCTGGACCCCACGCTGAGCACGTCGCGCCTGTTGCCGCATCCGCAACTCATGTCCGGTGAGTTTGTGACAAGTTTCACCCGCCCTGCCAGTGTCAGCGGAATCACTTATGGGGCGGAGTGGAGCACCACGCTGGCACCCGGAAGCTGGCAGCCTCTGACGGATTCTGATCCCTCATTAGACGGCTGGAGGTTCAGCCTGCCGGCCAGCATGAGCAGCCGTCGGTTCATCAGACTGGTGGTGACGAAACCGTGACCCTTGCATGGTGCAGCCATGAAGGGTGACTGTTTGAACTGTTTGTGCATCTCCATTATTTTCCTCCGCTTGCATGTGCGGTTGGTTCGCTTTCAACAGCGGACTGATGGCAGAGAAAGGGGAGCCGAAGAAACGGCAAAATGCCGGCAGGACAGTTTTGGGCACTTTTCACGCATTTCCGCGGAGCGCGCGGTCAACCGGCGCCTCTGCCGCCTGAAACTTGACGAAAATCACCCGAATTCAAGGACGCGCCCGGCTTTGCGGCTCCGAAGTTGTCGAAATTCGCCGCCATCACGGGAAACGCCCTTCTGAAGTTTCGTCCTGGTGTTCATCAATGCCGCTTCCCCTTTCTCGTTGCCGCTCCCGCACATGAAAGCGCCGCTCCCGCCTTGCTTATTGCCGCCTCCCCTTTTCTCGATGACGCTTTCGCCTGGCTCTTTGCCGCTTTCAACGGCGTTATTGCTCCGCCTTATCGCGGGTTAGAGCCGGGCAATTATCAAAGCGCCGGAAGGAACGAGCTCTGCCCCCGGGGAATTCGGCGGCGGCAACACATCGCAGTCAAACCGCAATGCCGCACCCCGCTTTCCCTCCCTTGCCTGACCAAGGCAGGGAAAGTCAAAGAGCCGCGAGAACCCGCTCCAGATGCTCGTCGGGCTTCACTTTGGGGAAGACGGCGCTGATGACGCCATCGGAGCCGATGACGAAGGTGGAGCGCTCGATGCCCATGTGTTTTTTGCCATACATGCTTTTCTCCACCCACACGCCGTAGGCGCTGGCGATGGCGTGGTCCTCGTCGCTGAGGATGGGAAAGGGCAGCGAGTGTTTTTTGATGAACTTCTCATGACTGGCGATGGAGTCGCCGCTGACGCCGAGGACTTGCGCTTTCTCCGAGATGCGCGCCCAGCCATCGCGCAGGGCGCAGGCCTGGCGGGTGCAGCCGGGGGTGTCGTCCTTGGGGTAAAAGTAGAGCACAAGAGGGCGGCCTTGGAAGTCTTTGAGGGTGACTTTGGCGCCGCCTTTGAGGCCGCCACCGGCGGCGGGGGCGGAGAAGGCGGGGGCTTTTTTTCCGGGTTCGGGGCGGGAGGGCATGACGGGGAGATGACGGGTGTGAGGAAGGCCGGCGGAATTCTGCCACCGGATGGCTTGTCAGTTACGGGCGTCCTGGTATGATGGCTGCTCAAAGAAAGTCAGTTCGTTGAAAATCAAGCCGCCAGGAATTCGACAATAATGACACACATGAGCGTTCGCCGTGCCGGGACGGGGGTGCATTTTGCCCCGGCCACGCGCCCTGCCCTCATGCGCCGCCCGCGTCACACATCAAGCTTTCCACCGCCTGGCAGGTCGCACGTCCGGCACGCGCCGGGCTACACGATGATCGAGATGATGTTCGTGGTCATCGTCATCACCCTGGTGGTGGCGCTGACGGCGGGAGTGACGGATTCCTTGAAGAGCAACCGCGGCACCACCGCGATGCAGCAGCTCGTTTCCGTGATGGACTCCGGACGCGCGAAGGCGCTGGCCGGGCAGCAGGAAATATGGATCGCCTTTGCCAATGGCGAGGCGCGGGCGCCGGCGCAGGCCTTCCGCTCCTACGCGGTCTGCTACTCCATCGAGGATGACAACCTGCCGGAGGGCCAGCGAAGCATCCTGCTGCCGCTGACCGGCTGGGAGCACCTGCCCACCGGCTTCGTTTTCACCCTCACCGCGCCCGCGCTCCAGAGCGCCGGGCAGAACCTCATGAGCCACCCTGCGGCGGCGAAGCGGGTGCGCTTTTCCGCGAGCAATCCGGCGGGCATGGGAAACCTGCCCTGCATCCGCTTCGGCACGCTGGGGGAGGTGGAGCAGCCGGAGGGCGGCGGCACTTTGCTGCTGGCGGTGGCCGAGGGGGAGGTGCGCGGCAGCATCCCGGTCAAAATGACAGGCGGCGGCCACGAACCCGCGTATTGCCGGTGGCTTTCCGTGCAACGCAACACGGGAAAGGCCGTACTCCTGCCATGACACGCCACGCCACGCCTTCCGCAGCTCATGCCGCAGGCTTCAGCCTCGTGGAGACGATCATGGCCATGGGCATCACCTCCACCGCACTGCTGGCGGTGATGGGCATGCTCTCCACCACGCTGGGAGACGCGCGCGAGAGCCGGGTGGTGGAGAGCATGCCAGATCGGAAGAGCACACGTCTGAACTCCAGTCAGCTTGTAATCTCGTATG
>ERZ761603.3349-NODE-3349-length-10328-cov-19.048477_pt1 | contig 10328 bp, 14 predicted proteins | sample MGYA00511879_ERZ761603 | MGnify/ENA primary metagenome ERZ761603 (study PRJEB28899, sample SAMN02850040) | bioreactor sludge metagenome | biome: EBPR Sludge; feature: EBPR Bioreactor; material: flocular biomat | place: Australia: Thorneside Wastwater Treatment...
GACCTCGCGGGCGGTGAGGTGTTTGCGGTCGTTCATCGTTTTGTCCAATGTTCGGCGAAAAAACGCGGCGCAAAGCCGCGCCGTTGCTGGGGGTGGTCTGCGGACATTAGACAAAAGGGTTCATTTTGTCCAATCACGCCGTGCCATGCCCCTAAACGACCTCGTCGCCAGCCCACTCATGGCAGACAGCAGGCGGCCAGGAGCCGCCGACGACGACCGGCGGCTATCGGGCAGTTGGTTTGGGAGGCTCTGCACAACGCGACGCGATGCGCTGTTTTAGGTGAGATGAGGCCGCCAGCACGCCATGCTTGCGCTTTTTTGACGCTGCCTTTGGGGTTCTGCGAGGTGCGGCGCACCCGCTGCTGAGCCTCGCGGCTACTGCGGGCGCACTCATCCTGCAGCAGCCACCAAGTGCCGCCGCGCCATCCACAGGTTGCCCAGCGCGAACAGCGTGACGATCCGCGCCGTGATCTTCTTGAGCCCGCGGTAGCGCACCTTTGTCTAGCCGAACTGCCGTTTGAGCACCCGGAACGGATTCAACCTTGACCCGCACGCTGGCCATGGCCCGCTCGCGGCGCGCCGGAATGCGCCTCATAGCTGATTTAGGCCAGAAGCGAAGTACATCCAATCATTGGCATTCACGAGTCGCCGTACGTCATTCACGGATACTCCATGCGGCAACCTCGGGACGACCAAGTGCCGCCCTGTGGGCCCATTGACGAAGACCCGCACCTGCATAACAGGTGCCGAAAATTGCAGTCCGCATTCTGAAAGTAGACCAATGCGATTTTCCGGCACGGGACGGTTCCCTCCGCCTTCCGCGACTCTATCCATTGCCTTCCTAACAAGGCACTCCGGGAAACGAACCGGCGAGAAGTAGCGGGTGGCCTGCGGATCGACAAATGGCGAAGGATGGAACCAAACACAATGCTTGTCCGGTGTGCATACAAGGTTGACAACCGCCTCAGAGTCAAGGTGAACTTGGACGTCTCGCAATCCAAGGTCCGCCAGCTCTTTCTCAAAGCCTGACTTCTCCCGCAAGTAATCCTGCCCCGCAGTGAGTCCAATTGACCAGACATCTGACACAAAGCTTCGGTACGACGCCAAAAATTGGCGACCAAGCGTCGACTCTTGCCGATCATCGCTCCTCACTTGCACTCAACTCCAAACGACGAGCTGACGATCGCCATCGGGCCTGTAGCCTACGAACGCCGTCTGTACGATCCGGTTGCCGCCATGAAATCGTCGGACACGATGCGGTCGTCGGGTATTGAAGACTACCAAGTCTCCAACTTCAGGGCGCACGACGTACGACTGAGTCATTTCCTCACGCTTCAGCTGCCCGAACTTTTTATACATTGCGACGGAGTCCTCTTCGTCAAGATCCCAAATCTCTAGCTCTCCACCAACCGATGGCAGTTCGAGATACACAACGGCAGAAAGCTGACACGAAAACTGTGCGATCTTTGGAGGCAACCAATCCATATGGGGCTGCTCCTCAAGAACGGCGCCACTAGACATCATGTTTACGCGAGCAATCCCTCCATAGATAGGCAAGCCGAAAAAACTCGCGCGCCGAACACCTCCATTCCACACCGCCCGCATCGCTTCGAGAACAGCGTCAATCGGCGCTTCAGCCGGGGCGCAGGCGCCACGAACCTGCGCTGCCAGCACGCGAGACGCCAGTGCATAGTCCTCCAGATCACGCGTACTCAAGGCGGGCGGATCTGCGAGCAACCCCGGATAGAGAGTGCTGAGGGGCGTGCCGACCCGATCTGTATCTGAAGGCAGCAGTTCGCCACGAGCATTGGAACTTCGATAGTTCTGGCGCTCAGGATGATCTGCGAACCAAATGGCCAGCTTGGCTGCGAGATCTGAATCGACGAAGCGCGGGACGCGCAGCGCCAGAATGCGCCCGTCGACCAGAGATTCAAGGGCTGCGCGCTCCAGTGTGGGACACGTGACCGGCTGCGACATTAGCCACCTGCAACAACGTCATCGTCGAGGGTCGTTGCGACATCACCAGACGTAAACAAGTAGCGAACTTGACTGTCAATAAGAACTTTCCGGAAAACACTAAATCGGCTCATTGTGCGGAAGCTACTCTTCCAGAAGTAACCCGGGGTGATGTCGATTTTTGCCGTGGGGAACCTTTGAGAAAGAACGCTCAATGCCTCATCGTCGGAGTGAATGTATATTGCCCGCTCAAGGCGACAAATCTCAAGCAGTGCGCCATTTGCGGCAGACAGCGCAACGTACACAAAATCCACAAAATGCGATGATGCAACACCATCCATTGGCACGATCGTGAAGTCGTCTCCATCGATCGACGTCACGTCAAGTGGAACGAGCAAGTCCGCACCGCCGCCGCTCTTGATCTCGACGATCTCAGAGAAGCCATGCGCCGTGAGCGCGTCAATTGCAGACTTGTTAATACGTCCCAACGAACCCACACCTGCGAGGTAGTGGTTCGTAGTCGCTGCAACTGCCTGGCGTGGCAGCAACGGCCCAAAACCCGAAATCAAAGGCGGTGGGGTTCGTGCATTGTGGTTCAAACCATCGGAAATGATGAGCAGCTTGCCTTTCCAAGTGACACCCCACTTGACAGGGGTTAGCCAGCCACTCAGGAACTCGGTTGCCGCAACGTATTTGTTGTCGGCCTGTGCATACCAAGGATCCTGAATGAATACACCGCAAATCGCCCGACTACCGTCCGCCCCTTCGCTGACCCTCACTCCGTGTACTACTACCCAGTGGTTTCCCTGGCGCACCAAAACCAAACAAGGAATTTGAAGGAAACGAATAGTGAAGTAGATCTCGTCAAGCAGGGACTTGGGATCGGTGCCGTCGAAAGCCTTTACGTCAAAATCAATCGTATTCGGGGTTACGTCATTAATGTACTTCGAAACACCAATGGGATCGGAGTACAGTTCTTCCGTCTTGAAGCGCTCCGTATCGTGAATCGCTACATAGGCATTGGGCTGGGCTACGGCAACTCCCACTCTGTCAAGAAGCATTTTGCAGCAAGCCGCTCCACAAAAGAATGAAGTCTGCTGTTCAACCCGCTTGCACCAAGCCCCAACGTCCGAAAATGCCGACTCCGACATGTAAAATGCCCCTTCCCGCTGGCTCAAGACCGCCGCTCCTGGCGCAACGACTTCGTTATGGGCAGAGACCATCGCTGGTCGTTCCGCACTTCGCGGGCCAGGCCAAAAAGGGAACCGACGAGGCACGCCAACTGCTCTGACTCCCATAGCGAAGAGCGGCGGCCAGACTCGGTTCCGTGTGTGAAGTGCGTGAAAGCTAGAAGATGGCAATCACGTTGGTGCCACCGCCGCCGCCCCCGGTAACGGCCTTAATGGCGTCTTCGTCGAAACTCTTCAGCAACGCCTCGTCCACCGTCACGCCGTTCGCCTCAAAGAACTCGACCGCCGATTGGATGTACTTGATTCTGGCGAGACGATCGGTCTTCAGTTTTTGCTTCAGTTCGTCCAAGGTCATCTTGGCTCTCCTTTCCAGTTTGGGTCAGTGGTTCATAACTCGGACAATCAATCGGCATAATCCTCCTTCTGTTTGAGTGCTGGCCGGTACTGCTCGAATGATTCGAGCACATACTCCTCTTCCATTTCTTCGAGGTGCCTTTCAATGCGGCCCCGAAGGCTGTCATTGCGATTTATATCGCGACAGATCTCGCAGACTGAATCGACGTCGCCAAACCTCGGCAGCTCATTGAAGAGGGCCTGATCGAGCGTTCTTACTCTCTCATAGAGGCGATTGAAACCAATTTCCTTGGCAATACGAGCATGAAAATTTCCGAAGGCCCGGGCCAATACACTGCCTGCAGAATCTACAAAGACATTTCCGCACTCTAGCTTCGCCTCTCTGTTGAATCCTCCCGAGCAGCATGGGTAAACTGAGCCATCTGGATAGATCGCGATATCGTATACCTTCGGTTTTCCGCACGAGTATTTTCGATCGTCTGGAATGTCGTACCGCTTACCGCTAAAGTGAATACGAGCCGCCCCCACAGGCATAACAAGGTGTGAATACACCGATTCGGCCGACGTAAGATTTGGAAGCAAATCTTCCACCCTCTCCGAACTGTGCCAGAAGTTGCCGAACACCTCTAGGCGAATTGATAGCTGCTTGCAGGCGTCCTGAATGTGATAGATATTCTCGGGCGGAACAAAACGCGCATGCTCAGTGTCATAACTGACGTCCAACGCGTCCATTCCAACGTCGCGCAGCCTCGTCAATGTGTCGACAGTCCCCTGCTGAGAGTCTGCCCAATACCCTGAAGTAACCATGTGAAATGGTTGCTTAACACCCTCTCGTCGGGCGGCATCCATGAGAGTCAGAATCTCTTCCAGGCGCAAGAAAGGATCGCCTCCGGAAAACGCAAATCGTGTCACGGAAGAGTGTCGCGAAAAATCTTGAAGTATGGGAAGCAGGCTTCGTGGGTCAAACTTGCCAGGGCCCACAACCTCCTTCGTGTGACAACAGAAGTTGCAGCTCAATGGACATGCCTGTGTGTAGATGAAGCCGACGATCGCGTAGTTTTTCATTGGAGTCTGCCGGGTTCGTCTGTTACTTGACCTAGTTTATGGTTAGGTGCTGCCGGATAACTTGATCTAGTTCTTGCATGCTTGCACCTTCTGGAAGCGACCGCATGTCGTTTGCCACTTCCTGCAGTTTGTCGCGCAGTAGGCGCTCCTCGGCGAGTGGATCTCCAATCCGGGCTCGATACATCGACAACTCTTGGTCAGGAGTCCGAGGCGGCAGCGCGGCCAGAGTCCAGGCGCCGATCCGCACGCCTGCGTAAAGAAGTCGGGCTTCCATCTCAGTGCACCCGCCAGCGAGACAAGCGAAATAGAACATCTCGTCGGCGTCCTTGCGCGGGACACTGCTTGTCGAGCATGCGATGTCATGGACAACCGAAGCGCGGCGATAATCCGAGGTATACGGGCTTCCTATCGATGTCCATAGCGCGCGGGGAATGCTAGCTCCGTCTACAACGGAATCCTTCGGCGCCATCCATATGCGGCCATTCGGGTCGACGTACGAGAAATCTTCAAGGAGGCGCATCTTTCGATCGTCAGATCTCGCTTCAATCAGCCACTCAGTCTTCGGGTTTCCTGAGAACGATCCGAACTTCGTGCCCCTGCCAGAGGCAGCGAATTCGACATTGACAACTTTGTCGTCACCAGCGTTGCCGGTGAGGATCGGAAGGGTCACGCGATCCCAGCCGGCTTTGGTGGTGCATATCGCGAAAGATGCTTTAGAGATGGCGTAAATCGCCATCACGACGTCGCCGGTAGCACTTGCGGGCGAGCCGACTGCCGCAGACTGCCGAATTCCCTTGTGCACGTAATCGACTCGGAGAACTCTTTCCGTTCCGGGCGTGAAGCCTTTCGAAGCCAAGAAATCGCGCATGCTGAGATACTGACTCTCAGCATCTTCGTCATCGGAAGCGAAGGGCACCGGATAGGCGCGCGTCATTGGTCGGTCCCCGGTTAGTCCGGGCACGCGAGATCCGTCCGGCCGACGAAACAAGTGTCACCGATTGACAACTGACAGAGCAGGACGTTGTACTCGCGCATCCCCACTCCCACAAACGCGTTGTCATGTTGATCCAACTGTGTCGGAGCAATCGCGGTTTGTCAAGAGGTCCTGAGCGTGCCGCCACCGCCGAGTCCTCCGAAGCTGCAGCACCCGCACGCGCCAGTTGTCTTGCGGGCATCGGCCCTGGGAAGGCTTTCTGCTTGGGCACACCGGCCGGCAATGAATTGCTGCGTGACACTGCAGGCCTGAGCAAGCACTTCTCTAGCCAGCTATTGAGAAGTCGCCGCGGCACGCGTGGATTGTGTGGGTAATCGTCTTGAGGCACTTGCTCAAAGTCGCTCAAGCACGCTCCGGGGTGGAAAGCCAGAGCTCGGCAGTACCTGATGCTGTGGCCCAGGCTCTCAACAAGTCTGAGGACAGACATGAACTTCGCGTTGCTTAAGCGCCAGAGAGTCTGGCATCCAACGTCGCTGTCGAAGACCCGCTTGAGCAAGCCTGCCCGGCTCATCCCGTGCGGTCCCGCCGGGACCGTGTCGATGTCGCAGTCACCAGCGGCGGTTGCCTCGCCCTTCTCCAACCCCAATCGCTCAGAGTGCTGTCCGCCGATGTGTGCCCTCCATCGCGGAGCCTTCAAACCAACGGGTGCCTGGGTGCGAGTCCGGCTGGCAGCTTCAGGGCGGCGAGATTAGGACAGCGGATGTCAGTTCAGGGTCGGATCCAGCCGTTCCGTCCCGGCGGGACCTTCGAGGCCTTCGGCCGCACCGCGCGCGACATTGGACAGTCGACGCCGTTTCGTCCAATGGCGGACAGCGAGGGCATGCTCACAAAGTCTCACCATAGGATGCGAGCGGTCGCGAAAACTGCTCATAAACCCTCACTTTTCCCCCGGGGCGCACAGGTCTGAAGGCGGAGAAGATGTTTGGGCCACGAGGCTGAAACCCGCGCCAATGCTGGGTTTAAGGCGTGAATCCGGCTTCGGAAGCGAGGGCCGGATTCGCCGGATGAGCGTGCATCTGAAACTTGCTCAAAAAGTATCACTTTTCTGCTGAAACCCGCGCCAATGCTGGGTTTGGAGTGTATGTCGCCCCTCTCCAGGGCGCTCAAGTCCGCAGGCTGCTCACAAACCCTCACCATGCGCTGAAACCCGCGCCGGTGCTGAGATTCACGCGGCGAGCCTTAGCTCACGACACTACCGTCGATCGGCTGTGAGCCTCTCCAGCGCGCGCCTTCGCGCTTCTGCATCCGTAATGAAAGGCGCCTTCTTCTTCTCGTATAGCGCCAGGCGATCTGCTTTCGACCGATCGCCTAGGCACGCGGCGACCAGCGGGTCCGCCTGCCGGCTCGCTTGATTTCGATCCACCGCTCCTGAGCGGACGTTGGCCGAGCAGATCCAGCAGGCCCAGCAGCAACTGCAGCAGCTCGAAAGCACCTATCAGTCGATGACGGGCAGCCGCGGCCTCGGCTCGCTGCTGGCAAACCCGGGCTTGCCGCAGTACCTGCCCGACGAGTGGAAGACGGTCTATCAAACGGCCGCCGGCGGTGGCTACTCGGGGATCTCCGGCGCCCTGTCGCAGATCCTGGCCGACGAGCAACTGGTCGGTTCGGTGGCCGCCATCGAGCAGCAGATCATGCAGCGCAGTCGTGAGGCGGCAGCGACGGACAAGGCCGTAGGGTTGCGCGCCTATGATGGCGCCAAGGCACGACTCACGCAGATCGAGGCCTTGATGGGCCAGATCAACGGGACTTCGGACCCGAAGGCGATCGCCGAGCTACAGGCGCGCATCGGGGCCGAGCAGGCCGCGATCAACAACGAGGCCACCAAGCTCCAGATGATCGCGATGCTGCAGCAGGCCGAGCAGCGGCTGATCGACGAGCAGCGGACGCAGTTGAACCGGCGGATACTCTCGAGCTCGAATACGGGCTTCCCGTCTTTGCGCAGCAGCGCTCCCTGACATCATGAACCCTGAAAACCAGCCGAAGTGGACGCATGAGGACTGCGTCAACTACGAGTCCGCACGCGAGCTCATTACCCATCTGATGGCCTTCCGCTCGGAATGGATCGCCCGTGAGCGGGCCAAGGTTGCGCCGGACCTGGTCGCGATCGAGCGCTGGAACGCGGAGCGCGGCTCCTATGCCGCGGAGCTGCGCGGGCTCGATGTGACTGACCGTGAGAACATCGCGCGCATCCGCCGCGACTACGGCGCCGAGATTCGGCGGCTGTCTGCAGCCTAAAGCACCCATGCAGCGACCGCCGCGGCGGTCGCTGCTAGCATGCCCGCCCCGAGCACGAGCCGCTTGAGTTTGCGCGCGGTGGCGTGTTCCCAGCGGACCGATCCGTTCCCGCGTTCCAAGTCGACTTCCAGAAAGAACTTCATCACCGCACCTTCTTCGTATTCAGTGGCGTCATCGTTGCGTCACGACCGGCGCAAAAAAAGGGAAGGCTGTTGTCAGGCCCGGCCGTACAGCATGGCGGTGATCGTCGCGCGGATGGCGGGATGATGTCCGGCAAAGGGCTTTGCTGTTTGCTGCGCTGAACCTCATGCGGTTCGGCGTTCAGGATCGCGGTACTATTTGCAGATATCCCATGCTGCTAGGCCGGTAGTGATGCTGAGCGGCTTCCTTGCTGAGGCTCCCATGGTTTCTGGACAACTACGAATATCGATATTGAATGCGCCGGATGACCTTACGCCTTTGAAGCTGCGTGGCTGGCTGCGTAGTGAGGCTGAGAGCATCCAAGGTTTGGTCAAGGGCGAGCACGACATGATCGTGATCCGTCTGTTCTTGCCGGAGCGGCTACGGCTGGCGACCACACAGAAGCAGCTCGACAAGCTTCTGCAGGGCATTGTCGATCGCTTCCCCAACATCTACCGCGTCGAGCTTCGGCCCGTCACAACGGCGCTAACTGCGGGTGAAATGGCGCAGGCAGCCGAAGAGGGACAAGCCGACTTGCAGGCGATGCTCGAGGGCATGAAGCAGGACGACACCCCGCCCACCCTTCACTGATCTACACAGGAGAAACACGGCATGAAGACCATCATCTTCCCGGGCAACCATCGCCAGCCCGCGGAGGCCGCCTATGGCATCGTGCTCGAGGACGAACTGGCCCACATCGTTGTGTGGCAGGTGCCCGGCAAGCACCGCGGAACCAGCCTTTGGAACACCGACGAGGGCCGCGACAACGTGCTGAACCGCATTCTCGAAACCGAGCTCGCCGGCATCCGCACCGAGTTCGTGCGCTTCAGCGTCGCGATCATCGAGGAAGACGGCGGCCGTGTGCATGCGATGGACTTCCCGATCCACCTCGACATCGACGATTACACCGCCCGAGGCAATCCGCACCAGGTGCTTGACGGCGGCAGGCTGAGCGATGCCTTCAAGTGGATCGTGAACCGGGAAAAGAAGATCTCCCTCCGGTCGTATGACGTGGTGGCCGGCTGCGCCCGTCACTTCACGATTTTCGACGAAGGCGAGGCGACCACCAACCCGGCCGCCCTGCTGGCCCGCGCTGGCTATGTTTCAACGCGGAGAGAGGCTGCAGCGCTGGTGTGAGCGGAATGAATGGCCCGCGTATGCGGGGATGAGCCGGCGCTTGGGGCCATGGAGGCCAGCCAGGCAGCTGAGGAAGCGCAAACCACTTTTAAAGATGATTGATGCGATGAATCCGGAGGCTGCTCGTCCTCCGTTCATTGAAGACGTGGGGGGCGCGTGTGAGTCCCAGGTGGAGGGTGATGGCGCCGCCCAGTGGGGTGGCAGCCCGCCTCCCGTAAACAGGATATCCGGACACATATCCCTTGGTAGCAAACGGAACACAGGATTAAGGTAGGTGGGGGGCGTGGATGCCCCCCATTTTTACTTGTCGGCGGCGTTGCGCATGGGCACACTCGGTTCCAACGATCTTGGGTGAGGTGTGACGATGAGTGCTGTGAAGGAAACGCCTGTGGCATTGCCGGGTGGGAAGGAGGCTCTACAGGAGAACGAGAAGAAGTGGGGGCCTGATCTGATGAAGGCCGGGTGGACGGTGTTGCCGAACATGATCTTCATGCGGCAGCGTGCGCTCGGCCTGGACTCCATGGACATCAATATCCTGCTCATTCTCCTGTCGCACTGGTGGACGGCAGAGAGCCTGCCGTTCCCCTCCAAGAAGACCATCGCGGAGGCGATCGGCTGTGACACGTCGACGGTTCGTCGCAGGATTCAGGCCATGGAGGCGGCGGGCTTCTTGAAGCGGATTGAGCGACGGGTGGAGCACGATCGCAGTAAGACCAACCAGTACGATTTCTCCGGGCTGATCAAGGCGGCTACCCCGTATGCGCAAGAGGAGTTGCAGGCACGCCAAGAAGGGCGCCAGGGGCGGGCGAAGCGGATTAGACGGAAGGGAAAGCCGCAGCTCAAGGTTGTGCCGGGCGAAGGCGCGGACTGATCTGGCGCACAAAAAACTATGCCCCCGGGGGCATGCTGACGCAGAGGTCGCACCGGGGGCTTGCTCGATAAACATACTACCCGCTCACAGGAGGGAGGTCAAGCCGCCTCCCTCCTGTGGAAGAGAGGGTGAGAACAACAAAAAAGGACCAGTAGGTGTCGAATTCCGTCCTTCCAACGCTGGACTCTAGCCAGCTTCAGCAGCTTGTGGCCACGTTGACGCAACCGCGTCTTAGCAAATACCTGCGGGCAAGTCGCAACAACGATCACCAGGCGCTCCGCCTGTACGTGTTGAACACGAAGGTGAGCGCTGCGTTCCTGGCCGACCTGCATTATGTCGAGATCGC
>ERZ761603.3350-NODE-3350-length-10327-cov-6.660241_pt1 | contig 10327 bp, 9 predicted proteins | sample MGYA00511879_ERZ761603 | MGnify/ENA primary metagenome ERZ761603 (study PRJEB28899, sample SAMN02850040) | bioreactor sludge metagenome | biome: EBPR Sludge; feature: EBPR Bioreactor; material: flocular biomat | place: Australia: Thorneside Wastwater Treatment...
GCCAGCGGTGAAGATTGTTTATGAACACGTTGCTTCGATTTTTTTGCCATACGGCTGGATTGTAACACTGATTTCAGGCGGTGGCATGGCGCTGCCGAAATATTAACCGCAGAGACGCGGAGAGCGCAGAGAACAAACAATTTGAGAGAAAACTCAGCGTTCTCAGCGCACGCCGCGGTGAAAAACCAGACAACAGTTTCAGCCCAAAGTTTGTTGCCCTGCGCCCTTTTCGGCTACACTTTCGCCTGTGACCGACCCGAAACCAACCCGCCTTTCCTGGCAGCTGGCGCTGATTGCCCTGGCGCGGCTGTGCCTGAACACCGGCCTGCGCATGGTGTATCCGTTTGCCCCCGCGTTTGCCCGCCAGCTGGATGTGCCGGTAACGGCCGTTTACCAACTCGTCACCATTCGCAACCTGGCCGGGTTTGCCAGCCCGCTGTTTGGCCCCCTGTCGGAGCGGTTTGGCCGCAAGACGGTGCTGTTTGGCGCGATGCTTTTTTTCAGCGCAGGCTGCTTGCTGGTGTGGCTGTGGCCCAGCTACTGGCTGCTGGGCGCGGCGCTCATCGTTATTTCGCTGGCCAAGGTGATTTACGACCCGGCGATGCAGGCGTATGTGGGCGAGACGGTGCCGTATCGGCAGCGCGGCAAGGCGCTGGCCGTCACCGAGCTTTCCTGGGCAGGGGCGCTGCTGGTGGGTGGGCCATTGATTGGTATCGCTATCGAGCGGCAGGGCTGGTCGGCGGCGTTTTTCTGGCTGGGGTTGTTTGGGGTGATAACGGCCGTTTTCCTCGTCCGCTTCCTGCCCACAACCCAAAAAACAATCACCGGACGCGGCGCTACGCTGGCCGATACCTGGCGCGTGGTGCGCGAGCATCCCGTCATCTGGGCGGCCATGGGGTACGCGGTGCTCAACATGGCAGGCAACGAAACGATCTTCCTCGTTTTTGGCGACTGGATGGAGCTGAGCTTTGGCCTCAGCCTGCTGGCCCTGGGGGCGTCGGCGGGGGTCATTGGCGGAGCGGAGATTGTGGGTGAGCTGTTTGCTGGCTGGTCGGTGGACCGCTTTGGCAAGCGGCCGGTCATCATCACCACGGGATTGCTCAATGCGCTCATCTGCCTGCTCATTCCACTGACCAGCGGCAGTCTGACGGCGGCGCTCAGCGCCTACTTCGCCCTGTTCCTCATGTTCGAAATCACCGTGGTCGGCGGTGTTCCCCTCATGACCGAGATTGTGCCCTCGGCGCGCAGCGTGGTAATGTCTACCATTTTGGCGGCCGGAGCGTTGGGCCGGGCGCTGGGGTCATGGCTGGGGCCATTTTTGTTCACCGAGTTCGGCTTTCGCAGCAATGGGGTGGTCTCTGCTATCATTACGGCCGTTGCCACCCTGATTTTGGCATTGTGGATTCGGGAGGGAAGTGAAGCGTAACGGTAAGCAGTCATCGGTAAACGGTGATCGGTTGGCGAAAAAGCGAGGTATGGCATGGACGCACTTTTGAACATGGAAACGGCCGAATTAACCCGGCTGGTGATTATTGCGGTGGTGTTGCTGGTGGGGCTATTTCTGGCGCGCATGGCGTTTAAGCTCACCGCGTCGCTGATGCGCCTTGGCTGCCTGGCTATCTTCCTCATCGTCGCCGCCATTGCCCTGATGCAGATGTTGGGCGGTGCCTGACAACGGCCGCTAGTGGCCACCTTGGGCAAAAAAGACAAATCACACCCACCCATTTCCGTTACCAACTGACCAAACTGCCTAACGGCCGTAGCTCTCACAACCCACGAATTGCCCAATTGGCTAATTTTTTAAGCCATGTCATAATTATGGTTCCCAAAAGACGCCGCCAGCCTCGCCTGGCAAACTATTTTATTTCCGAAAGGAAGGAGAGATGCAGATATGAAAATGCAACGTTTGATTTGGTTCATTGGTTTGATCCTGCTCGCCTTAACCGTCGTCGCCTGTGGCGGCGGTGGCGACGAGCCGGCCGCTGAAGATACTACCAGCGATACGGCCGAAGAAGCCACCACCGAAGAAGAAATGGCTGAAGAAGAACCCGCAGCGGAAGAAGAAGCCGCCAGCCTGCCGGATTTGGAAGGTCGTGAAGTCACCATCGCCGTGGAAAATGCCTACCTGCCCTTCAACTACATTGACCCCACCACAGGCGAACCGGCTGGTTGGGACTACGACGTGTGGAACGAAATCTGTGGCCTCATCAACTGCACCCCGGTCTTTGTTGAAGCGGGCTGGGAAGGCATGATCCAGGCTGTAGCCGATGGCCAGTACGACGTCGCCGCCGATGGCATCACCATCACCGATGAACGCGCTGAAATTGTGGACTTCTCCACCGGCTACATCAACATCGAGCAGCGTCTGTTGGTGCGTCTGGATGAGGACCGCATCACCAGCATTGATGACATCGTGAACAACACAGAGCTGGTGTTGGGCACGCAAACGGGCACCACCAACTACGAAACGGCGCTGGAATACCTGCCCGAAGACCGCATTCAGGCATTTGAGCAGTTCCCCTTTGCCGTGCAGGCGCTCATCGCCGGTGACATTGACGCCGTCATCATTGACGAGATTTCCGGTCAGGGCTACATGGGCGAAAACGCCGATGCGTTGACGCTGGTTGGTCCCTCGATGTCCAGCGACCAGTTGGGCTTCATCTACCCCAAAGGCAGCGACCTGGTTGAACCGGTGAATGCCGCCTTGGGCGAGCTGGCACAAAACGGCTTCCTGGAAGAGGTGAATCTGCAATACTTTGGTCCGAACTTCACCATCACCTACGACGATTTGTTCCCCGAAGAGTAACGGCCGTTTGACCCTAAAATCACCAGTTTGTAAACATTTACAAGCGGGTTAAGATTAGAAGCGTCAGTTATTCAGTTAACTGGCGCTTCTTTGTTTTTTATCGGCTTCAAGTAGAACAGGGAAGACAGTGCGGCTGGTTGGGAAACGGCCGTACCACCTACAGGAGAAACAACCATGGCTGGACCCGAAGTGACCCCCTCCTTCTCAACCAACTCACGCAACCGCAACGAACCCCTTGTCGCCTGGCGTGAGTTCCCCTGGTGGCTGGTTGCCATCTTCGTGTTTCTGGGCGTCATGACCTACCTCATCCTCACCGATGAAGAGGTCAACCAGGCTTTTGTCTTCATTTTGCCTGGCATCACCACCACGCTTTATCTCACCCTCGGGGGCTTTGGCCTGGCGCTGGTCTTTGGCCTGCTCGCCGGGCTGGGGCGCATCAGCCAAAACCGGCTCATTCGCAACATCGCCATCACCTACGTCGAATTTATTCGCGGCGTACCCACCCTGGTGCTCATTCTTACCCTCGCCTTTGTCATCGTGCCCGCCGTCAGCGACAGCATCGGCATCAACAACCGCGACGTCTCCATCGAGCTGCGCGCCATCCTGGCCCTGGCCATCATCTACGGGGCCTTCCTCGCCGAAATTTTCCGCGCCGGCATCGAATCCATTCCCAAAGGGCAAATGGAAGCCGCCCGCTCCCTCGGCATGACCGTGCGCCAGGCGATGCAGTACATCATTCTGCCCCAGGCCATTCGCAACATTTCCCCCGCCCTGGGCAACGACTTCATCGCCATGCTCAAGGATTCCTCGCTGGCCTCCGTCCTGGCCGTGCGCGAACTAACCCAGCGCTCTCGCCTGCACGCGGGCAGCACCTTCCGCTTCCCAGAAGCCTACCTGGTCATCGTCTTCCTCTACCTGGCCATGACCATCACCCTCAGCCTCTTGCTGCGCTGGTACGAACGGCGCCTTCGTGTGGGAGAACGTTAAGCCATGAACGAAATGATTGTTATCCAAGATTTACACAAATATTTTGGCCACATCGAAGCCGTCAAAGGCGTTGATTTAACCATTCACCAGGGTGAAGTGGTGGTCATCATTGGCCCCAGCGGCTCCGGCAAGAGCACCGTTTTGCGCTGCATCAATCACCTGGAAACGCCCACCAGCGGCGGCATTTTCATCGAAGGTCTGCACCTGGAAGATAAAAAGACCAACATCAACGCGGTGCGTGCCGAAGTGGGTATGGTGTTCCAGCAGTTTAACCTCTTCCCTCATCTCACCGCCCTGGAAAACGTCACCATTGCCCAGCGGCTGGTGCGCAAGCGCGACAAAGCCGAAGCGGAGCGCATCGGCATGGAGCAGTTGGCCCGCGTCGGCATCCCGGAAAAAGCCAACGCCTACCCGCGCCAGCTTTCCGGCGGGCAGCAGCAGCGGGTGGCCATCGCCCGCTCGCTGGCGATGAATCCCAAAATTATGCTATTTGATGAGCCTACCAGCGCCCTGGACCCGGAAATGATCAAGGAAGTGCTCGATGTGATGCTGGATCTGGCCAAAGAGGGCATGACGATGGTGGTGGTGACGCACGAGATGGGTTTTGCCCGCGCCGCTGCGGGCCGGATGGTGTTTATGGACGGCGGGCAGGTGGTGGAGATTGCTTCGCCGGAAGAGCTGTACAACAATCCACAACACCAGCGCACCAAGCTCTTCCTGAGCAAAATCCTCACCCATTAGTTTCACTACAGATTGTTATTCCCACCCCACGCCAACGCGGGGGCAGGCTGCGGGAATCCACTCTGGTAGAGTAAAATTGGGTTCTTTCAGAATTCAAAGGGTTGCCACCACCAGTAGGGGCGACCCTTGTGGTCGCCCTGAACTGGGCGGGTACAAGACCGCCCCTACAATTATCAACATCTATCAACATCCGCTTGACAACTGCGCCAAGCTTTGTATGATGCAGGCATTCACGCCAGGAACACCAAACAATCATTGAAAGAGAGCATTCCCATGTCTGAATACCGCCACTTATACCAACTCATTGAAGCTTTTTTCAACCTGGACGGCATCCGCGAGCTTTGCATGGAGGTCAAGTTAGACACCGGCATTGATTTGCAGTACGAAAACCTGGCCGGAGACACCAACCGGCGTAAGGCTCAGGAGCTGCAAGAGTTCGCCCGGCGCAACGGCATCACCCCTGAACTGCTGCTGGCCATTCACCGCTTGAGGCCACGGGCCGATTTAACCCAGTTTGGCGGGCCTGCCCCAGACTTAACCAAACCAGAACGACCGGTTGAGTCTGGGGAAAATGGGACAAACAACAGTAAACCAGCTGAGCCGGAGCCCCCTAAAACGGTGTACGACAATTTTGATATTACGATACGGCCGTCCGGCCCCCCCCATTCCTACCGAATCGAAGCAAAATCACCCAACGGCGAAGCTTCAGCCGCCGCGCCACAGCTTTTCCCGTTTGAGGATGACGACTACCAATACGCCGCACGATCCCTGCGCGATGTGCAAATTTCAGAGCCACAATATGCCAACGATATGGGCGAAATTTTGCGCAAATTCTTGTTCCCCGCGCCGATTCAGGAGCTGTTTAGCACCACGCTAAACGTCTCGCGGGCCCAGGGCAAGGACGGCATCCGGGTGCGGATTAACATTAATGAGGAGTCGAGCGAACTGTATCAGGTGCCGTGGGAATATTGCCGCGACGACAAATCATTTTTGTCGCTTAACGCCGACACGCCGCTGGTACGCTACATGCCCACCAACCGGGCCCCTAAGCCCATCTCTGTGCCCAGCCCGGTGAATATTCTGTTGGCCTGGGCCAATCCCGCAGACCTGGCGCAGCTGGATGTGCAGAGCGAAATTGACGCCGTGAAGGATGCCCTGGCCGCATTTACGGCGTCGGGCAAGGTGGTGATTGAGGAACTGCCCAACGTGTCGCCGAACACGCTGGTGTCGAAGGTGCGGCAAAGTCCGCCGCATATTTTCCACTTCATCGGGCACGGTGCGCTGCTGCCGTCGGGTGGTGGGGCACTGGCGTTGGACAACGGCCGTAACGCCCATGTCTTGCTCGATGGTGACCGGATGCTGCGGCTGTTCCAGGGTGACGATACCAAGCTGATCATTCTCAGCGCCTGTCAGTCCGGCGCGACCTCAGACAAATCGGAGAAGTCCAGCTCGTCCCAGGCGTTTATGGGGCTGGCCCCCAAACTGGTCTGGGGCGGCCTGCCCGCCGTGGTGGCCATGCAGTACGACCTGCCCAACCAGGCCGCACGGCCGTTTATGCAAACCTTGTACGAATTTTTGGCCCTGGGCAAACCGCTGGATACGGCCGTTACCGAAGCCCGCATCGGCCTGGATTTCAACATTCTAGAAAGTCCCTACTGGGGCATCCCCGTGCTCTTCATGCGTGCACCGGACGGCAACATCTGGGCATAAAAAGTAATTGAGTCATTGGGTAATTAAAACAATTCCCAATTACTCAATTACCCAATGACATTTATGGACAATCGCCTCAGCCTCAGCCAATACAAACTGGCCACCTTCCTGGCCTGCCAGCGCCGCTTCCAGCTGCGCTATTTGCGCCGCCTGCCCTGGCCTGCTACCCCGCTGCCCGAACACACCGAGCAGCTTTTGCAGCAGGGCCAGGAATTCCACCAGCTGGTCGAGCGCCACTTTTTGGGGCTGCAAATTACCCCCGCGACTATCCCCAACGAGTTGGTGCGGCAGTGGTGGCAGGCGTTTATGGCCCACTCCCCCATACACCAACTGCCTGCCGACGCCCGATTTTTGCCCGAAACGGGGCTGACGGTGCCGCTGGGCAACCATTTGCTGTACGGCCGTTTCGACCTGCTCGTGTTGGGCAAAGATGAGGTTGAACGGCCGTTTGCCCACGTGTTCGACTGGAAAACCGGCCGCCCCGCCGATACCACCACCCTCAAAAGCCGCTGGCAAACCCGCCTCTACCTGGCCCTGTTGGCCGAAGGTGGCAGCGCCTTCTGGCCGCAAAATGGACCGCTGGCCCCAGAGCAAATCAGCCTGACGTATTGGTACGTGCAGGAAGCGGAAGCGCCGGTGACAATTGGCTACAGCGCCGCCGAACACCAGGCCAGCTGGACCGAACTGCAGCAAATTGCCGCCCGGCTGGATGAGGCCAGCGCCGCCAACATCTGGCCGCTCACCGACGACTGGAGCGAGTGCCGCGAATGTGCCTACCAGATTTACTGCGGGCGGCAGGGGGCCGGAACGGCCGTACCCGAACTGGACGAAGCCGAAGAGCCAGACACCCCCAACGAACAGCTGCTCACCCCGGAACTTCCCTAACCAATGACTTTAGATGACCTCGCATTTTTGCTTTCGGCTGACGGCCAACGCTGGCTGGCCGACGTTGGCCAGATGGACATTACTCCCCAAACCCACCTGCAAATTGCCACCTGGCTGCGCCAGAAACTACCCCCAACCCAGGCCCAGGCGGTGCTGGAAACGATTGTGCTGCGCCAGCACGCTGCCACCAAATTTAGCCGCGCCAGCCAGATGTATTTTGTGCGCGCCGCGCTCGAACAGGCCTCGGCCGAGATTGTGGCGCAGCACCGCGCCCGCCGCTTTGCCGCGCTCGGCTGCCAACACATTGCCGACCTGGGCTGCGGCATTGGCGGGGACGCCCTCGCCCTGGCTGCCCAGGCCGAGGTTACCGGGGTGGAGTGGGATCCGGTGCGGCTGGCGCTGGCCCAGGAAAACGTGCGCGTTTACGGCCACGGCCACCGCTTCCACCCGCTGCAGGCCGATCTGCACAGCCTGTCCCCCCTGGCGCAAATGGACGCCCTCTTTTTTGACCCGGCGCGGCGCGATGAACACGGCCGTCGCTTTTTTTCGTTGGCCCAGTACCAGCCACCGCTGAGTCTGGTGGACCAATGGCGGGCGGTGGTGCCGGAAACGGCCGTTAAAATCAGCCCCGGCGTGGATTATGCCGAACTGCCGGAGGATGCGGAGGTTGAGTTCATTTCGCTGGACGGGGAGATGAAGGAGGCGGTGCTGTGGTACGGCCGTTTGCAGTCCGGTGTAGCGCGGCGGGCCACCCTGCTGCCCGCAGGCCACACGCTCACTACCGCCGATTTGCCCGCTGAAGCAGTTCCCAGCACCGCGCCGCAAGCATTCCTCTACGAACCCGACGGCGCGGTCATTCGGGCACACCTGGTGCAGGCGTTGGCGGCCAGGTTAGGGGCCAGGCAGATTGATGAGTCGATTGCTTATTTGACGGCAGAAACGGCCGTATCCACCCCCTTTGCCCGCTGTTTTGCTGTGGCCGACGCCTTCCCTTTCCAGCTCAAGCAGCTGCGGCATTACTTGCGCGAACGGCGCATCGGCAGCGTCACCATCAAAAAGCGTGGTTCGCCGCTGGAGCCGGAACAACTGCTGCGCCAGCTGCGCCTGAGCGGCCACAAAGATGAGCACCGTTTTTTATTTTTGACCCATGTTTTGGGCGAGCCGTCGGTGATTGTGGCGACGGCCGAGGTGGGGTAAAAGCAACCTCCCGCAAGCCAACAGCGGCCTGCGGGAGGGAATTTACAGGTATATGGGGGAGAAGAAACGGCCGTTAAGCCACGCCATTGCTGGTGTTCAGGTAGGTCCGCAGCACTTCACGCAGCTTGCGGATGTCTAGCGGCTTGGGCAGGTAATCGTCGCAGCCCGCCTCCAGGCAGCGCTCGCGATCCCCCACAAGCACCTGGGCCGTGGTAGCAATCAGCGGCACCGGTGCCAGGCGATCGTCAGTTTTGAACTCTCGCGCCAGATCCAGGCCGCTTTTCCCCGGCAGGTTGATGTCGAGCAAGATGATGTCGGGCACAACGGTGGACAGGATCGCTTCGGCCGTTGAGGCGTCAGAGGCCTTGATCAACTCATGTCCCTCTGCCTCCACAATGCGCGACACCAGCAGCATGTTTACCGGATTATCTTCTACACACAGAACTTTTTTATCTGTTTTTGCCATAATTAATAACTTACCTTCATACGTTACTTCTAGCAGTTATCTTACTCCAATTTATTACAACGCGGCGTAAGGCTGCCGTTAAATTTTTAATTGGCGCTGGCCGCGGCTTCCACCGGCTGCGTCTTGGACTTAGGCGGATGGTAAGGAATGGTGAACAAGAAGGTACTACCTTGCCCATAAACACTTTCAATCCAAATTTCTCCCCCATGCAACTCTACCAGCTTTTTCGTAATCGGCATGCCCAGGCCAGTACCCCCAGCGGCCCGGTTTAAACCACCGTCGATCTGGCGGAACTGTTCAAACACAACGGCCGCATGCTCTTCTTTGATACCAATACCGGTATCCCGTACCGAGCAAAGGATATGGTTTGCCTGGCCCTGCACCGAAACGGTAATGCTGCCCTTCTCAGTAAACTTGATAGCATTGCCCATGATGTTCCACAAAATCTGGCGCAAACGGGTGCGGTCGGCCTGTACCGGCTTCACCCCCTTGTCGATGTCCAGATGGAGGAAGAGGCGTTTTTCCTGGGCCAGCGGAGCGGCCGTTGCGATCACGTCGTTGGCCAGTTGAGCGATGTCAATCTCTTCGTAACGCAGGTCCATGCGCCCGGCTTCAATCTTGGACATATCCAGAATGTCACCGATGAGACCGCGCAAATGGTCACCACTTTGCCGAATCAGCTTCACATCTTCTTCCATACGCTCGTTTAGTTCGCCATCCAGCCCTTCCAGCAGCACATCGGCAAAACCGATGATAGAGTTGAGCGGCGTCCGCAGTTCGTGGCTCATGCTGGCCAGGAATTCAGACTTCAGCTGGTCAACCTCGCGCAGCTTGGTCGAGGTTTGCACCTGGGCCGCATACTGGTTGGCGTTTTCCACCGCGACGGCAATCTGGGCCGCCAGGGTCGTTTGTACGCTCAGATCTTCTGTGGTGAAAAAGTCCTCCTGGTCAGATTGCAGGTCCAACACCCCGATGAGTTTGCTACCCACCACCATCGGCAGAGCCATTTCGGCACGGGTCTCTGGCAGCAGGGGATGGGGCAGAAAGTCCATCGTGCGGCGGACGTTGTTCTCCAGGGTACCTTTACGGGTTCGAGCGGCCCGGGCCACGATAGATTCGTCGTCAATGTTGATTTCGCGCCCTTCCAGGCTCATCAGACGGCCGATATTGCCTGCCCCCGCTTTAAGTGCCAGCGTTTTGCCCGTTTCATTGGCCAGGTAGATGTGGGCATGGTAAAGGCCAAAGCTGCTTCGGGCCAGGTCTACTACGGATTGGAGCAAATCATCCACTTCCAATATGGTGGAAGCGGCCGTACTCACCTTGGCCACCGTTTCCAGTTCAGAAGCCAACCGTTCCTGTTCCGCCAGGGCCAGCTGGGTTTCTTCAAAGAGGCGGGCCGCTTCCAGGGCTTCGGCCAGATCTTCGGCCACGGCGTTGATGATGTCACGCTCTTCATCGGTTAACGGCCGTTCCGGATCCTCTTCCACGCCAAATAAACCAATCGTCTCACCACGAATTGTGAGCGGCTGGCTCAC
>ERZ761603.3358-NODE-3358-length-10310-cov-12.709800_pt1 | contig 10310 bp, 8 predicted proteins | sample MGYA00511879_ERZ761603 | MGnify/ENA primary metagenome ERZ761603 (study PRJEB28899, sample SAMN02850040) | bioreactor sludge metagenome | biome: EBPR Sludge; feature: EBPR Bioreactor; material: flocular biomat | place: Australia: Thorneside Wastwater Treatment...
GAGATCTACACTCTTTCCTTACACGACGCTCTTCCGATCTCTCATCCCGGTTTCAGAATGGCCTCCGAAAGCGGTACCGATCTGTCCCTTTTTCACCCGGTCGAGCGCCTTGACGTACGAATCGCTCGGCAGTGGAATGTACTTGACCTCCTTGATGAGGTCTTGACCCTGAGTCAGGTAGAACTCGATGAACCTGCTCACTTCGGGGCGTGCGAGTGACTTCTTGTTGATGTAGATGAAAATCGGGCGCGAAAGCGGGGCGTACGAGCCGTCCTTGACGGTTGATTCGCTGGGAACAACGCCCTTCCCGGTGGCGGGGTTCACGATCGGCACAGCCCGCAGTTTGTCGGTATTCTCCGCGTAGTAGGCGTACCCGAAGTACCCGATCGCGTTGGGATCTTTTGCCACGCCCTGCACAAGCGTGTTGTCATCCTCGCTCGCCGTGTAGTCGCCGCGACTGCTCTTGGATTTGCCTACCACGGCCTCGGTGAAGTAGTCAAAGGTGCCTGAATCGGACCCCGCGCCGTACAACTTAAGATCGTTCGCGGGCCAGGCGGGGTTCACCTGGTTCCATTTGGTTACTTTGCCTTGCGCTTCGGGTTCCCAGATCTTCTTCAGTTCCGCGACGGTGAACTCCTTGATCGCGGTGTTCTTCGGGTTGACCGTCACCGTCAACGCATCAAACGCCACGGGCAGTTCGATGAACTCGATGCCGTTCTTCACAGCCTCCTCGATCTCTTTGGCAAGGATGGGGCGGCTGGCGTTCGAGATGTCCGTTTCACCGCGAACAAACTTCTTGAAACCACCTCCGGTGCCGGAGATGCCCACCGTCACCTTTGAACCGGGGTTGGCCTTCTGAAACTCCTCCGCGACAGCCTCCGTAATTGGGAAAACGGTGCTTGAGCCGTCAATCTTGATCGTGGACTGCGCCGAGGCGATTGTTGAAGCGACGGCAACCAGAGTGATGGCGGCACGTTTCGAGAGCGAAGCGAGCATGTATTTCTCCGCGTGATCGTGTCACGACGTGGTACGCGTAAGCAGGGAACGTCCCCAACCGCGTCCAGACGTGTAAACTCCGAAAACTATCGAATTATCGCAGTCTCGCGCAACCTCTTCAGGTAGATTTGTTAAGACGAGAACAAGATTGAGTTCTACTTGTTAGGTATATAATAACATTTATATTAATATCCTAACATCGGTCGCTCACGTTTCTGCATGCGCCGGCGTGATCAAAGCCACAAGCGGCACTCTGGGCACGCCCATGCTCACGAATCGGATTGAAGCCCTTTTCTGCCACAGCAGGACCGACCGCCCTCTCAAGGTCGCTTGGGATCAGAATTGTTTGACTTCGGCTTCAAGCCGGATTGCGAGAGGAGTACGGGGTCCCGCGCAAGGTCGGCCTCCGCCGCGATGAACCCGAACGATGCCCAGTTGCCGGATCGGATCAGATCGCCCATCATCACTGCCGCCGCCGCACGGTCGCCCTTCGCAAGTTTCCATGCTGCGATACCGTACATGATCGAGGCATCGGGCGGAGACGAAGCCTCCGGTGGATTAATCTCTTCAGGTGTACGTAGACCCCGGTACATCAGGCAGAGTTTGTAGTAACTCTCGTTTTCACGGACATCCAATCCTTCACTGATGGAGGCGACCGCCGCCGCGGCTTCATGAGCTCGGCCCAGGCGCCGAAGTGATGTATACTCCCAATGCACGGTCGAGACGAGCATGTCGTCGTTGAATGGCTCGATGCCGCGGCGCTTGGAGAACACCGCTGCCGCCGACGTGTAATCGCCGTTGAGGTAGTGCGCGAGCGCCAGATGGTAATAGATATTGGACCGATCGGTGCTGCGAGGCCCGCCGGGTCCGGGTACGCCGTCCGGCTCGACCGCATCCGGGTAAGCCAACATGAGCCGCTGAGCCGTGGTCAGATCGGCGATGGCGAGGTCGAACTTGCGCACGGTGATATATCGGTGCCCTCGGTGCCGCAGCAGACGGTAACTCTTCGGGTGCTTTGCCATAGCGTCGGAATACACCGCGATGGCTTCTTCGTAGCGGCCCAGGTACGCCAGCCGACGGCCGTACCAGATCGCGGCCTCCTCACTCGACGGGTCGGAGTCGAACAAGGCTTTCGCCGCCGCGAGGTTTGCCTCCAACGCCGAAGCATCTTTCGGCGATTGTCTGATGAGCGGCTCGCCCAACAGCGAAACCGCCTGCATCCCCGCGGGCGGCGGTTTCGGAGATTGTGAAGCGCACCCCGAAAGGCCGAGGAGCAGAATTAGAATGAGTGTTGAACAACCCCCGGGCACGATCGAGTGGTAGGGCGTTCTGCCACATCGTCGGCGCGTGTGAAGGCCATACACGGCCCGGATTGATCGCGTGCTGTGATGAGTGCGGGCGTTCAGCGATGGTCTCCAATGTGTGATCAATCGAACCTGCCCTTGACCGTCAACGGGAAGTCGTACAGAGCAGCCAGTTCCTTCGCCGATTTCTTTTCAAGATTGCTCAGGCGCTTCACAAGCCCCTTGGGATCATCCGAGGCCAGCCCGCCCAGTTGCTCGAACTTGTGGTTGAGCACGTCCCGCAGGTCGATCGTGTCGGGTCCGAGGTGATTTCGTGCGTGACCGCCAGGATACATGACCAGGCCGGAGTCGTAGGTATTCCCCTCATCATCCGTGATGACCATCGAGGTGGGAATGCCGTCGGGATACTTGGCATCGTACTCGGCCCCGCCGTGCTCGAACGACACCTTGCCCATCAGTTCACGCGTGAGCGGATCCTGGAGCGCTCTGGGGCTGAAGTCTTGGGGGAGGAGCATCAGGTCCTTCCATCCCAGCGCCCGTTTCGTAGCCTGGCGAAGTTCCAGCGCTTTTCGGAGTTTGGTGCAGACCAGATACAACATAGAGTGATCGGCGGATTGGCGGGTCTTGGGATCGCGCTTCGACGGGTCGCCGATGATGCCGAACGCGGGTTCATACGCGCGAATCACGATACTGCTGATGCAGTCCCCGGTCTGGTCTTCCGGCAGCCGCGGTGCGCTCTTCAGCAGATTGATCAGCCCTTGCAACGCGCCGGCGGACTGGTGCTCGTACAGGCCGAGTTTGAAGTGCATCCCCATGACGGCGAAATCCGATCCCCCGCGTCCCAGCACCAGTTCAAACGGGCTGGCAAAGGCCTTTCCTTCTTTGGCCTCGGGAATGCCGGTGCCGGCGGACTCCACTTTCTTGAACAACTGCCCCGGCCCCTCGAAGAGCCGGAAGATCGCTTCAGGGTTGCGGAAGATGTCCCGAGGCCCGAGGAACCCCGCCATGCTCCGCTTGACCGCAAGAACCGCCGCCTCGGTGCTGATGGCCGCGCTTGCCCCCTTGCTGTCCGAGAGTTGCTTGCCGGCGCGGATCGCCCGGAAGGGGATGTAATGTGCGATCACCATCCCGATGGCCGACTCGATCTGCTCGGCGGTGGCGCCCATCATCGCGCCGAATGTCGCCGCGGAACCGATGGCCCCGTGAACGACATGGTCGATTTTGTAGGACTTGAGAGAAAAGACTTCCGCCAGCCGCCCGCGAATTTCATCGAGCAATACCATGCCCCTCAACGCGAACGCACCATCCTTCCCCCTCAGTTGTGCCGCCGCGACGGCCACGGAGTAGAAATCATTGTGACCGAACTCGCCCGCGGTGTGCCCCAGGCGAGGGTTGAATCCAAAGTTGGTACCGTTGCTGTCCCACTCTCGGACCGCCGCGCAGTTGGCGACGATCGCCTTTTCTACCGCGACGTCGACCAAACTACCGAACACAGGCACGCCGGTCCGGACCGAATGCTTGGCCCACGTCACTCCACGAAGCGAACCGGAGCCGCTCGGCGGTGTCGCGTACTGCGCGGCTTCTTCGCGCAGCAGGACAGGCGCGTTCGTGCCCAGGGCAATCGCTGAGACTCCGCACAGACACGCATCGGTATGGAAGAGATTTGTTCTCTCCAGCACGGCAGGGTCAGGCTGGCCCGCCCTGTCCTTGTCATCTGACATGAAATCGATGGCATACTGAGCGATGCCGAGAGCCTGATTGCTGTCGGCGGGCAGAGTCGTATAGGTGTCATGAGGCATGGGGTAGGAGGGTACGTTGAGGACATCCCGCGTTCTCGACAAACATGGTTCAAATTGGCATCTCGACCCTGAACGGCAACGTGCCGTGAGATCAACTCGAGCGCAACTGCCAAGTGGAAATATTCTTTGTTACTCTCCGCGGAGAGAGAATAAAGCTAAGTGAATCCACGATCGCAGGACTGACCACCCGAAGGATTCCCTATCACAAGGAGGTTACAAGCCGGAATCGATATACATACATCTTCCTAACTATTACTCCTTCTTCACCGCCCTTGATGAATACTTGAAAACAACGCTCAACCAAGCAATCAGAATGTTAGTAGTATGGTAGTATTCCATGAGCCGCATACTCGCTAGAACACGTCGGAATCGGATAGACCTCAATCACATCACGGTCGTCATGATCTGAATCTGAGGAATTTTCAACAAAATCGACAAAAAGAGTTGGCACCGGCAAAACCGTGTGGCATGTTTTAACTGATACGGCCCGCAGAGTCGTTCAGGGCGGGTCAGATCGGGCACACCACACAGGCCAACCGCGTGTCTCACGCTGGTTCAGGACGCTGCACGAGCGTCCGGTGGTTTCCGCGTGCCCGTGTCGGACGGCCCAGCAGAGGACACAGGCACATGAACATTCTTCACTATGTCGAAAGCACGGATTCACGCCAGGGCGGCGTGCCGAGGTTCGTGCTCGATGCGAGTCGGGTCATGGCCGCCGAGGGTCACCCCTCGACGATCCTGACCCAGGACACGACAGAGACGCCAGAGGCTTGGCTGACCGGTCACGACGGAAACTCTCTCCCCGCCGTGCATCGCCTGCCCCGCCCCGCCCTGCTCGGCAAACTCTTCGGACCCTCCGAGATGCGCGAAATCCGCAAGCATCTCAAGAAGGCCGATGTCCTTCACACGCACTGTGTCTGGAATCCAGCGACGCTTCAGATCGCCGCCGCCGCTCGCCAGATGGGCGTCCCGTATGTCGTCTCTCTCCACGGCATGCTGGATGACTGGTGCATGGCGCAGCGCAGTTTCAAGAAGCGTGCGTATATGTCGCTTGGAGGCCGTCACTTCCTCGAGCACGCCGCACGGGTTCATTGCACCGCTCGGGCCGAACTCGACCAGAGCAAGAAGTGGTTCCCCAACGGCGCCGAGGCCATTATCCCATATCTCATGGACCTCGAACCCTTCCGGCAGTTGCCGGGACGGGAACTTGCCGCGAAGCGATTCACCTTTCTGGAGAATGGCGGCGAGCCGACCGTGCTCTTCCTTTCACGCCTTCACTACAAGAAAGGCCCGGAACTCCTGCTCCAGGCCGCGAGCCGTCTTCGGACTCAGGGTATCCGGGGTCAGGTGGCCTTTGCCGGCACGGGCGAACCCGCCTACGTCGAGAGTTTGAAGACGATCGCTTCCAGACTCGGCATCGCGGGCAACGTCCATTTCCTCGGTCAGGTGATCGGCCGTGAAAAGATCAGCCTCTACCAGAACGCCGACCTCTTCGTCCTTCCCACCAGCCAGGAGAACTTCGGACTGGTCCTGATCGAAGCACTTGCCTGCGGCACGCCCCTCATTACCACCAAGGGCGTGGATATCTGGCAGGATGTTCAGGCCAGCGGCGCGGCCGAAATTGTGGATCAACGTCCTGAGCAGTTGGCAGATGCGATCGCCAAACTCCTTTCCGACGAATCCCTGCGGTGTGACATGGGCGCCAAGGCCCGACCCTGGGTCTTTGAAACGTATGGCGAGCAGACCCTGATCGGGCGATACGAGAAGTTCTACGCAGATTGTGCCGGACGTGGCCCTGCTTCCGCAGCCTCAGACTCAGCCCACTTCGATCGAGCACTGCCCGAGTTGGCCGCGGTAGCGTAAAGGAACACTCCAGTTCGCCCTCGGACGCGAACGCGGCGGAGCCTTCGCGCCTCCAGGTCGTCCGGCAGTGTGTCCGCGTTGAATGAGCCGGGCCATGCGCCGCCGAGGACTATTCACATCCGGCACGTTCAGTTCCAACTGCACCCTTTGGGCCATTGCTCGGGGTGTTGCGCGGCCGCGCGGGTCGCGAGACGAGAGATGTGTTTCAGTTCGCCGATGATGAGTTCCGCCCGCGCCGCGGCTTGACCTTCCGCGAGGAGTCGGTATCGCACCTTCGGCTCATTGATGATCGTGAACGAAACCAGCTCGAGCAGCGCCGCAGAGGGAATGTCCTCGTTATTCAGCCATTCGAGAATCGGCTCGGCCGCGGCCATCCGTGACAGAGGGTCATGGGAGAGAAGTTCGGTGATGGTCGCGCGAGCCTCTCCGAGCGATTCCGCGGCATCTGGATCCGTCTCCGCGGGTTCAAGCATGGCCATCCGGTACAAGCGCCCCTGAACCGGAGGAACTTCCCGGAGTATCCTCGCGCGGCATACTCCCTGAAGCAGGATGTGATACCGACCTTCGGGCGCTCGCTCGTGCTGGGCGATCTGGCCGATGCAGACCGCGGGTCGAAGCGGTGGGCGACCGTGATACTCCTGCTTCCATGCCTGACCGGCAAAGGTCGCCATGGCGATCTGGCCGGCCCCATCGAGACAATGCTCGATCATCTGACGATACCGCGGCTCAAAGATATGAAGCGGGAGCACCTGCTGCGGAAGAAGTACCGCCGAATCCAGCGGAAACAGCGGCATCGGCTTGCCGAAGTGCACCGAGATCGCGGTCTCATCGCTCACGACGAAACTGTAGCGTCCGCCCGCGTCAGGAGGCCAGCACGTCCGGCCTGTAGATTTTGGTATCCAATGCCCACTGTTTCTCGGTGAAGTTGCCCCCGGCATCGAAGGAGTTGGTGCGTTCCGGGCGGGCCGCGGCCAACGCCATGGTCGTTTTGGCATCCAGGTTATCAAGGTGCGCGACCAGTATCGCCTCCGGCGTCGCCGGAATCTTCGCCGCGCCGAACTCCGGCACTCCGTGGTGAGAGATGATGATGTGCTGCAGCACCGTCAGGGCCCCGCTGGGCAGACGGATTCCTTGCTCGCGGATCAGCTGGTGGGCTTTGTCGTGAAGCATGATGGCCCCCTCGACGATGTGGCCGATCAGTTCTCCCCGGTCGCTGTACGAAAACGCCCGGTCGTAGACCAACTCGCGCGTCTTCCCGAGGTCGTGCAGGAACAGACCCATGATCACGATATCACGATTGACCTTGGGATACAGCGGGCAGATCAGGTCCGCCAGTTTCACGAGTGTGAGTGTGTGTTCGAGCAGCCCGCCGAGATACGCGTGGTGCATGCTTTTGGCCGCCGGCGCCTGCCTGAAGGCGTCCATCAGAAACTTGTCGTCCAGATAGAGTTTGGCCAGCGCCTGCATCGCGGGGTGCTTGAGCGTCGCCAGCAACGTCGTGAGTTCCGCGAACATCTCGGGCACAGGCCGCTTTGAGCAAGGCAAGAGATCGCGCATCTCCTCGGACGACGGCTCGGCCGGCGCGATCGTGTGGATGATGAGTTGAAGTTCCCCCTGGTACGGCTGTGTCTCCCCTTCAATCACGGCGAAACCGTCCGTCGGCAGCGAGCGGAACGTCGCCTCGTCGATGGACCACATCCGTGCCGGCATCTCGCCGGTCCGATCACCAACTATGCACTTGAGGTACGGCTTGTCCTGCCTCGTCCGTCCCAACTGGGCGTTGCTCACCGAGTAAAGTCCCTGAATGCGTTCGGAAGGGGCAAGATCGGCGATAAAGCGTCGGCCCGCGGTGGCGGCGTCGCCGCGGGCAGTGGAGATGGTGGACATGGATATGGAGTTCTCAGCAGGATTGATCGGCACACAGATGCAGCGCGGCCCGCGCGGACCACGTACGTGATAATAGGAAGAAGGCGGGATCAACGCGGCAAAAACCCGGGCTACCCCGCCCGGGTTCGGCTGAACGATGCTTGCCGCGGGTTGATGGAGAATCAGGCCTGCTCGCCGACTTGCCACCGAAGGAACGCGACGACCTTGACGCCGCTTCCAACGATTTCCTTGACCTTCTTGGTGGGGTCCATGATGAACGGCTGCTCCATCAACGCGACCTCCTCGAAGAACTTGCGCATCCCGCCCTCGACCATCTTCTCGGCGATTTCCTTCGGTTTTCCGGAGTCCATCGCCTGCTCGATGCGGAATCGCCGCTCCTTGTCCACGATGTCGGCGGGGATGTCGTTCGCGGTGATGCCCTGCGGCCGTGGGACCGCGGCGGTGATGTGCATGCAGACCTTGCGCAACATTTCGTCGGAGACATTGCCCTCGGCCTGAACGATCACTCCGGTCTTGCCGTCGTGGTGGACATACTGACCGAAGGCCCCCGAACCGGGGTCCTGCACCAACTTGTGGCCCCGGGCGAATCGGGCGTTCTCTCCGGTCGAGATCCGCAGTTCATCGACCAGTGCGGTCATCGCGGCGGTGGCGGGCACATCTCCCGCGTGGCTGTCGATCGCCAGTTCAGCGACCTTCTGGCACGCGGAGACAAACTTGTCGTTCTTCGCGGTGAAATCCGTCTCGCAGCGGACTTCGACGATGGCCGCGGCCTCGCGCGACAGCGCGACGGCGATGCGTCCTTCGCCGCTGGCGCGGTCGGTCTTGGTGTCCATCTTGCCCTTGAGTTGCTTGCGGAGCAGGTCCTTGGCCTTCTCCAGGTCGCCCTGCGCCTCGATGAGGGCGGCCTTGCAGGCCATCATCGGCAGGCCGGTCTCGTTACGAAGATTCATCACGTCTTTGGCGTTGAGTTCCATGAGCGGGTCTCGTGTATGGTTGCGCCGGGAGCAGAGTTGGGGTGATCTCAGAGAGAGGGAATCCGCGCATCGACCCGGCGTCGTGTCACGGGATGCGGCATGTCCGGGGGAAACAAAGAGAAATCGATCAGGCACCCGCGGCGGCGGGTTCGCCGGCCTCGGTGGTGGCGTCATCAGCCCGGAACTGGGCCCGGCGGCTGCGTCGGGGGCCTTCGTTCACCTGCACACCCGCGGTGTCCGCGGTGCCCGGCTGAGTCAGCGCCTTCTGCTGTTGCGCCTCGGCGATGGCGACGCACAACTCCCGCACCACGACATCGATGGACCGCATCGAGTCGTCGTTCCCGGGGATCGGGATATCCGCGAGGTCCGGATCACCGTCGGTATCGATCAGGCAGATGGTGGGGATGCCCAATTTGCGGGCCTCCTTCAGGGCCGTGGCCTCGGCGCGAACGTCGATGATGATCAGTGCGCCAGGCAACTTGTCCATGCGGCGGATGCCGTCGAGGTTGCGCTTGATCTTCCGCTGCTCGCGCTTCAGTTGAGACTCCATCTTCTTGGAGTAACTGGCGAAGTTGTCGCTTTGCTCGATGGCCTCGAGTTCTTCGAGCCTCTTGAGACGCAGGCGGATCGTTCGGAAGTTGGTCAGCGTGCCGCCCAGCCAGCGCTCCGTCACGTAATGCTGCTTCACGCCGGGCACGTGCGTCTCGATCACGTTCTTGGCCTGGCGCTTGGTACCGACAAAGCAGACGTCCTTGCCCTCGGAAACGAGCCGGGTGATGAACTTTTTAGCGAGGAGCAGGCCCTTGACCGTTGCTTTGATATCGATGATGTGGATCCCGTTGCGCTTACCGTAGATGTACGGCTGCATCTTCGGGTTCCAGCCGCTGGCGCGCTGCCCGAAGTGAATGCCCGCTTCAATCAGGTCCTGTACGAGTTGGTTGGCCATCCGTGCTGCTCTGCCTTTCTATCAGCGACACCGGCGCGAACAGGGATCGTCCGAACATTCCCGGCACGGAGCCGGGTATTCGCAGTTCACGCACAAAGGGCGCTTCGGGGGGGACACCGCGAGGCGTACTGCCGCACGGTGCGGGGTTCAACAGATGCCCGAGGCGCAACAGGCCGCCCGGACCATCGCGCTCGATCCTGAGCACGATTGTGGACAAGTGTAGGCAGCAAACAGTGGCTGCCCTCTAACTCAAGACAGATTTCAAGCGGTGCAACTCGGCTTCACCGAGTTATGAAGGAAATAATTGCTGGTTAATAAATCCTGCCATCCGCGATTTTGTGCGACAGGAGACAACTGAAAATCGTTAGATGCCGAGGTAATCGTAATGAACCAACTACGAATCGCTCACGGTTCAGCAACTGAGTGCGGATTACGAATACGTATATACACCTAACAAAATGAAGGAATGGGCGCAACAGGACTCGAACCTGTGACCTCGGCTATGTGACAGCCGCGCTCTAGCCAACTGAGCTACGCGCCC
>ERZ761603.3359-NODE-3359-length-10308-cov-19.858773_pt1 | contig 10308 bp, 8 predicted proteins | sample MGYA00511879_ERZ761603 | MGnify/ENA primary metagenome ERZ761603 (study PRJEB28899, sample SAMN02850040) | bioreactor sludge metagenome | biome: EBPR Sludge; feature: EBPR Bioreactor; material: flocular biomat | place: Australia: Thorneside Wastwater Treatment...
CCGCAACCGCCACCCCGATCCCGCGGGTCCTGCACCAGATCTGGCTGGGCAAGGGTGCGATGCCCCTGCACCAGCGGCGCTGGCGGCGGCGCTTCGGCGAGACGAACCCGCATTGGGAGATGCGGCTGTGGACCGACGACAACCTGCCGTCGATCCTCAACCGCAACGCATGGGCGGCCTGCGGCAACGTCGGAGGCACACCTGGCTGCGTGATGCGCTCGGACATCCTGCGGCTGGAACTCCTGGCCCGCTTCGGCGGCGTCTACCTCGACACCGACGTGAAGCCGATCCGTCCGCTCGACGAGATGTGCCCGCCCGAAGTACGGGCGTGGGCCGCATGCGAGCAACTCGACATCGTCTCCAACGCGGCGATGGGCTTTCCGGCCAACCACCCCGCGATGTGGCACATGGTCGCAATGATCGAAGAGTCGTTCTTCGCTCGCAGGTACGTGGGCGATCAAGCAGGGCCCGGGCTGCTCGCCCGTGTGGTTACCCAGTATGACGACGTGGTTCTCTACCCGCCCGCGTACTTCCACCCGACGGTCGGAGAGTCGAAGTCGAATCCGGACGCCGGAGAGTTCCTCCTGGCGGCGCACCTGTTCGCCGGCACGTGGGTCGAGGAGAACCGTGCTCGACACAATCAACTTTGGTTGGCGAACAACGGTTATGGAGTGGCATAGACCGCTGTCGCGTTGACCACTACGGCCTTGCCGTCCGCCGAGGCGACCTTGCCGACCACGACCATCTCGGAGAGTTCCTTCAGCCCGCGGCGGCCCTTCATGTCCGTGCGGAGGATTTGCCCCTTGGCATCGACCACCTGCACGGTCACGGAGTTGGCGAGGATGTCCTCCTTGGTCTCGCAGCAGTAGTCCCAGGGCTTGGAGCACTTGTCGTCTGGGTTTTCGTTGCAGGCCTTGAGCCCTCGGCCCATCAGCGTGAGAACGGCTCGACCGTTCACGAACGGCTCCTTGCTTCCACCGATGCGGCCGCGAAGCACGACCTCGTCACCGGCCTTGAGCGTTCCGGCCTTACGAGCCTCTGAGACGTCCTTGGCATTCTCCGGCTGCTTATCGACGAAGAAGCCTGTCGGCAGCAGGGCCTTTGGCACGTGCATCGAAACCACGGTGAGCACCAGCGCGTCGGTGCCGTTGGCGGTCTCGACCTTGCCGATCACGAACACCTCCGCACCCGGCTTGAGCCCGTGCTCGCCGTTCAGCCCCGCCCGCAGCGGCTTGCCGTTCGTGCTGACGATCTGCACCGTCGCTCGCCCTTCGGCCGGGATGTCGCACGCGGTGTCGGGCAACTTGTCCGAGGGCGGGCAGCATCCCTTGCGGGTCGTTTCGTCCACCAGCGTGAACATCGAGCGGTTCTCGACGAAGGCGTCCTTCGACATCGCCACGTTGCCGCGCACGGTGATGGTCTCGCCCACCTTCGCGACCTTCATCGCGGCGGTGATCTCCATCGCATTCGCCGGGAGTTCGAGCTTCATGAGCGTCTTCACGTCCGCGACGCTCTTGACCTGTGCCATGGCCGCCGTGGGCGTGAACGCACCCACGCCCGCCGCGCCCGCGATCAGCATCGCGGCCATCGTCATCGCCTTGATCGAATCCGTCATCCGCGTCATCGTCGCTTTCATATCAAAACTCCTCGTAAGCAATCTTGGACACTCTTCACCGCGCGGCACTTGTCGCAACGGCGTCTCCGTTCACCATCACACCGCCTTAAGCGCGACGGGGATCGTCGGCTTCAGGCACCGAATCGCCGGGGGCAACGCGCCCACGACGCCCAGGGCCAAACCCGTCAGCAGTCCCAGCCCGATCACCGTCTCATCGATCTTCAGCCCAAACGCCCCCATCGAGAACCGCACCGCCAGACCATCAAGCACGAACACGCCGATCGCGCACGCGATGAGCCCGCCCGCCGCGGTGGCCAACGTCGATTCCTGGATCATCGACCAGACGATCGCTGTGCGCCGGTAGCCGATGGATTGCAGCGTGCCCAGTTCGCGGATGCGCGAGGCGAACGCGGCGTACATCGTGTTCAGCCCGCCGAACAGCCCGCCCACGGCGATCAGCCCCGCAGTCACCCACGCGACGATCTTGATGGGCCCGAAGAAGTTGGCGAGTTTGCCGTAGTACTCGCGCTCGGTCATGGGCACGAGTTCAAGGTCGGGTCGCGTCTTGGTAAAGGCCGCGATATCGCCGAACTCGGCCCCTTCGCCCGTCTCTTCGTTGTACGGATCGAGCGTGAGGACCACGCACGAAATCGTTTCGCGCTTGGTCGCGGTCATGAGGTCCGCCAGCGGCAGCCACACCTCGGCCTCGACGACCGTTCCGGGGGCGCTGAAGCGCCCGACGATGGCCCAGGGCCGCCCGTCGATGATGAGCGCTTGCCCGACTGCAATCTCGCTCTCGGAGACGCCCAGCACCGTCGCGGCCATCCGTCCAATCATCACTTCATCCGCTCCACTCGCGGGCCAACGTCCTTCGCTGAGCGACACCGATTCGTGGACGAGGGCCGCCGCGGGCGTGATGCCACGCAGCATGACCTGCCGGAGATTAGCCTGCGGCGAGGAAGAGTCGTCGTTGAGCGAATCGCGCATCACATCGCTCGCGCCCGCGTCGCTTCTCCCCCGCGCAGCGGAACGTACGCCCACCGGCAACATGACATGCACCTCCGGCGACACATACGCCACGCCCGCTCGCGTCCGCACGCCCGCCACGCTCGCCGCCAGCACCCCCGGCACGCCCGCCTCGATCTCGGAGCGCTCGACGCTCTCCTCGCTCCCCGCGCCCATGAGGATGACGTTGTGCTCCCCGCCGGTGGCGCGGAGTGCCGCGCTCATGCCGCGCACAAACCCGCCCGCGACCAGGATGAGCAGCACCACCATCGCCGCTCCCGCGACGGAGAGAAAGAGCCGCGCGGGCGAGCGGCCCAGATTGCGGACGGCGTATGCAAACGGAAGAAGTTTCATGGGTTCCTCTTTCACACAGCCCGAAAGCACGACGCGATCTCACGCCGCCCGGCCCGCCACGCGGGCACCAGGCCCGCCACGATCCCCACGCCCGCCGAGATGACAAGGCCCCAAGCCAGGACCGACCATGACGCGCTCACGCCGATCGACAGCCCCTCCTGCGAGAGACTGAAGTTTCCGAAGTGGACGACGGCCAGGGCGATGCCTGTGCCGAGCGCGCCACCGAGCAGGCCGATGAGCATCCCTTCGCTGACAATCAGGCGAGCGATGAGGCCAGAGCGGAAGCCAAGCGTCTGCAAGACCGCGTGCTCCTTGATGCGGTCCTGCACGCTGAGCACAATGGCGTTGGCGACCAGCGCGAGCACGGCGGCGAGGCAGCCCCAGCCCAGCCACTGCGTGAACTTGACGATCTCCACGATGTCCGCCCCGGCCTGCGCGACGAAGGCCTTCTCGGGGCTGGTCATCGTTGGGTCGGCCTCGGCGCGGAACTCGGCGTCGATGGCTTCGGCCACCTGCTCCATCTTCGCCGGGTCATCGACGCGCACGGTGAACTGCGTGACGCTGCCCAGGCCGCCGCCCTTGCCAGCGGCCTGCTGGAGGAAGTCGAGGTGGACATAGGCGACGTTCTGGTCCTGCGGCTCGGGGGAGCGGATGATCCCCGCGACGGTGACGGTGATGCCCGAGGCGTCGAAGGACTGGCCCACCCGGAAGCCGCGCCGGGCCGCCAGCGTCTCGCCCACCAGGGCCGAGTCGGAGCGCTTCTCCCACTCGGCGACTGATCCCGAGATGAGTTGCCACTTGCCCGCCCAGCCCGTGGACCCCACCCCGCCGCCCTGCGGCCCGACCAAGTCCTCGCGGGGCACGCCCCGGAACGTGACCACGTCCAGCGACGCCCGGCAGTTGTTGACCACGATCTTGACCGGCACCGCCGAGACGACGCCCGGGATCTTCTCGATCCGGTCCACGTAGAACTGCGGCAAGCGGCTGGCGGCGGGGCAGAAACGGTTCGCGCGGTAGACCACCAGCGTGGTGTCATCCGCCGCGGCTTGCGTGGACTGCCGCACGCCTTCTTGCAGCGTCTGCACGGCGATGAACAGGAACATGGCGATGGCGACGCCGCAGAGCGTGAGCACGCTGCGGACGCGGTGCCGCCAGAGCTGCTTGAAGACGACGGGCATGAACTTGGGCGCAATCATGTTTCAGGCCTCCTGGGGAACGAGGGCCGCGCGGCGGGCGGCGAGGTGTTCTGCTTCGACCAGACGGCCCTTCTCCAGGTGCAGCGTCCGCTTGGCGTAGGCCGCGCTCTTGGCGTCGTGGGTCACGATGATGAGGGTCTTGCCCAGGTCCTCGCAGAGCCGGACCATGAGGTCCATGATGGCCGCGGCGGATTCCTGATCGAGGTCGCCGGTGGGTTCGTCGCCGACGATGATGGTGGGGTCAGTGACGATCGCGCGGGCGATGGCCACGCGCTGCTCCTGGCCGCCGGAGAGTTGCCGCGGGTAATGGTCGTGGCGGTCGGCGATGCCGACGAGCTGCAGCGCGGTCTGGACCTTCTCGTGCCGCTCGCGGGCGGACATGCGGTGGAGCAGGAGCGGGAGCTCTACGTTTTCGTACGCCGTGAGCACGGGCACGAGGTTGTACAACTGAAACACGTAGCCGACGTGCGTGCTCCGCCAGTCGGCGAGCTTGGACCGCGAGAGCGTGGCGATGTCGGTACCGCCGATGATGAGTTGCCCGCCGCTGGGCCGGTCGATGCCGGCGATGAGATTCAGCAGCGTGGTCTTGCCGCTGCCCGAGGGGCCCATGAGCGCGAGAAAGTCGCCTGCGGGCACGTCGAGGTCCAGTTCCTGCAAGGGGGTGATGGTGTTGTCGCCCTTTTTGTATGTCTTGGTAAGGCGGCGGCATTGGATGAGGGGCGGGCCGGAGGAAGGACTTCGCGAGTGCGTGTGGTTGGTGGTCATGGTCGGGCTCTTTCGTGCGGCGGGCATGTCGCCGGTGGCTTTGGGAGTGGCTCGTTATGGGGTGGCGGGGGCTGCGGTGCTGGCGATGCCGGTGCGCTCGCCCAGTACTTTGAGGCGAGTGCCGTCCGTGATCGCGGGCGGAGCGGGCGGGTCGAGTATGACGCGGTCGGTGAGACGCAGGCCGCTCGTTACGGCCGTGAAGCCCTCGTCGGTCGATGGCATGGTCGTGATGTCACGGCGGCGAGCAACGGCGCTGCCCTCGCTCGTGTCCACGACCCAGACCTGGCCCTTGTCTTGAGCAAGGGCTGTTACCGCGGCCATCGGCACCAGCAACGTCATGTCGCCCGCATCGAAGCCACCAGAGGCCGGAACGCCCGCCGTTGTGCCGGGGCGACGCAGCGAAGCGGTAGCGGGCGCATGGAGTCTGACGCGGGTCAGCATTTCGGGCTTGAGGATTGGAGAAGGTGCAGCGAGCGCGACCTTGAACTGCACGGTGTTCCGCTGAATGTTGGCCTCGTGCACGACTCGCGACACCACGCCGCTGAATGTCTGATCGGCCAGCACCTCGGTGCTGACTGTGGCTTGCGTTCCCACGCTCACCTTCGCGGCTTCGGCGAGCGGCACATCTACGCGCACCTGCAACCTCGCCGGGTCGTAGACACGGACGATCGCTCCCATCGTGGCTGCGGCGGGTCCGCCGTCTCCACCCTTTCCGCTCATGCTAATCCGCGACCCAGGCTCGACCAGCCGAGCCAGCACAACACCCGGGACCGGCGACCGCACCTCCATGCGGGTCAGACGCAGCACCGCCTCGTCCCGCTGCACATGGGCCGCGACGTGGGCCGACTCCGCCTGGGCGAGGGCCGCCCGGGCCTCGTTCACCATCTTTTCTGCCGTGGCGATCTTTGCCTCGAGCCCGGAAAGGCGAATCTCCATGCGGCGGAACGTGCCCTCACTCAGTCCTCCTGCGGCCACCAACTCGCGTTTGCGGGTCACCTCGTCACGCAGTTCGGCGGCGGTTGTGCGCTCGACCTCGACCTGCGACTCGGCAGTCGCTAACGCCGCACGGGCTCGCGCCACGTCCGTGTTACGTTCCGCAACCATCGCGTCAACGGCCCGCAGCGCAAGCCGTGCATCGTCGTCGATGAGCCGGGCAATGACCTGCCCGGCCTGGACATTTTCGCCCTCCAGAACCAGAACCTCCTTGACGACACCTTCCGCGAGCGCGGGAACGCTTACGGCGTATGGCGCGGGCTCGATCCATCCCGGCGCCTGCACGGCCACGGGCCCGAGCGGTGCGTCAGCCGGGCTTTCTTCAGTTGGTCCCGACGCGGCTTTGTTCGACGCGGGCACTGGAGCAGCATGGATCTCCTTCGGTATCGCCGCCGCGACATAGACCTCCAGCCGGGGCTGCAGCGCATCGCGGGCGGCATACGCGAGCAGGCCGCCGGTGGCGAGCAGCACCGCGGTGGGCACGAGGAGCCGCGTCGCCCAGCGCGCCTTGGGGCGTGGAACGGCCGCGCTTGTTCCAAGCGGTGCGTGCGAGGGTGAAGAGGGTTGTTCGGTCGCCCGCGGGCCTCGACGGAGCGCCCGCAGGTCGGTCTGCGGAGTGGACATGGGTGGTTCCTGCAAGGAGCTCGCGGCAAGCGCGGCAAACGGACACGAACCCCGCGCGAGCGATGCGGGACCGCTCGGGCAAGGACGGTGCGGACGGAAGCCGTCCGTTGCAGGTTGAAACTACACCAACAGCGCGCAGTGCCACCGCAGCGCTTCGCGGTTGGCCTTCAAATGCGGCGGATCGTCGGCCCACCCGGGTGCGGACGCCACGGCCTTGATGTCCGTTGTTGGAAGGTTCCAGAGCACCGCGAGAGCCATCGTCGCCAGCGCGTTCCACTGATGCTCCAGCGCAGTCAGCGTGACTTCGGCCTTCGCGCCTGTGCCGCCAGATGTTCCTTGGCACGACGGGCAGGAAGGGCAATCTTCCTGTGATGGCTGTTGGTCGTCGGCGGGGGTGTCTTGTTCGAAATCCGACGCCGGGTCATTCGAGCACCCGGTGCAGCACGTATCAATCGTGACCGCCGCGGCGTGCCGATTGCCGCAAGCATTCCCCAGCGATGTCTGGATCACGCAGCAGCACAGCGGCGTGACCACGCCGAGGAGCAGGGCGACCAGGATGCGGAGCAAGGGGTTACGCATGGGCTGTAAAAGTGTATCGGTCGAAAGCGGGTCAGATTCAGTGTACGGACGACCTTACGGAGTGTTCGGTACCCTCCCGACCATCGGACCCTTCCATAGCCCCAACAACCGCAGCCCATTCCCCACAACGAGGAGGCTCGCCCCAACGTCGGCGATGACCGCCATCCACATCGTCCCCAGCCCCACCACCGTCAGCGCGAAGAAGGCCACCTTGATGCCGATGGCGAGGGTGATGTTCTGAGTCAGGATGGCTCCTGTGCGGCGGGAGAGGAGCACGAACTCCGGCACTCCCCGCAGATCGTCCTGCATGAGGGCTACGTCGGCGGTTTCGAGGGCTGTGTCCGTCCCCGCCGCGCCCATCGCAAAGCCGATGGTGCTCTTGGCCAGGGCCGGAGCGTCGTTCACCCCGTCGCCGACCATGCCGATCGCGTCGCCGTGCTCCTTGATCAGGCGCTCGATCTCGGTGAGCTTGTCCTCGGGGAGCATCCCGCCCCGCGCCTCGTCAATGCCGACGGCCTTGGCGATGGCCGAGGCCGTCGTCTGATTGTCACCCGAGAGCATCAGCGTCTTGATATTGAGGTCGTGCAGCAACTTGATCGCCTCGACGCTGCTCTCGCGGGGCGTATCGGCGACCGCGATGACGCCCAGCACCTTCTCCTCCGACGCGACAACCACGGTTGTCTTCCCTTGCACCTCGAAGTGGCTCAGCACGGCCTCGACTTCCAGCGAGCAGACCTTGCGTTCCTCCGCGAGGCGGTGGTTGCCGACGATGTACGCCCCGCCGTCGATGCGCCCCTCAACGCCGCGGCCCGTGAGCGACTTGAACCCCTCGACGCTCGCCCGCTCGCCGCTCCACGCCGCCACGACTGCGAGCGCCACCGGATGCTGCGAGAGGGCATCCAGGCTCGCCGCGATGCGGAGCACCTCGTCCTTGTTCGCGCCGCCGACGGGCTGCACGTCTGTCACGCGGGGCTTGCCCTCGGTGATGGTGCCGGTCTTGTCGAGCGCGACGACTTTCAACTTGCGGCCGTTCTCCATGTGTACGCCGCCTTTGATGAGGATGCCCCGCCTTGCCGCCGACGTCAGGCCGCTCACCACCGTCACCGGCGTTGAGATGACCAATGCGCATGGGCACGCGATGACGAGCAAAACCAGCGCCTTGTAGAGCCACGGGTAAAAGGGCTGACCAAACGCCAGCCACGGCACGACCGCGATCAGCACCGCGACGACGCACACGATGGGGGTGTAGACCTTGGCGAAGTTGTCCACGAACCGCTGCGTGGGCGCGCGGCTCCCCTGCGCCTCCTGCACGGTCCTGATGATCTTGGCGAGGGTCGTCTGGTCCTTGCCACCGCTGGTCTTGAACTCCAGCACGCCCGACTCGTTGATCGTCCCCGCGAAGACCTTGTCGCCGATCTTCTTGTCCACGGGCACGGATTCTCCCGTGACGGGCGCTTGATTGACGCTCGACTCGCCCGCCACCACGACGCCGTCGAGTGCGAGCCGCTCGCCGGGCTTCACTTGCACGACAGCGCCGACGGCAACCTCGCTCGCGGGCGTGACCTTCCAGGCACCATCGGGCTGCTTCACGCTCGCCTCATCAGGGGCCATCGCCATCAGGCCCATGACGGCGTTGCGGGCGCGGTCGAGGGCCTTGGCCTCGATCAACTCCGCGAGCGCGAAGAGGAAGGTGACCAGCGCGATCTCCGGCCACGCCCCGATGAACGCCCCGCCGATCACCGCCACCGTCATCAGGAAGTTGATGTTGAGCGTGAAGGTCTTGAGAGCGATCCAGCCCTTGCGCAGGGTTGGCAAGCCGCAAAGAAGGATCGAAGCGGCGGACATCGCGATGACGACCGGCGATGTCTCCTCCACGCCCGCGAAGTACATCGCCTCCGCGCCCGCCGCGAGCAGGCCCCCGGAAATGAACAGCGATGATCGCAAACGCTGCTGCGCCCGAGGAGGTTGCCGTGTCCGACAGCCGTGAGTAGAACAACTCTCATCGCTCTCGATCGCGGGATCAACCACTCCCGGCAGACCGATTGCGTTGAGTTCAGAAAGAATGCGGCCCGTATCAATGGCTTCCGTGTGCTCGACTATGACGCAGCGCATCATCAAGTCGCAGCGAACACCGATGACACCGTCCATACCGAGTAACGACCGGCGGATGATCGTCTCTTCGGTCGGGCAGTCCATTCCTGGAACTTGGATCGTGGTATGTCTCATCGTGGCGTCGCGGGCCTCTCGTGGGCTCCCGACTCCAACCGAACCCTGATCTTGGAACCGGCAGGTGGCAAGCCAGGAAACCGAACGGAGTACTTGGCGTGCTTGGGGCCTGTCTGCAGCCTACGTGACGCGCCCCGGGGCCCGAGCTGCGTTGTGTGAGATGATGAAACCCGGCCGTAGTTCACGATCGCATCGTGGACCACAACGCCGTCGGGCGACGTGACGGTAATGTCAAGGTGGCCCCCGACCACGGCTTCCGCCTCCTCGAGCTGCCCGCTGACAAGCAAGTCTCCGTCGGCGTTCTCCACAGTGGGTGTATGAGCAAGGGGCCGCGTTGCCGCGGACTCGATCGTCACGTCGCCTGATGACACCAAGTCCGAACGGGACGTGGCGCATCCGCCGATGAGCATGAGACCGGAAACAAAGATGAGGTTCAGAATCGCAATTCGCATAGAGAGTCCTTTCAAACGCAGACAACACGCAGAGCACACTCGACACGTTGCCCGGCAACCAGACTTACAGAGGCCAAAGCGTCGTACTTCACACATCGTGACGCCGTGCCAAGCCCGGCGCGGGGCCTTCGCCGCGCCGGGCTCGCTGCAGCTGTCATTTCGAGATGGGGAACCCGCCAACAGACTTGCTCCCCTTGCCGTCATCAATCTCGACCCACAACTGATCTCCGGCGGGGATCGGATTGGGCACGTCGGCGTGGGCGTGGTACTCCTTGCCGTCGCCGTCGGCCTTCTGCTTCATCGCGCCCTTGCCATCCTGCGAACCGATCCAGACGCGGACCGCGGCGGGCTTGACGGGGCTCCCCGAGAGCTTAATGTCGAGGTGAGCCTCGCTGCCGGCCTTGATCTCGCCCGAGACGGACACTGTCCACGCGCCGATGGTGGCCGTGCCGATCGCCCCGCCCTCGCCGTGGCCGTGGTCGCCCCCGGCCACGGCGAG
>ERZ761603.3360-NODE-3360-length-10305-cov-6.496098_pt1 | contig 10305 bp, 5 predicted proteins | sample MGYA00511879_ERZ761603 | MGnify/ENA primary metagenome ERZ761603 (study PRJEB28899, sample SAMN02850040) | bioreactor sludge metagenome | biome: EBPR Sludge; feature: EBPR Bioreactor; material: flocular biomat | place: Australia: Thorneside Wastwater Treatment...
GGCCTCGGCCTGCTGCACCGCGGCCTGACGCTTTTCGCCGGCGGTCTGCACCAGGGCCGAGAGGTCGTCGACGGTATAGAGATAGACGTCGCCCAGCGATGCGACTTCGGGCTCGATGTCGCGCGGCACCGCGAGGTCGACCATGAACATCGGGCGGTGGCGGCGTTGCTTGAGCGCCCGTTCCACGGCACCGAGGCCGATGATGGGCAGGGTGCTGGCGGTGCAGGAGATCACCGCGTCGAATTCGTGCAGCCGCGACGGCAGGTCGGACAGGCGCAACGCATGGGCCCCGAAACGGGCCGCCAGGTGTTCGCCGCGCTCCAGCGTGCGGTTGGCCACCGCCATCGACCGTGGCGTGCGAGCCGCGAAGTGAGTGGCCACCAGCTCGATCATCTCGCCGGCGCCGACGAACAGCACGTTGACGTCGGACAGGCGCTCGAACAGCTGCGATGCCAGGCGCACGGCCGCCGCCGCCATGCTGATCGAGTGGGCGCCGATCTCGGTGGCGGTGCGCACTTCCTTGGCGACCGAGAACGAGCGCTGGAACAGCTGGTGCAGCGTGGTGCCCAGCGTGCCGGCCTCGTCGGCCTGGCGAACGGCCTGCTTCATCTGGCCGAGGATCTGCGGCTCGCCGAGCACCATCGAATCGAGGCCGCTCGCGACGCGGAAGGCATGCCGGACGGCCTCGCGTTCGGGGTAGGTATACAGGTACGGTTCGATTTCGTGGCGCGCCAGGCGATGGTAGTCGGCGAGCCACTGGGTGGCGGCTTCCGGCGCGTCGGTCGCGAAGTAGACTTCGGTGCGATTGCAGGTCGACAGGATCGCGGCCTCATCGACCGCCTTGCAACGCGTCAGGTCGGCAAGCGCATGCGGCACCGCGTCGGTTTGAAACGCGATTTGTTCGCGGACCGAAAGTGGCGCTGTGTGGTGGTTGATGCCAAGGGTAAACAGCGCCATGCGTGGAAGATGTCAGGCCAAGGTAGAGGCAAATCAGCGGGCGATTATATCACTCGCGCCACACGCCCTCCCGGCGCGCGGAATCCGGCGAATTGTGCCGCCGCGCTCAGGCGATGTCCGGCGCCGGTTTGCCGATGAAATACCCTTGCGCGTAGTCCACACCGAAAGCACGGAGCATGTTCAGGGCGCGCTCGTCCTCGACGAATTCGGCCACTGTCTTCTTGCCGAATCCGCGCGCGACCTCGGCGAGGGCCCGCACGAAGACCTGGTCGTCGGGGCTCTCGACCAGGGTGCGGACGAACGAACCGTCGATCTTGACGTAGTCGACCGGCAGCTGCTTGACATAATTGAAGGAAGAAAAGCCGACCCCGAAGTCGTCCAGAGAGAACGCACAGCCGAGTTCCCGCACTGCGTTCATGAACGTGCGGGCTGCCGAGAAGTCCGATACAGCAGCGGTTTCAGTGATCTCGAAGACGACATGGCTGGGCAGCAACGGGTCGCGGGAGAGCTCGTCACGGATGAACGACAGCAGGCGCGGATCGTTGATGCTGACCCCGGAGAGATTGATCGAGACCTTGTAATGGGTGCCGACGGCAAACAGTTGCAGCATCCTGCCGAACACGCGATGGATCACGTAGCGATCGATTTCACGGATCAGGCCACTGTTCTCGGCCACCTCCATGAAGACTCCCGGCGGAATCAGCGAGCCGTCGGCTGCCCGCATCCTCACCAACGCCTCGTAGTGACTGACCTGCCTGGCACGGATATCGAGTATCGGCTGGTAGTGGACGACCAAGCCCTGATCGACCAACGAGCGATTGATCATTTCCTCCCAATACAGGCGGCTCTGCATCTTCTCCTGCACGCCCTCGCCCTCGGAGTAGAGGTGCCAGCCGGCACCGCCTTTCGATTTCGCCTGATACATCGCGATGTCGGCATTGGCGAGCAACTGCTTGACGTCCATCATCGCTTCCGAAAAAACCACGATGCCGATGCTGGCGGAAACCCGATGATTCGCTCCCAGGCTCGGGAACTTGATCTCCGCGAGCACGTTGTTGATCTTTTCGGCGACCTGTACGGCGCCATCGCGATCGCATTCGTGCAGCAGCAGGCCCAGTTCGTCACCTCCCAGGCGGCCCAGCAGATCGCTGGCACGCGCCACCTTGCCGACCTCATCGGCAACCACCCGCAAGAGGGCGTCGCCGGCCTGGTGTCCGCTCAGGTCGTTGACGTACTTGAAGCCATCGAGGTCAAGGTACAGCAGCGCGCCATCGTGCGCCAGGCGGCGGGCGCTGGCCAGCGCCTGATCGAGTTGCTGCTGGAAATGCTGCCGATTGACCAGACCGGTGAGCGGGTCGTGTTCGGCCAGATAGCTGACGTGCGACTCTGCCCGCTTGCGTTCGGTATGGTCGATGCCGACCGACAGGATCATTAGCGCATCGTCAGGACGCTCGGAAAGACGCGAATGATTCCAGGTGATTTCATACGACTGACCGCTGGCGCCCTCCAGAATCGATTCGAGCTGAACGTGTTGACGATCACCCGCCGCGATTTCCTGCACCGCCTGCTGGATCGCCATTTCAGACAGGCCATCCGGCTGGACCAACTCGAAGAAACGCTTGCCCGGCAGCTCGTCCTCGGTCCAGCCGGAAAGCAGGCGACCATAGCGATTCAGGGTCAGTATCCGCCCGTCGGCAGACTGCGTCAGAATGATGACTTGCGCCGTGTCGAGCAGGCTCTTGCTGAAATCGCGCTCGACCGAAATGCGCTGCAACACCCCCTCGATCTGGGCCGAATGCGCCGCGACATCTCGCTCCAGTGTTTCCAGCCGATACGACAGAGCGATCGCCGCCTCGTCGAGGCTGTCGATTTCGTCATCGACCAGCCGCCGCGCGCGTGGTGCAATCCGCGCTCGTGCTTCGGCAAAAGCGCTACGACCGAGCAGCGGGATGGCGCGCACCGCCCGGGTCATGCGCTGCAGCGGCGCGTGCACCAGCAGCGCCAGCAGCAACAAGGAAAGCAGCGACGCCAGCAACTCGCCCTGCAAGCGACTCCAGACCGATTTGCGAATATCCGCCAAGGCCTGCGTGAGATCATCGATCACCACCAGCAAAGCCGGCGCCGCGGCGCCATCGGCGGCATCGATGGCGATGAATGACAGCTCGAACTGCTTACCGTCGTGCGACAGCAAGCGCCACGCACTGCCGCCAGGCATCGGCGGCAGTGCCGTCAACTGCTGCAGCAATGGCAGGTTCCGTTCGGCGCCACTGAGGCCGATGACCTGCAAGCCAAGCTCGCGCAAGGCGTTCTTGCCCTCGCCGTTGGCCGCCGGAACCAGAACACCGAGATCTGCGCCGGACAGGCGATTGAACGAAACGACCACGTCGGCCAGCGAACTTCCCAGCACGACCGCACCGGCGACCTGACCAGCCGACAGAATCGGCGCCGCCGCGAACTGCGTACAGCGTTGCTGGCAGCGCGTCCAGTGCATCGCCCGCTCCTCCGCGATGACCGTGTGCACCTGCGCATCGTGATGCAGCTCGGCGAGCGTGTCGGTCCGCCAGGTGGCCAGAGGCGGACCGTTCTTGGGATACACCTGCAAGGAGTCGAGGCCAAGGTCCAGTTGCAGGACCGACCAGTAACTGTCGAAGTGCTGTCGCAGCAGCGCATTGCCTGCCTGCGTCTGGAACAGGCTCACGCCGACCGAATCGAGCGCAGCGAGCATGCCCGCCAGTGCCTGCAAGCGCAAACCGAAGTCGCTGCGCAGGGCAAAGGCCTGCGCGACGAGGCGCTCCCTGGTCGCCGTCCGTTGCACTTCAAAGCGGCTCGTCAGATCGTGAAAGTGGAGCCAAGACAGCGCACCATTGACCGACAACATCACGCCACCGAGGGTCAGCAGCACCTTCCACTTGAGACTGAGGAATCTGGAGCCGCTGCGCATCGGCGGAGAAAGACTATCCGGCATCTGCAAACACTAGAAACGGAACGAACCGAGCAACATGAAGTTGTCCCAATACTGCCGCAGATCCCGCGCGTTGGGGTTGTCCTGCACAGCCAGGAAACCGCTACCGTTGACCCTGTGAACTTCGGCGCGCAGCATGAACTGCGGTGTGACGTCGAAGCGTACGCCAAACGTCCAATCCTTTGCGAAGCGAGTGAAACCGGGCAGGCGCGTGGCGGCGGAGAAATCTTCACCGTCACGGTCGCCCCTGTCGGCGTAATAGACGTCGTAACGCAAGAGCGCTTCCCACTTCGGCGCCAGGCGATACGTGCCCTGCAGGTAATAGCTCTCGCCAGTCGCGTCACCGTTGTAGAAGAACCGCCCGAAATCCTTGACCGACGTGCGACGACTTGCGTACTCGCTGGTCAGACTCCAGTTCTCGGCGTTGTACTGGGCCGAAAAGATCAGCGGCGTCAGCTTGAAGCGACCCGACCCCAAACGATCCCCGTAGCCCGGCCGGTAGCGCAGGTCAAGATGCAAGGCGGTGAATGCAAGGCGGTACTTGCCACCGGCACCTTCATAGATTGCCTGGAAGTCAGGCGCCAGTTTGGAATCCAGATGACCGGGCGGATTGAGACCGACCAGCGCCACCGTCGCCGCCTCGGTATTCGTCTGTGGCTGCCCGAGCGCCAGACTGGCGGACAGCGTGCCGGCTTCGCCGTAGCGCTCGAGGTAGATTTCCGCGCCGTCGGCCGAGACGGTCAGGTTGCGCGTCCGGTCGAAATAGATCGATTGCGGCAGAACGATGCTGGGCCGGGTAAAAGGCATGTCGCGCGTCTTGTTGTACAGACCATAGGCGGTTTTCACGCGTCCCAGGCGAAGGCCACCGCGTCCTTCCTCGCTCGACGAGACGGTCCAGTCAACCAGACCGTAGTCCAGGCGGGCGCTGCCATCGTCCGTGCCACCCGCGGTGCGCGAAAGCAACTCGGCCGACAACTGCACGTCCGGAGTGACACGCCACGAACCATTGATGCCGATCTCGCTGAAATCCTTGCTGACGCGGTCGTCACTTTGTCCGAAGAAGTTGTTGTCGGTGGTGTTCACCAGCCCCAGAGAAACGAAACCATGTACCTGCAGATCGCCGTCCAGCAGATCCAGGGCACCAACCGGCACCGCCCATGGCACCAGTGCGCCGAGCAAGGCGGCACGCGATGCAACTCTAGCGAATCTTGAGTACACGCACATTCTTATCAACCTCGCTGGCCCTGGCGTAGCCGATCGCGCCCGGTGTGGACGCCACTCGCGATAACATCTCCTGAGTCGAATTGACCTGTTCGGGGTATTGTCCCTGGCCGGAAAAAACCTGTCGGTCCCATGCCATTCGCAACTGATGGGGAAATACCTGCAGGATGCTCTTGCTGAAGGTCGCGTGTTCGGGCGCGTCGTCCCGCAGTACGAAGACCTTGACGGGAGTGTCCGCAGGCCATTTCTGCAGCAGCATGCCAAAAATCGCACGCAGCGAGGCGCGCGGGATTGCTTCTTCGGCAGTCGCCGGATGAGCGATTGCGACCATTGCCGATTCGACCGTCTGGGAATGGGCATTGCCGACCAACAGGACGCTCGCCAACGCCCCTCCGAGCAGCGATCGGCTCAGCGAAGTCACGAATTTAATGGCAATAAGCTTTTCAATCACGCGCGCATCCTAGCAGACAACGGCGGCGTACCATCGATTGTCATCGTCGACGCCAGGGCGACGCTTAACGACGGCTGAGGGCGCATGGCGAGGCCAAGGCGGCGGCTGGTGAGCACGGCTCGCGAGGCGTTCCGGAGGGAATCAGCGTCCGGGGGCGCGGGCTCGACAAAAAAAAGGCCACGGCATACCGTGGCCCGGCCGTCCCGCAGCGCAAGTCACGCCGGCGTCGGTTGCTTGCCCGAAGACGCCACGCTCTCCATCCACCGCCTGATGCGATTCGCGTCACCGATACGGGTCTGCTTGCCGTCTGAATCAAGCAGCACGATCACGACCGGCCGGTCGGCGACGCGCGCCTGCATCACCAGGCACTTCCCTGCTTCCTGAATATAGCCGGTCTTCGACAGGCCGATCTCCCAGGTCGGGCTCTTGACCAACTGATTGGTGTTGCGATACTCGAGCTCGCGCCCTTTCACTTCGGCGGTCACACCAGAGGTCGTCGAGAACTCGCGAATCAGGGGGTAGTGATACGCGGCAGCGACCATCCGTGCCAGGTCATGCGCGGTGGAAACATTGTGGCTGGTCAGACCGGTGGGGTCCTCGAAGTGCGTCCTGGCCATCCCGAGGGATGTCGCCTTGCGGTTCATCGCCGCAACGAACGCGGGCAAACCACCCGGATAGTGGCGGGCCAGCGCGTTGGCCGCCCGGTTTTCCGACGACATCAGCGCCAACAACAACGCCATTTCGCGCGTCAGCACGGCGCCGACCCGCAGTCGCGAGCGGCTACCCTTGAGGTAGTCGACGTCGTCGTCGGTGATGGTGATCGACTCCTGCAAGTTGGGCATGCTGTCGAGCACGACCATCGCCGTCATCACCTTGGTGATCGACGCGATCGGCACGACGACACGGGCGTTCTTCTCGTACAGCGTTTCGCCGCCATCCTGCGAAATCACCAGCGCCGAACCCGAGCGAACAGCCAGATGACCCGACTCCTGCCAAAGGTCGACGTCGCTGGGAAGAACGCGGCTGGCGCTCTTCCTGGAGTCGGCCGTTTCGCGCCGGGCCTTGGCCGGGGAAGCGGTCTTGCTGGCCTTGGCGACCCGCGTCGACCCGCTCGCCGATGACTTCGGCTTGGCCTTGCTCGTCTGCGCGGCGCCTTTGGCCGAACTCGTTCTGGCGGTCGACGACGCCTTTTCCTTCGACGTTGCCTGCGTCTTGCTCTTGGCCTTTTCCGCCGCTTGCGCGGCTTCCATCGACACCGCACCGGTTCCCACCAGGGCGCCCATCAGCAACACCGCTCTCAGCATCATCCGCATCGCCAGCCTCCCGCACGACTCACAATTCGCTGCAATTCTACCGGAACCTTTCATAAGAGAACCATATCTTCAGAAAAATAAGGGGATAGACTGGCTATGTAATGTAGCACATTACATACAGTCAGGCTTCAAGAAACCTTCTGACGTCTTCGTGCCGCGCCATCGTGTCGCGGTAGCCCAGATCGATCAACGCGCCGGTATAAGACTGTTCAAAGAGCAGGTAGCTGGTCAATGCGCCACCCCGCCGGTTCATCGCCCCCAGACCGCGCAGCAGCAGCCGCACCGCCCACGGCAGCGAGCCCGCATGGCGTGCTGCCAGCTGATCGAGACTTTGCGACGGCGAGATGATCAGCGACTCGATCGGTCGCAGGGCAAGGTCGGTACGCGTCCGCAATTCCTCCGGGAAGCGGGACAGAGTCCGATTGATCCGCTCCATTCGCTCGACGTCAACCGCGAGACTGTCCAGGAAGATAGACGAGAGCGCGTGCCCGGCGATCTGCGCCAGGGTCGGATAGCTTCGCGAGCTTTGCCGCTGGCTCAGCTCGTTGACCTTGCCGACACCGATGACCAGAATCTTCTCGGCGCCGAGATGAATGGCCGGGGAAATCGGTGCCAACTGACGCATCGAGCCATCGCCGAAGTACTCGCGATTGAGATGCACGGCCGGGAAGACAAATGGGATGGCGCTGGAAGCCATCAGATGTTCTACCGACAGTTGCGTGCGGCAACCGCTGCGCTGGGTGCGCCGCCAGCTTCGAACTTCCGGATGGGCCTGGAAAAAGCTGATACCATCGCCGCTGGCATAGCCCGACGCCGTGATGCTGACAGCGTAAAGCATGCCGTTCGCGAGCGAACGTTCGATGTTCCGGAAATGAAGCTTCTGCTGGAGAAGGCGGCGCAGAGGCTGGTTGTCGAGCAGCGAGCGAGGGCTGCGCTTGACCACCCAGCCGAGCAGGAACGCGCCAAGCCAGCGCACCACCGCGATGCCGATACCGATCGGATCGGCGCGATAGATCTGGCTGGCATGCATGTTGCGCCAGACGTCATCGAGCGCTTCGACCGCCTCGCGGAAATTGTGCGCATAGCAGGCGAGCGTCGCGACGTTGACGGCGCCAGCCGAAGTGCCGCAAAGAATCTGAAACGGATTCCGGCTGCGGTCACCAAGCAATTCGCCAATGGCGCGCAGGACGCCTACCTGATACGCCGCACGCGCACCGCCGCCACCGAGAACCAGGGCGATTCTAGTGCTGGTCATTGCCGCTCATCGCTCGTTGCTCGCGAACCGCGACGCCAATCTACGGCGCGCAAACAAGCCACGTTCACCACCCGGCGATGGCGCGGCAATCAGTCGCCGGAGGGCGTTCAGCGCTCGTTCATCAGTTTGTCGACCACCGCCAGGGCCGTCATATTGACCAGCCGGCGAACGGTCGCGGTCGCCGTCAGAATGTGCACCGGCTGTGCGGCGCCCAACAGGATCGGCCCGATCGTGAGGTTGTCGCCCGAGGCGATCTTGAGCAGATTGAACGAGATGTTCGCGGCGTCGAGGGTCGGCATGATCAGCAGGTTGGCCTGCCCCTTCAGCCGTGCATCGCTCGGAAAGACCCGCTGCCGGATCTCGTCGTCGATCGCCGCATCGCCGTGCATCTCGCCCTCGACCTCGAGGCGCGGCGCCCGCTCCTTCAGCAGACGCAGCGCCTCGCGCATCTTGAGCGCCGTCGGCGTGTTCTCGGTACCGAAGGAAGAATGCGAGAGCAAAGCCACCCGCGGCGTCACGCCGAAGCGGCGCACCTCGTCGGCCGCCAGCAGGGTCATGTCGACCAGTTGTTCGGCTGAAGGTTCGTAGTTGATGTAGGTATCGGCAATGAACAGCGTGCGATCCGGCAGCAGCAGCACGCTCATGGCGTAGAGACCCTTGACGCCCGGTGCCAGGCCAATGACGTTTTCGACGTGCTCGCGATGGACGTGGTGACGACCGAAGGTGCCACAGATCAGGCCATCGGCGTCGCCCATGCGCACCATCAGCGCGCCGAACAGCGACGGGCGGCGCCGCACCTCGCGCTTGGCGAAATCGGCCGAAACGCCCTTGCGCTCCATCAAGCGCCGGTATTCCTTCCAGTACGACTCGAAATGGTCGTCGAAGAAGTCACCATGGCCGGCGCAGATGATGTCGAAGTCAACACCCGGGCGGACTCGCAGGTTCGCCGCCTCCAGCTTGCGCTGGATATCCCCAGGATGGCCGATCAGAATCGGCTTGGCAATACCTTCGTCGACGATCACCTGCACGGCACGCAGCACGCGATCGTCGCCGCCTTCGGCAAAAACGATCCGCCGGGGCGCCTGTTTGGCCTGCGAGAAGACCGGCTTCATGATCAAGCCGAAGTGGTAGACGAACTCGTCGAGGCTATCTTCGTAGACTTCCAGGTCCTTGATTGGCCTGGTCGCGACGCCGGATTCCATGGCCGCCTGAGCGACCGCTGGCGCAATCTTGCTGATCAGGCGCGGATCGAAAGGATTCGGAATCAGGTATTCGGGACCGAAGTTCGAGACCTTCTCGCCGTACGCCTTGACGGCCACTTCCGATTGCTCGACGCGCGCCAGTTCGGCGATCGCCTTGACCGCGGCAAGTTTCATCGCCTCGGTAATGGTCGTCGCTCCGACGTCCAGCGCGCCGCGAAAGATGAACGGAAAACACAGCACGTTGTTGACCTGGTTGGGATAGTCCGAGCGCCCGGTGGCGATGATCGCATCGCTGCGCACCGCCTTGACATCCTCCGGCAGAATCTCGGGATTGGGGTTGGCGAGCGCCATGATCAAGGGCGACGGCGCCATCCTGGCGACCATTTCGGGCTTGAGTACGCCCCCCGCCGACAGCCCGAGAAAGACGTCGGCGCCGTCGATCACCTCGCCCAGCGTGCGGGCGTCGGTGCTCTTGGCGTAACGGCCCTTGATCTCGTCCATTTCCTCGACGCGACCCTCGTAGACCAGTCCCTTGATGTCGGTCACCCAGATGTTTTCCACCGGGATACCCAGCATCACCAGCAGTTCGAGGCAGGCCAGTGCTGCCGCGCCTGCACCCGAAGTCACCAGCTTGACCTTGTCGAGATCCTTGCCCTGCAAGTGCAGGCCATTGAGAATCGCCGCACCGACGACGATCGCCGTACCGTGCTGATCGTCGTGGAACACCGGAATCTTCATCCGTTCACGCAGCTTCCGCTCGACGTGGAAGCACTCCGGCGCCTTGATGTCCTCGAGATTTATCCCGCCGAAGGTCGGCTCCAGCGAAGCGATGATCTCGACCAGACGATCGGGATCGAGCTCGTCGATCTCGAGGTCGAAAACGTCGATGTTGGCGAACTTCTTGAACAGCACGGCCTTGCCTTCCATCACCGGCTTCGCCGCCA
>ERZ761603.3361-NODE-3361-length-10304-cov-6.549419_pt1 | contig 10304 bp, 7 predicted proteins | sample MGYA00511879_ERZ761603 | MGnify/ENA primary metagenome ERZ761603 (study PRJEB28899, sample SAMN02850040) | bioreactor sludge metagenome | biome: EBPR Sludge; feature: EBPR Bioreactor; material: flocular biomat | place: Australia: Thorneside Wastwater Treatment...
GGGTCCCGGCCACCCAGTACCAGACCAAGTTCAAGACCCTCGCCGCCGCCGGCCAGGCCCCCGACCTCGTGGAGTGCGGCGATGTCTGGATCGCCTACATGCTGCCTTTCATGTACGACGTGACGGAACTGGTCGAACGCGACCGCGAAGCAATCGACCTCGACGATTTTTTCCCCGAAGTGCTCTCCGCCTGCCAGCACGAGGGCCGTTATTACTTCCTCGCTGCCGGCATGAACGTGTCGCTCCTGTACTACAACAAGACGTTGTTCGACCGCGCCGGGGTGGCGTATCCGACCGACCGGTGGACCTGGGACGATTATCTGGCCGCCGGGAAGAAGATCATGGAACTGCCCGACGCCGGTCGGGGCGGAGTCTGGGGCGGTGATGTGGAGACCGGCTGGTGGGGCGAGTGGCTGATCTTCGTTCGCCAAGCCGGCGGCGCGATTTTCAACGATGACATGACCCGGTGCGTACTCGATTCGCCCGAGGCCATCGCCGGCCTGACCATGTACAACGACCGAATCTTCAAGCACCAATTCGCCCCGGCGCCCGGCTACGGTCCCGACAACCAGTTTGCCTCCGGCAAGGTCGGCATGTGGTACGGCGGGCATACGGAGAAGTGGAAAACCTACAACGCCATCCCCGGCCTTGATTGGGATGTGCAGGTGCTGCCCATCGGCCCGAACGGCCGCACGGGCGGCGAGATCGCGATCCGCGCCTACGGCATCACCAAAAGCAGCCGGAATCCCGAGGCGGCGTGGACGCTCATGAAATACATGGTCACGCCGGACAATATCCGTTCGAACGTGCAACGCGGCGGGCTCTCCGTGCGCCGTTCGGTGGCCGATGAATTTCTGCGGGAAGGCGGTAGTCAGACCCGCCCGGGCAACATGGCCGCCGTGTACGAGCAGATTCGTTACGCGCTGCCGCTCCCGCGTTCCACCGACTACATCGAACTTTCCCTCAACATCATCCAGCCGGAGATCGACCGCATGATCCGCGGCGACCTCACGCCCGAACAGGCCGCCGCCAACGCCACCCGCGCCGCCAACCGTTTCCTCGACGTCGTCGGATCGCGCCGCCATATCGGAGACCACGCACCATGAAGCTGCACCAGGAGCGACTGCGCGAAGGGATCTGGTTCTTCCTGATGGCCGGGCCGGCCCTGCTCGGGTTCCTTTTCCTCGTGCTCGGGCCGATGCTGTACTCGTTCTATTTGAGCTTCACTTCGTACAATGTCGTCGACCCGCCGCGCTGGGTGGGGGCGGAGAACTACCTCTACCTGATCAAGGACGACCCGTCCTTCTGGCCGTCGGTGAAGGTGACGCTGATCTACGCCGGCGTGCAAATTCCGCTCTCGCTGATGATCGCCCTCGGCATCGCCCTGCTGCTCAACAACCGCGTCAAGGCGCTGGGCGCGTTCCGCACCATCTTCTACCTGCCCTCGCTGCTGCCCGCCACCGCGTCGGTCGTCATCTGGATCTGGATCTTCCACCCGAACTACGGGTTGCTCAACGAATTGCTGGCCAACTTCGGGGTCACCGGCCCGGCCTGGCTGAATTCCACGACCTGGGCGCTGCCCGCGCTGATCATCATGACCCTGTGGTCGTTCGGCGGCGCGATGATCGTGTTCCTCGCCGGCCTGCAGGGCGTGCCGCGCGGCCTGTACGAGGCGGCGGAGATCGACGGCGCGAACGCCTGGCACCGTTTCCGCCATGTGACCATCCCGATCCTTTCGCCGGTGATCTTTTTCAACCTTGTCATGGGCGTGATCGGCGCGATGAAGGTGTTCGATCAGGCCTACGTGTTCGGCGCGGCGATGGACAAGGTGCCGGGCGGACCGGCCCGCGCCACGCTGTTCTACGTGCTGCACCTTTTCCAGACCGCGTTCAATTACTTCCACATGGGACTGGCCAGCGCGATGGCGTGGATGCTGTTCGCGGTGATCGCGCTGTTGACCTGGCTGAATTTCCGCCTCGGCAAGAAATGGGTGCACCACTGACATGGAACGCCGCTCCACCATCCAGAACATCATCCTGTACGGCACGCTGATCGCGGGTTCGTTCGTGATGCTCATTCCGCTGGCCTGGATGATCGTGACCTCGTTGAAGACCTTCCCCGAAGCGATGGCCGATCCGCCGGTATGGATCCCGGAGAAGCTCCAATGGGAAAACTACCGCACCGCGTTCCGCGATTTCCACTTCATCGGCTACCTGCGCAACTCGATGTTCATCACCGCGCTGAATGTCGCCGGCACGCTGTTCAGTTGCACCATGGCCGCCTATGCCTTCGCCTGCCTGAACTTCAAGTACAAGAACCTGCTGTTCGGCCTGCTGATGGCCGGCATGATGCTGCCCGGCCAGGTGACGATCATCCCGTTGTTCATGCTCTACTCCAAGATGGGGTGGGTGAATACCTACCTGCCGCTGATCGTGCCGTCATGGCTCGGCGCGAATGTGTTCGGCATCTTCCTGCTCCGGCAGTTCTTCCTGACCATCCCGCGCGACTACATCGAGGCGGCGCGTATCGATGGCGCGAGCGAGTGGACCATCCTCTGGCGCGTCTACGTTCCGCTCTCCACCCCGGTGCTGATGACCGTGACCGTGTTCACCTTCATGGGCTCGTGGAACGACCTGTGGGGGCCGCTGATCTTCCTCCACGAGGAAACCATGTACACGATGCCGATCGGCCTGCTGAACTTCATCGCCATCGCCGGCCAGGCCCAGGGTACGCCGTGGCAACTGGTCATGGCGGTGAGCACGATCATGGTCGTTCCGATCATCGTGATCTTCTTCCTCGCCCAACGCCGCTTCATCGAAGGCATCGCCTCCGCCGGCGTGAAAGGCTGAAGCGGGGATGGTTTCGGTGTTCGGGTTTCGGTTGATGCCAATCATCGAAGTTCATGAACCACGGATCAACACGGATGAACTCGGATACAAAGACTGAAACATCCGTGTGTATCAGTGTTCTTCCGTGGTTGTAGATTCCGGGTTCAGCGTGATGAATATTCCAGCATACAGAACGCGATCGAAATTGTGCGTGGCGATGCGCATCGCATGACCTGCGTGCGTCCAACACGGAGTTTAGCCTTGTCCCAACGAAAACTTCTTCCCGGCATCGCGCTTGCGGACCGGTCCGACTGGTTCCGGCTCGCTCCGCACCTGCTGTCCCCTTATCTGGCTTCCGTGGAGCGCGGCGTTGGCGGATCGGATGGCGACCTGCCGATTTCCGGATCGCGTCCGTTCGCCCGCTGGTACGAGAGCCTTGTCCGTCCGATGTCCCTCGGCGCGCCGCTGCTGGCCGGGTCCAGCGGGCCGGTTTGGATCGACCTCCCCGGTGGCCGCCAGGTCGAACTGGCCGAATGGTACCGCGCGCAGTTGATCGAAGGCGCGCAATCCTGGACGCCGGCCACGCGCGGCATGGACCAGACCATCGTCGAGACATCCTTGCTCACCGTCTGCCTCAACGTCGCTCGCGCTCAACTGTGGGATCCATTGCCCGACGATGCCAAGCAGGGCCTGGCCCGGTGGATGGACGCGGTATCACACCAGCTCACCGTGGACATCAACAACTGGGATCTGTTTCCCATCATCACCCAACTCGGCTTGCGCCAGCTCGGCATGCCGCATGACCCGGCTCTCGTCGAGGAATTGCTCGCCTCGGTCGAACAGTTTTATCACGCCGACGGCTGGTACGCCGACGGCTACTACCGGCAGTTCGATTACTACGTGCCCGAGGCGATCTACCTGCTGATCATTGCGGCACACTGGGCGGGACCGGGCGAATTCCGCGACCGCATCTTCGCGCGCGCCGCCGCGTTCGCCCGCGACGTTGCGTTGTTCTTCGACGCCGACGGACGAAACATCGGCTACGGCCGCAGCCGCAGCTACAAGTTCTCCGCCAGCTTCTTCTTCGCCATGTGCGCGTGGGCGGGGGTTCCCGGTGTTGCGCCAGGGTTATGCCGGTCTTTCATCGCGAGGAACATCGGCTGGTACCTGCGGCAACCACTCTTCGCCGCCGACGGGCGTCTGCTTGGCGGATTCGGCTACGCCAACGAACGGGTCGACGAGGTGTACATCGGTCCGAGCAGTTGCGCCTGGGCCTTCCAGTCCTTCCTGCCCATGGCCTTGCCGGCGGCGCATCCGTTCTGGACCGATCCCGAACCGGAGCGCCCGCGCGGCGTGCAGCGATTGATCGCCGCGCCGAAATATATCGTGACGGTCGATTCGTCCGGCCGGAACGCCACGCTGTACAACGGCGGAAGCCATCATCCGTTTGACTTCGGCGGCCACGCCGCCAAGTACGGCAAGTTCGCCTATTCCAGCCATTTCGGAATCAACCTCGCCGATCCCGTTTCCGCCAGTTTCGACCACATGATCTGTTTGCGCATTCCCGGTGGGGAGGTGTGGAGTCACCGGAATCGGTTCGAGCTGCTGCCCGATCAGGGCGATTGGCTTGTATCGCGCCACCAGCCGTTCGAAGGCGACGACGGGACCGTCATCACCACCGCGCTGCGGGTGCGTGGAGCGTGGTGCGTGCGGGTGCATCTGCTCCAGCTTGCGCGCGCGTATGACGTGCGCGAAGGCGGGACGCCGGTGCAGCCGATGCCGGGTCGCGACGACGAGACGCCCGTCTCTGAACAAGGGTCGGGGTGGATCGTGTTGCGCGGGGCCAACGGTGTGACTGCGGGCTGGTGCCTGCACGGTTTGTTAACGCCTGGCCAGACCGATCACGTCAACACGAACCTCCTGCACCGCCGCGTATGGACCCCGGTACTCGACGGAACGCTGGCCGCCGGAACGCACCTGATCGCCACCGCGTGGTGGGCGGATGTGGATCCTCTCGCTCCCGTGCCGTCACCGCCCCGTGACGAGGTGATTGAGCTGCCGCACTGGGATGGCGCGCCATTGAACATCATCGCCGGGGGCGGGTTTCCGCGTGGTTCACAAAGGATAAGCTGAACTAAAATGTGTACCGGTCGGTAGATGGCGAACCTACTCATGCCATCGAGCGCACTCGATTCAGCATGCATTTCTCGCTCGCCGTGAAGGCGCTGGTTTGAGGCTAGAGCAGTGGCTCAGCATGGTGATCAAGTTTGAGTCTCACGGATTTGATGAACTGGCTGAAATACCGATCGTGAAGGGTACTTCTCTTGGTGTCAGGCAGCTTCTTCTATGCTCGCCTTGTCGGGCGGTATCGGAGAGTGACCGCCTCCGTTCCACTTTTCGCCCAACAACCAATCTTCGAAGAAAAATAGCCAGAGAGCCGTCCATGGAATTATAGTCTCGCTAAGCAGTTTCATCCGGGACCATTCCCCCGAGAGGGGAAGATATAGGCAGAGACGCGTGGGTTTCTGAGAATAGACATGCGGCAGGGAACGACCGCCCGCTAGAGCCACAAGATCGGGCTCATGAATGAAAACTTGGGGCGCTCCACCGGGCGAATAGCGCACTTCAACAAGATAGATGCGACTCAACGGCGTGGGCTGCATCCAGCATTGCCATGTGAGCGTATTGCCCTTCACGCGACCGATGCCCGACGGCATTCGACATTTCAGGTTGAACAACTGCATTGTAAGCGTCGGCGGGCGCTCTTTGGAAAAGAACCTGGCCATGAGGTTTAGTGACCAAAGAAGGTGTTTGGTCGCACGGGGGTGCCGCCCGCGGCTCCGACGAGGCCGGTCGAACTGACGGGAAGCACGCGGTTGTTCCTGGCCTTTGACGTAATTTCGGTAATCCGATTGCGAACCGCGCCGATTGCGCGCTCGCCGATCACCTTGCTCAGCAGGCGCTGCGCCGTCTCGTTGTCGGGTGCGTCCGCGATGGCACGGAAGTCGCCCAAAGCGCTTTTGTGCCATTCGGAAAATGCGTCGGGCAATCGCCTGTCTTTGTTCCATTTCTCGGCGAAATTTTCCCCAACGGTTGTCTCGTTCGGAATCTCCCATTCTCCGTTGTTCATCTCCGGCTTCTTGATGTGATCCGGCATACGAGCAAGAATCGCAACAATCACGTCGAACTCGGTGTCGAAGGTGGTTGCTCCAATCGACCCATATGCCTTTGCCGCCAACGTCGTTAGAATCACAGAGATGGGCGCCTCGTCAGGGCGCTTCTCGAAGTGCAGACTCCGATGGCGCTTCAGGAGCTGAACCGTGCGCCGCAGGAAATCCTTCATCAGGGGATATTCCGGCAATGGCTCCACAGCGGCCTCCACAAATGTTTTGCGGTTCAGGATATAGCCAAGCGTTTTGACCTGTGGGGGCTTCTTTGCAAATCCGTCAAACCAGTCGACGTACCCCTTGGGATTTGAGCGCTCCCACCGCTTGCTTTCCTTGTCGGTGACCTGAATCCGGGTTCCACCCAGCTCCGCGTCCGTGACTGCGGGCGTGATGTCAAGATGCATGCGTGCATCCTCGGCGTAGTTCAGCCGCCAACAGCGCTTATACTCCTTCATCATCCGATTGTAGTTCGCGTCCTCCCTCAGGCGATTTCCGACAGCGTCCTTCACGCCGCGCTGGGACAGGCCGGGATGGCCACGAACGAGGTGGCAGACGAGGTCGACATCGAACTCGTCGCTTGAGATTGGCTTCACCGTTGTGCCCAACGCGACGGACCCTTGCGGATAAATCTGCGGCTGCCAGAGTTTGAGTTTCGGGTCGGCATCCAGAAACGAGCCAACGGCTGTGTAAGCGTCCGTAGCGCGCTTGCGCGCGGTATCGGACAGTTCGAGTTCCTGGCATGCCATTTCCAGCAGACTGCCGAGGTAGTTGCCGACTTGGTAACGATTGCGGGGTGGGGGCGTGGGTTTGACAATCATGGTAATTTCTCCGGGATGAATTCAGGGGCGATATGGTCGAGGAACATTTTCTTGATGCGCGGCCCTTCGTGCATGGACAAGTGGGCAGCAGCGGCTTTCAAGCGCTCTGGAATCGCGCGGTCAAGCGCATGCAGGCCCTTTGGCACCATCAAATTGAGTCGCAAAACATTCTCTGCGCCAAGAAAGAGCTTTGCTTGTCCGTGCGCACCCGACGCTTGTCCTTGGAATGCCTCATCCACCGAGCCCTTCGCCCAGGCCAGCTTTCCGCCATGATCGAGACGATCCGATGGATAGATCGCCTCGGCCGTCGTGCCGATGCTTAACACGCGAATGGCTTCGCGGGGCACGTTCAGCACCGCCAGTGCCTCGACGATCCCGACCATGATCGGGTTGTTGGCCCAGATGCCACCATCAATCAGCCGTCGCTCTTCGATATCGCGGAATGCGGGAAAGAATGTCGGCGCAGCGCTTGTCGCGAGACCCACTTTCCATGCCGGAACCAGTGGATCGCGTACGAACCGCGCGTGATGTCTGGTCTTGAATAGACGCACTTCCCGTTGTCCCAGATCATAGCTTGGGATCACAAGGCGCTTGGTCGATGCGCCGAGAGGCCGATCGCCGAAACACTTTTTCAGTTCCGCCTCAAGAGGTCCCGCTGCATAGGGCGCCCTGAACCAGCGCACCGTGTTCCGCCACCATGCCGGCCCCGGAAAGATTCGCTGACCGAGGTTGGTGTAGAGATCGACGATTTCGCGGGGTTTGCGGCCAAGACCGAGCGCAATGGCGATAATGCCACCCGTAGAGGTTCCAACGATGAGGTCGAAATGATCCACAAGTTCAACGCCGTGATCTTCCTCAAACTTTTGCAGCAGATATGCGCTGAAAAGACCCTTGATTCCGCCGCCATCGAGGCTCAAAATATTAAATCGATTGCAGTTCATAAAATAAATCTTGATATGTCATGTATGCTATAGCATAGTAGGCCCCATGTCAAGACCGTTACTTGCTCAACAGTTGTTGCAGATCCGCTCTACCCGTGGTTGGAGCCAGGAGGAGCTGGCGGCCCAGCTCAATGTGTCATTCGCTACCGTAAATCGATGGGAGGGCGGAAAATCCAGGCCGCAGCGACGGCAACAGGAAGCCATAGATCTCCTTTTCGCCGAAGTCGGGCCGGTTGCCGAAGAGGGCATAACGGACTCGCCAGCAATGCCGAAACGAACCCGGCGGGGCACCCGGCATAGCAAGGTGCTCGGTAACAAATCCATGGAGCAGATGTTGTGGGATGCTGCCTGCTCCATTCGCGGCGAGAAGGATGCGCCGAAGTTCAAAGATTACCTTCTGCCCATTCTCTTCATTAAGCGTCTCTCGGATGTCTTTGACGATGAGGTTGCGCGATTGACCGAGGAATATGGCGATCGCGATACGGCTCTGGAGGTGATCGAAAGTGAGGTCGCGCAAAACACCCCGCCCGAGGACCGCATCGTCCGTTTTTATCTGCCCCCCGCCGCCCGTTGGGCGGTCGTTGCCGGGCGTACAGCCTTCAAATGGCCCAAAAAGTTGGAACCCAAGTCGCTCGGTGAACAGCTTACCACCACCTGCCGCCTGGTCGCGCGCAGCAACCCGACGCTGGCCGGCATCGTGGATTTGGTGGACTTCAATCACGTCGGCGCGGGCGGCGAACGCGAGATCAGCGATGCCGCGCTCAAGGGCGTGATCGAGACGTTCTCCGATCCGCGCTACCGCCTCGGCCTGCATGACGTGGAGCCCGATTTCTTGGGCCGCTGCTACGAGTATCTGCTGCGCAAGTTCGCCGAAGGCTCCGGTTCCAGCGCGGGCGAGTTCTTCACCCCGACCGAAGTAGGCTTCCTGATGGCCGAGCTGCTCCGGCCTCGTCCCGGTGAGTCAGCCTACGACTACGCCTGCGGTTCCGGTGGACTGCTCATCAAGCTGCAACTGGTGGCGTCCCGGCTCGACCCCGCCGCGCGCAAAGTGCCGCTCAAGCTGCACGGCCAGGAACTGCAGGGCCCCAGCTACGCGATCGCCCGCATGAACACCGTCATCCACGATTTGCAGGCGGACCTCGTGCGCGGCGATTCCATGCGCAATCCCAAGTTCCGCACCCCGGATGGTCAGGGCCTGCGCACCTTCGATCTGATCGTGGCGAATCCGATGTGGAATCAGGTCTTCGATGCGGACGTCTACGAAAAGGACAGTTTCGACCGCTTTGAGAAGCAGGGCGGACTGACCACCGGCAAGGCGGACTGGCCGTGGCTGCAACATACCGTGGCCTGCCTCAACAAGGGCGGCCGTGCCGCAGTAGTACTCGATACCGGCGCAGTTTCGCGCGGCTCCGGCGGCAAGAGCGAAGACAAGGAGCGCGCCATCCGCAAATGGTTCGTCGAGCAGGACCTGATTGATGGCGTGATCCTGCTGCCCGACAACCTGTTCTACAACACCACCGCCCCCGGCATCGTCATCGTGCTCCGCCGCGACAAACCGAAGGATCGCCGGGGACGCATCGTGTTGGTCAACGCCAGCGCCGAGTTCAAGAAGGGCACCCCGAAGAATTACCTGACCGAGGACGCCATCGCGAAGATTGCCAAGGCTTACCAGGCCGGACGGGACATCGAAGGCTTCGCCCGTGTCATCACCACGGAGGACGCGAAGGCGGCCGACTACAACCTCGCTCCGTCGCGGCATGTGGTCGTCATCTCCGAAAACACCACCCGCGAACTTCCGGTCATCCTTGCAGAACTCGACGCGCTGGACCGGAAGGCGGGGGAGATTGATAAAAATCTCAAGCGCCTGTTGAAGCCCCTGCTGGCGCAGGAGGTCGGGGAATGACACCGGTGAGTGGCGCACATCTTGTTGCGGGGGAGAGGAATGCGAGCATCCGGTCACAATTTGTGACCGGTTCCCCTGCCGGTATGCGATCACCGATTTTGACCGGATGTAGGGTAAAGCACGTATTAGCCGCGTCGCGTCGCGCTGACATTGAAATCACTGCTGCGCACGAACGGGGTGTTCATCCTTCAGTGCTGCGAGCAAGCACGCCATGAACCGCGTCAAAGAACAAACGAAGCGCCATGAAGTTCCGGGTCTTCCCGATACATGGGCTTTCAAGGCTCTGTCTGACTTGAATGTAAGGGTGGGCGGCCTCATTAACCCGCAGAGTTTCCCCGACGAGATATTCGAGTATTACAGCATACCCGCCTACTTTGAACACGCCCGCCCGACCCTCACGCCGGGAACTGACATATTGAGCACTAAGCTCAGGCTTGATTCAGGAACCCTTCTCTTCGGCAAGCTCAATCCACGAGTCGAGAAGGTGTGGCGGGTTGGTGATTTTTCGCGCCATCGTAAGATCGGCACAACTGAGTGGCTCCCGATTGTCCCCGACAAGAACCAAGTCCTCGCCGACTTCCTCTATTTCCTTCTGAAATCCGAGCACGTAATGCCACGGGCGCAAACACTCGTTTCGGGATCAACCC
>ERZ761603.3362-NODE-3362-length-10303-cov-50.750195_pt1 | contig 10303 bp, 9 predicted proteins | sample MGYA00511879_ERZ761603 | MGnify/ENA primary metagenome ERZ761603 (study PRJEB28899, sample SAMN02850040) | bioreactor sludge metagenome | biome: EBPR Sludge; feature: EBPR Bioreactor; material: flocular biomat | place: Australia: Thorneside Wastwater Treatment...
ACCGACCTAAGGGTTATGAATCCTTCGCTCTAACCGACTGAGCTACATCACCAAAGGGTCTGAGATTGTACGGCCGTCTGGACTGGGCGGTCAACCCGTTGTGACGCCTTCCTTTCTTGGGGCGTTGAGGCGATCGCCCAGCCCGCGTACGGAGAGGAAGGGAGATAGCCACAAGTCCGACAGGGTCCTAGTGGGAAACACCATCCCTCCTGAGTACCTTGACGACGGTCAGCCACAGGATACGGACGTCGAAAAGCAACGAGCGACGGAGCAGGTACTCTGCATCAAGTTCCACCTTCTGCAAAATGGGCAAGTCGTCGCGCCCGTTGACCTGTGCCCAACCGGTCAGTCCGGGCAGCAGTTCGTGCACTCCGCGCTCGGTGCGCAAGGCCACCAGATCATCCTGGTTGAACAGTGCCGGGCGCGGGCCGACAAGGCTCATGTCGCCGGCAAGGATGCTCCACAATTGCGGTAGTTCATCGAGGCTTGTCTTGCGCAGGAAGGCACCGATCGGCGTAAGCCAGGCATCCGGATTCTGCAGCAGGTGCGTCGCCACCACTGGCGTGCCGGTGCGCATGCTGCGGAATTTGGGCATGCGAAAGAGCCGGTTGTAGCGGCCCACTCGGTCGGACCAGTAAATGACCGGACCTGGCGAGCTTAGCTTGACTGCAATTGCAATCATCAGGAGCGGCAACGCCAAGACAGCTGCAGCCGGCACAGCCAGAAAAAGATCAAGCAGACGTTTCATTTGCCAAACGTCTCCGCAAGCCCGGCAGCAAGCGACACCTTCGCCCGCCAACCCAGTTCCGCTTCAATTCGTGCCGGGGAAAACCACGCCGAACCCAGCAACCGATCGACAACGCCACTGTCAACGGGCATCCGCCGTCTGGTCAGCATTTCCAGTGCATCACCAGCACCTGCCGCAAGACGCAGCACAGACGTCGGCACATCCCAGGACCACGGTCGCATCCCGAACGTCGAACGCAAAGCGTCGAACAACTCCCGCCCCGATGGTGCCGCATGCGAGGCAACGATGTAGGTCCGCCCGGACGCCCGCGGTTCGCCGGCGACCAAACGTATCGCAGCGACCACATCATCGACATGCACGAGCGAACGCCGATTGCCCGTTTCAGGCAATGGCGGGAACAAACCGCGCTTGACCAGCCGGCCCATGCGTTCGAGGTTCCCCCGGCCTCCCGATCCGTAGACCATGGCAAGGCGCAGATTGACCACGTGCATCCCGTAGCGTCGGCCGGCCTCCAGCACAGCCGCCTCAGCAGCCCGCTTGGCTTGCCCATAGGCGGTCTCCGGCTGTCCCGGGAAATCCTCATCAACGCAGCGGTTGCCCGGCTCGGCCATCGCCTTGACACTGGAGAGGAACACGAAGCGCCGCACGCCAGACTGCCCCGCCGCCTCGGCCAGGTTGCGCGTTCCCTCGAAGTTCGCTTGCCACTGAATGGTCGCATCATGCACTGCGAGGGAGCGAAAGGCGTGCGCATGGCCAGCACAATGGAAAACCCGCTCCACACCGGTGCACGCGGCGATCAGCGCCGACCTGTCAGCCAAGTCCGCGACAAAGCAATCGGGGCGGGCAAGCGGTCGTCGCGACAGGCGGCGGAGCGTTACACCGTCCGCCTCGAGCGCGTCGCTCAAGCGCTTGCCAATGAATCCGGTTGCCCCGGTAACCAGAATCATCGCTGGGCACCCGGAAGCCTCGGCAGCCGCCCCCAGTGCTTGCAGAAAAAACGCGTCATGCTTGCCAGATGCCAACGAAAATGGCGCAGGCGACGGCGACTCTCGCGCTGCGCATCATGGATGACGCATCCCTGTGGGCACGCCAGAACCCTCATCCCCTTCTGCCACACCCGGGCGCAGATATCGACGTCCTCGTAGTAAAGGAAGAAGCGCTCATCGAAACCTGCCAAATCACGGAAATCGCGGCTACGAAACAGCATGAACATCCCAGCCACCCATTCCGGCGCAAAGGCCGCCTGGCCGTGCCCGACGACATAACGCCCATCGCTCCCCCCGAGCGCCTTCATGAGCAATGAACCCGGCGTGGGAAAACGCCGCATGCTGTCCTCGATCTTCCCGTCCGGTGATCTCACCAGCGGCGCCACAAGGGCCACGCGATCGTCAGCGAGCGCGGCGGACAGGACAGGAAACGGATTCCCGTCAAACTCTATATCCGGATTCAACGGGCAAAAGAACGTCTGGGCGCAAACACCGAAAGCCGCATTGTGGTTGGCGCCGAAACCCTTTGGCTCGGCATTGGCGATGATCGTCACACGGGCATCATCCGGCAGTGTCACAGACTCCGGAACATTCAAGGTCAGAATGATCTGGGCGACCTCCGGGAATGTCAGGAGCTGTCTGACGAGCCTCCCGACCATATCACCGTGTCCGTGGCTGACGATGGAAACCGCGATCAATCAAGCCCCCCTGGCCGATTCACGCAGCCTGCGGAACCGTCTGGCCCCTCGGGCACCGGGAAAAACGCACCGGGAAAACGTCACTGCCGTCATGCCGGCCCGACAAGCCTCTCGTAGAGCTTCCGGTACTGCCCGTTGCGGCTGAACGAAGAGACCAGTCGATCGTCGCGCAACGCGGGATAATCACTCGGCCGGAGGGTGGACAGCGTTTGCAGCGCACGTTCCGGCGCCTGGGAGTCCAGCCATTCACCAACCTGCCAGCGCCTCACCAGACGAGCCGCTTCGGTATTCTCGGGCGAGAAACACAGGATCGGACGCCTGGCCTTGACATAGTCGAAGAACTTTCCGGTGATCACTTCATCGCTGCTGGCCGGGTCCGTGTGCAGGATCAGAAGATAATGCATCCCCTGCATGAGGGTGAACACCTCGTCATGCGGCACGAAAGCATTGACTTCAACAAAAGGAAAGTCCCTGAGATCAATGCGCGACAGCCGCAACGAGCCATAGAAGCACAGGCGGAAGTTGATCCCGGCGTCGATCGCTGCGGCGACCGCGCGCAACAGCGGCTCGACGTTTCGATACCCCTTCTCATCGTCGTCCGCCATGCCGAAATAGCCGATCCGCAAGTCCGCGGATGCGCTCGTCCCGGGCACCGGACAGGGTGCGCCGGCATATCCGTTCATCATCAGCAACCCCTTGCCGGCGAGAGGGAGGTCCGGAAAAAGGCGGATCAGTTTGACGAACATCGGCTGCGACGCAAAGGTGACGAGATCGGCCCTGTTCAGGCTGAAGCGTTCCAGCCTGCGGGAAATCCACGAAGTCCAGGCACCCTTGGGCGATAATATCGTGCTCGCGTTCCAGCTATCCCGATAATCGGCGACCAGGTCAATTCCATGGTCAAATTTCTTCTTCAACAGCCCGCCTACCAGCTGCATGCTGTGCGGCGGGGAGGAAACAATCAAGGTGTCAATTTTCTCTGCCTCAATGATTGCGGCAGCGGCACGATAATACTTGGATACCATGAAGAGACCCAGGTCCGGGATCACCAGGGACGCTACGATTCGCTTGGCGGCGCGCAGCCACGACAACCACGCGCTGGCGGAACCAGTCGCGCGATGTCCGATCCTCAGCAGGCTGTTCTGGACCGATCTCTTCAATGGATCCTTGAGATAGGTGACACCCAGCCCGGTCAGCAGCGCTCCCAGACCCAGATCTCCGAAATCGGCGCCGTCGGAGGTCAGGACATTCACCTCGCAGCCCTGTTCCTTCAAATAGCGCGCCAGATGCACCACGCGGGCAACTGCCCCCACCGAAGCCGAGTAGGGGACAAAATACTGACAGATGATCAGCACTTTCCGTGGCGCGGAGAATTCAGACAAGCCGTTCAACCGCTTCCAGTAGAGTCTGCCCGGCAACCTCAAAACTGAGTTCCCTGGCGGCACGGCCGGCGGCGCGCTTGCAAGCCGCAATGGAGTCATCCGTAAGCTTCTCAAGCGACTCGGCGAGGGCGCTGGCTGCAAAGGAATCAGCAACCACCCCGAGCGAATAGTCGCGGACAATGCGCGCCATCTCCGGGGAGGGGCCGATGGCCACGGCCAGCCTCGCCTGAATGAACTCGAACAACTTGTTGGGCAGGGCGTGCTGATGGTTGAAACTGACCGGGGGGAGAAGATATACACCCACGTCGTACTTGTTGATCGTCCGGCAGATGTCGGCCATCGGCACCGCCGGGATGAAGCGGATCCGGCCATCGCCGGCGGCGCGCCGACGCAAGTCGCCCATGCACGCCGCATCGGTCTCCATCAGCATGAAATCGAACGTGAAACGGTTGTCGAGGTGCTTCATCATGTCGATCATCGCTTCGAGGTGGCGTGAGCGAATCGCCGCCCCGTGGTGGATCAGCCTGATCCGGCCGGGCTCCGTTGGCGAGGGGAGCAATCTCTGATGCATTGGAGCATTATGCACCACGAGAGGACTGACACCGTAATGGCGGGCATATTCGTCGGCAATGCCCTGACAAACAGTGACCATCGCCGCCGCCCTAGGCAGGTAGCGTCGGCATAACTCGTGGTGATAGGGGCCGAAGAGCAGGCGCCACAACCACTTGTCCTCGAACTCGCGCGGCGCGTATTCATGGGCATCGACCAGGACCGGCGCCTTTCCAGCCAATTCGAGAGCCAGGGGAAGTGCGGCGACGTCGTTGGCCACCAACAGGTCGAAGTTGCGGCCGCGAATTGCCTCAAACCCATCCCGCACCTGCGGAAGGTTCCAGTAGTAACTGTCGAAATGGCCGGAAAACAGCTTGATTGCCCAGATCATCTTTCGCGGCAGACTGACCCGGGGCGTCTCGAGCCCGATGTACTCGATGTCGGCGTCCGGTCCTTTCCCAAAGCCGGAGACCGTAACGCGGTAACTCCTTTCCAGAAGCCTGACCTGCCGCATGACTCTCGGATCGCTGCGGATCGTCGAGAACGACAGGATCAATACCTTTTTCATGTTCCTCCGGCTCTCTTGCTTCAGGCCAGGAAGTGCCTGTACCAGCGCGAAAAGTTGATCCAGCGCCACACTTGCCAGGAAAAGGGCTTCCTGCCCGCCGCGATCAGGTCGAACTCCTTCAGCACTTCGGCTTGAAGAAAGAAGGGCAACTGCAGGTCGACCCGCAGCCAGCCGCGAACGGTTTCGGCCATTCCCAGGAGCCACTCCTTCTCGGGAGTCTCGAAGCCAATCTTGTCGCGTCGGTCCAGGACATCATCCGGAACGATACCCCGCATCGCCGCGCGAAAGACGTGTTTGGTCTCGCCGCCCGGCGAAATCAGATAGGCCTCCGGCAGCGAAAGCAGCAGCTCGACCAGGTCCAGTGTCAGAAACGGCACCCGGCTCTCCACCGAGAAATGCATCGAATTGCGGTCGCCGTGACGCAGCAGTGCGGGCAGGCCACGCCGGGTCAGCGAAAGTGCCAGTTCCGCCACGAGACGCCGCCCGGCTTGATCACTGTCCGAGCGCAAACGCGGACGGCGGCAGATGATGCCGTGCTCCTCGAGGGGGTCCGGGTTGATCCACGCGGGAAGAGTCCTGTTTCCGTTCAGTCTTCGCAATGCATCGTACAAAGGGCCTGCTGTCATCTCCGCGACGGCACGCTTGGCGCCCTGAAGGCGGGTACGCCCTGGCCATCTCGACCACTCGTCGAGGAAATGCCATGCCTCGGCAAGACGGCCTTTCTCGACAAGGCTGCGAATGCGCTGCCCCGGGTAGCCGCTGTAGCCCGCCAGCATTTCGTCGGCACCCTGACCATCCAGTGTCACGGTAACGCCCTGCTCCCTGGCCAATCGGAAGACGCGGTACTGTGCATAGATGCTGGTACTGCCAAAGGGCTCAGCTTGCGCCAGGATCATCTGGTCCAGATCTTCAGCCAGTTGAGCAGCGCTCACCAGCACTTTGTGCGGCAGGGCGCCGACATGCTGGTTGACCCGATCAACCCAGTATTCCTCGGACACGACGCTGCCGCGCGCAATGTAACTGAAAGTGTTGATCGGCAACTCCGGCTCGACGCAACGGATGGCGCACACCACCGCTGACGAGTCGATACCCCCTGAAAGTGCCGATCCGAGTGGCACGTCGCTGCGCAGGTGCAGGCGAATGTTGTCCAGAAAACGCTCTCGTACCAATTCCGTGGCCTGGGCGAAACTCAGGTCGCTGCGCTCTGCAATGTTCGGTGACCACCAGCGCCGGGGCTGACCGAGTTGCCCGCTGCCCAGGTCGACCTCGAGCAGATGACCGGGCAAGAGATGCAGGACGCCGTCGATGAAGCTGCATGGGCCGGTGTCATAGTCGTCGTGCACCAGATAGTCGTAGGCCCGTTGCCAGTCGAGTTCGAGCCTCGCCTGCTTCAATGCCTTGATTGCGGGGATTTCGGAGGCAAACAGAAAATTGCCATGCTCCTGGCCGTAGAAAAACGGTTTGATGCCGAAGGCGTCGCGCACGCAGGTCAGCGTGCCCGCATCACGATCGACGACAACGAAGGCGAACATCCCCACCAGGCGAGGCAAACTGCTTGCCCGCCACTGAATCCAGGCCGCGAGCAGGACCTCGGTGTCGGAATCGGACAGGAACGTGCATCCCAAGTCTTCAAGTTCCCGACGCAGCTCGCGGTAGTTGTAAATCTCGCCGTTGAAGATGATCGAGAATCGCCTGGACGCTGAGTGCATGGGCTGGTGCCCAGCTGACGTCAGATCGATGATGGACAGTCGGGTGTGGCCAAGGGCCAGAGAGCCTCCCTGCACGGAGAAGATCTCCTGTCCGCTGTCGTCGGGCCCCCGATTGCGCAAGGCCGCGAGGCCGGCCGCAAGGCGTCCCGCCAGGTCAGCGGGTGGCGATTTGCTGAAGAAACCAATCAGTCCGCACATCAACAGGTCTTTCCCGCGGAGGAGGTGGGTCGTCGGCCAAGACTCGTTGATGCATCATCGCGCGCGGGGTCCGATTTCGATGGCCTGAGCAGCTGATGAACTGCCCTGCGCAAGCGGCGCGGAGCTGAGGATTCCATCACCCATGGCGCCAAAATGGTCGGTGCGTCCCGGCAACCACGATGCAGCGTGCAGTTCCAGTCAGGCATTCTCTCGCAGAGCGCAGCATGTGGTCGAGCGCGGGATAGGGCGCCGGATGGTTGGCCCATCGCGTGTGGTTCTTCTGGAGAGCGCCAGCCCGACCGAACGGTGCAACACGCCGACACGCGCGATCTCCTCCGGCCGCAGCTCTTGGACCGGCGCGGCCTTGCCGGCGCCCTGTCGCAAGGTCTGGTCGGCGAGCCCGGCGCGCACTTGCCGCCCGAGCAATTCCCGCGGGAGTTCCTGAACCCTCGAGTGCGCCCGCCGACAGCGCTGGCAGGGAATGACGAGCAACCCGGCCAGCCGCAAGCTGGGCATCGGCTGGTGATCCACCCCGGCGCCTTCGTCTTCGGACAGAACTACCGCGTGCAGCGGCTGATGGCGGCGACAGTGAGCGTACCGCCGCGGTTCCCAGAACCGGTGCTGGCTTGCCCAGAGTGGCAGACCGGGGTTGTCCCGAACGACTGACCGCACTGCGGCTTCGTCGTGGCCCGCGCAGGCAAGGCCAGGCGCGTCGACTGCAGGGCTCCTGGCACAGGCCGCGTATCGCTCCGGCGATCGATCGAGCACTGCGCTGCCGGACGGCTTGTGGTTTCGGCAAGACCCGGGCGCGCCCAGGTGCCGCCCCGGGTGCAATCGGTCCCGGGGGTCCTCGAGATTGGCCGGCACGCGCTCCGCCAGGCGTCGCGGCGTATCTTTCCCACGCCACGACGGCGCATCGCGGCCGAGTTGGCGAAAATCGTGGCTGCTCAGATTCATGGCGCAACGTCCTGGGCGGCGGTCAAAGGCGCCCAGTCTAATACAGCACACGCTGCAAGCCAACGAAACCGGACTTCATTCAGATCGCCATTCCGATCCGCATGAAGGCAGACCGCTCGCCCAACATCCCCGAACCAGATCGTGCTCGGTGCAGCGTTGCTGCCGGCGACTGCGAAACGCTCGTCGGCGTTCTTCTCAATGCTTGCATCGATCGCCGAGGCATCCTGTTCATCAACAACGGGAATGAAATCAGAAGTACCAACCGGTGCAGCCAGTCTTGAATCGTCATGCGCAGCATCGAGTACCACCTCCGCATCTTCATGCTTGCCCCCGCAAGCACGATCTGACTCGAAACCTGCGCGGATCCTGTCCGGCCTGAACCCACCGAAAATCTTGTCTTGCCAGAATTCCCGCGGATTTTGCCATTGAGCACATTGGCCGTGCTGTTCGTGTCTCCCCGCCCAATTGGCGCCAGATGTTCCACGAAATCCGGGGGACGGCAAGCGACACTCGAGATGATCCTGTCCATTCCGCCAGCATCGCTGCTGGCTTGTGGTCACTTGGACTCAAACACCTGGCAGCCTGTCGGACTTGATGGGTCGAAGCGAAAAGAGTGGAAGACGAGCGCAGTTTTTCACGGATTTCAAGCGAATAGTTGTTCTATTCGTGCAGAAATACGGGGAGAAATGAGCCGTCTTCCCACTCTTTGCAGCCGACTTGGTCAAGTCCGACAGGCTGCTGGCCTCCAATCACGGCGATCGGTCAGCCTGGAAGGATCATTGCGTACCTTTTGCAGGTCGCTTGCCGACAATAAGGGGCTCACGGTCAACTCCCCGTCCTGGGAAGTCTTGGTGATCATTCGAATGGATGATCACCATCACCGGTGATGGCGATCATCTGGGGGCAATCACCGTGAGAGATACGCCCAGGGCGTCTCAGGCGACCAGGAAGTCGAGGTCGGTCAGCGTCGGTTTGGTCGTCAGGACGGCAAGGAGGATCGGCGCGACAGCAGCACCGCTTCCGTCGGCATCATAGTAGAGGCTTCCCGTGCCGCTGTCGTAGATCACGTAGTCGTCGGCATCGACCGCGGTGGTCACGCCATCGCCACCAATGAACGAGCCAGGATTGAGCGGGCCGCTGTTGCCGAGAGAGGAAAAGACGGCTCTGCTCAGCACGATCGTGTCGTCGGCTGCAATGAAGTCTGAAATCTGGTCGAAGTTGGTGGCGGCGTCGGGCTGGGTGTCGAACCAGAAGCTGTCGGCCCCGGTGCCACCAGTGAGAAGGTCATTGCCGAGGCCACCGCTCAGGGTGTCGTTGCCCCTACCACCATCGATCCGGTTGCCGCCTGCGTTACCGGTCAAAGTGTCATTGTGGTTGCTGCCGACGAGGTTCTCGATGCTGACCAGTCTGTCTGAACCAGACCCAACAGTGCTCTGCGCTGACGTCTTGGCAAGACTGACCGTGACCCCGCGCGTCGCGAACTCGTAGGAGACCGTGTCGTTGCCGGCCCGACCGTCGAGCACGTTGTTGCCGGCCCCCGCATGGAGCGTGTTGTCCAGGCTGTTGCCCGTACCGTTGGCCACACCTTTCGCGAGCAGACGCAGATTCTCGACATTTGCCGGCAGGGTGTAGGCAGAGAGCGAACTCAGGACGGTGTCGCTACCGCCGCTGGCCAGACTGGCACTGCTTTCAACGACCTGGTCCCGAATGTGGTCGACGTAATAGACGTCGTTGCCGCTACCACCAGTCATCTTGTCAAAGCCGGCGCCGCCGTTGAGGACATCGTTGCCGGCACCGCCAGTGAGAACATCGTTGCCACTGCCGCCGCTGAGGCGGTCGCTGCCGGACCGGCCGTCGAGGGTGTTGGCAACCGCGTTTCCGGTGATGACATCATCCTGATTTGTCCCGGTGCCATTCTCGATTACGGTGCTCTTGTCTATGCGGAACGCCAGCTTGTTGTCGGAGAAGCGGCTCACTGTTCCCGAGCCCAGGTTCATGGTTATCCCGAGAGTCGCCAACCCAGAGGCATCGATCATATCGCTCCCTCGCCGGTCGCTGATCGTTTCCACCTCTCCGTCATTCGCAATTTCGTAGACACTGTCTGGCGTGACCCGGACGCGCAAGGTGTAGGCAGAGTCAGGCAATCCAGCGACACCGAAGTAATAGACTGTCGTTGCCGGGGCAGCCAGCTGCACCGAGGCTTGGCTGACGGGCCGAGGATAACCATATTGCGTCGATGTCTTCTCCGACCAAAGAATTCCCGTTTTCTGGTAAGCGATCCAGACTCCGTGGCTAACATCAATCCCGGAAGCACTCACCGAAATCATGTCACCCCTCTGCACACGTGCGACCCACTGGTCCTCATCGTAGCTGCCAGTCACGCGCCGCAACGACCCTTGGATCGTGAGGTTGGCAAGCTCTCCATAATCGATGCCCGTCGGCTGATCTATCTCGTCGTTAGTTCTACTTTGTCAGATTTCTCCTTGATCACTTGCGCTCGTCATGTGGTAG
>ERZ761603.3363-NODE-3363-length-10302-cov-28.220943_pt1 | contig 10302 bp, 8 predicted proteins | sample MGYA00511879_ERZ761603 | MGnify/ENA primary metagenome ERZ761603 (study PRJEB28899, sample SAMN02850040) | bioreactor sludge metagenome | biome: EBPR Sludge; feature: EBPR Bioreactor; material: flocular biomat | place: Australia: Thorneside Wastwater Treatment...
TGTGCGACAAGGAGCAGCCGCAGCTGGTGATCTGCGGCAAGCAGGCGATCGACGATGACGCCAACCAGACCGGCCAGATGCTGGCCGCGCTGGCGGGCTGGCCGCAGGCGACCTTCGCGTCCAAGGTGACGCTGGCCGACGGGAAAGCCGCGGTGACGCGCGAGATCGACGGCGGCCTCGAGACCCTGTCGGTGAAGCTGCCGGCGGTGGTGACCACCGACCTGCGCCTGAACGAGCCGCGCTACGCCACGCTGCCCAACATCATGAAGGCCAAGAAGAAGCCGCTCGAGACCGTCAAGCCGGCCGACCTCGGCGTCGATGTCGCCCCGCGCCTGGCCACGCTGAAGGTCGCCGAGCCGCCCAAGCGCAGCGCCGGTGAGCGCGTGGCCGACGTGGCCCAGCTGGTCGACAAACTCAAGAACGTTGCGAAGGTGATCTGAACATGGCCATTCTCGTTATCGCTGAACACGACAACCAATCGATCAAGGCGGCCACGCTCAACACCGTGAGCGCAGCCGGCAAGCTGGGCGGCGACGTCCATGTGCTGGTGGCGGGTGCCGGCTGCGGCGCCGCGGCCGAAGCCGCGGCCAAGGTCGCCGGCGTGGCCAAGGTGCGGGTGTGCGACGCGCCGCAGTACGAGGCGCAGACCGCCGAGAACGTCGCCGAGCTGGTCAGGGGCCTGGCCGGCGGCTACAGCCACGTGCTCGCGCCGGCCTCCACCGCGGGCAAGAACATGCTGCCGCGCGTGGCCGCGCTGCTCGACGTGGCGCAGATCAGCGACATCGTCGCCGTCGAGGCCGCGGACACCTTCGTGCGCCCGATCTACGCCGGCAACGCGCTCGCCACCGTGAAGAGCGCCGATGCGGTCAAGGTCATCACCGTGCGCACCACCGCGTTCGACGCCGCAGCCGCCGACGGTAACGCCGCCGCCATCGAGGCGGTCGCCGCCGCCGCCGACCTGGGCGTGACCGCGCTTGTGAGTCGCGAGATCGTCAAGAGCGCGCGCCCCGAACTCGGCGCCGCCAAGATCATCGTCTCCGGCGGTCGTGGCCTGGGCAGTGGCGACGCCTACCATCAGCTTCTCGAGCCGCTGGCCGACAAGCTCGGCGCCGCGCTCGGCGCCAGCCGCGCCGCGGTGGATGCGGGCTACGTGCCCAATGACTACCAGGTCGGCCAGACTGGCAAGATCGTCGCCCCACAGCTCTACATCGCGGTGGGTATCTCGGGCGCGATCCAGCACCTGGCGGGCATGAAGGATTCCAAGGTGATCGTGGCGATCAACAAGGATCCGGAAGCGCCGATCTTCCAGGTGGCCGACTACGGTCTGGTGGGTGATCTGTTCCAGATCGTGCCGGAGCTGACGTCCATCCTTGCCTGATTGGACCTCGCGTTCTCGTTTTCATCTGGTTCGTTAGATCTCATCTCCCTCCCCTCTGAGACTCTCGAACCGTCCCGGCTCGGCAAAGCAGCGCTTTCCGAGCCGTTTTTTTGACTTCGCATTGGGGGTCATGATCGCCTAGGTCAGGACCCCGCCAAAGGAGTATCGAGCCGTGCGCGAATCGATGGAATTCGACGTGTTGATCGTCGGCGGCGGCCCTGCGGGGCTGTCGGCCGCGATCAAGCTCAAGCAACTGGCCGCCGAGAAGGGCCAGGAGATTTCGTTGTGCCTGATCGAGAAGGCCGCCGAAATCGGCGCTCACATCCTGTCGGGTGCCGTCATGGACCCGCAGGCGCTCACCGAACTCTTTCCCGACTGGAAGGAACAGGGCGCCCCGCTCCACACCGCGGTCACCGAGGACAAGGTGCTGTTCCTGTCCGAGACCGGCGCCCGCCAGGCTCCCAACCGCCTGCTGCCCGACTGCTTCGTGAACCACGGCAACTACATCGTGCGCCTGGGCAACGTGGTGAAGTGGCTCGGCGAACAGGCCGAGGCACTGGGCGTGGAGGTCTACCCGGGCTTTGCCGGCGCCGAGATCCTGTTTGATGAGAACGGCGCGGTGAAGGGCGTCGCCACCGGCGACATGGGCCTCAACCGTGACGGCACGCCGGGCCCGCACCATCAGCTCGGCATGGAGCTGCACGCCAAGTACACGCTGTTCGCCGAAGGCTGTCGCGGCCATCTGGGCAAGCAGCTCGAGGCCAGGTTCAAGCTGCGCGACGGTGTCGATCCGCAGACCTACGGCATCGGCATCAAGGAGCTGTGGGAAGTGAAGTCCGAGCACCATCAGCTCGGCCTGGTGGTGCATACCGCCGGCTGGCCGATGGACAACGCCACCTACGGCGGCGGCTTCGTCTATCACCTCGAGGACAACCTGGTCGCGCTCGGCTTCGTGGTCGGGCTCAACTACGAGAACCCGCACCTGTCGCCGTTCGAGGAGATGCAGCGCTGGAAGACCCACCCCGAGATCCGCAATTACCTCGAGGGCGGCAAGCGCCTGCAGTACGGTGCGCGCGCGATCGCCGCCGGCGGCCTGCAGAGCCTGCCCAAGCTGGTGTTCCCGGGTGGCGGGCTGATCGGTGACGACGCCGGCTTCCTGAACGCCGCGCGCATCAAGGGCAGCCACGCCGCGATCAAGTCCGGCATGCTCGCCGCGGAAGCTGCCTTCGACGCGCTCGGCAAGGAACGTCAGCGCGACGCGCTCGACGCCTATCCGGCCGCCTTCCAGAGCTCCTGGCTGCACGCCGAGTTGCACAAGACGCGCAACTTCAAGCCCTACATGAAGCGGGGCCTGTACCTCGGCTCACTGCTGTTCGGCATCGATCAGGTGCTGTTCAAGGGCAAGGTGCCCTGGACCCTGCACAACACGTCCGACCACGACAAGCTCAAGCCCGCGGCCGAGTGCGCAACGATCAATTATCCGAAGCCCGACGGCGTGCTCACCTTCGACCGCCTGACCTCGGTGTTCCTGTCGAACACGAACCACGAGGAAGAGCAGCCCTGCCACCTGCAGTTGAAGGACGCCTCGGTGCCGATCGCGATCAACCTCGCCAAATACGACGCCCCCGAGCAGCGCTACTGCCCGGCAGGGGTGTACGAGATCGTGCGCGACGAATCCGGCGCCAACCCCCGGCTGCAGATCAACGCGCAGAACTGCGTGCACTGCAAGACCTGCGACATCAAGGATCCGACCCAGAACATCAACTGGGTGGTCCCGCAAGGTGGCGAAGGGCCGATCTACCAGGGTATGTGATCGGCGAGGGCTCAGGCCTGAATCCCGGTTAGCGCCGGGCTACTCGGATTTTCCTGCAAGACTTTCGGCATGGCCGGGGTAGTTCATGATGCTGTCAATGAGCTCTTGCGTGTAGCTCGGTAGCGAATCGCCACGACGCGACAGGACGTGGCGCTCCCGCAGCGCCCAATCCTCGTCCAGAGTCTTGATCGATATCTTCGTTGTGTGCCGGTTTCGCCGGGCGGCGGACTCTGGAACGATTCCGACGCCGACTCCGGCTTCGACCATCCGGCAAACCGATTCGAAGTTGCTGACCTGGACCCGGATATGCAGCCGCCGACGAGCGGTCTGCATCAACTGATCGACGAAGTGCTGCAGCGTGCTGCCCTGGTGCAGGCCAATGTAGTCGTAGTCGACGATCTGGTTGAACTGGACTTTGTCCAGCGTGTCCAGCGGATGCCCGGGAGGGACGGCCAGCACCAGGCGATCCGAGCTGAAGGTATGCAGCTCGAGCCCCTCCGCGGCGATCGGACCGGAAGTGATCCCCAGGTCCGTCGTTCCGTCCAGCACGCCGCGGATGATTTCGGCAGTGGGGCGCTCCTGCAGATCAACGTCGACCTTCGGGTGCGAGGACAGGAAGCTCGCCAGGACTTCCGGCATGAACTCGGTGACGGCGGTGGTATTGGCGAACACACGGATGCTGCCCTGCACGCCCTCGCCGAACCGCTGGAGCTCCGACTTCATGTGTTCGATCTCGCTCAGGACCGTACGGGCATGGCGCAGGACGCTCTGGCCGGCGGGCGTGAGCGCGACGCCGCGGGGGGTGCGGTAGAGCAGCCGCACCCCTGCATTCACCTCGAGATCCTTGATCCGCGTGCTGACCGCAGGAAGTGAGAGGTGGTTGCGCTCCGCGGCTTTCGTCAGGCTCTTCGTTTCGGCAATTAGGTTGAAGAGGACGAGATCGCGTAAATCAATATGCATGGTGTGACGTGTCTGTATCGAATGGTCGACGAGCCTGCTCTCCCATGGGGTTCACCCATGACCAAGGGAAAAGGGGGCGTGCTCGGTGATGTGTTTCGGGACTTAAGTATTCCTGAAGACGGGGTGAAGGAATCGCAAATTGTGGTGGACCGGTACCGGGTCGATCATACGCAACACGAAAACAGATGTGCGGAAAAGGAGGATTTATGGATCATCAGGTACAGCCCGCTGCCATCGATCTTGGCGACTGGGTGGGGCGGCAGGAAATCCGAGCCGACCGCGTCGATCTTCGTATCGCGCAGGCCTTGGCAGCGACACTCGACCACGATCCCGCGACCTTCTCCGAAGGCGACGCTCTTGCTCCGCTCTGGCACTGGGTTTACTTCACGCCCAACGCCTGCACGAAGGAACTGGGCACGGATGGCCATCCCCAGCGTGGCGGTTTCCTGCCGCCCGTCGAACTCCCCAATCGCATGTGGGCGGGAGGTCGGCTCAACTTCGTTCAACCCTTGACGGTGGGTGAGCGCGTCGAGCGGGTATCGCGAATCCTGCGCTGCGAGCGCAAGGGTGGGCGCAGCGGTGACCTCGTCTTCGTCACCGTCGAGCATTCGATTTCAGGTGCCAATGGTGTCGCATTGATCGAAGAGCATGACATCGTCTATCGCAATGCGGCGCCGATGGGCCCCCGCCTTGCCGGCGAGCAAGCGCCGACCGTTGCCGACTATCGTGCCAACATCAATCCCGATCCGGTGCTCCTGTTCCGTTATTCGGCACTGACCTTCAACGGGCATCGCATCCACTACGACCATCCCTACGTGACGCAGGTCGAGGGCTACCCCGGTCTGATCGTCCACGGTCCGCTGACGGCAACGCTGCTGCTCGAGACGTTCCGCCGCCAGCACCCCGACAAGCAGGTCAAGACCTTCGCCTTCCGGGCGGTCGGACCGCTGTTCGATCGACACTATTTCGACGTGTGCGGCCGTATCACCGGGCCGGATTCGGCCGAGTTGTGGACCGACGAAGCAGGTCGTCTGACGATGAAGGCCACCGTCACCTTCGCCTAGGGCTGCCCCCGGGCAGCCAGCTCCCAGCAATTTCCTTCAACGATGCGCTTCGCGATCGAAGCGCAGGGGCGCGGCATTGCCGCGTTTCCAGACACACCAAAGCAGGAGACCGCCATGTCCATTCTGAATGCACCCGATCAACACCAGGAAATCCGCGACGCAATCCGCAGCCTTTGCAGCGCGTATCCCGATGAATATTTCCGCAAGATCGACGAGCAGCGGGCCTACCCGGAGGCATTCGTCGACGCCCTGATCGGCGCCGGCTGGCTGTCCGCAATGATCCCCGAGGAGTATGGCGGCTCCGGCCTCGGGCTCACCGCAGCCTCGGTGATCATGGAGGAGATCAACCGCTCCGGCGGCAACTCCGGCGCGGTGCACGGCCAGATGTACAACATGGGCACCCTGCTGCGGAACGGCAGCAAGGCGCAGAAGGAGAAGTACCTGCCCGACATCGCGGCCGGCAAGCTGCGCATCCAGTCGATGGCGGTGACCGAGCCCACCACCGGCACCGACACCACCAAGATCAAGACCACCGCGGTGAAGAAGGACGGCCGCTACGTCGTCAATGGCCAGAAGGTGTGGATCAGCCGCGTGCAGCACTCCGACCTGATGATCCTGCTCGCCCGCACGACGCCTCTCGCGGACGTGAAGAAAAAGTCCGAGGGCATGTCGATCTTCATCGTCGAGCTGAAGGACGCGATCGAGAAGGGCCTGACCGTGCGGCCCATCCCCAACCTGGTGAACCACGAGACCAACGAGCTCTTCTTCGACAACCTCGAGATCCCCGAGGAGAACCTGATCGGCGAGGAGGGCAAGGGCTTCAAGTACATCCTCGACGGGCTCAACGCCGAGCGCACGCTGATCGCTGCCGAGTGCATCGGCGACGGCTACTGGTTCATCGAGCGCGCGGCCAAGTACGCCAACGAGCGCGTCGTGTTCGATCGTCCGATCGGCAAGAACCAGGGCGTGCAGTTCCCGATCGCGGACGCCTTCATCGAGATCGAGGCGGCGAACCTGATGCGCTTCAAGGCGTGCGAACTGTTCGATGCCCATCAGCCCTGCGGCGCGCAGGCCAACATGGCCAAGTACCTCGCTGCCAAGGCCTCGTGGGAGGCGGCCAACGTGTGCATGCAGACGCACGGTGGCTTCGGCTTCGCCAACGAGTACGACATCGAACGCAAGTTCCGCGAGACCCGCCTTTACCAGGTTGCGCCGATCTCGACCAACCTGATCTATGCCTACGTCGCCGAGCACCTGCTCGGGCTGCCGCGCTCGTTCTGAGGACGCCGCCATGACCACACACAAATCCGTGCTTCCGCTCGAGGGCGTCACCGTCGTCTCGCTCGAGCACGCCATCGCCGCACCGTTCGCGACCCGCCATCTTGCCGACCTCGGCGCGCGGGTGATCAAGGTCGAGCGCCCAGGCGTGGGTGACTTCGCCCGCGCCTACGACCACCGCGTCGACGGCATGGCTTCGCATTTCGTCTGGGTCAACCGCTCGAAGGAGAGTCTCACGCTGGACCTCAAGCAGCCCGAGGCGCAGGAGGTGCTGATGAAGCTGCTCGGCGAGGCCGACGTACTGGTGCAGAACCTCGCACCCGGCGCCGCCGCGCGCCTGGGCCTGTCCTACGAGGCGCTGTCGGCGACGAACCCGCGTCTCATCGTGTGTGACATCTCGGGCTACGGCGAGGGCGGTCCCTACACCGAGAAGAAGGCCTACGACCTGCTGATCCAGAGCGAATCGGGCTTCCTGTCGATTACCGGCACACCGGACGAGCAGGTCAAGGCCGGCATCTCGATCGCCGACATTGCCGCCGGCATGTACGCCTACACCAACATCCTCAGCGCCTTGATCGAACGCGGCCGGACCGGGCGCGGCCGCCGCATCGAGATCGCGATGATCGATGCCATGGTCGAGCTGATGAGCTTCCCGCTCTACTACGCCTACAACGGTCAGGAGCCGCCAAAGCGCAGCGGGGCGGCGCACGCCACGATCTACCCCTACGGCCCGTTCAAGGCCGGCGACGGCCGCACCGTGATGCTCGGCCTGCAAAACGAGCGCGAGTGGGCGGTGTTCTGCGAGAAGGTGCTCGGTGATGTCGCGATAGCGACTGATGCGCGCTTTGCCAGCAACGCGCTGCGCACCGCCAACCGCGAGGCCGTGCGTGCGCTGATCGAGCAGACCTTCGCCAGCCTGACCGCCGAAGAAGTGATCGCGCGGCTCGATGCGGCGGATATCGCCAACGCCCACCTCAGCACGATGAATGACCTGTGGACGCATCCTCAACTCCAGGCACGCAAGCGTTGGACAACGGTGGATTCACCGGTGGGGCCGCTGCCTGCCCTGCAGCCGCCGGGCATGGGGGGCGACCATCCAGCGCGCATGGGCGCAGTGCCCGCGCTGGGCGCCCATACCGAAGCAATTCTTGCTGAACTCGGCTACGGCGACCGCGTCGCCGACCTGCATGACCGGAAGGTGGTGTGATGGCGACGCGACAACTTGATCTGGCGCGTGCGCGCACCTTCCTGTTCGTGCCGGCGAGCCGCCCCGAACGCATCGCCAAGGCACTTTCCACCGCAGCGGACGTGGTCATCGTCGACCTCGAGGATGCAGTCGCGCCGGCCGACAAGCCCAGCGCGCGCCAGGCGCTGCTCGCCTGGCTCGACGCGAATCCCGACGAATGCGTGATCGTGCGTATCAACGCGGCGGGGACGGCCTGGCATGAGGAGGACCTCGCTGCCTGCTGCCACCAGCGCATTGCCGGGGTGATGCTGCCCAAGGCCGACAGCTCCGCCCAGGTCGCCCACGCCTTCGGCGTGAGCGGCAAGCCGGTGCTGTCGATCGTCGAAACCGGCCTCGGACTCGAGGCGCTGACCGACATCGCCCGTGCCCCGGGGTCGGCGCGCCTGGTGTTCGGGAAGCTCGACCTGGCGGTCGAACTCGACCTCGTGCCGGACGAGTCGGACCCCGAAGAACTGGTCTTCCTGCCCTGGCGCGCCGCGCTGGTGCTGGCCAGCCAGCGCGCGGGCCTCCCCGCGCCGGTCGATGGTGTCTTCACCGGGATCGGCGACGAGGCTGCGCTTGCAATCTATGCCCGGCGGGCGCGCCGGCACGGATTCGGTGGGCAACTGCTTATTCATCCCAGTCAGGTGACGGGCGCCGCCACCGCGTTCACCCCTTCGTCGAAGGACATTGACTGGGCATGGTCTGTTCGCCGCGCTGCTGAGGCTGCAGGTGGCGGTGCCGCCGTAGTCGACGGCCGCATGATCGATGCGCCCGTCATTGCCCGCGCCGAACGCATCCTGGCCGTCGCGGCCACGTTCGGCCTCTGATCTACCGAGTTTTAAGTTTTTCTTACCAACAAGCAGGAGGAGACCATGAAGAAACATTCCCATATTCGTCGCACGCTGATCGGTGGCGCGCTGGCGCTGGTCCTTACGTCGCTGTCGAGCATGTCGGCATTTGCGGCCGAACCGATCGTGATCAAGTTCAGCCACGTCGTGGCTGACGATACGCCCAAGGGCAAGGGCGCCACGAAGTTCAAGGAACTCGCTGAGCGATACACCAAGGGCGCGGTCGAGGTCGAGGTGTATGCCAACAGCACGCTTTACAAGGACAAGGAAGAGATGGAAGCGCTGCAACTCGGCGCAGTGCAGATGCTCGCACCCTCGTTGTCCAAGTTCGGACCGCTCGGCGTGCGCGAGTTCGAACTGTTCGATCTTCCCTACATCTTCGATGGCAATGACGCGCTGCGTAAGATCACCGAAGGCCCGGTCGGTGCAGATCTGCTCTCCAGACTTGAGCCCAAGGGCGTCAAGGGCCTGGCCTTCTGGGACAACGGCTTCAAGGTACTGAGCGCAAACAGCCCTATCAAAGCGCCTGCGGACCTGAAGGGCAAGAAGATGCGCATCCAGTCGTCCAAGGTGCTGGAAGAGCAGTTCCGCGAGGTCAGGGCGCTGCCGCAGGTGATGGCCTTCTCCGAGGTCTATCAGGCGCTGCAGACCGGTGTCGTGGATGGTACGGAGAACACCGTCTCGAACTATTACACGCAGAAGGTGCACGAGGTGCAGAAGCACATGACGCTGTCGGATCACGGCTACATCGGCTACGCACTGATCACCAACAAGAAGTTCTGGGACGGCCTGCCGGCCGAGGTGCGCACCCAGCTCGACAGAGCAGTGAAGGACTCCACCGCCTACGCCAACCAGATTGCCAAGGAAGAGAACGACAAGTCGTTGGAAGCGGTGCGCGCCTCGGGCAAGACCGAGATCCACACCCCGACCGCCGAGGAGAAGGCAGCGCTCAAGAAGGCCTTCATACCGGTGCACAAGAAGATGGAATCGCGCATCGGCGCCGAGCTGATCCAGTCGATCTACAAGGAAACCGGGTTCGATCCGGCCAAGCTGTAATCCTACGTTTGGACACACCCAGCAACGCCCGTCTGGCTCCTTGAAGCGACGGGCGTTTTTTCGGGGGAAAACAATCATGAACAAGCTTCTCGACCGCTTCGAGGAATTCATCATCGCCGCTCTGATGGCCGTGGCGACGGTGGTGATCTTCGTCTCGGTGGCGCACCGCTACCTGTCCGGCTACGAGATTCCCGTGGTGCAGGACTGGCTGCTCGACATGAACTTCGGCTGGGCACAGGAGTTCTGCATCATCCTCTTCGTGTGGATGGCCAAGTTCGGTGCCGCCTATGGCGTGCGAACCGGCATTCACGTGGGTGTCGACATCCTCGTTAACAAGCTGACGGGTGGTTCGCGTGCGGCCTTGATTCAGATCGGGCTTGTATGTGGGGTCGTCTTTACCGGATTGATCGGTGTGTTTGGCGCACTCTTCGTCTGGGAAAACGGTATGGCTTACGAGACGCTGTCCTTGTTCGGCCGTGATACAGGCGACTTTTTCGAAGGCCCCACCACACCCGACCTCGAATGGCCGACCTGGATTGTGTATTCGGCCGTACCGCTGGGGTCCTTCCTCATGTGTTACCGCTTCCTGCAGGTCATGATGAGTTTTGCGCGAACCGGTGAGCTGCCCAGCCATGATCATGGTCACGTTGAGGGGCTCGACGAGGACCAGGACGAGA
>ERZ761603.3364-NODE-3364-length-10296-cov-66.243824_pt1 | contig 10296 bp, 6 predicted proteins | sample MGYA00511879_ERZ761603 | MGnify/ENA primary metagenome ERZ761603 (study PRJEB28899, sample SAMN02850040) | bioreactor sludge metagenome | biome: EBPR Sludge; feature: EBPR Bioreactor; material: flocular biomat | place: Australia: Thorneside Wastwater Treatment...
TCTATCAGGAGACCGACGCCGGCCTGTGGAACGCGCTGCTCAATCTGCAGGCGCGGGTGCGTGACTACGTGCTGGTGCTGGACCTCGAACTGGTGCTCGACGAGGCTGAAGGCTATGCCTTCCTGCGCTCGCGTCCCGAAGTCAATGAGCCCGCGGCAGCCCGCTTGCCGCGACTGGTTGCCAGGCGTCCCCTGTCTTTTCCAGTCAGCCTGCTGCTGGCGCTGCTGCGCAAGAAGCTGGCCGAGTTCGACGCCGGCGGCGGCGATACCCGGCTGGTGCTGTCGCGCGATGAGGTCGTCGAGCTGATGCGCGTCTTTCTGCGCGAAGGCAGCAACGAGGCCCGGCTGATCGACCAGATCGACTTCTATCTCGGCAAGGTCGTCGAACTTGGCTTCGTGCGCCGCCTGAAGGTACAGCCCGGGCAGATGGCGATGGTCGAGGTTCGGCGAATCCTCAAGTCGTTCGTGGACGCGCAGTGGCTGGCCGAATTCGATCAGCGGCTGCAGGCCTACCGTTCGCAGCTCGCCGGGCAAGGGCAAGCAGCCGATGAATGACGCGCAGAGCCTCGGGCTTGATTTCGTCGCCGACGACACGCTTTCTGGTTTCCGGCTGCAGCGCCTGGAAGTGTTCAATTGGGGCACTTTCGACGGCCGGGTGTGGACGCTCAGCCCTGGCGGGCAGAACTCGTTGCTGACCGGCGACATCGGTTCGGGCAAGTCGACGCTGGTCGATGCGGTGACGACGCTGCTGGTGCCGGCGCAGCGCATCGCCTACAACAAGGCGGCCGGTGCCGATAGCCGCGAGCGGACGCTGCGCTCCTACGTCCTCGGGCACTACAAGTCGGAGCGCAATGAGGTCAGCGGCACGGCTCGGCCGGTAGCGCTGCGCGACCACAACAACTACTCGGTGATCCTCGGTGTCTTTCATAACACCGGCTACGACCAGACGGTGACCCTGGCGCAGGTGTTCTGGATCAAGGACGCGCAGGGGCAGCCGGCGCGCTTCTTCGTCGCCGCCGAGCGCGACCTGTCGATCGCCGCCGACTTCGCGAACTTCGGGTCGGACATCAGCGCCCTGCGCAAGCGTCTGCGGCGGCCCCTGGCCGAAATTTTCGACAGCTTCCCGCCATACGGCGCCTGGTTTCGGCGCCGCTTCGGGATCGACAACGAACAGGCGCTCGACCTCTTCCATCAGACCGTGTCGATGAAATCGGTCGGCAACCTGACCGACTTCGTGCGCAGCCACATGCTCGAGCCCTTCGACGTCGCGCCACGGATTGCGGCGCTGATCGGCCACTTCGACGACCTCAATCGGGCGCACGAAGCGGTCCTCAAGGCCAAGCGACAGGTGGCGCTGCTCGCGCCGCTGGTCGCAGACGGCGAGCAGCACGCCGCGCTGGTAGCGAAGATCGACGAGCTGCGCCTTTGCCGCGAGGCGCTCAAAGCCTACTTCGCCGGCCTCAAGCTCGGGCTGCTCGACAAGCGCCTCTCCGGCCTTGCCGAAGACTGGCGGCGGCACGACGCGCAACTCAAGCGCATTGACGAGCAGCGGCTTGCGCAGCGCGCCGAAGAGGGCGAGTTGAAGCGCAGCATCGCCGAGAACGGCGGCGACCGGCTCGAGCGCCTGACCGCCGAGATTCGCCGGCTGGAGCTGGAGCGCCAGGCACGGGCGCGCAAGGCACAGCGCCATGGCGAGCTGCTTGGCCTGGTTGGTGAAAAGGCCGCGTCTGACGAAGCCGATTTTCTCGATCAACGGCAGCGCTTCGCGGCGCTGGCCGAAGTCACGCGCGAGCGCGAAGCGAGCCTGCAGAACGACCTCACCGAACTCGGCGTCAGCCTGCGCCAGGGCAAGCAGGAGCACGACGAACTGTCGGCCGAGATCGACAGCCTCAAGGCCCGCCGCAGCAACCTCCCGGCCGCGCAGGTGGCGATGCGCAGCGCGCTGTGCCAGGCGCTCGATCTCGCGGAAGAGGCGATGCCATTTGCCGGCGAGCTGCTGCAGGTGCGCGACGACGAGCGTGACTGGGAAGGCGCCGGTGAACGCCTGCTGCGCAACTTCGGCTTGTCGCTGCTGGTTCCGGACGAGGATTACACGCCGGTCGCCGAATGGGTCGATCGCACGCATCTGCGCGGGCGACTGGTCTATTTCCGCGTCCGCAGGGCGTTACGCGGCGATCTGCCCAGCCTGCACCGCGACTCGCTGGTGCGCAAGCTCGCCGTCAAGCCCGACTCGCCGTACTACGACTGGCTCGAACGCGAGCTGGCGAACCGTTTCGACGTCGCGTGTTGCGTCACGCACGAGCAGTTCCGCCGCGAGACGAAAGCCATTACCCATGCCGGTCAGATCAAGGCGCCCGGCGAACGGCACGAGAAAGACGACCGCCACCGCCTCGACGACCGCAGTCGCTACGTGCTCGGCTGGAGCAACGCCGCCAAGATCGGCGCCCTTGAAGCGAAGGCCAGGCAACTCGAAGCGCGGCTCGGCGAACTGGGCAGTCGCATCGGCAAGATCCTGGGCGACCAGAGTGCGCTCAAGGAGCGCCTGATCGCGCTGTCGAAACTCGGCGAGTACGCCGACTTCAGCGAACTCGACTGGCAATCGCTGGCGACCGAGGTGGCCCGGCTGCAAGACGAGAAGCGGCTGCTGGAAGCGACGTCGGACGTCCTGCAGAGTCTGGCTGCGCGCCTGGCCCGCCTGCAGGGCGAGATCACCGAAACCGACGCCGCGCTCGCCGCCAAGACGCGCGAGCTGGGCGCGACGCAGGCCAAACGCGAAGCCGCCGAGGCCTTGCGCAGCGACACCCTGTCGCTGGTCGCCGACAACGCGGCGGTCGAGCCGCAGCCGAGCACCTTCTTCGAGCGCCTTGACGCGATGCGCCACGAAGCACTCGGTGAGCACCAGCTGAGCGTCGAATCCTGCGAGAACCGCGAGCGCGAAATGCGCGACTGGCTGCAGAGCCGGATCGACAAGGAGGATCAGAAACTCAAGCGCTTGCGCGACAAGATCATCGACGCCATGGGTTCGTACCGCAGCGCGTTTCCACTCGACACGCAGGAAGTCGATGTCGCCATCGAGGCCGTCGGCGAATACCGGACGATGCTCGACAAGTTGCGGAGCGACGACCTGCCGCGCTTCGAATTGCGCTTCAAGAAGCTGCTCAATGAGAACGCGATCAACGAGGTCGCCAACTTCAGCGCGCAACTGGCCATGTGGCGCGAGACGATCAAGGATCGCATCGCGCACATCAACGCCTCGCTGACGCAGATCGACTACAACCCCGGCCGCTATATCACGGTCGAAGCCCAGGCCACGCCAGACGCCGATGTCCGTGATTTCCAGGGCGAGCTGCGCGCCTGCAACGAAGGCAGTATCACCGGCTCGGACGACGCCCAGTATTCGGAAGCCAAGTTCCTGCAGGTCAAGCAGATCATCGAACGCCTGCGCGGTCGCGAGGGCCTCTCCGAGCAGGACCGCCGCTGGACGGCCAAGGTCACCGACGTCCGCTACTGGTTCGTTTTTGCCGCCAGCGAGCGCTGGCGCGAGGACCACAGCGAGCACGAGCACTACTCCGATTCGGGCGGCAAATCGGGTGGCCAGAAGGAGAAACTGGCCTACACCGTCCTGGCGGCGAGCCTGGCGTACCAGTTCGGCCTCGAATGGGGCGCGGTGCGCTCGCGCTCGTTCCGCTTCGTGGTCATCGACGAGGCTTTCGGCCGCGGCTCGGACGAGTCGGCGCAATACGGCCTGCGGCTGTTCGCGCAGCTCAACCTGCAACTGCTGATCGTCACCCCGCTGCAGAAAATCCACATCATCGAGCCCTTCGTCGCCAGCGTCGGCTTCGTTCATAACGAAGCAGGCCGCACATCGAAACTGCGCAACCTGTCGATCGAGGAGTACCGCGCCGAAAAGGCGAGGGTGGCCGGGTGAGCTGGACGCGGCCGGCGCAGCTGCGGGCGCAGGTGCAGAAATTGTGGGACCGCGGCGAGCTGCTGGCGAGCGTGGTCAGCGGCGAGCCGCTGTTTCCGCGGCGGCTCGTCCTCAAGGGCCCGACTTCGGCGGAGATGGCCGAGCGTTTCGACGCCGTCCGCGCCTGGGTCGCCGAGCTGCGGACGATGCCGCACTGCCGGGTCGAAATGCGCGACTTTCGGCACCGGGTATTCGGCGCCAACGCCGTTCCGCACGAGGCATGGGTCGACAGCCTCGACGAGGCGCTGGCGCTGATCGGCAAGCGCCAAGAGTGTGCACGGTTCACGGCCCTGGCCGGGCTGACGCGGCAGCGCCAGCCGCAACTGCTGCCGTGGCTGGCCAAACGGCCGCTGCGTGCGCTCGAACTGGCCGGCGAATGGAGCCGTCTGCTGGCGATTGTCGCCTGGGTCGAGGAGACGTCGAGTCACTCGTCCAGACCCGACGTCTATCTGCGGCAGGTGGACATCGCCGGCGTCCATAGCAAGTTCATCGAGACGCATCGCGGCGTACTCGCCGAATGGCTCGATCTGACCCTGCCGCCAGCCGCGGTCGACCACTCGGCGTCCGGGGTGGGCGGCTTCGCCAGGCGTTACGGCTTTCGCGACAAGCCGCTGCGAATCCGTTTCCGGATTCTCGACCCGGCGCGATCGCGCCTGCCGGGCGACTTCGGCGACGACATCACCCTCGACGCCGGGCGCTTCGCCCGCCTCGACCCCGGTGTCGCACGCGTGTTCATCACCGAGAACGAAATCAACTTCCTGGCCTTCCCGGCGGTGCGTGACAGCTTGATCGTCTTCGGCGCCGGTTACGGCTTCGAGGTTCTGGCGCAGGCGCAGTGGCTGTCACGCTGCCGCATTCATTACTGGGGCGACATCGACACGCACGGCTTCGCCATCCTCGACCAGTTGCGCGCGCTTTTTGGTCACGTCGATTCGTTCCTGATGGATCGCGCGGCGCTGCTCGCCTTCGAAACGCAATGGGGGGAGGAAGACAAGCCGACGCGACGTGATCTGCCGCGCCTGAATCCGGAAGAACGGGCGCTTTACGACGACCTGCGCGACAATCGGCTGCGCAAGGAGCTGCGCCTGGAACAGGAGCGGATAGGTTTCGGCTGGGTGGAGGCGGCGATAGCGAAGCTGCAAGATGCGAACGGCCCTGGCGGACCCGCTGACCGTCATCCACGGTAAGCGAGTTGGCAGCCAGGCATTGGCTCAGCAGCGCAAGTGGGGCGAGACGGGGAATTTTTCCGGGCACCTCGCGGTGGCCGCCGTCGGTCGCTCAGTAGGAATCGCTCCGCGCTTGATGCTGACGCGTGACCAGCGTTTCGTTCGCCGCCATGACTTGAAGAAACCGGGACGATCGCAGGCCGCGCGCGTTGATGGAACAAATGACATTCGCGGCTGGCGCCGCCGAGAGGTGGCTTCACTCGCAGTTGATGGCGTGCTCCCTGGCTCTACCCGTCGCTAGGGTTTGGTGCCGCACAACGTCCCATTTTGATCACACTGCGTCGCGATACCCAAGGCCCCTTGGGCCTCGTTCAAACGCCATATTTCCTGGTTGGTCTTCTTGTTTGGCGCACAGCCGCAGATCTGGCTGGCCGCGCAGCTCTTCCCGACTGCCATCTCCAACCTGAGAATTTCCGAAACGCCGTGCTTGTCGAGCCCGGTACACGCCTTGGCCACGAGGGCCGGATGGGAGGCGGCGGTGCACAGCGTCGCGTCGCAGGTGTAGCCTACCTGAATCCCTTGGTTGATGCTCTTGTTGTACTCGCTGCACACCTCGTTGCAGCTGATCTGTGGGGGTGCTGCCGGGATGACGGGTGGATTCGGCAAGAGCAGTGGGCAACCCTTGTCGCCTGGCGCATCGGGAATGCAATCGGGGAGTGTGGGGAAGGTGCCGCCGCCAAACGTCGAGTAGGCAGCCGACCAGACCGTGCCGCCGGGGAGTTCGCACCCCTGCGCGGCAGTCAGCTCGGTCCCCACCTGAAACGGTCCCACGTAAGTTGGGCACGCGCATTGCACCAGGAAATTGCCGGTGACCGGGTCGATTTCACCCGTCCTCTGGCACGGTGCGGTCATGCACCCGGCGTAGCGCGTATAGGGCTGCGTGGTACAGGCGTTGTTGTGTACGGCGATCGGGATCTTCTGGTCGAGGGCGAAACTGAAGGTCGAGATCAGGTCCACGTTTTTGCCGGGAAACAGGGTTCCCGTGCGGATGGCCTCACAGACCGGGGCAACTTTTCTGCCCGCCGGGAGGCAGTCGCTGCCATCCCGCTTGCAGGCGATCACGGTATCAAGGTAGACACGGAGGTCCAGGATGGCATTGATGTCTACGAAATAGGTCGACCCGGGCGGTATCTCGAAACAGGTGCAATCGGCAATCGCCGCACCGTCACGGAGATGGCATGGGGTCTGAGTGCCCGCTGCCGATGTTTCGGGTCCCGAGTAGTAGCACAGCGCGATCGGTGAGCCCTTGCAGGCCACAAAATTTTGCGCCGCCACCAAAACGTCTGCCCACGCCGGTGTATTAGGGGTGTCCGGGGGGTAAGGGGTCGTGCACAGGGTGTTGAGATGGAAGCGCTTGTTCCCGAATTCGTCGAGGCTGAAACTCGGGGGCTGCAGACACGACCCGCTGGACGGTGCCGGCGCTGGCGCAGCGCTGAACGCAAGACCCGACGCGCCCACTCCGCAGAGCACAACAAGCACTATGGCCCAGCGGTACCACTGCTTCGGTGTTGTCATTGTCCTTACTCCTCTTGTCCAAGGTAGTTTGTTCGACGCAGCCTGAGCGATTGGCGAGAGCCATTGTAGTTTAGTCGACAGCGGTTTCGACGGCGAACGTCTTTGCACCGTGCGGACACGGCGACCGCATCGAAACGCAACTACACTTGTCGTTGCCTCCTGGAAGTGCGTGTTCCGGTTGAGCGGCGTACGACCGGGCTGGTCTCTGCGCCTCGGCTTGCGCAGCGCGCTATTCGTAAACGACAAGGTAGGGTGCAGAGCAGGCTTTCGCCTGGCGGAGACGCTTGCGGTAGCGGCGAAGCCGGGCAATGCCGACAAGGGGAAGGGACGTCCGTTCGCCATCAGCGCCGCCTCGCCCCAATCGAGAACGGGATGCCGGGTCCAGCGCGCAGCAGACGCGGACGAGCCTGGGACCGGGCGCCTGTGATGCCATTGCGCCTCCGTCCCTGGGGTTCGGCTTCGGAGCCCGGCTATGGCCGGGCCCTGGTTGGTCAGATGAAGCTATCGGCGAACAGTCCGTCCGCCCAGGTGAACATGTCCTGATAGTTGTCGCCACTGATCTTGGGTGCTTCGCCCAGATCCACCCGCTGCATCCCCTTGCCCTTCACCTTGCCGGCGGCGTCGTAGATGTTGCCATAACTGAAGTTCGCCGACAGCCAGGAGGCCGTCGTGGCTGTGATCGGGCTGAAACAGGCCGAGCTGGTGGCGATGTTCGTGTCCGGCGCCTGGCCGTTCAGGGCACGCAGGATGGCATCCGCGCAGACCTTGGCTTCGGCGTTGGCCATATGGCCCGACTTGGGGACGGCCTGGCCGTCGGTTGCGGGTACCGCGCAGGCATCGCCGATCACGTGGATGTTCGGGTAGCCGCTGACGCCGTAAGTGAGCGGGTCGACCGGCACGAAGCCCTGCGCATTCAGCAGCGGCCAACCGCGGTTGGCGCTGCTTGCCGGGCCGATGGCGGCGGCCCTCTGGTTGGGGATGTAGTTGAGCACGCGGACGTTTGACCAGCTGCCGGCGCTGGTGATGATGCTGCGCGTCTGCGAAATCACCGATGATACGGTGGCGTCGGGGATGTACTCGATCATCCCCTTGTAGATGTGGTTGAAAGCTTCGCCAAACGCGACGGGCTCCGCCTGGATGCCGGCGTTGGCGTCGAGAACGACGACCCTGGCGAACAGGAGCCGTTTCCGTTTCAGATAGTCGGCGACGACGCAGGCGCGTTCATAGGGGCCAGGGGGGCATCGGTACGGTGACTTGGGTACGGTCATGACGAAGGTGTCGTGGTCCCGCATGCTCGCCAGCTGCTTCTTCAGCAGCAGCGTCTGCGCCCCCGCCTGCCAGGCGTGCGGCGTGACGTTCGCATCCCAGGCCCCGGGGTTGTCGGGTGGGGCGATGAAGTCGATGCCGGGAGACAGAACCAGGTGGTCATAATCCAGTGACCTGCCGTTGCTCAGGCTGACACGGCCCTTGCCAGTGCCGCTGCCGTAGTTGATGGCGGTCACACGGGCCTGTATCACGGCCACGCCATAATTGGTTTTCAAGGCGTTGTAACCAAGGGAGATGCGGTCCATGGACAGCGCGCCAGTAAGCACCAGGTTCGAGAGAATACAGGCGATGTGATCTGCATTGGGTTCGACCAGAGTCACGGCGACCTGGCCGCCGCCCCACAGGCGCAGGTACTTGGCGACCGTGGCGCCACCGAAACCGCCGCCGACGACCACCACGCGTGCCGGGGTGGCAGCGCCAAGGGCGCGGGGCAAAGCGGCTGCGGCGGAAGCGATGCCGGCTGCCTGGAGAAATCGTCTTCTGTTGAAGGTATGCATGACGGTGCCTTCCGCGAATTAGTTGGTGCTGCCGCTGGTGTGCGCTGCAAGGTAGTCGGCGATGAGTTTGATCTGCGCATCGGTGTAGCCGCGCGCCTGGCGGTCCATGATGCCTTCGACCGGGCGGCGTTTCATCTCCAGGAGGTCCTTGCGCAGTTCGCTGGCGCTCTTGCCGGCCACCTCGTCAAAGCCCGGGCCGTTGCCGCTGGTGCCGTGGCATTGGGCGCATTGCGCGGCCAGGAGCCGTCCGGCGGGTGGCGCTGCGTGCGCGCCTTGTGTAGCCGCCAGCAGCAGTCCGAAAGGCAGCAGGAGCCGCAGTGGAATAGCCTTGAAAGACATCGTTCATCCCTCCGTAAAAAGAAATACTGCCCGCATCGTTCGAGTTCGCCATGAGCACCCGGGAGGACCGTTCAATTCCTCCTGACCGTCAACGCCGCGTCTGGCACGGCAGAATCCCGTCACTGTCGTGCGCACGGTGTTAGTTTCGCGGCCATGCCTGCGTGCATCCGGGCCTTCCCGGGAACGGCCGTTTTCATGAAACCCATGCGATCCTGATAGGCAAAGCTTAAGGCGACCTTAAGCTGCGCATCGGGCCGCCGCTGCTCAGCGATTCTATCCGTCGCGGGCAGTTGGGGCGCTGGCGGCGATGGGGGGCATCCCCGGCGGCTGCGCCCCGCGATGTGCTCCTTCGCCTTTTGCTTGTTCGAGCGCAGAAGACGCCGAACCGATCGACTCAGCCTCGGCTGGACAGAGCGCAAACATCACCGTACGCGAGCATCGCTACGTCAAATCCGGTGACCGCACTGACTGCGCGGGTGACCAAGGCTAGCGATCCAGGGCCACCGCGCTGGAGATGTCCAGAGTCCGGCTCCATGGAAACCCGGAAATCATTTGGTGCACCGCACCAAATGTTGCTATATTTAAACCCTCTGATGGCTTGCTTGACGTCTCGCGGAAACCACATGTATATCGTAGATGATCCGACACTAGCCCTGATCGCCCGCTTCGTGGGCGATTCCTCGCGTCAGGAGGTCTCGGATACGGAATTCTTTCGCCGACAGGTCGCCGCCATCGAAGAGTATGTCGAGGGCTTCCCGCCGGAACAGCGTGAGCAGCGGGCCTTGGCGTGGATCGAGGGCAACGCCATGCACTATCGGCAGCAGTGGCAGAAACAGGCGGCGATCACGGCTCTGGCACTGACGCGCTGCCCTGACTGTCCGCTGGCCGGCGGCAGCCAGCGCACGCCTTGTGCGATTCACACGCGGTGGCTGAAGCTCCTGCAGCGCTATGCCGCGAACGAGCTGTCTTCACACGATTATGTCGCGAAGAGCCTGGCGTTATTGACGGCGCACAAGGAGTGGTTGAAGGTGAGTCATCTCAGCTAGCCCTCACGGTGGCCCAGCCCGGCCGGATCTTGCCGGACCTGATGGGGCAGAGCGCTAGCCGTGCCAGGTCGGTGCGGGTGGCGCTTCCAGCCGGTCGGCCATCGGGGTTTCCCGGGTGCGGTGCACCAAATTGCATCGGCGCAGCGAGAATCAGCACCCCCGGCTGTCGCACCGGGACGAAGCCAGGCCACCGCCGCCGACGTTCGCCACGCCTGCGAGGTGACGTGGTCCCCTGAGTCAAGACAAATATCAACTCAGTCTAAGTTGTGCATTTGACTTCGCTAGCAGCTGGATCGCGCCGCCAAACTTGTCGAGGATCAACGCCCCGCCAGCTATGCCGTTTCGATAGACAACTGCCGGTGCCGCGTTGCCCAGCGACTG
>ERZ761603.3365-NODE-3365-length-10294-cov-217.314289_pt1 | contig 10294 bp, 7 predicted proteins | sample MGYA00511879_ERZ761603 | MGnify/ENA primary metagenome ERZ761603 (study PRJEB28899, sample SAMN02850040) | bioreactor sludge metagenome | biome: EBPR Sludge; feature: EBPR Bioreactor; material: flocular biomat | place: Australia: Thorneside Wastwater Treatment...
GTCGACGCACTGCTGCAGTTGGGCGACCACAACCTGTTCCTCGGCGGGATGATGAGCTGGACCGGCTTCCACCAGATCGGTCTCGCAGTAGCCAAGAGCCAGCGCGCAGGGGCAAGCACCTACACGCTCTTCAAGCGCCTCAACCTGATGATCGACGCCGTCAGTTCGTTCTCGGCACGGCCCTTGGTCTGGCTGTTCAACTTTGGCGGCCTGGTCACCTTGGCCAGCTTCTCCTACGCCATTTACCTGGTGATCAGAAAGCTCTTCTTTGGCGATCCCCTGCTCGGCTTCACCTCGATCATGGGGCTGATCGCGCTCAGCCTGGGGATCCTGACGATGGCCATCGGCCTCGTCGGCATCTACCTGGGCAAGGTCTTCACCCAGGTCCAGAACCGTCCGACCTATATCGTCAGGGACGTTCACCGGTGATGGGTTGCGGCCGTACCCGTTGCTCCCGGTCGCGCAACCGGCTGCGGTTTCCTGGAGCCGGCGGCGGCAGTCAACACGGTCTGGCCGACCGGAGCGCGGCGACCGATCTGACAGCCGCGAGCGTTCGGCGCGACGGCAGAGCCCTGTGGCAGAGGGAAATGGACGATCTGAAACGTCTCTTTTCCCGGGTTTACGCCACCACCAGCGCCCTGATCCCACATACGAATGATTCATGACCGCAAGTCCGATACGGATGCTCGGGCGGCCCGCAGTGCTCAATCGGGACATTCCACCGCAAAGCGGGGAACCATGATGCAGTGCAGTCGTGACAGTCAGTTCCTCCGCGACCACGCGCCACCCACATGACCGAATACCAGCTCAACCGAGGCACCAGCAGGATCACCAAGTCACAGACATCCGCTACCTCAGGACGGACAGGTGCCGCACGGGGCCGATTACTGCCCGCTCATCGCACTGGCGATTGCCTCCCAAGCCTGTCTCTCCGGGTGTGGATCGATGTACGGCGCATCGCGGTCGTTGCACCCGTGTGGTCGCTGCCATGATCCAGACGCGCAGCGTCGGCGGCGGCACCGAGCCGCGGCACGGCCCTGCATGGCTACTGGTTGTCGTCACGATGCTGTTCCAGTTGGCTTTGCAGTCGTGGTTCTTCAGCGCGGCAGACCTGTTCACTCAGCGCCCGCTGCTGCACATCGACTCCCCTTTCCACCACTACCAGGCGGAAGTGGCCCGTCAGCTATGTGTCGAAGGACGCGCCAACGGCTACGACCCAACCTTTGCCGGCGGGCTGCCGGCTGGACTGGCGGCCAACGCAAGCGCCAAGCCACAGGCACTCTTCGCCTGCCTGGCGGGCACGGCCCAATCCGTGCCCGTGGTCTACAAGAACATCGCCTTTTGGCAGGGTGTCCTTGCGCCGGCCATGATCGTCGTCACGGCCGCCATGCTGCGCTTGGGGACAGGAGCCATGCTGATCGCAGCCCTGTTGTCCTTGCTGTCTTGGTGGACAGGCGGCATGCGCTGGTACCACACGGCGGGTATGACCCAGTACGTGGCCTCTGCCTATCTGACCATACCGTTTGTCGCGGCCATGGTACAGGCCTGCACCCAGCCCACATGGCTCCGCGTGCTTTCTGTCGCGGCGTGGGCCGCTGTGGGAATGTTCATGCACCCACTGTTCCCGATCGGAGCTGCCCTGATTGGATCGGTCTGGATGCTCAGCTCCTGCGGCTCGTTGCGCAACATGCTGCGAGCGATCATCGTAGTCGTTTTCGTGGGCGCAGTGATGTGCGCGGCCAACTGGGTGTGGATCCTGGGGTCAATGAATCACCTGATGGCCAACACCTATCAGCAGCCCTACCAGAGGGACGTGCTGCCGGCCCTGGCACTGCAGGAGATGCTCGGCATCGCCCGGACGGCGGCAGGCGGGACGCGTCTCGCGCTCGCTTTGGTCCTCGGCAGCGTTCTGGCCCTGGTTCTCTGCCGGCAGACGAGACATCGCCAGATCGTCGTCGGCCTCGCCGCGGGCGCAGTGCTGACGATGACCTGGGCATCGCTGGGTGCTCTGCTGCCACCCGTGGCTTCTCTCCAGCCCAACCGATTCAGCACCTTGGCGTGGATTTCCCTGATCCTGCCGGCTTCGTTGGGAATGGCCGCTGCATCGCGGGCGGTGAGGACGCTCACGGGAACGCGGCGGGCAGTCATTGGCGTCGCGCTCGCCATCTGTACGGTCGTTGTCGTATGGTTCGTCCGCGAGACGGGCCGAGAACTGCTGGCGCCGCCTGGTTCCGGGCGATACGCTGTCGCTCCGCCGGAAGTCAAGGACGAAGGACCCATGACACGCGAAATTGCGCGCTTCCTGCGGGACCATACCAGCCGGGAGGCGCGTGTATTTTTTGAGCTGTCCCAAGCGCGGATCCACGATGGCGCGCACGTGGTGGGATGGCTCGCGATGACTCAGCAGCGGGAGTTCATTGGTGGCCCCTATCCGCACTCCAGTTTTGCCAGCGCTTGGGACAACCAGTCCTTCGGGGGCCGTAACGAGGACCGCACGCCCGAACAGTGGCTCGCGTTGCTCGATGCGTACAATGTGCGCTGGATGATTTGCCATACCGAAAGTTGCCGGCATGCCATGAATCAGCTGCCCGGAACCACGAAACTTGCGGACTGGGGAAGAGTGACGGCATATGGACGTAAGCAGTCGGCGGGCTTCGTTCATCAAGGCGAGGCGCAGGTGACCGCCAGTTGCGTCAACCGTGTCGAACTCAGTGGCGTCGCTGGCGAACCTGTAGTCCTGCGCTATTCCTGGGTTCCCGGATTGCGGGCTCACCCCTCTGGTCGGGTCGAACCGGTCCACGTCGTACCCGGCGGGCGACCGTTTGTCGCAATTCACAACCCGCCGTCGCAGTTGGTGTTGCGCGTCGGCGAAGGCGCGGGCACGCCCTGCAGCCAGAGGGACTCCGTGTGGAAATAGAGCGACAAGAGCTGGTCGGACGCTCCCCGTCGACCCTTCAGGCATTCCATCACGATCGCCAGAGCCCCTCGTTGCTATGGTTCGCCTCGGCCACGCGGGTACTCTGCGGGCCACCCACGGCCAATCCGCAACGGTACGGCATGCGTCCGCGCGGAACTCCGGTGGAACCAGGCCAGCCACGGAGTGGCAAGGTTTGAGCTCCGGCACAGCTTACCCGAAGGAGCAAGCCCGATGCACCGACGAATTGACATTGCTGGTCATGTGTACATCGCACTGACCCTGTTGTTCACCGTCTACGGACAACTGGTGCTGAAATGGCAAATGAGCCATGTCGGGCCACTGCCCGACGGCACGTTGCGCAAGCTGCAGTTTCTCCTGCTGCAGTTCCTCAACCCCTGGATCATGACCGGTCTGGCTTCGGCCTTTCTCGCATCGCTGGCATGGATGGCCGCCATGACGCGGCTCGACCTGAACTACGCCTACCCGTTCATGAGCCTGGCCTTCGTGATCGTAATGGCGTTTTCGGTACTTTTTCTCCATGAAGCCCTTTCGCTGCAACGGATCATGGGCACGTTCCTCGTGGTCACCGGACTGGTGATCATGGCTCGCTGATCGTTGGGCAACCACTGTCATTCTGTCCCACCGGATGCTCCCGCCAGACTCTTTTCCGGAGCCCTGCCCATGATCCCCTTCAACAAGCCGTACATGACCGGCAAGGAACTCTGGTACATCTCACAGGCACACGCCGCCGGGCACCTCGCCGGCGACGGACAGTTCACCCGGCATTGCAGCAACTGGCTGGAGAGCCGCATCGGCTGCCGCAAGGCCCTGCTCACCCACTCCTGCACCGCAGCGCTGGAGATGGCGGCGATCCTGGCTGACATCAAGGAGGGTGACGAGGTGATCATGCCCTCCTACACCTTCGTCTCGACCGCCAACGCCTTCGCCCTCCGTGGTGCCGTCCCGGTCTTCGTCGACATCCGGGCCGATACGCTCAACATCGACGAAGCACGGATCGAGGAGGCCATCACGCCGCGCACCAGGGCCATCGTGCCCGTGCACTACGCCGGCGTCGCCTGCGAGATGGACAGCATCATGGACATCGCCCGACGCTACGGCCTGCTGGTCATCGAGGATGCGGCGCAGGGAATCATGTCCACCTACAAGGGCAGACCACTGGGCAGCATCGGTCACCTGGCAGCGTTGTCGTTTCACGAAACGAAGAACATCATCTCGGGTGAGGGCGGGGCACTGCTGATCAACGATGCCAGTCTGGTGAACAGAGCGGAGATCGTTCGCGAGAAGGGAACCAACCGCAGCCAGTTCTTCCGCGGGCAGGTCGACAAGTACAGCTGGGTCGACATCGGCTCTTCGTATCTTCCCAGCGAGATCATCGCCGCCTTCCTCTGGGCGCAGATGGACGAAGCCGACGCGATCAACAGGCGCCGCCTCGCCCTCTGGTCGACCTACCATCAGGGGTTCAGACGGGTCGAGGAGAACGGCACCTGCAGGCGGCCGCACGTTCCGGGTGATTGCGCGCACAATGCGCACATGTATTACCTGCTGCTGCCGGACCTCGAACGGCGAACCCGGTTCATCGAACAGATGAGGGCGCACGCCATCGGCGCCGTGTTCCACTACGTCCCGCTGCACAGCGCGCCAATGGGCCAGAAACGGGGGCGCGTCTGCGGCAGCATGAGCAACACCGATTCCCTTTCCGAGCGGCTGGTTCGCATGCCCCTGTGGCTTGGACTCGAGGACGAGCAGGCACGGATCATCCACCAGGCGACCAACGCTCTCGGCTGACAGCCACCTCTCCGGCAACGGCGTCCGGCTGGGCGCCGGCGCGCAGGCTGCCATCTTCAGTGGAGTGCCGCTAGAATGGCGAGTGTGCCGGATCACGCCGAAGGAGCTGCACGAGGTCGCTGGCAGAACCGCCTGCCCCAGCGGCAGGCAGGATGACACGAGCCGGAGCGGGACGCGCTGCGCAGAAGCGGCCGGCGCTGACCGTGCCCCCCACAACTGGAGAGCCGAACATGTTCAGCGATGCCAACCGATCGAGCCACCTCCCTGACCGTCTGCACTTGCGCCTTGCCTGCGTCGTCGGCCTGTGGGCCCTGACCGGCCTCGCCAGCGGCCAGGTGAAGAACATGACGGCTGCCGAGCTGGCCGCAGCCCCACGCTACTGCCCCTACACGCAAGCCTATGGCCGGAGCGGATCGCCCGACGCCCCTTCCGCCGAAGCCAAGCGCTGGGTCGCCATCCTGGGCCCGACCTTCTGGCATCTGCACCACTATTGCTGGGGAAAGATGCACCTGCAGCGAGCGATGCGCAGCACCACCAGCGAACAGGAAAGGAAGCACCTTCTCAGCACCGCGGTGGGCGACTACGGGTATGTCATCAAGAACGGCAGCCGCGATTTCATCCTGCTGCCGGAGATCTACGTCGGCATCGGGGAAATCGAACTGCTTCTGGCGCACCCACAGGAAGCGAACCGGGCCTTCGCCGCAGCCAGGGCGCTGAAGCCCGATTACGGGCCGGCCTATTCGCACTGGGCCGAGTTCCTGATGCACTCGGGACAGAAGGCAGAGGCAAAGCAACTGGTCAAGACCGGACTGGAATACAATCCGGACGCCAAGACCCTGCGCGAGCAGTATCGCCTGCTCGGGGGCAACCCTTCGGAGATCGTCCCTCGGGTGAAGGAGAGCAAGCTGACCGAGCCGATTGACGACGGCGAATCACTGATGCTCTTCGAAGAGCCCGAGCATGAGCCCGAGCAGGCAGCCGCCGGCGCTTCGCGTCGCAGCGCCACGAAACAGTGATGACCGCACACCCCATGGCCGCAGCATCTTGCCGCAAGCCGCCGCATGTTCGGGGCGCCTCGTTTCCGGCAGCCGGGTGCAAATAGTGCTTGAGCACGCGGAATACGGCCGGTATAATCCGGCGCTCAAACACGGCAAGGCGCCCGTAGCTCAGCTGGATAGAGTACTTGGCTACGAACCAAGGGGTCGGGCGTTCGAATCGCTCCGGGCGTGCCAACTGCAGCAGACACTCAAGCCACCCTCACGGTGGCTTTTTTGTTGTGCGGCCGTTCTTCCCCGCCGCCTGAGACCGCAGGCGTCAGCCATCGTCAGGTTCCCGCCCCTTTGCGGCGGAGGTCCGGGCCGGTAATCCTGCTCACCGGCGAGAACGGCCCGGTTGCCTTCGAACTGCAGCGAGCGCTCGCACCGCTTGGCAAGATCGTGGCGATCGGCGGGACCCGGCACCCACTGCAGCACGGCGGCAGATCGTCAGCGCCGATCTGCCAGCGGCAGCTTGCCGCGGGGGTTGACACGTGCGAAGATTAGCGACCGTCCCATCCATCGCTGACCGACTTGATCAGACAACACGTGCATCCACACCAACACGGCATCAACATCGAAGCGCTGCTGGCGCACGTACCGCTGTTCAACGGACTGGAAGCCGACGAGATTGCCCGCCTCGCCCGCGGCTCGCGTGAAATCACTGCCACCCGGGGCGACATCCTGTTCCACAAGGGCGACACGCCCACCGGCTTCTACCTGATCGTCTATGGGCAGGTCAAGCTGGCCTTCACCTCGCCGCAGGGTGGCGAGAAGGTCGTCGACATCGTCGGCCAGGGCCAGACCTTCGGCGAGGCGGTGATGTTCATGGACAAGCCGTTCATGGTCTATGCCCAGGCACTCGCCGACTCGCTGCTGCTGCACATCTCGAAGACCGCGATCCTCGACGAGCTGGACAAGGATCCAAGACTGGGTCGCAAGATGATTGCCGGACTGTCGATGCGCCTGCACCACCTGATCAACGATGTCGAGTCGTATTCGTTGCACTCGGGCCGGCAGCGCATCATCGGCTATCTGTTGCGCGAGTACCCGAACGGCGGTGAGCGGTCGATCACCGTGACGCTGCCGACCAACAAGGGCGTCATCGCCTCCCGTCTCAACCTGACCCAGGAACACTTTTCACGCATCTTGCATGAACTCTCGGAAAAAGGATTGATCGTCGTCGAAGGGCGAAAGATTCACATCCCCGAAGTCGAAAGGCTCCGCCTCCATGATCACTGAGCCCGACGGCACCCATACCAACCAAGAGGAGACAATGAAGAATGGCACTGGAAACCGAGATCAAGCTTAGTCTGCCGGCAACGGCCGTGCGCCGGCTGCCGGCGCACCCGCTGCTGGCCGCAAGCAAACCGCTGCGACAGAAACTGGTCAATACCTACTACGACACCCCCGACCGGCGCCTGCAGCGCAAGCGCCTCGCCGTCCGCTACCGGCAGAAGGGCCAGGAATGGCTGCTCACCGTCAAGAGCGACGCGCCCGCGCCCGGCGGCCTGGCACAACGCAGCGAGTGGGAAGTGCCCGGCGAACCCGGAACATTCAACTTTGCCCACGTCGACAACCCCAAGCTGCGGCGCTTCCTCGAAGAGGCCACGCCCGAACTCGTGCCGGTCTTCACCACCGACTTCACGCGCAGCCTGTGGCTGCTGACGCCACGCGAGGGCAGCCGCATCGAGGTCGCCCTCGACCGCGGAACGATCAATGCCGGGGAACGCAAGGAAAGCATCTGTGAACTCGAACTCGAACTCCTGGAGGGAGAAGCCGCCGACCTCTTCACCGCCGCTCTTGCCCTGCAGGCCGACCTGCCACTGCACCCCGAAGGCGCCAGCAAGGCCGAACGCGGCTACCGCTTGGCGAACGACGCCAAACCGGCACCGGCCAAGGCGGGGCCGGTGCCGCTGACCATGGGGATGACCAGCGTCGGCGTCTTCCGCAGCACGGCCTTCTCCTGTCTGTCGCAACTGCAGGGCAACGAGCGCGGCGCCCGTGAAACCGATGCGCCCGAGTTCATCCACCAGGCGCGCGTCTCGATCCGTCGCCTGCGCTCGGCGATCCGCTTGTGGCGACCACTGCTGCCCGAGGACTACGTCAGCAACTTCGACCCGCGCTGGCGGACACTGGCAAACCAGCTCGGCGACACACGCAACTGGGACGTCTTCATGACCGAGATCCTGCCGCCGATCGTCACGGCCTTCCCGGATCACGGTGACGTCCAGCGACTGGCGTCGCAGGCGCGAAACCACCTGGTGTCCTGCCGCAAGGCGGCGCAGGCGGCGATCAAGGCGGATACCTACTCGCGACTGCTGCTCGAGTTCACCGCCGCGACGCTGGCCCTGCCGGAAAGCAGGAAACCGCCCATCACCGTCTTTGCGCCTCGCTCGCTGAACAAGCGCGCAAAGCGTGTCGCCGCGCTCGCAGCCGAAACCCGCGATTCGAACCCGGAGGCCCGGCATGCCCTGCGGGTCGCGCTGAAACGCCTGCGCTACGCGCTCGAGTTCTTCGCACCGCTGTTCCCGGCGAAGCGCTTGCAGCGCTACCACCAAGGGGCCGCCGGCCTGCTCGACCTCCTCGGGCGAATGAATGACGCTACCGTCGCCGAACAACTCGTCGTACAGGCCGTTCCAGGGCACCACAGCGACCTCGTGCGCGCCTGGCTGGCGGGCCGCAACGACCTCATGCTGACGCAACTCGAGCCGCTGCTGGCCGAGTTCCTCAGCCACCCGGCACCTTGGGAGCATGGCTGACCGGGTTGCCGGCGGCCGGCCCTGAGCCGGCACCGATGAGCCTGCAGCTCGCGGCGCTGGCTGCCGACCGGCGATCACCATCCGCGCCGGCAGAACAGGCAGGGTCATGATCCGCGCCGCATGCTGGCTCCTGCTGGCCGGCTGGGTAACCGCGGTGGGAGCCGCAGAACTGCCGCCCACCGTCAGCCGCGCACTCGAGCAGGCGGGAATCCCCGCCCGCTCGGTCGGCATCGTCGTGCAGGGGGTCGACGGCGGGACGCCGCTGCTCGCGCACAACGCGCGCCAGCCGCTCAACCCGGCGTCGGCGATGAAGCTGCTGACGACCTATGCCGGCCTCGAGCTGCTGGGACCGGCCCACACCTGGCGCACCGAGGCACTCGCCGACGCTGCGGCTCGCGACGGCCGGCTGGATGGCAACCTCTATCTGCGCGGCAGCGGCGATCCCAGGCTCGGCCTGGAGCAGTTCTGGCTGCTGCTGCGGCAGATTCGTCTGCGCGGTGTCAGCGAGATCGGGGGCGACGTGGTGCTCGACCGCAGCGCCTTTGCCGTCGCGGAACACGATCCGGGCGCCTTCGACGGCCAACCGCTGCGCCCCTACAACGCCGGTCCCGACGCGCTGCTGGTCAACCTGGCGAGCATCCGGCTGACGCTGCAGGCAGACCCGGCACACGCGGCGGTCCGGGTGATCGCCGAAACGCCAAGCGATGGCCTGCGCATCAGCAACCGCCTCGGCCTCGGGCGCGAAGCCTGCGGCGACTGGCGCGAGCAGATCAGGCCGACGGTCACTGGCCAGACGATCGAACTTGCCGGCAGCTTTCCGGCGAGCTGCGGCGAGAAGGCCTTGCATCTGATGCCATGGACCGCCGATGCACAGGTTGAGGGACTCTTCCGTGCCCTCTGGAACGAGCTTGGCGGCAGCTTCAGCGGCCGTGTGCGCGCCGGGCGGACACCCGCGACGGCCAGCGTCGTCGCCGTTCAGGAATCACCACCACTCGCCGAAGTCGTTCGCGAGATCAACAAGTACAGCAACAACGTCATGGCCCGCCAGCTGTTCCTCAGCCTCGATGGCGAGCGGCCCGCCACCGCCGAGGGTGCGCGCCGGCAGGTCAGTTCCTGGCTGCAGGCGAAGGGCCTGAAGGTGCCCGAACTGGTGCTCGACAACGGCTCTGGGCTGTCGCGCAGCGAGCGCATCTCGGCCGATTCGTTGGCGCAGCTGTTGCGCGCCGCCTGGCAGAGCCCGGTCATGCCCGAGTTCATCGCCTCGCTGCCGCTTGCCGGAGTGGACGGCACGCTGCGCAAACGCCTCAACGGCAGTGCCGCCGGCGGCAGGGCGCATCTCAAGACCGGCTACCTTGAAGGCGTGCGCGCAGTTGCTGGCTACCTTCTCGATCAGGGCGGCAGGCGCTGGATCGTCGTCTTCCTGATCAACGACCCGAAAGCCAGGCTCGGCAAGCCGGCGATCGACGCCCTGCTGCAGTGGCTGGCGGAGCGCTGACCGGCGTGCCGGAGTCGTTGCCGGCAGGGCAGCGGCAGGAACCGGGCAAGCGACGCCGGCTGGAATGATTCGTGGTTTCTCGGCGGAACGATCCTGCGGCAGAGTCGCTGCGCTGCCGCCCGCCCTCACTTGCCACCGCGCTTGCGGACTGCCGGCGTGATCAGCGGGTGATCCGAGCGCGAATTGTCGCGCACCCGTTTCGGCGTCGCCGACTTGGAGAGCGCGGCCAGCGCGACGAACCAGGCTTTCGGCATGTCGACCGGCAGTCCGGTCGGGATGC
>ERZ761603.3366-NODE-3366-length-10293-cov-288.402422_pt1 | contig 10293 bp, 13 predicted proteins | sample MGYA00511879_ERZ761603 | MGnify/ENA primary metagenome ERZ761603 (study PRJEB28899, sample SAMN02850040) | bioreactor sludge metagenome | biome: EBPR Sludge; feature: EBPR Bioreactor; material: flocular biomat | place: Australia: Thorneside Wastwater Treatment...
TGTTCGAGGTGACGCCGGCCGGCAACGTGCAGATCGCCGCCGACGACGACAGCGGTACCGACGCCAATGCGCGCATCGACCGGGTCCTGCAGGCCGGGCGCCTCTACCGGGTCGGCGTTCGCCTCTATTACGCCGCTGCCAGCGCGCAGACGTCGCTGATGATCAGCTGAGCCGTCGTCGCGCGGTCGGTCGTCGGATCGCCGGCGACCATGGCCGGCGGTGTCCGCGCAGAGTGCTCAGTTGAGGTCGATCGCGTGCCGCTTCAGGTCGTCGAGGCCGACGATCAGCAGGCAGGCCTCGTTGGTCGCGTTGAGGACGACCCGCGGTGCCTTGCCAGCCTGCAGCGCTTCACGCCAGCGGGCGGCACAGAGGCACCAGCGGTCGCCGGGCTTGAGGCCGGGGAAGGCGAACTCGGGCCGCGGTGTCGACAGGTCGTTGCCGCGCCGTTTCGAGAACTCGAGGAAGTCGGCGGTCAGCACGACGCAGATGGTGTGACTGCCGAGGTCCTCGTCACTCGTATTGCAACAGCCATCGCGGAAGAAACCGGTCATCGGCTGCTCGCTGCAGGAGCCGAGGATGCCGCCGAGAACGTTGCGCTGGCTGCCGCCGAAGTCGTCCGGTTTCATGCCAGCTCGTCGATCCAGGCCTGCTGGATCGCCTCGAGGATCTTCTCGCCACAGTGGCGCGAGTCGTCCTCGAAGCCGGGCAGGGCGAGCACCCAGTTCATCAGGTCGACGAAGTTGATCCGCAGCGGGTCGACTCCGGGATGTGCTTCGGCCAGTTCGACGGCCACTTCATTGATGTCGGTCCATTTCATCGCTTGCCCTCCTTGACCATGTTGATCGAGTAACGCGGGATCTCGATGACCAGCGGCGTCCGACCGACGATCGCCTGGCACGAGAGGCGCGAGTTGGGTTCGAGTCCCCAGGCCTTGTCGAGGAGGTCGTCCTCCACCTCGTCGGACGGTTCGAGGGAGGCGAAACCTTCGCGAACGATGACGTGGCAGGTCGTGCAGGCGCACGACATCTCGCAGGCGTGCTCGATGGCGATGCCGTTCTCGAGCAGATTCTGGCAGATCGACTCGCCGGCCCGGGCATCGAAAAGCGCGCCGTCGGGACAGAGTTCGACATGCGGCAGGACGATGATCTGGGTCATTGCATTTCCCCACTGCGCGCCGGCAAGGCGGCGGCCTCGATGTCACTGATGTTGCGCCCGGCAAAGGCCTGCCGGATCGACTTGTCCATCCGGCGCGCGGCGAACTCCTTGGTGTCGGCCTCGAGGTCGTCCATCGCCAGCATGATCTGCCGCCGGTTGTCGCCGCCGGCGGCATCCTCGAGCCGAAGAATGTCCGCCTCGACGCGCGCGCGCTCGCCTTCGGACAGCAGTTCGCCGTCGCTCGCCAGCGCCGTTCGCACGGCTTCGAGCAGGCGCTGCGCATCGACCTGCGATTCCTTCAGCGCCCGCACGGCAGCATCTTCGCGCACATGCAGCAGCGAGTCCTTGAGCATCAGGGCGATCTCGTCGTCGGACAGGCCGTACGAGGGCTTGACGACGATGCTCGCTTCAGCGCCCGCGGTCTGCTCGCGCGCGCTGACCGCCAGCAGCCCGTCGGCGTCGACCTGGAAGCTGACGCGAATGCGCGCTGCGCCGGCAACCAGCGGCGGAATTCCATGCAGCTCGAAGCGCGCCAGCGAACGGCAGTCGCTGACCAGTTCGCGCTCGCCCTGGACGACGTGCACCGCGAGTGCCGTCTGGCCGTCGCGAAAGGTCGTGAACTCCTGTGCCCTGGCGGTCGGGATGGTCGAGTTGCGGGGAATGATCTTCTCGACCAGCCCGCCCATCGTCTCGATCCCGAGCGACAGCGGGATGACGTCGAGCAGCAGCCAGTCGTCGCCCGCGCGGCCGTTGCCGGCCAGCAGGTTGGCCTGCATGGCGGCACCGATCGCCACCACCTTGTCCGGGTCGAGGTTGTTCAACGGCTCCTGGCGGAAGAAGTCGCCGACCGCCCGTTGCACCTGCGGCATGCGCGTCGCACCGCCGACCATCACGACGCCCTTGACATCGCCGATCGACAGGCCGGCGTCGCGCAGCGCCTTCTTGACCGGCTGCATCGTCTTGGCGAGCAGCGTGCGCGTGATCTCGGCAAAGGTTTCGGTGCTCAGCGTCAGATCGACGACCTCGCCGCTGTTCAGGCGGGCGTTGATCGGCGCCATGCCATGGAAGCTCAGGTATTCCTTGGCCTCGCGCGCCCGCGTCAGCAGCATGCGCGCGTCCTCGACCGAGAGCGGCCGGAGTCCGGCGGTTTCGAGAATCCAGCAGAAGATGCGGTGGTCGAAGTCATCGCCGCCCAGCGCCGAGTCGCCGCCAGTGGCGAGAACCTCGAAGACGCCGCGCGTCAGCCTGAGGATCGAGATGTCGAAGGTGCCGCCACCCAGGTCATAGACCGCGTAGATGCCTTCGGCAGCGTTGTCGAGTCCGTAGGCGACCGCCGCCGCGGTCGGCTCGTTGAGCAACCTGATCAGTGGCAGCCCGGCCAGTCGGGCTGCGTCCTTTGTTGCCTGCCGCTGCGCATCGTCGAAGTAGGCAGGCACCGTGATCACTGCCGCGACCAGAGGTCCGGCGAGTGCTGCCTCGGCACGTTGCCGCAGGACGCGCAGGATGTCGGCAGAGACCTCGACCGGGCTCTTGGTTCCGGCCACCGTGTGCAGGCGCAGCATGCCGGGGCGGTCGTCGAAGACGTAGGGCAGGCCTTCATGATTGGCGATGTCGCGCAGCCCGCGGCCCATGAAACGCTTGACCGAGACGATCGTGTTGCGCGGATCATCGGCCTGTCTCGCCTGCGCCTCGTAGCCGACCTCGGCGCGTCCGTCGGCCAGGTAGCGGACGACCGAGGGCAGCAGTGGCCGACCCAGTTCATCGCTGAGGACGACCGCCAGGCCGCTGCGGACGGTCGCGACCAGTGAGTTGGTGGTGCCGAGGTCGATGCCGACGGCCAGCCGGTGCTGGTGCGGCAGAGTCGACTCGCCGGGTTCCGCTATCTGTAGCAGTGCCATGAAGAGGGAAGGTCCTGAGGCTGGTTGCGGTTGCCGGCGGCTGCCGACGCGGCTGCGGTCATTCTTCGCCGGCGGCGATCGCGTCGTCGATCTCCGACAGCAGTTTTTCCTGGAACATCAGGCGCCGTACGCGATCCGCCGCCTGTTCGAGGTCGTGCTGGTCGTCGAGCAGCGCGGCGATCTCCTCCTGGCGTGCTGCCAGTTCGCGCTGCAGGCGATGATGCAGATGTTCGAGCTCGTGGTGGTTGCCGGCAGCCCGTGCTTCGGCAACGGCTTCGCGCCATTCCATCTGCTCGACGAGAAAATCGGCCGGCATCGCGGTATTGTTCTCGCTGCCGATGTCGTGCTGCGCGAGGTGGAGCAGGTACCTGGCTCGCGGCAGTGGCCTGCGTAGGGTCTGGTAGGCCTCATTGACCCTTGTCGCCCATTGCTGCGACAGACGTCGCGCTGCCTCGCCGGCAGTGGCAAAGCGATCGGGATGAACCTGCGACTGCAACTCGAGATAGCGCCGGTCGAGCAGCGCCGAATCGATCCGGAAGGCAGCCGGCAGGTCGAAGAGCGAAAAATGATCGCCGGCGAAGTCCATCCGTCTGCTCGTCAGGCGTGCCGGAGATCAGCCCTGGCAGCGCCCGCCGGGTATCTCCCGGACGAGCGTGCCGCGGCGGCGCCAGACAACCGGCGTCATACGTTGAAGCTCTCGCCGCAGCCGCAGGCATCCTTGACGTTCGGGTTGTTGAAACGGAATCCTTCGTTGAGCCCCTCACGCGCGTAGTCGAGTTCGGTGCCGTCGAGGTAGGGCAGGCTCTTCGGGTCGATCAGGACCTTCACGCCGTGCGATTCGAACTCGATGTCGTCGGGCCGGGCGACATCGGCGAACTCGAGTTTGTAGGCCATCCCCGAGCAACCACTGGTGCGTACGCCGAGGCGCAGCCCGATTCCCTTGCCGCGCTTCACCATGTAGCTCGCGACGTGCGTCGCCGCCCGCTCAGAAAGCGTCACTGCCATGAAAGCCATCTCCTTTCGTACCTGTTCCAGGCCTCTCAGGCCTGCTCGCCGTGCTTCTTCCGGTAATCGGCCACCGCCGCCTTGATCGCATCCTCGGCAAGGATCGAGCAATGGATCTTGACCGGTGGCAGCGCCAGCTCCTCGGCGATCTGCGTGTTGCGGATGTCCATCGCCTGGTCGATCGTCCGGCCCTTGACCCATTCGGTGACCAGCGACGACGATGCGATCGCCGAGCCGCAGCCATAGGTCTTGAACTTGGCGTCCTCGATGATGCCGCCCTTGCCGACCTTGATCTGCAGCTTCATCACGTCGCCACAGGCGGGAGCGCCGACCATTCCCGTTGCCACGCCTTCCTCGTCCTTGGCGAAGGACCCGACGTTGCGCGGATTCTCGTAGTGATCCAGAACCTTGACACTGTATGCCATCTTGTTGCTCCTTCAGTATTCCATCAATGAGCGGCCCACTGGACCGTACTCAGGTCGACCCCGTCCTGGACCATCTCCCAGAGCGGCGAGAGTTCGCGCAGGCGGCTGATCTTGTCGTGCAGCAGCCGGATCGCGTAGTCCACCTCCTCTTCGGTCGTGAAGCGGCCGAGGGTGAAGCGGATCGAGCTGTGCGCCAGTTCATCGTTGCGCCCGAGCGCGCGCAGGACATAGGAAGGCTCGAGCGACGCCGAGGTGCAGGCCGATCCCGACGACACCGCCAGATCCTTGATCGCCATCAGCAGCGACTCGCCTTCGACATAGGCGAAGCTGATGTTGAGGTTGTGCGGCACGCGATGTTCCATGTCACCGTTGACGTAGACTTCCTCGATGTCGGCGAGGCCGCGCAGCAGGCGGTCGCGCAGCATGCGGATGCGTTCGTTCTCGGTGCCCATTTCCAGGCGCGCGAGGCGAAACGCCTCGCCCATGCCGACGATCTGATGCGTCGGCAGCGTACCGGAGCGAAAACCACGCTCATGCCCGCCGCCGTGCATCTGCGCAGTCAGGCGGACGCGCGGCTTGCGCCGCACGTAGAGGGCGCCGACGCCCTTCGGACCATAGGTCTTGTGGGCGCAAAAACTCATCAGGTCGACCTTCAGCGTTTCCAGATCGATGGCCACCTTGCCCGTCGCCTGCGCCGCGTCGACATGCAGCAGGATGCCGCGACTGCGGCAGATTTCGCCCATCTCGGCGATCGGCTGGATGACGCCGATCTCGTTGTTGACGAACATCACCGAGGCGAGGATCGTGTCCGGGCGCAAGGCCGCGCTGAAGGCTTCGAGGTCCAGCAGGCCGTTCTCCTGCACATCGAGGTAGGTGACGGCGAAACCCTGTCGTTCGAGTTCGCGACAGGTATCGAGGACCGCCTTGTGCTCGGTCTTGACGGTGACCAGGTGCCTGCCCTTGCCGGAGTAGAACTGCGCCGCGCCCTTCAGCGCCAGGTTGTTCGACTCGGTGGCGCCGGAGGTCCAGACGATCTCCTTCGGATCGGCATGCACCAGTTTCGCCACTTCCTCGCGCGCCTCCTCGACCGCCGCTTCGGCTTCCCAGCCGAATGAGTGCGAGCGCGAGGCGGGGTTGCCGAACTTCTCGACCAGATAGGGAATCATCTTTTCCGCCACTCGCGGATCCACCGGTGTGGTGGCCGAGTAGTCGAGGTAGATGGGCAGCTTCAACATTGCTCTTGCTCCGGGTTGTGGAAATCAGCTTGGGGCTTGCAGCCGCTGCAGTCGTCGCTCGGCAGGCTGCGGCAGCCTCACTCGCCGCTCAGACAGCCATCGCCGTCAATCGTTGCAGCCGGTCGACGGTCATTTTCAGGGCGGCGAGAAAGCCTGCGACCTGTTCTTCGGTGTTTCCGCGGCCAAGGCTGACGCGTACCGCGCCGCGCGCCAGTTCGTCGTCAACGCCCATCGCCCGCAGCACATGTGACGGTTCCGGACTGGCGCTCGAGCAGGCGGCGCCGCTTGCCACAGCGTAGCCGGCGCGGTCGAGGTGGCCGACGAGTGTTTCGCCGTCGACGCCGGCGAAGGCGAAGTAAACCGTGTTCGGCAACCGTTCCACCTGCTTCCCGAACAGCGTCGCGCCGAGCGCGAGCAATCCCTGTTCGAGCTGCGTCCGCAGCCGGGTGAGCAGCGCTGCAAGCGCCGCGCGTCGCTCGACCGCCAACTGGCAGGCGACACCGAAGCCGACGATGGCCGCGACGTTCTCGGTTCCCGAGCGCAGGCCGCGCTCGTGGCCGCCACCGGCGATCAGCGGCTCGAGTTCGAGCCGCTTGTCGACGACCAGCGCCGCGGCTCCCTTGGGCCCGCCCATCTTGTGCGCCGACAGCGTCAGCGCGTGCACGCCGGCGCCGTTGAGGCGCCGGAAATCGACCGGCAGTTTGCCGAAAGCCTGCACCGCATCACTGTGAAACCAGGCACCGGCAGCCCGCGCGCGTTCGGCCAGGGGCTCGATGTCCTCGATGACGCCGGTCTCGTTGTTGGCGAGCAGCAGCGAAACGATCTTTGGCTTGCGCGCCATCACGGCTTCGTACCGCTCGCGAACGATCCGTCCGTCGCCGTCCATCGGCAGTTTCTCGAGTGTCCAGCCGCGCCGCGCAAGCTGCTCGGCCGGTTTGAGGACGCACGGGTGCTCGGCTGCACCGATCGCCAGCAGGCCCGGCCTGAGGCAGGCAGCGCCGCCCTTGAGCAGCAGGTTGTTGGCTTCCGATCCACCGCTGGTGAACACCACTTCCGTGGCATGCGCGCCGACCGCCGCCGCCACTTGGGCGCGCGCATCATCGATTGCCCGTCGCGCCGCACGCCCGTACTCGTGACGGCTCGAGGCATTGCCGAACTGTGTCGAGAAGTAGGGCAGCATCGCCTCGAGCACCGCCGGGTCTGCCGGAGTCGTGGCGTTGTGGTCGAGATAGACGGGCGCGAACATGCTGTTGCGAGCCTTCAGCCGCCCACAGCCATAGCCTTGACGTTGCGGGGCTTGTTCCGGCTGCGCCGGACGTCCTGCAGGATCGCGACGTGGCCGCTCTTGCGGATCTGCTGTTCGACGAGTTCGGCCAGGTTGACCGAACTCAGATACTCGTACATCTTGTCATTGAGCGTGGACCACAGTTCATGCGTCATGCAGCGCTCATCGTCATGGCAGTTCTCGCGGCCACCGCACTGCGTCGCATCGAGCGGTTCATCGACGGCACGGATGATGTCGGTGACCGTCATCTGGCTGGTGGGGCGAGCGAGGCAGTAGCCGCCGCCCGGGCCGCGCACGCTCTCGACCAGGCCGTGGCGGCGCAGCTTGCCGAAAAGCTGCTCGAGATAGGAGAGCGAGATCTTCTGGCGGTCGCTGATTCCAGCCAGGGAAACCGGGCCTTCGCTGCAGCGCAGCGCGAGATCAATCATCGCGGTGACCGCGAAACGTCCTTTTGTTGTCAGTCGCATGGCTCCTCCTTGAAGAGTGGTTGTTAGGACAGTTGAATCATAGGGGCTGCTTGCCAATTAGTCAACTATTTTACTCAGGTATTGTGGGTCGAACGGGTCGCTGCGCAGCAGTTCGCCATCGATGGCGACCCCCGCTGCCTCGACCCGCTTCAGCAACAGGGCAAAACGGCGGTCCACCTCGACCGCATGGTCGAGCAGACCGTGAATCGCCTTCGCCAGCGGGTCGTCCTGATCGGCGGCGAGGGCATAGGCTGAAAAACCGAGTTGCCCGGCCATCTCCTCGCGCTTCTGCGCCTGCGCCGGGTCGATGATGCGGGCCGGGTTGCCGACTGCAGTGGCGCCCGGGGGAACGCTCTTGACGACCACGGCATTCGAACCCACCTTCGCCGAGGCACCGACCGTGATCGGTCCCAGGACCTTCGCACCGGCGCCAATGACGACGCCACTCTCGAGTGTCGGATGCCGTCTGCCCTTGTTCCACGAGGTCCCGCCGAGGGTCACTCCGTGGTAGAGGGTGACGTCGTCGCCGATCACTGCCGTCTCGCCGATGACGACACCCATGCCGTGATCGATGAACAGGCGGCGCCCGATCACCGCTCCGGGGTGAATCTCGATACCAGTGAAGAAGCGTCCGAAATGCGAGACCAGGCGGCCGAGCCAGCGCAGCCGATGCGCCCACAGCCAGTGCGCCAGACGATGCGAGGCCATGGCATGGACGCCCGGGTAACAGGTCAGCACCTCCCAGAAGGTCCGGGCAGCGGGATCGCGGTCGAATACCGACTGGATGTCTTCGCGCAGGTGGCTGAACATGAGGTGAAGGTCCTTGGGCGGGGGCGGGCAGGCGGGAAGACTCGACGCCATTCTACAATGGTTGACTGATTCAGTCGCCTACGGTTTCGCTGCGGTGGTCGATCTGCCGTCCGGCGCTCTGCCGCTCGATCGCATCGAGCAGGCCGCGCAGGATGTTGATCTCGTCATGCTCCAGTCCGGCGCGCCCGAACAGGCGCCGCAGCTTGGGCAGCAGCCGGCGCGGGCGCTGCGGGTCGAGGAAGCCGCTGCCGATCATCACCCGTTCGAGGTGCTGGTAGAAACGCTCGATATCCTGGTGATTTGCCGGCGGCGAAGCGAAGGCGATGGTCTTGCTGTACAGCGGCGGCTGGCTGTCGAAGGCGGCGAGGCGCAACTCATAGGCCACGATCTGCACCGCCGCCGCGAGGTTGAGCGAACCATAGCCGGGATTCGCCGGGATGAACACCGTCCGCTGGCAGCGTTGCACCTCGGCATTCGACAGGCCCGCGCTCTCGTTGCCAAAAAGCAGCGCCACCTCGCCGTCGCCGGTCCTGGCCAGGATCTCTGCCGCCGCCGCGCGCGCCGCCAGCGGCGGTGGTCCGAGATTCCTTTGTCGCGCCGTGACGGCACAGGCGAACCGTGTATCCGCCAGGGCCTCGTCGACGCTGGAGCATACCCGCGCGTCGGCGAGCAGATCATCGGCGCCGGCCGAGCGGGCGACTGCTTCGTCGTCGGGAAAGCGCTTCGGGTTGACCAGCAGCAGGCGTGTCAGACCCATCGTCTTCATCGCGCGGGCGGCGGCGCCGATGTTGCCCGGATGGCTGGTGTGGGAGAGGACGACGCGGACGCGGTCGAGCGGCAGGCGCGAACGATCGGCCCCGGCAGCGCGGTTCATATTAGAATCGGGGCTCCTCCACACCAATCGGGCGGCCAAAGCCGCCCGTCAGGTTCGCCAACAAACATGCATCCAGCTCTGAACATCATCGTCAAGGCGGCGCGGCGCGCCAGCCAGATCATCAATCGTGCGTCCCTGGACATCGAGCACCTGCAGGTGACCAGCAAGCGCCAGAACGACTTCGTCACGGAAGTGGACAAGGCGGCCGAGGCAGCGATCATCGACGTCCTGCGCGAGGCCTATCCGGAGTACGGGATTCTAGCAGAAGAGTCCGGTCAGGTCGCCGGCAGCGCTGCCGGCAGCGAGTACCAGTGGATCATCGATCCGCTTGACGGCACGACCAACTTCATCCACGGCTTCCCGCAGTACGCCATTTCGATCGCGCTGGCGCATCGCGGGCAGGTGACGCAGGCGGTCGTCTATGACACGGTGCGCAACGAGATGTTCAGCGCCAGCAGGGGGGGCGGCGCCTTCCTCAACGATCGCCGCATCCGGGTCAGCAAGTGTCTGCGCCTGGAGGACGCCCTGATCGGCACCGGTTTCCCCTATCGGGTGTATGAGCACATCGACGCCTATCTCGCCATCTTCAAGGACCTGGCGCGCAGGTCGGCGGGGATCCGGCGGCCGGGCGCCGCGTCGCTCGATCTCGCGTACGTCGCCTGCGGGCGCTTCGACGGCTTCTGGGAATTCGGGCTGTCGCCCTGGGACATCGCCGGCGGGGCGCTGCTGATCACCGAAGCGGGGGGCCTGATCGGCGATCTGGTCGGCAACGAGACCTACCTGCAGACGGGCAATCTGGTCGCCGGCACGCCGAAGGTCTTCGCCCAGTTGCTGCAGGTGATCGACGCCCATCGGACGCCGGGCCTGCCGGCCTGAGTACTTTGACGCAGGCGTCGCGCGCAGCATGCTGCGCGCTCCAACGTGCCCCGTACAACGCGTCGGTCAGCCCCCGTAACCACCCCAGGTTCCCGGGAACGGTGGCGGGGACCCCGGTTGCTGCGGCGGCGTCATCGGCGGGCGGACATCGGCGGGACGACGGTAATCGTAGGAACGGCGCTGCTCCTCGCGTTGCCGCCACTCGTCCCGCGCCTCGCGCTGCCGGCGCTCTTCCTTGGCGGCGCGCTTGCTTTCGCGCTCCG
>ERZ761603.3372-NODE-3372-length-10282-cov-158.015938_pt1 | contig 10282 bp, 12 predicted proteins | sample MGYA00511879_ERZ761603 | MGnify/ENA primary metagenome ERZ761603 (study PRJEB28899, sample SAMN02850040) | bioreactor sludge metagenome | biome: EBPR Sludge; feature: EBPR Bioreactor; material: flocular biomat | place: Australia: Thorneside Wastwater Treatment...
ACGTCATGCTGGTGCTGCTGGTCATCTTCATGGTGACGGCACCGATGATGACCACAGCCAGCATCGACGTGCCGTCGGTCGGCAAGGCTGCGCAGCCACCGGCCGAAGCGCTGCAGGTGATCGTCCGGGCGGACAGGACGCTGGCATTGCTGGCGCCCGGCAGGAGCGAGCGGCCGCTGAGCCGCAGCGAACTGGTGCAGGAGATCGCCAGTGCGCAGCGCCGAAACCCGGAGCAGGCGGTGCTCATCGCCGGCGACAAGAACGTCAGGTACCAGGCCGTCCTTGAAGTCATGGACGACCTGCAGCGGCAGCAGGTCAAGCGCATCGGCCTCCTCGTGCAGCCCTCCGACAAGTGAGTCGCTGAGCTGTGGAAGCGGTCCAGACCTTGCCGCCAATGCCGCCGGATGAGCCGGCGAAGTGGCCGTCGCTCGCCCTTTCAGCGACCGTGCACCTGTTGCTCCTCGGCGCGCTGTTTCTCGGCGTGCAGTGGAAGAGCAAGCCGCCAGCGGCGGTCGAGGTCGAAGTCTGGCGTGCCGCACCGGCGCCGCCGGTCGCCTCGCAGCCCGAGCACAGAGCGGAACCCAGGCCCGCGGCGCCGAAGGTGGAACCCAGACCGGAGCCCCGACCCGAACCGAAGCCGGAACCCAAAGCGGAAGCCAAACCGGAACCCAAGCCGCAGCTGAAGCCTGAGCCAGCGCCGCGGGCGATCGCCAAACCCGAACCGAAAGCCGAGCCAAAACCGCCAGTCAAGCCGGACATCCCAACGAAGAAGGAGGAGAGGAAGCCGCCCAGGGAGCCGGTCAAGGAAGCGCCACGAAAGGAAGAGGCGAAGACCCGCGCGCCGGAGCGTAAGGAGGAAGCGAAAGCGAAAGAGCCGCCACGAAAGGAAGAGGCAAGACCGAAGGAGGAGCCAAGAGCGAAGGAGCCCGAGCGCCGCCCGAGCTTCGATGAGGAACTGAAGCGGGAACAGAAGCAGCTGCAGCAGCAGAAGGCAGCGCAGGAGCAGCGGGCGCGAGCCGACGCCGAGGCGCGGCAGCTCAGGCAGTTGCAGACTGAACAGGCGGCCGCCGAAGCGAAGCGCGGGCAGGCCGAATACATCGAGAAGATACGTGGCAAGATTCGCGGCAACATCACGCTGCCGCCCGGCATCCAGGGCAACCCGCAGGCCGAGTTCGAAGTCACGCAACTGCCGAGCGGTGAGGTGCTCGAGGTCAAGTTGCGCCGCTCGAGCGGCAATCCGGCGCTGGACGCCGCCGTCGAGCGGGCGATCCACAAATCGTCACCGCTGCCGAAGCCTGCCAAACCCGAATTATTCGAGCGTGTTCTGAGAATCCCGTACAAACCGCGCGACGACTGAAGGCGGGGGGTGTGTCGGTCGTGCGCCAGGCAGCCAGGAGGCGAAGTGGCCAGTCATCAGCTTGACCTCTTTCTCGATTCGCGCGAGGTGACGCTGGCCAACAATGTCGTCGCTGCGTTCCGCACGGGCGACTGCGCGCGCGTGCAGCACTCGCTCGCAGCCCTGCGCGCCGAGGCTCCGGCGCGAGCCGACCTGGCGGCTTTCGCCGTCCTGCTCGCCTTCCTCGAGAAGGATCGGGACACCGATTGCGCGACCCTCCACAGCGACCGCCTCGAGCAGATGGTCGGCGAGATTGAGACCGATGTGGTTCCTGCGTCCCGGGCTCTCGGCGGCGAGGCGAAGGGATTCCTCAACCGGATCTGGAGAAAGCTGGCAGCCGCCGCTGCGCGCCACCCGTTCGACCGCGCGCGACCGCAGACCCACTCCGCCGCGTTGTACCTGCGGGCGCAAGCCCACGTCGAAGCCGAAGCTGCAGCCGCGGCCACCGCGAGCGGCATCGACGACGGTTGGCGTGATCCCGTGATTCTGCGCTGGCGTGCACTGGCCCGCTACCGCGCTGGTGGTCTGCAGACGGCTCGCTGGCAGATCTTCTCGCTCGCTTGGTTCGCCGCTGACGGCTTCCCCGAGTTGCTGCGGGAACTCGCTGCGCCGCAGCTTGAAAGCGACTGGCGCTGCTTTCAAGCGGAAATCGAGATGCCTGACGCGGCCTGGTTTCCTGCCTGGTGTCTGCTCGCTCACCCCGAGCTGGCCGCCGCGCTCGCCGCCGAGATCTCGCCGCCGCTCAGGCAGGCCGCCGCCGGCAGTCCGGGCTTGCTGGCCTTCCTTGTGCTGACGGGAATTCTCGCCATCGAGCCAGGCGGCTACAGCCGGGCGCTGATCGAAGAAAGAGCCAGGCTGCAGGCCATCGACGCCGGCTTCTTTGCCGCCTACATGCGCTCGCGGGCGGTCCGGCATCGCCAGCACGGCGATCGCCGGCGCTGACGCCGCGGGCCGGACCGGTTGCCGGATAACGTATCGTTACAAATCAGGAGCATCCATAGACGATATAATCGCGCCTTCCGTGATGGACTGTGCCATGTCTCGATTTGCAATCAAGCTGCGTTTTCTGCGCCTGCTGGCTTTCGCTGCCTTCGCCGTGCTGCTGACGCCGGCGCGCGGCCAACTCACGGTCGAGATCACCGGCGCCGGCGCCAACCGGATCCCGGTGGCGATTGCCGAGTTTGGTGGCGACGCGGCTTCGTCGCGCATCGTCACTTCGGTCATTCGCGCCGATCTGGAACGAAGCGGTTTGTTCAGGATGGTCGACAGCAACGGCGTCGCCATGACCGAGGCGTCGAGTCCGGTCTTCGGCGACTGGAAGAGCCGCGGCGCCGATGCGCTGGCTGCCGGCAGCATCGGCGCGAGCGACAATGGTCGGCAGGAAGCGCGCTTTCGCCTCTACGACGTCAACAAGCAGGCGGCGCTCGGTGGCTCGGCCTTCGTGACCTCGAAGACGATGTTGCGGGCAGCCGGACATCGCATCGCCGACATCATCTACGAGAAACTGACCGGCGAGCCGGGTGTCTTCTCCACCCGCGTCGCCTACGTCGTCCGCGCCGGCGCGGCGCGCTACGAGCTGCACATCGCCGATGCCGATGGCCAGAATGCGCAGGTGGCGCTGATCTCACGCGAGCCGATCATCTCGCCTTCATGGTCGCCCGACGGCGGCCGTCTGGCGTACGTCTCCTTCGAGAACAAGAAGCCGGTGGTCTACGTTCACTCACTGGCTTCGGGCAAGCGGGTCGTCGTCGCGAACTTCAAGGGCTCGAATTCGGCGCCCGCCTGGTCCCCTGACGGTCGCCGGCTGGCGGTGGTTCTGAGCAAGGACGGCGGCTCGCAGATCTTCCTCGTCAATGCCGACGGCTCCGGCGCACAGCGACTGACGACCGACACGGCGATCAATACCGAGCCGAACTTCTCGCCCGACGGCCAGCATCTCTATTTCACCTCCGATCGCGGCGGCAGTCCGCAGATCTACCGCATGAACATCGGCGGCGGAGACGTTCAGCGAGTCAGTTTCGAGGGCACCTACAACGTCAGCCCGCGCATTTCGCCCGATGGCAAGTCGATGGCTTTCATCAGCCGGCGCGATGGCGGCTTCCGGCTGTCGGTGATGGATCTGGCGAGTCGCCAGGTGCAGGTGCTCACCGACTCGAACAAGGATGAATCGCCGACCTTCTCGCCGAATGGCCGGATGGTTCTGATCGCCACCGAGATGGGTGGCCGCGGGGTGCTCTCGGCGGTCTCCCTCGATGGTCGCATCAAGCAGCGCCTGTCCATTCCCGCGGGTGATGTCCGCGAACCGGCATGGGGCCCTTTCAACCGCTGACAACGCATTCCGATATCGAACATTGCGCAGGAGAAATTCATGAAACGACTCGTCATCCCGGCCGCCCTGGCCCTTCTGATCGCCGCCTGCAGCTCGACGCCGGAGGGCGGTGATCAGTCTGGCGCTCCGGTCGAATCGCGCGCCGGCGGACCCTCGGTGGCCACCGTGACCACGGGTGGCGTCGATGGCGGCAGGTTGCCGGCAGTCCTCACCGACCCGAAGAGCATTCTCTCCAAACGCAGCGTCTATTTTGATTACGACAGCTATGAAGTGAAGGCGGAGTACAAGGATCTGGTGACGGCGCATGCCAAGTTCCTCACCGAGAATCGCCAGTTCAGGATGCTGATCCAGGGAAATACCGACGAGCGCGGCAGTCGCGAGTACAACCTGGCCCTCGGTCAGAAGCGCGCCGACGCGATCAAGAAGATGATGGCCCTGCTCGGCGCCCGGGAAGACCAGCTCGAAGCGGTCAGCCTCGGTGAGGAAAAGCCCAAGAACGAAGGTCAGGGCGAAGCCGCCTGGGCCGAGAACCGCCGCGGTGACATGCTGTACAGCGGCGAGTTCTAGGTGTCGGCCGTGTTGCTGCGTTCGCCAGCGGCGGCCATGACCCGTCTTCTGACCCGTGTTGGCCTGTGCGCCGCGATGCTCGCTGCCCAGCCGGCGCAGGCGGGCCTCTTCGACGATGATGAGGCGCGGCGGCAGATCAAGGATCTGACGATCAAGACCAGCGAACGCCTCGATACGGTCGCCAAGGGTCAGATCGAGCTGGCCAATCAGATCCAGGCCCTGCGCGACGAGAATTCCCGCCTGCGTGGTCAGGTCGAAACGCTCACCTACGAGCTTGATGCGGCCCGCAAGCGGCAGCAGGATTTCTACGTCGATCTCGACGGACGCCTGCGCAAGCTCGAACCGATGCCAGCAGGTGGCAGTGACCCGAAACCGGCAGCGGACGACGGCAAACAGCCGGCCGACCCGCCGAAAAAGGCGGCCAGTGACCCGGCCGCCGAAGCGCGTGAGTACGAGGCGGCATTGAACCTCTTTCGCGCCAACAAGCTGAAGGAGGCGGCAGCGGCCTTCGAGACCTTTGCGCGCGCGCACCCCGACAGCAGCCTGACCCCCAACGCCTACTACTGGCTGGGCAATGCCCAGTACTCGCTGCGCGACTGCAAGAAGGCGATCGACGCCCACCGCGTCGTCGCCAGCAAGTGGCCCGCCAATTCCCGGGCGCCCGAAGCCTTGCTCAACATCGCCACCTGCCAGCAGGAGCTGGCGGACGTCAAGGGGGCGAAAGCGACGCTCGAGGCGGTCGTGGCGAAGTATCCGGACAGCGCCGCCGCCGCCACCGCCAAGCAGCGCCTGAAGAAGTAGGCCGGTGACGGCCGCGCTCGGAGGGCCTGCGCTGAAGGTCAGCGAGATCTTCGTTTCCCTGCAGGGTGAAAGCTCGCGCGTCGGCCTGCCGACCGTTTTCGTCCGCCTGACCGGGTGCCCGTTGCGCTGCACCTGGTGTGACACGGCGTACGCCTTCCAGGGCGGGAAGAGCATGGCGCTGCCGGAACTGCTGGCCGTGGTCGCAAGTCACGGCGTCCGTCACGTCTGTGTCACGGGCGGTGAGCCGCTGGCGCAGCACAGTTGTCTGAGCCTGTTGCGCGCGCTCGGGGACGCGGGGCATTCGGTCTCGCTCGAGACATCGGGTGCGCTCGATATCGCTGGCGTCGACCGGCGCGTCTCACGCATCGTCGACCTCAAGGCTCCCGGTTCGGGCGAAAGCGCGCGGAACCGATGGCAGAACCTGGATTTGCTGACTGCCCGGGACGAGCTCAAGTTCGTCCTGCGCGACCGTCTCGACTATGAGTGGGCTCGCAGTCAAGTGGTCGAGCGCGGGCTGGCAGACATCTGTCCGCTGCTCTTCTCGCCGGTCGCTGCCGAACTGCCCCCAGCCACGCTCGCCGGGTGGATCGTCGAAGACCGCTTGCCGGTCCGCTTCCAAGTGCAACTGCACAAGATCCTCTGGGGCGACGAGCGCGGCCGCTGAGAGGCGGCGAATTCTTCACTTGTTCCACCACAATTGGTGCGACCGGTCAGCCAGCACTCGCCCCCCACCAGCGGCGACGCTGCCATATACTGGGCCGCTTTGAACCTTCACGTCGAGGACACAGCCCCATGCGACGGGACAAGACCAACGCCGTCAGCCGTCCGCCGCGTGCCGGCAGCAGCCACGCGGCGAAGACCGCGGTGCAGCAGACGACGGCACGCGTGCGCGAGATGCATCAGGCGATCGCCGCCAGGTCGTTTGCCGTTCTGCGCCGAGTGCCCTTGCTCGCCGGCCCGGCAAGACTCGTCCAGACCGCCCACGATGGCATCGTCGCCGGTGTCTACCAGGCGATCCACCACACCAGTGGCGTCCTGTTTGACGCCACAGCGACGATCGAGCAGCGGCGACTGCAGCAGGCACCGGGCGAGGCGCCCGGTCGCCTCGCCACGCGAATGCACAGCGCACTGAACGGCGTCTTCGGCGATCATCTCGCCGCCACCGACAATCGCCTGGCGATCGCCATGACGCTCCGGCACGCGGGCGCCGTGCTCAACATGGTAGGCGATTCACCGTGCAGCGCGCCGCCCGGTTCTGGCCGGCGACTGTGCGTCTTCGTGCACGGCCTGGCCTGCGACGAGTCTTCCTGGCAGCCGCGGCCGGCAGCCTCAGGCAGTGCATCGGCAGTCGATTTCGGTCGGCGACTGCAGGCCGACATGGGGTACACGCCGCTCTACCTGCGCTACAACAGCGGCCTGCCGATCAGCCGCAACGGCGGCGAGCTGGCTGCTTTGCTCGAACGGCTGTTGGCCGCGTGGCCGCAAGCGAACAGCGAGCTGATCATCATCGGTCACAGCATGGGCGGCCTGGTCGCGATCGCCGCCTGCGAGCAGGCCGCAACGGCCGGCATGAACTGGCCGCTGGCGACCCGCATGCTGATCTGCCTCGGCGCACCGCAACTCGGGTCGCCCCTCGAGCGGCTGGGTCACCTCGTCACCTCGGCCCTGCAGGTATCGACGGTGACGCAGCCGCTTGCCAGGATCGCCACGGCGCGCAGTCAGGGAATCCAGGATCTGCGGCAGGGACCAGGTCCCGTGCAGGCGCATCCGGCAGCCGGGCACATTGCCTATCGTTTTCTCGGCGGCAGCCTCGCCGAAGACGTCGAGCATCGTTTCGGCCGCTTGCTCGGCGACGGGCTGGTGACGCTGGGCAGCGCCACGGCGCAGGCGGTCGCCGGCGACGTGCGGACGGCAGCCGTGGGCAAGCTGGGACACATGGCACTGCTGACCGATGCCCGCGTCTACCGCCAGATCGTTGAATGGGTTGCCGCACTCGCCGAGCCGGAACGGGCCGCCGTCGACGCCTGAGCGGTCGTCAGGAAATGCGTCGCGAGCGGGCCGCGCGGCGAGGCGCGCTCGCCGGCATGCCGGCGAGCGGATCGTCGCGGCGGCTATTCCTCGATCGGCACCGCCTTGAAGGCCTCGCTCGCCTCGAGTCGCGCGACGAGGCCCTCGAGCGCCGGGTAGGAAGCGGCCGGCCATTCGTGCGGCAGCACGTAGCGGATGAAGCCGATACCGGCGACCGCCGAGATGTCGGCCTGCGTCAGGCGGCCGGCAAACAGGAAGTCACCGTCGAGGCGCTCCTCGAGCATCGTGAACGCCTGCCGCATCTGCGCCCGCAGGCGGATCGTCCAGTCGGCCCACTGCAGCTCGGCCGGGCGCTTGCGTTCGTATTCGATGGCCACCGCCTTTTCCGTTCCGACCATCGCCAGCGCCATCAGCTGCTGCACCTGTCGGCGGTCGGCGCCGCTGCGGGGTATCAGCGGGGAGATGCCGCGCTCGACCGCAAGTTCATCGAGGTAGTCGAGCAGGTAGGCGCTTTCGTAAAGTCTCTCGCCATTGGGCAGTGTCAGCATCGGCACCTTGAACAGCGGGTTCAGCGGTCGCATCGCGTCCATGTGGCGAAAGACCGACAGAGAGACATGCTCGAAGGAAATTCCGTAATGCTTCATGCTCACCGCCACCCGGCGCACGAAGGGCGAATCGTAGAGGCCGAGCAACTGGTGTTGCCCGCCGTTCGTCGTTTGCGTCATCGTCAGTCTCCGATTTCCTCTTCCCGATGTCGGCTGCATGCAGCACCGACGACGCCATTTTCAGCCGCCAGCAGCGCCGTCACAATCGAAATCTTTTCACCAAGCGTGTGAGGAAGATTGCGGCATTATCGAACAAACACCCCACGCCTCTGCCGGGCGCGGCACCGGCGACGACTTTTCTTTTTGCCGGGCGTACTCTGTGAGCCTGCGGAGCCCTACACTGATTCTCATCACCCACCCCATGAGCCAGTGCGATGAGTTTACATTTTACATTTCCTGCTGAAAGCCGACGCCCGTAGCCTGTCCGTGGTCCAGGTTCTGGCCATGAGTGACGATGAAGCCCTGGCCCTGTTGCGCCAGTTGCGCTGGGGCGAAGGGGACCAGGTGGTCTGCCCCGCGTTGCGGCCTGGCGCACCGGCACGACTTCCGCCCGACCCGCAAGATCTGGCGCTGTGCGGGCTGCCAGCTCTTCGCCGATCTCGCGGCTGCTCAGCGCCGCGCCCTGGGCCTCGTGGAAGATGTCGAGAACCATGCGCTGGAGTTCGCCCGGCCGGAAGAAGCAGTTCCGCACCCGAAGCGCCTGGATCCGGATCGTCCGCAGGTCGATTTCCGGGGAAAACAGCTTGAGGGTCGCGTCAAGGTGGGCCAGATCATCCGCCAGGCGTCCCATTTCCTTCCGATGATGCTCGATTAGCGCCGCCAGCTCCGCGCGCTTGGTGATCAAGGCCGCAACGACGTGGCTCTCTGCCATGAGAAATGCTCCCGTTCAGTGAAAATGAGGGGATTCTCATGGAGCAGGTGGTCGGGTGCTGGGGGTGGTTGCTCCATCGTGCCGGGAGTACCGCGGTGACATCGCCTTCCGTGGCTGCGCAGCTCGTGGCACCCCCCCAAATTCCCCTCGATCGCCTGTGGGTACTGTGGGATCGGCACTTCCTCCGCCGGCCGCTGCGCGTCACCCGGCGTTACCGCGAAACCCGCCTCGCCTATTGGCTGCACGCAGTCGCCTACGGCGGCCTGTCGAAAACCATGCACACCTGGAACAAATTCCAGAGAGCAGAAGCCCGCCGAATGGCCGGTTTCCACGGTTCAGAAATCGCGAACGGTTGGAGCGCGATGCCGGGGCTCGGTCCCGCGGTTCTGCAAGCCGAGAGCACCGCTCATCCGCGACGCAGAAAAGCCACCCGACCCTCAGTGCGTGGAACTCCCGTGCGCCGCCGATGCGCACGGCGATCTGGCCGCCCCGTCCTGACCAGATGCCGGTCGGTCCGGCCGGATTCAAGTAGCACTCCCATCGTGCCGGATCACCGGCGGCCTGTCCAGAGCCCGGTCCTTGACGGAGAGCCCGAGCACCGCCCCGAGATTCTTCAGGTTGGCGTCGATGCCGTCCTTCCAACCAGACTCCCCTTGTTGCGGCTATCCTCTATCCTGCTGGTGTCGAGTACAACGAGCGAAGGAGAACACGATGGCCGGTTTTGAGAACTACGGTGAAGAGACCAGGGCGATTGAGCTAGAAATTGAGCGGAAGGGAATCATTCTCGGTATCGACTGGACGGATGAAGTCCAGGTGCGTGCTCTGGCAAAGGAAGCGCTTGACCAGTCCGCTGCCGAGATCAAACTTGCCGCTTCCAGCCCGATCGACCGCAAGCTCATGGCCAAAGTTGACCTGTTCGGTCTTGCCGGCATCATGCTCAAGACGATGGAGGAATCTGCCGGTGTGGGATTCGAATGCCACGGAGGTCCAGCTTGGAAGGCGCTTGGCAAAGCCCTTTGGGCTGAAGTTGAGCTCCGCAAATTGCAGCAAGGCACACCAACAGAGCCTTGAGCCGTCCGCGGGGCTCAGATCGCGACGCCAACACGCCATCCTGCCGCCTTGTAGGCCGACAGCGAGCGACTGCCGGATTGGAACTCGTGGTGCTCGATCACCTCGGTCCTCACTCACTCGCAGTCGAGTTCGCGGAGCCCGAGCGCGAGCGCGAGGCCGCCGACGTTCGCGTTGTGACATAGCGCCGGGTGCGCGGCGACCAGGATCTCGGCAGCCCGCGTTTCCGGAGGAACGGATCGGGCCTCCCGGGCGAGCGCGACGAGCCGCACGACGAGTTGTCGCTCGACCCGGTCGTTGGGTTGCGCGACGATCCTGTTGGATTCGGGGAACCGCAGCAGTGCTGGCGACGCCCCGCGCGGCACGCCGCGTGCATCTCAGGTGATTGCCGCGAATGGTCATGCTGTGCAGGCTGGCCGGATCAGGATGTCCCACTTGGGCAGGAGCGGGTTTCTTGCCAGTCGGGACTCAACAGCCTGCATGGCAACCTTGGCCACGGTGACTCCTTTTTCATAGGCCGTCCGGCTCAGTTGGACGACGGGATGGATGCCTTTCCAAGTCATGCTTTTCGCCCACTCCAACATCGCTTCGGTATCGGTCAGCTTGGCGCCGTTCCA
>ERZ761603.3373-NODE-3373-length-10278-cov-36.769148_pt1 | contig 10278 bp, 11 predicted proteins | sample MGYA00511879_ERZ761603 | MGnify/ENA primary metagenome ERZ761603 (study PRJEB28899, sample SAMN02850040) | bioreactor sludge metagenome | biome: EBPR Sludge; feature: EBPR Bioreactor; material: flocular biomat | place: Australia: Thorneside Wastwater Treatment...
CGGCCGAGGTGCAGCGCGACCCGAACGTGATCAAGGCCTACCTCGGCGAGGAAGACGCTGACGAAGAACTGGCGGTGGAGGTGGTCCGATGATGCTACAACTGTCAGGGGTACATGCCCACTATGGCTCGATTCATGCTTTGCACGGCGTCGACATCGATGTCCAGGTCGGCGAGGTGGTCACCCTGATCGGCGCCAACGGTGCCGGCAAGTCGACGCTGATGATGTCGATCTTCGGTCAGCCGCGCGCCTCGGCAGGGCGCATCGTCTTCGACGGAGAGGACATCACCCGGCTGTCGACCCATGAAATCGCCCGCCGCGGCATCTCGCTGGTTCCCGAAGGGAGACGCATCTTTCCACGCATGACGGTGATGGAGAACCTGCAGATGGGCGCCGTACTCGGCGAGGAGATGAACTTCGACGTCGACCTGAAGCGCATGTACACGCTCTTTCCGATCCTCGAGGAACGCTGCCAGCAGCGCGCCGGCACCCTCTCGGGCGGCGAGCAGCAGATGTTGGCCATCGCCCGCGCGCTGATGAGCCGGCCGCAACTGTTGCTGCTCGACGAACCCTCGCTTGGCCTTGCACCGCTCTACATCAAGAAGATCTTCCAGATCGTGCGCGAGCTGAACCGCGACCATGGAATGACCATCCTGCTCGTCGAACAGAACGCCCACCACGCGCTCCGTGTCGCACATCGTGGCTACGTTCTGCAGCACGGGCAGATCATCCTGTCGGGAAGCGGACACGAACTGCTGGCCAACCCGGAGGTGCACGCCGCCTATCTCGAAGGCGGCCACGCCGCAGCGCCCGCCTAGTCCATGGACGGCAGCAGCAGGCCGCCACCGCGCTGGCTCCCCTTCCTGGTGCTCGGCGTCGGGCTGCTGGCGATCTCCTTCGGTGCCATCCTGGCGCGTTTCGCGCAAGCTTACGGCCTGCCCTCGCTGACCATCGCCACCCTGCGCCTCGGCTTGGCGGCGCTGCTCATCACCCCGCTCGCCCTCTGGCAATCAGGCCGCACGCTGGGTGCGCTGAACCGGCGGCAGGCGCTGCTCACCGGAGGCGCCGGCTTGTTTCTCGCCCTGCACTTCGCCACCTGGATCAGCTCGCTCGAGTACACCTCGGTGGCCAGCAGCACGGCGCTGGTGACGACCAACCTGCTGTGGATCGGCATCGCCTCCTTCCTGCTGTTCGGCGACCGGCCCAGCCGCCTGCTGCTGGTCGGCATCGTGATTTCAATCTCGGGCAGCGGCTTGATTTTCTGGAGCGACAGCCGCAGCAGCGCGCCCGGCAGCAACCCGCTGCTCGGCAACTTCCTCGCCGTCGCGGGGAGCTGGTGTTTCTCGGCCTATCTCCTGATCGGCCGCCGCCTGCGCGCCAGCCTGCCGCTGCCGGCATATGTGTGGCTCGCCTACGGCAGTGCCGCCATCTTCCTGTTCGTCGCCTGCCAGGCCAGCGGCACGCCGCTCGGCGGTTACAGCAATGTCGCCTATCTCGTCGCGCTGGGCATGGCCGTCGGCCCCCAGTTGCTGGGCCACACTTCCTACAACTGGTCGCTCAAACACGTTTCGCCGACCTTCATCGCCGTGGTCACACTGGGAGAACCGGTCGGAAGCGCGCTGATGGCATGGATATTTTTTGGGGAAGCGTTCACGCTGTGGCAGGGGATCGGGTTTGTCCTGCTACTGGTCGGTATCTATCTGGCAGCGCGTGGAGAAGTGCGGTGAAGACCATGGTTGTCATGGTCGCCGCCCGCTAGATACGCACTCCAGGTCGAGCCGTTCAGCGCAAGCATATGGGCGGCAAACTGAAAGACGCTTCGCCCCTACCCTTGAGCCTCTTGAAAAACTCGCACGGCAGGGTTGATTTTTCGCAGGGAGGAGAAAGCGGGGGAGGCGGGCGCGCAGGACGGCAGACCTCGTGACCGATGCGCTGACCCTGACCTGGTTCCGCAAGAAGCCAGCACCGGGGCCTGCACCCCTCCGACCGGGGCAGCCAGTCTGCCCGCCAGGCCTTCCAGGACAAGTTCAAGGCCTACGGCATGACTTCCTTGATGAGCCGGAAAGGCAATGGCCGGAAAAACAAGCGAAGCGCCGTTTCGCGAGCCGTCAGGCGAGCGGGCGAAGCCCGGCACAACACGTCGACGGGAGCGGGTTCAAACGCTTCAGGAACGAGCAGGTGCACGGCGTTCCCTACGCCAGCCATGCCGACATGAAGGCGGCCAGCTTTGAGTACATCGAGGTCTTCTCCAACCGAAAACGGCTGCACTCGACCCTTGGCTACCAATCACCTGTTCAGTTTCTGGAGAACTGGATCAGGCAGCACCCTCAGGAGAATCTGCTAGCATGACACCCGCGCCCTTCGGCAGACGAAAAACCGAGGGAACCTCAGACACACGGAGAGTTATCGGATCAGTCTACCCGCTTGATACTCCTCACCCAGCGTGCATAGAACTCGGGATCCAGCAGCTTCCTGCCTAGATCGGGCTTTCTCCACAGGTTCCTGGCACGACTCTTGGTCTGGTAAAGAAGATTGATGGTCCATTCGAGAGTCGGGCTGTCAAGATCGATGCGGCTTAGATAGGCTTTTACTCTTGATCGGTCCCAGAAATCGGTTCGCGCGTCAGCTACCGGCTCCAGGTCCAGGCAGGCACTTGCCAAAGCCAGATACTGGCGAAGCGCTCGTCCCCCGCCGTTCGCGGAAAACCTGCTGCCAAGAGCACACCAGTCGATCTTGTCGCCATAGGTTCGGATGGCCAGCGCAAACTCGAATAACTGCCGCACGGAAACCTGTTCGAGTTTCCCTTGAGTATTCACCAGCAACGCGTGAATCGTGTTGTGGGCAACGAAATCGGTTGGCGAGGGAAGCAAACATTCGCCGCCGGCCCAGCTCGCTGTTACCGCCCGACCGAAGACATCCGCGCTGGACAGAAGCTTCACGAAAGGCAGGTCGACCGGTTGCACATGAAGCTCTAGCACTGCCGGCAGATCCGCCCTGTAAAGCGGTGGATAGTGATGGCACACAGCCTCCCACCCACCACTTTCGGCCAGTTCGCTGTGCCCTGCTGACGTCTGGTAGCCTGCCTCAGCCAGCACATCCACCGCATCTGCAAGTCTGTCTGACGAAACAAGAATGTCCAGATCGGAGATCATGCGCTCACCCGACGTCGGATAGAGCCCGCCGGCGATCGCTGCCGCACCCTTGAGCAATACCGGTTGAACGCCAATCCCGCCGAGCAGGGCGATGACATCGTGCAATTGCTGCTCACACTCGCGGTTCCGCAGCAGGTTCAGTTCATGAACGGCATCAAGATAGTCTGCGACATCGGCAGGCAGCTCCGAGAACCGCCCCTGCTCGCGCAGAGCCCAGCGTACCGACGGAGTGACCAGATGCTGCCCCGACAGTTTGAGGACTCTTTCCCACTCGCCGGCGTTGCACGGCAAGTCCACCTCCGAAAGTGGCTGCCCCAGCGCACCGGTCAGGCATCGGCAAAGGACGCTGAAAGGAGTTCTCATCCCGGTTCAGGAGTCCAGAGACTCACTCCCGAATCCAAAAGAAGCCTCACACCCTCCGGCATCACTCTCCCCCGCACACGCTCATCCGAGTGAAACCACCAACCAGGGCTCTCAGTATCCCGCTCGGCCACGGCCAAGCTTGCTCCTGACCACATGCCAGACAAACACTGGTGCCGAGACAAAGGTCCGCCGCCACAGGCGCCGCGGTTCTCGAACCAGGCGAGGCAGCCATTCCAGACCCAGTCGCTGGAATACCACGTGCGATCGCACCACCTTTCCGGCAAAGAAATCGAACACGGCACCGACCGCACCGGCAAACCTCACTTGCAGTCGAGCGCGATGATCATGTAACCATTTCTCCTGCTTGGGGGCGGTCAGACCAACCCACAATACGTCAGGGTTTGCAACGTTGATTGCATCGACCATGGCATCATTTTCGGCATGGGTGTACGCCTCCTTGAACGGCGGCGAGTAAGTGCCGGCAACCCGGACCCGCGGGAATTCTTTGGCCATCCGCACGCGAATCAGAGCGAGCGTTTCTTCACTGGCGCCAAGAAAGAAGACGCTCAGGCCTCCGGCCGCGTTCATCCGTTCGAGCAATGCTCGAAAAATGGCCGACCCGGTCACCCGCTCCGTAATTCCGCCGCCGAGCAACCTCGATGCCATGACGACGCCGGCGCCATCCGGCACCAGCCATTCGGCATCCCTGAGCGCCGCGACAAATGCGGCATCGTTGACCGCTACGGCATACGAATGCGGATTCAGACACGCCAGCCAGGCGCAGTTGCGCTGACTTACCGTCCTGCCGCAGACGACGGAAAACACGTCGTCTGCGCAACGATCAACCGATAGTGTGTCTATCCGGTAGCCAAGGATATCTTCCTTCATGGCCCCACCTGCGCACGGCGTGACTGCGAGACATGGATCGCACTCTGGTAAATGTCCATCAGCCTGGCATAGTTTGTTCCCTCGGTGTACCGGGCCTCAAATTCCACCCTCGCCCCGCGCCCCAGACGCTCAAGCATGTTAGGCTCTTCCCACGCGGCGCGAACAACGCGGAATATCGACTCGGGCGCCCCCGGAGGAAACACCAAGCCACTCCCGCCATGCCCGACGATGGTCGGTAACGGGCCCAGATCGGAAGCGGCGACCGGCGTGCCAAACGCGAAGGCCTCGCGCACCACCATCGGGAAACCCTCATAACAGACCGACGGCAGCACCAGCAGTCGCGCTCCGGCGATCTGCTCCTGAGCAGCCGCTGCGTCAAGCTGGCCGAAAAACCTCACCGGCAATCCCGAGGCCATCCGCGTCAGTTCCGCCCGCAACTCGCCATCGCCAACCAAGCGCAGTTCCGGTGCGCTGCTTCCCCAGCACTGCCAGGCTCGTAACAGATCACGCACACCTTTCTCGGCACTCAGGCGACCGACAAAGACCGCATAGGGTGCACGCTCCTCCCAGGTGCGAACGGCCGGCTCGCCGGGAAAGAAGTTTGGCTTCACGTGCACCCTGTCTGCGGGCAGGCCGGCCGCACAGAGGCGCTCGCGCTGAAAAATGGTGAGCGCGATGAAGGCGTCCACCTCCTCGCGCCAAGTACCCAGCGCCCGATGCAGACCAACCCCAAGAGCCAGGGGCAGAGTCGCCGCCCGACTGTTCCGATAACAGCCGTAGCGAATGGCCGGCCACACCGAATGCCGGTCCAGGCATTCCGTACAGACCTGGCCAGCTCGCATCGGGATCGCCGCGGGGCAGAAGATCCGATAGTTGTGGAGCGTCAGGACGCGCGCCGCACTACCGCCGATGGCTGGGAAAATGGCAGGAGAGATCAGCGGAAAGGTGTTGTGCACATGCACCACGTCCGGTCGAAAACCGCCCAGCTTCTGCCTTATCGCTGACACCATCCAAGGATTCCAGGCAGTTGCCAGCGCTCCTCGCAGCGTACCCCAGGCCCCCTGACAGCGGATCTCGTCACTGTGCCGGGTAAAAACTGCCACCTCGTGCCCACGCGTCTCAAGTAACGCCTTCTCTGCCTCAAACACCTGGTTTTCACCCGAGGGAGCTGCCGAACCGTAAAAATTATGTACCAGGAGGACCTTCATGCCGGCCGCCCCCATGCTCCTCGATCTTACGCCGGTAGATCTCGTCGACCAACTCGGCCTTCCTCTCCCACGAGAAGTCCTGCGCCCGCCGCACGGCGCCATGGGCGAGAGCAACGCGCAAGGACTCGTCGGAGGCAAGCCGACCAATCGCCAGCGATAAATCGGTAACGACCTTCGCCGGCGTCGTGACCGGAACCTTGATACCGCAGCGGTCGTCGACCACGCCGGCAAATCCACAATGGTCGAGGCAGACGATCGGCAAACCAAGCGCCAGAGCCTCGACGGTCACGGTCGAGGTCAGGTCGCGCAAACTCGTGATCAGCATCAGGTGGCTGGTCGCCATCACCCCTAGCGCCTGATCGCGGGGTAACCAACCATGAAATTGACAACGATCTAACACTCCCAACCTTTCCGCAAGTCGACGCCATTTCGCTGTACACGGTCCATCTCCAAGCACATGCAATTCCCAATTCAAAACTCCGCTCAATCTTGCCACTGCCATTAGAACGAGATTCAAAGCCTTGCGCGGAATATGCAGGCCGGTCCACACCATACGCAATGGCTCCCCGAAAGCACGCCGGGTTGGCTCTACAGCGCTCCCCGGTGGCAAGCCGACCTCGCAAATCAGAGTACTGGGGCAACCCCAATACTTCTTTGCGCCCAGCTGGTTCTCGGGCGTTGCAGCCAGCAAACCAGACCCGGTAAAGTTTGCCGCCAACCTCGGCCGTCGCGCGAAGCGCGTCTCAAGGTAGTTATACAGGTTGTATCCAACATAATATAGCGCCCCGTACGCCCCCGCCATCGGAAGGAATCGCCACGGGAACGATCCCATGCCACCGATCGGGCCCCAGACAAATGGAATACCGAGCTTCCAGAGGTAACCGGGCTCGCGGAAGCCGACCATCGTGAGCTGGTGGGCGAGATCAAAGTTGACCTCGCGATGCAACTCTTCCGCGAGCACCAGACAATTCTCGTGCCATCGCCGGTAATACCAGTAATAAGAGGGAGGCCACAACTTGCGGAGTGGGCGATTGCGCTGCTTTCTCAAGAAATGAAAGCGCACCGAGCTCGGGAAGTCGGGATTCTCGGCGAGATAACGCTCGATGTCGGAACGAAACTTTTCCTCCTCGACGATCACCCAAAGGTCGTGTCGCTCGGCCAGGGCCGCCACGAATCCCCAGCCGACACCCGGTTCAGAGCCTTGGTACGGGCTACAGGCGTAAGCTGAAATCAGAACCTTCATTCGTGTATGCACGACCAGTTCCGCTCCAGAAAAACGATCAGCTCTCCGAAGAAGGCCGCCTGATATGCGCGATGCAATAGCCAAAGCGCCATGTAGACACGACTACCCGGACCAGACAACGCGGCTGCAGCCAACACGCGGTCCCCGAGATCCAGAGCAGCAGACAACGTCGCGCGCGGACTAGCACCCTGCCGCAAAAGCCTCGCCGGCGCAACCACGTAGGAGAACGCATCCCCTAACGCCAAATCCTCGGATCGGCTCTGTTCCCAATCGAAGACAAAAAGACCCTTTTCCGTCCAGGCGCTGTTCCACGGCGTGAAATCACCGTGCGCTCTATGGAGCCACAGTTGCACCCCGTTGCCACCCAAAGTGATAAGACGAGCGTAGAGCGCTCGGCAGGCACCAACCAACTCATCCGCAGGCCCGTGGTCGAAGCTCGCTGGAAGCTGTGCCAAGGCATCAGCGAGTAGAACCTGTCGACGGTTGATCGACGACAGTCGTGCGAGAAAGACCGTGACTTCCTTTCGCATCCGGCGCTCCCCAATCCGGCAACGAGGGCGGTACTCCTGGCAAACGGTTAGCGTGGCGCTGGCAGCCAACACGCCAGCCAACCTGGGAACGTACTCTGAGACCGGCGACTCTACCAGACACGCAAGAACCGCCGCTTCGTGTTCGAGCGAGGCCACCGAGCGCGAGTTGGCAGCAACCTTAAGAATTACCTCAGGCGATGCGTCGCCCAGAGGCAAGATCACGGTTTTTCGATTCTCGTCAGCCGTACCGAGGTACAAGGCGTACATCATTCCAGCCGTCAGACACCGTTCACGCAGGCCTGCCTCTACCAACCCGCGGGGCCTGCAGTCCGAATCACGAGCTGCGACAAACAGAACACGTTCCCGCAGGACGGCGACGCTACCCAGCGTTGCCAGCTGCCCCGCCAGCCACAACGCCACGCGGGCCGCCCATCGACCAGGGCGATGCAGGGACAATGCAGCCAACGCGTGTCGAGGCGAATCGAGCGGCACCACAACCCTTGGATTCGCGGCCGGCAACAGGCCGTATTCACGCACAACGGGAAATTCCATCGCCAGAATTGCCCGCCAATAGTGGGCACGCTCGCGGCCAACAACAACACCGGCAACCTGCGCTGCATGGAGTTCCGCAGACGAAGGACTCTCTCGCAGGGTACATCGATCCCCATCCACTAGAAGAAGCCCGACAGGTTCGACGCCCCCGCTTGTGCGCACACGTGCAAGATCCTCTTCCCAGAATGTTTCTTCCTCCGAAGAGAAACCATAAAGGCCGACGCCATTTCCAGTCACTGGGGGTAGCAACCATCGCCAGCCGAAACGCTGGTCCAATAGGCTGTTGCTCATTCAGAACCGCGTCTGTGACCGTCTGCGCAGGACTTTGCACAGCGCATGTAACACTTGGTCGTGAGTCTCTTCCACAGTAATGTCTGTTGAAACCATGACCGCCCGCGGCTCACGAGCTGCGAATTCTCTTAAGGCCTCAACCTGACGGCGTGTTTCCTCCAGCGGCAATTCCTGCTTGCGAGCGGCAATTGTTTCCGGGGCTCCGTGCAGACACACGATCAGATCAGGTGTCGGCACCAGCATGGCGAACCACCTTGCAACCCGACCCGGCAGACCAACACGGAAGCGGCGAGGATCGAAGGCCATGTCGTACGCGTAACGGTCGAAAACAACCACCGTTGGACTCTTGGCTATCAGCGGTCTTGTCCACAACCAATAGCCTACGACATAGTCTAGAGTCAGATACGACAAGCGCAACAGAGAACCTAACACGCCCGACGGAGTAGCCGCATGAGGTGCAAGTACTGGCCCATCAATGCGGCTGGCACCTTTTAGCCGGGCAAGTGGCGGCAGCCACCCCGGACGCAGATGTTTCACAACGACCGTATTGTGGGTAGCTGCATTAAGGACCGGCAACAGGCTACTGATCACTGTGGACTTCCCCGCACCATCGACTCCGAGGATGGCCAACACCAACCCTGGGGGTCGGGCATAACGACGCATCCTGCTCCACTGGTACCTCAGTCGGTGGGTGACTGAAAAAATTGGCCGACTGCAAAGCATATCGCGAAAGAGCAGTGAACGAAGCTGCCTACAGTCGGCGCGAAGTTCCTCGGACGGAGCGGTTGAGAGGAGCAATGCTCGAAAAGCGACCAATGGCCGTGCTCGCATCGGGGCAAGCAGCGTGGCCACAAGAGGCCAATCATTCCTCGCCGCTAGCCGCGCCGCCCCAGAGTACTTTTCAGGATACACGTCGTTGTTCAAGACCTCCTTCAACACCCCGAGGATCGCGGCCAAGCCGTCACTCAGAACATGGACGCCATTATGCAAGTGCACCGGGAGAGGTTTATCGCCGTCCAGCAAGCGGCATCCTCGAAAAAATAACCCGACGTTGACGTCTACGCATAAACCCCACCATCCCGTATTTCCAGCCTGCGTATGCCCGAGCCCTACGACCTTGAAAAAACCTGGAGACTCCGCGATGCCAACCGGCCATCCATTGGCTGCTCCAAAGGCTTCAAGCACTATCGCCCTTGCGCTTAGGCCGTCCTTTTCGGAAACCAAGATATCCACATCGCTTCCACCAGAGGCATACGGAAGCGACTCGTAGTTACGCAAGACAACGTAGGGCACTCCCCGTGCTTCGAAGCCATCGAAGAGACTCTTCAACACCCTCGCTTCCGCCGAACAAATCATAGTTTCTATACTCGCCACGAAAACCACCCAATGCATGCCATTGGCAGCATCATTTCAGGCAACAATCATCCTGACATTCACCGAATCCTCCTTGGCACCATGCCTCACTCTCGGAACCTCCCCATCATCGTACACACCATATTTCGCCATCTCGATCGCCAGTATGCCCATGGCCCAGTCCGCCATTTTGTGCCCCAGCTCTCGGAAAGATGAGGTTAGGTCAAAGGAAGTGAGAGTCTGCAGGATAGTCTCACAAATCAGATAGCAAATAGTTGCTACAACCAGAGAAATATGGCATCCGAATGCAGAGGCGCTGAGAGGGTTGATGGGCCGACGAAACAAGAACGTGGCAGCCGTGGCCTTAGCGAACAAGAATGCCCGGATCGTCTGGGCGTTGCGGGCACACGACCGGGACTACGGAGCCGATTTCGGATTGGTGGTATGAACACGGGTTTCCCACCGTGCTGGCCGCCTCTGGTGATGGAGGGACCGCCGGCGACCGGCACCGTGGAAAGCCCTGCGGTGGAGCAGCATAACGGCAGCAAAGGTCAAGGAGAACCCCACCGATTGCACAGACAATCATGAGTTGATGGCGAGACTGGTCAGACCGTGACTGAGATACCCTGCTTCTCACAAGGCACTTCGAGTGCGCCAAGTTGATCAGGGCTCAGTCAGCGTATTCCATCAGGGACGGGG
>ERZ761603.3374-NODE-3374-length-10276-cov-9.208492_pt1 | contig 10276 bp, 8 predicted proteins | sample MGYA00511879_ERZ761603 | MGnify/ENA primary metagenome ERZ761603 (study PRJEB28899, sample SAMN02850040) | bioreactor sludge metagenome | biome: EBPR Sludge; feature: EBPR Bioreactor; material: flocular biomat | place: Australia: Thorneside Wastwater Treatment...
GGCAAAGACCACAAAGTTTTTATCTTTTGGTATGGCAAGCAAGTCAAAATCCTCAAAGACAAAGAAGCGCAAAAGTTTCTGGCCAAAATTGCCGGGCTGGACCACAAAGAGGCCCAATTGGTGATGGCCAAGGTCACGGGCAACTTCAAGCGCGGCAACGAACGCAGCCAGACGCGATCCTAACCTTCTGACAAACCACATCCAAAGCAGTGACGATCGTTAGGGGCCAAAAAGACCTGCCCCGCTAAACTGGGCATATCCACATTTTCCAATCTGAGGAGGTCTTTATGACACAGCCCAACCGTCAGCGTGTGCTCATCATGGGCGCTGCTGGCCGCGATTTTCATGACTTCAACACCGCCTTACGCCATAACGAACAGGTCGAAGTAGTGGCCTTCACCGCCACCCAAATTCCAAATATAGACGGCCGTCGTTATCCCCCCGAACTCTCTGGCCCGCTCTACCCCGCCGGTATTCCCATCTACCCGGAAAACCAGCTGGAAGCACTCATTCGTCAGCATCAGATTGACGATGTGTACTTCTCCTACTCCGACGTTTCGCATGAATACGTGATGCACATCGCTTCCCGCGTTTTGGCCGCTGGCGCTGGCTTCCGCCTGATGAACCCGCGCCTGACCATGCTCAAATCAACCAAACCCATCGTCTCTATTTGCGCCGTGCGCACCGGCTGCGGCAAAAGCCAGACCTCACGCTACGTGCTCAACGTGCTGCAAAAAGAGCTGGGCTACCAAAACGTCGTCGCCGTGCGCCACCCCATGCCCTACGGCAACCTGGCCGCCCAGGCCGTGCAGCGCTTTGCCACCTACGACGACATGGACCGGCACGACTGCACCATCGAAGAGCGCGAAGAGTACGAACCATACGTCGAACGCGGCGCGGTCATCTACGCCGGGGTGGATTATGAAGCCATCCTGCGCGAAGCCGAAAAAGAGGCCGACATCATCATCTGGGACGGCGGCAACAACGACCTGCCCTTTTACCTGTCCGATCTGCACATCGTGGTGACCGATCCGCACCGGCCCGGCCATGAGCTGCGCTACCATCCCGGCGAAGCCAATTTGCGGCTGGCGGCGGCCGTTGTTCTCAACAAGGTGGATACGGCCGATTTCCAAAACGTACTCACCGTGCAGGAAAACATCCGCAGCGTGAACCCCAATGCCACCATCATCCAGGCTGCTTCGCCCATTTTTGTGGACGATCCAGCGGCAATTCGCGGCAAGCGCGTGCTGGTTGTGGAAGATGGCCCGACGCTCACCCACGGCGAGATGGCCTACGGCGCGGGCGTGGTGGCGGCGCAAAAGTTTGGCGCGGCGGAGATTTTGGACCCACGGCCGTTTGCCGTTCGTTCCATTGCCGCCACCTACCAGAAATACCCCGGCACCGGGGCCGTTTTGCCCGCCATGGGCTACGGCGGCGACCAGATTGCCGATCTGGAAGAAACGATCAACCGCTCCAACGCCGAACTGGTCATCATCGCCACGCCAATTGATTTGGGCAAGATCATCAACATCAAGCTGCCCAGCCAGCGCGTGCGCTACGAATACCAGGGCATCGGCCAACCTGCGCTGGCCGACCTGCTCAAAGAGCGTTTTGGCTAAAAATTCAGATTCACCTGTGTGACTAAATGGGTTGTTTGAGTGGGCCAATCTTTGAAGATTGGCCCACTCTTTTTTAGCGGATAATCAGCGGAATAAAGAGCTGGTTAACGGCCGCATCTACCACGATAGTCTGGGTAGTCGGCGGTGGGCTGCCAAATTCCATGCTGCTGATGGAAATGACAGTTTGCAGCACTGTACCCGGCGACAAACTGTCTGACACAAGCGCAGGCACTGTGATGGTCACCTGCTGCCCTGGTAGTACCGTCAGGTCGCTGGCAATGAGCGGCGGGTTGCCACCCAAACCACCAGACAGCTCGTTGCCCTGCGCCACGACCACTGGGCCGTTCAGCAGCAGTCCATCGGCCATCACAAAGTTAATTTCCGTGTTGGTAGCGGCCGTTTCTTCATTATTTGTCACTACAATCTGGAACGTCACGGCGTCACCGGGCACAGGATGCGCATTGTCTACCTGCTGCGCCACGCTCAGTCCGCGGGGTACACACGTCAGGCTGATGTCATCCAGGGCATAGCCGTCGCCACTGGCAAGGCCACCCGGCGCAAATGAAAAATTGTCGCGGAAGGCAAATTTAATCTGGAAGCGATCCGTCAGCGTCAGGCCGTTGGCGGCCGCCGCAGCGACCAAATCAACCTGCCCGGCCTGAAAATCATCGTGGTAGCTGCCCGCAAAGTCATACACCTTCACCCAGGCATCGCCCAGCTGCGACCGCGCAAAAACGCCATCGTAGGCAGCGTCATACTCGTCGCCCAAATCGTACCAGCTGAAGTCCAGCAACACTTCCGCCTGCCCGGTAACATCGGCGGTGAGAATGATGGCCGCATCAGAAACGGCCGCTCCATTCACGCTGTCGTCCAAAATGGCGCTGGTGCTGCCGCTGTGCGCCAGGTCATCGAGCACCCGCACGCGCCCTTCGGCGGTGACGGCCGTTTCCCACGCCGAACCCACCATGCCGCTCTCAAACCCATCGCTAAAGCCACAGCCCACCACCGCCGTGATGGTGAGAACGGCCGTCGCCTGCCGCGCCTCATCCATCGTGACCGAAGCGGCAGAGGCAGTGAAGCTCACCTCACCCGCCGCCGCGCTGCCAGACACGGTCAAAGCGACCGTGCGGCTCAGCGACTGGCCCGGAGCCAGCGTCTGGCCAGTGGTCCAGGTGATGAGGTTGTTGGTCACCGCTGCATCCGCGCTCAGCGAGGTCGGGTCCAGCACCAGGGAAGATGGCACCGGGGCAGAAAGGGTCACCTGGGAAGCGGCCGTGCCGGTGTCATTACTCACGTTCACGGTCAGCACGGTCGCATCACCTGGCAGCAGGTAGCTCTTCGAGGCCGTCACGTTCACCGTCAGACCCGAGACGTAGGCGTTGATGGCGTTGTTCACGTTGATCCGCGCCATGTTGGTCATCGTACCGCCGCTGCGATTGTCGTTCACCGGCACCGCGCCCGCCTGAAATGCCGCCAGCGCCTCATCCACCGACGCGCCGGGCACCGCCTGCTTCAGCACCGCCCAGGCACCGGTCACGTGCGGCGTGGCCATGGAGGTGCCCTGCTTGGTGCCCGTGCCGTTGGGAATGGCCGCATAAATGCTCACTCCCGGTGCCAGCAGGTCCAACATAGGCGCGACGTTGGAAAATGAAGCCACGTTGTCATTGTCATCGGTAGCCCCCACGCTGATGGCCGAGGAGATGCAGGCCGGGGCGCTGAGGCTGCTTTTGTAGCCGTTGTTGCCCGAAGCAATCACCGTGGCGATGCCTGCTGCCCGCAAATTGTCGATGGCGGCTTTACGGCCGTCGCCGTCACAAGCGTCTATGTAGCTGCCCCCGCCCAGGCTCATGTTTACACTGGCAATGTTGTAGGTGTTACGCAGCTCGTAAATATGCTCCAGCGCGGCAATCTGGTCGCTGGTGTAGCTGAGCATGCAGCTGCTAAACCCGCCGCAGCTAGACGTGCTGGTAAACAAAGAAAAAACCTGCACAGCAATGATGTTGGCATCTGGGGCCACACCCACGATGGTGGAACCGTTGTCCCCGGCGGCAATGCTGGCCACGTGCGTGCCGTGGCTGCAATCGGATTGGGCTTTGGGGTTGCTGGAGCCTGCGGCGGCCGTGCAATCTACCCCAGCGCCAACGGCCGTTGATTCCTGCAACCCACCCGGGCAAACGGAGGTCACCGTGCCACCGTTGGTCGTTGAAAAACAGCCTTCGGCCACAATGCGGCTCCCACCGGTGGTAAAGGCTGGATGATCGGTGTCAACGCCGGTGTCCAGGATGGCCACGGTCTGGCCCGCGCCGGTGTACCCGGCCGCCCACGCCTGGTTCCCGCCAATGACGGGCACGCTGCTGCTGAGCGAAGGTGGCACCGCCACATCTTCTTCGATGGCAACCACTTCAGGCAGCGTGGCCAATGTTTCCAGGGCGTCGGCATCCAGTTCCAGGGCCAGGTAGGGGATGTATTTATAGGCGGCAATGACGGCCGTATTGGTCGCCGCCAATTCGTCCAGCACTGACTCTTGCAAACCATCAATGCCCAACTGCTGGGAGCGCACTGCGGTGATACCGTCCAGCTCCCCTTCAGGCTGGAACGGCAGATCCAGCTGCACCAGCACACGCACCGTGCCTGCGGCTTCTGCCTGGGCGGCTAACTGGGAAAATCCATCTGTTTGCAAGAAGGGGCTGGCCTGAACGGAAACGGCCGTACCCTGCCCCAACAGCCCAACCAGCAGCAAAACCACCACCATCCCGAAAAAACGCAAAAACGAGCCATCGCTCGCCACGTGATCTTTGGCCAACTTCACAAGCGCACTCCATTCAACAACAAACCATCTTTTTGCAGACGGTTAGCTGAATCTCTTTTTGTGGACCAGATTGGAAAAGGCTCCCACCCCGCCCAACGTGGTAATGAAAAGGGGGTTGGCGCGGCCGTTTGCCTGCCAAACCATAAAATTATCATAAACTTTTTGTGCGCCGGGTTGGAATAGCGCATCCGTCATAGACCCCCCGTCCTGCTGCTAAATGGGCCAAACATTGTTAACAATCAGACCATCCTTTATAATCCGCGCACAAGGTTGCTTTGAAGCAGTTTGGCCAGATGCACAGAGGTAAAGCAACAAAAAGGAGAGACGCGCTTATGCTGCCCACGGTGAACGTAGATGGGATGGTAGAATTCTTAACAGAGCTGTTGAATATTCCCAGCCCAACCGGAGATACCGACCGTGCCATTGCCTGGGTCGAAGACCAGTTTCAGGCTCACTTCTCGGCCCAGGGGATCACCAACCACCGCACCCCGAAAGGTTTGCTGGTTGCTCGCTGGCCGGGCAGAAAGAGTGATGCACCGCGGGCACTGACAGCCCACGTCGACACGTTGGGGGCCATGGTGCGGCAGATAAAGCGCAACGGCCGTCTCCGTATGACCCAGTTAGGCGGCTGGAGCTGGACTTCCGTTGAAGGTGAAGGCGTTACCATCTTTGCCAGCAGCGGCCAGACCTATCGAGGCACCATCCTGCCTACCCACGCTTCCATTCACGCCCACACCAGCAGCGACCGCAGCCAGCCCCGCGACGATACCAACATGGAAGTGCGCCTCGACGCCCACACCACATCCGACAAAGAAACCGAAGCGCTGGGCATTCGCGTGGGCGACATCATTGCCTTTGATCCGCGGGTGGAGGTCAGCGACACTGGCTTCATTCGCTCACGTCACCTGGACGACAAAGCCAGCGTAGCCTGCCTGTACGGAGCCATGCTGGCCCTGGCCGACGCCGGGGTGCAGCCAGCGCAGGATACCTATTTCCACATCAGCAACTACGAGGAAGTGGGGCATGGGGCCGCCACCGGCTTCCCGGCCAATCTGGCCGACCTGATCTCGGTGGACATGGCCGTTGTGGCTCCCCAGCAAACCTCAGATGAATATTCGGTAACGATTTGTGCGAAAGATTCGGCCGGACCGTACCATATGCAGCTGCGCCGCGAGCTAGAGGGGTTGGCCCAGGCCAACGAGCTGCGCTACGCCACGGACATCTACCCGTTTTATGGTTCCGATGGTGAAGCGTTCTGGCGCGCTGGCGGTGATGTGCGCATGGGGCTGATTGGCCCAGGCGTTGACGCCTCGCACCATTACGAGCGCACCCACCGCGACGCGCTGGACAACACCGCCAGGCTGATTTTGGCTTATTTACTTTCTGAATAAACCCCTATTGGGGCACCGTTCTTGACGCGACTTCCTATTTCGAAAGTAGGAGATTAAATTGTATGAAGAGAAATTTGTTAGTTTTGCTGCTTTTACTCATCACGGGCCTGGTGGCCTGTGGCGGCGACGAGCCAGATGAGGCAGAAAGCACCCCCACCACGGCGGCCAGTACCCCCACCCTTGCCTCCACCGATACCCCACTGGCCCAAGAAGCGGCCGTAGACAGCATTGAAATTTTGATTCTGGAATCTTTTCCGGTGCAGGTAAACGTGCGCGCCCGGGGCGATCTGCCCGATGGCTGTACCTCCATTGATTCGGTGGATACCAACCGCAGCGGCACCACTTTCAACATCACCATCACCACCTTGCGCCAGTCCGGCGAATTGTGTACCGAGGCGCTGGTACCCTTTGAAGAAAATATCACGCTAGATGTAGTGGACCTGGGCGCAGGCACCTATACGGTGAACGTAAATGGCATCACCGGCTCATTTACCCTGCAAGTGGACAATGTGGCCCAGGCCGAACCCACGGCCACCATCCCCCCCGCCGACACCAACCAGGGCATTGTCAACGGCCGTGTCTGGCATGATCTCTGTGCAGTGGCGGGTGCAGTGGGCGATACCGAAAACGCCGTGCCCTCGGCGGGCTGTATTGCTGCTACTGGCGGTGGCTTCCAGGCCAACAGCCTGCTGGATGACGGCGAACCCGGCATTCCTGACGTGCTCGTGCAGCTGAGCGAGGGTGAATGCCCTGCTGAAGCTCCTATCGCGACCGCCACTACCGACCAGGACGGCGACTACGTCTTCACCGACCTGGCCGCCGGCACCTACTGCGTCTCGGTTGATGCCCTGGCCGTTGACAATGAACTGCTGCTGCCCGGTTCCTGGACCTTCCCGGCCACCGATGTAGCCAGCACCACCATCACCCTGGAAAGCGGTGATCTGGTAACCGGTATCAACTTCGGCTGGGACTACCAATTTTTACCTGTGCCTGAAGTAGACGCGGCTACCTGCACCAACAGCATCGCCTTTGTGCAAGACATCACCGTGCCGGACGATACCGTGTTTGCTCCTGGCGGTGAAGTGGAAAAGATCTGGCAGCTGCGCAACATTGGTTCCTGCCCCTGGACCACCGACTACAGCCTGATTTACGCCGGTGGCGATGACCTGGGTGGTCCGTTGAGCACACCGCTGCCCAACACCGTCGTGCCTGGGCAAACGATCGACATTGGCGTTACGCTAACCGCACCAGAAGAGCTGGGCACGTACCGCAGCGACTTCTTGCTGGCCGATGCAGCGGGCAATCCCTTTGGCGTGGATGGTCCGGCCGACCAGGTGATTTGGGTGCAATTTGTGGTGGGCCTGCCCGAAGCAACACCTGAACCCAATTCGGCGTCGATTGGCGGCGTGGTGTGGGAAGACATTTGCTTCTTCACCACCAGCGGCGCTCCCTCAGCCGGGTGTGTGGACATCAGCGCCGACGGCACCGGCTTTTACCGGGGTGATGGCGAACTGATCAACGAGCCGCGCCTGGCAGGTATCACTGTGAAGCTGGCGGCTGGGGCTTGTCCGGCCGATGCCATCGTGCCAGCCAACACCGTGTTGGCCACCACCATCACCGACGAGAGCGGCCTGTACCTCTTTGAGGGGCTGGATGCCGGGCTGTACTGCGTGGCCATCGAGCCATTCAGCTCCGAAAACGTAGACCTGCTTATTCCGGGTGACTGGACCTGGCCGGGATACGGCGTGGGTTTGCAAGGCATCAACCTGGCCGCTGGCGAAGAGCGGACAGAAGTTGACTTTGGTTGGGAGTTTCAATAATTAACTTGAGAGGCTGGTGAAGGTGACTTCGCCAGCCTCTGTCGGCTACGGCCGTATTCCAGTTACAGCGTATCGTTACTATGCAAAGCCACCAAGACCTCCTCTTTACCGCCACCACCGATGCGAAATTCCCGGGGCAATCACTAAACCAGGATTCGGTTTACGCCTATGCTGGCCATACGGAAAACAATGTTTTGTATGGCATTTTTGTTGTCGCCGATGGCGTAGGTGGGCTGAAAGACGGCCGTATCGCCAGCCAAACCGTCGTAGAAACGATCAAAGCTCATTTTGAACCGCTCTGGCCGACGGTAACGGCCGTTTCCGACCAAACCGTCGCTCGCCTGCGCCAGCAGCTGAAAAAGGCGATCTACAAAGCCAACGACGCCATTCGCGCCCTGGTCAGCGACAAAGATGAGCGCATGGCCAGCACCGTCACCTGCGCGCTGGTGGTAGACCAGGCAATCATCGTGGCCAACGCGGGCGACAGCCGGACGTACCTGTATCGGCAAAAGCAGCTGGAGCAGTTGACACAGGACCATTCGCTGGTAGCCTGGCTGCTGCGCCAGGAGCACATTACCGCTGACGAAGCGTTAACCCATCCGTACAAAAATGTGCTTACCCATGCCCTGGGGGCGATGGAAAAGCCGCAGGTTGACCTGTTTACCCACCGGCTGTTCCCGGGCGATTGGCTGCTGTTGTGCAGCGACGGCATTTGGGGCACGCTGCCAGACACAAAACTGGCCGACTATTTACAAACGGCCGTTGCCCCCGAAGCAATTGCCCCCGTCATCATGCAGGCCGCCCAGGACAATAGTGATGATCTGTCGCTGGTGCTGGTCCATCTACCGCTCATGTAGGATTTTTCTTGTGATTGAGATTCGCAACGTCAGCAAACAATTCTTCTCTGTCCAGGCGCTTCACAACGTCACGCTGAACATTCAGAGAGGAGAAGTGGTGGGTCTGCTGGGGCCAAACGGCGCTGGAAAAACCACCTTGTTTAAGCTTATTGCCGGTCTGCTGCACCCCGACAACGGGCACATTCGGCCGGTTAACGGCCGTTGGCCCACCATCGGCTACAAACCAGACCGGCTGCTCTTCCCCAACCGGCTGCGCCTCAGCGAATACCTGGCGATGATGGCCAGCCTCAGCGGTGCCCCGGCGGAAGATCGGGAAAAGGCGGTGTTTAATGCACTGGTGCAGGTGGACCTGGTGAGCCACGCCGATAAGCGCATTGGCGACTGTTCTAAAGGGATGCGCCAGCGTTTAGGGTTGGCGCAGGCGCTGATGGGGAATCCGGCCGTGCTGCTGCTCGACGAGCCGTCTAATGGGCTGGACCCCAACGGCCAGGCGGAGATGCAGGGGCTGATCAAAAAGCTGCACGGGGCAGGCAAGACAATTTTAATGAGTTCACACCAGCTGGATGAGATTACGGCCGTTTGCACCCACCTCATCATTCTCAACAACGGCCAGGTCCATTACCAAAACAGCATGGTTGAAGCGCTCACCATCAGCCCGCACACACTTATTCAGGCGGACCGGGATTTGAGCGAGATTGCCCACATCGTGCAGGCGCAGCACCCGGAAATCCAGGTACAGGGCAGCCACATTCAGCTGCGCGGTGAGGCGATGCAGCTGCGCCGCGAAATCCTGGCCCTGCTGCTGCAATCTCAGTACGATGTGCTGCATGTGGAGCAAAAACACGTCACCCTGGCCGAAATTTACGCAAAGGCAGTCCGATGATCCAACGCATTACCGTTTTAACCCGCTACTTCAGCAAATCAATGCTTGTCTCGCTCAGCGGCATGCTGTACCTGCTGCTGACGCTGGCCTTCTGGTTTGTCTTTTTTAATCCGCAGCAGCAAACGCCGGAGGAGGCGTATTACCAGCTAGTCATTGGCGGTTTTGGCACCGCGATGGCCTTTTTGGTGACGCTGAGCATGGCGGCCCGGGCCAATGCCGCTGAGCATTATCCGATCATGGTTCGCTTGCAGAGCCGGGTGGAGATGGTAACGGCCGTTCTTGCCAGCAGCCTCATCCTCACCGTTTTCTACGAACTGGTGCTGGCACTGCTGGCCCTGGTTAATGGCCCGGACCTGACCCTGGGGCACATTTTAGAGCTGCCCCCGCTCTGGCTGGCCCCGATGGTGGTAGCGGCCGTTTTGGCCCTGCACGCCTCCGATTTCATCACTATTGGCTGGTCGCGTATCTACGTATTTGGCGTGTTGGCCATCTTGCTCTTTGGGCAGGGGGTGCAAAACGACAGCCTGGCCAGTCTGTCCACCAGCCTCAGCCGGTATGCGCTGAACCAGGGTTGGGTAGGCATCAGCACGCGGCTGGACGGGTACGCCAGCACATTAAGCCTGACCGATGAAAACGTGGTCAGCCGCTTGTTTGGCTTTGTTTTTTGGCCGTTCCAGGCCATGGCCGAAGCGATTAGCAACGGCTACTTCACGGCGAACCAGGCGCTGGCACCGGCCATTTTGCTGCTGTACGCGACCGTTTTGTTTTTGTTGGCGGTGGATCTATTTGCCAACAAAGATTTAGAGTTCACCGAATAACGATCTGAGGGAGCGAGGCATTTATGGAATGCTGGCACTGTGAACGACCATCCCACGCCACCTGCAAATTTTGCGGACG
>ERZ761603.3382-NODE-3382-length-10263-cov-12.688382_pt1 | contig 10263 bp, 6 predicted proteins | sample MGYA00511879_ERZ761603 | MGnify/ENA primary metagenome ERZ761603 (study PRJEB28899, sample SAMN02850040) | bioreactor sludge metagenome | biome: EBPR Sludge; feature: EBPR Bioreactor; material: flocular biomat | place: Australia: Thorneside Wastwater Treatment...
GGGGGGCGCGGATTGAAACCGCTTTTCGTCACGAGCCGTCTCGACCAACCCCCGCCGATCGCCCCCCGGCAACGGGGGGCGCGGATTGAAACAGATCATCGATTTGCCGATCAATCCGTGCTCCAGCGATCGCCCCCCGGCAACGGGGGGCGCGGATTGAAACGCGTAGAGCAGCCGGAGTTGTTGCGCCGCCCGGCCCGATCGCCCCCCGGCAACGGGGGCGCGGATTGAAACGCCCGTGACGACGGCGCCCCGGTCGACGACGAATGCGATCGCCCCCCGGCAACGGGGGGCGCGGATTGAAACTACCTCGTCGAGCGGTTCGTCGAGGGCCAAGAGAGCGATCGCCCCCCGGCAACGGGGGGCGCGGATTGAAACACCGCTGGCGCCGCGTCGCGCTCGTGGAAGATCACCGATCGCCCCCCGGCAACGGGGGGCGCGGATTGAAACAGATTTTCACGGGCAGTGATGTGCGCGTCGTCGCCGATCGCCCCCCGGCAACGGGGGGCGCGGATTGAAACTGACGCGCTGTCGGAAATGGGGACCGGAGGTTGGCGATCGCCCCCCGGCAACGGGGGGCGCGGATTGCAACGTTGAAAGCTTGGCAGGCAAGAAAGATCGGGAGATGATGACCGCGCAACGTCTCAGAAAGCTTCGGGCCATAGAACCGCCAAGGGGAGGTTGTGCTGTGCAGCACAACCTCCCCTTGGCGGAGAAAGTAACTTTGGCGAAGGCTCAGCAGCCGTCGCGTTTATCCCCGCAGGCGACGACGGCCAACCGTACGACCAAGGCCGACCAGTGCCAGGCCAAGCAGGCTGAGCGCGCTCGGCTCGGGAACCTCCTGCATCTCCTGACCTGCCAGAATATAGACGTCGACGTTTCCACCTCCGTCGCAGTTTGTGGTCTGTCCGCCGCTCAAATAGCCCTGGCCAGACTTGGGATCGGTACCGCCAAAACATCCAAACAGCATGCGCACCGAAATGGCGTCGTAACCCTGTGACTTGTAAGTCTCAAGATTCGCGTTCAACTCCGGGAGAAAGGCGAGAATCTCGGTCGTGTTGTCACCCGAAGCGTTGTTGACATGCAGGTAGCCAGCAGGGCACTGTCCGCCGGTGATGGGCAGAACATCAATAACGTTTCCGCCGCCATCAAGCTTGTAGCACGTCTTCGTTTTCACCGTCTCGAACTCATTTCCGTTCGGCTGGCTGTCGAAGGTCTTGGACGTCGAGAAGGCATTGTAACCAGAATGATTGTTGTTGATTTCAAAGTTCTTTTGCTTCGTGATACCGCCGGCAGCGTCGTAGTCGAGCACCGTAACCAGCGCCCAATAGTCAACCGATCCTGTGGCATTTTGAGCCTGGTTATAGTCAAAGCCGATCATCAGCTCGCGGCGCTTCCCTCCGGGTGACAACGCACCGATCAGCCATCCGATGTCGACGTCCCAAGTTCCTAGCTTATCGTATTGCGGGTTCAGATCATTGTTCCCGGGGTCAGCCAGGTTTCCGGCAACGGTGCTGGTCTTGCCGGTGGCGGCAAAATTGTCACCTGCGTTGTTCGTCTTGAAACCATCCTCGACCTTGAACGGACTAGGGTCGATATCCCCATTATCAAGCGCCGCAGCACCACCCGCGCCGACGACGATGCGGTTCTTCAGCGCCCCTTGCGGTGAATTCAGGACAAATCCCGGAGGGGTATCGGTCGTCTTTTGCGTCCCCGAAAGCCCGCTGAGGACGTTCAACATGCCCGCCGAACAACTCACCGCATCGCCAAAAGTCAGGCACGCGCGAGGGTCGGCCTTCATGGCATCGGTAATCGCAGGCCCCCCGTAAATATCCAGCGGATCCGCCAGGGCAATGGAGGACACCCCCATGAACAGAACCGCGAGAGCCTGCGGCAACTTCGCCAAACCAAATGGTCGTACCTTCATTTTGTCCTCCTGGGATCTATGGCACTTGTCAATGTGCACAGTGTCTAGTCAGTTAAAAGCATCCACGCTTTTTCCCTATGGAGACAAGAGCAATTCTCATGCCTGAAACGGATATAGAAGACAACAAATTGCTTTAACACAAGATATAATCTACGACGACAAGCGCTCAGACAGGCAGTGTAAAATTTTTCGACAGCCATCCGTGCGCGCAACTTCTGCGAGCCACCCGAATGTGATCGGGTACCCGAAAAACGGACGCCCCGAGGCATGGTAAGTCGACCTTGTCGTTGTGGAGATGAGCGAACTGAAAGCGGAGGCGGCACGCTTGCGGGTGCCGTCGGCATGATTCCCACCCTCTGGCAGACGAAAAATCGAGGGAGCCCTACAAGCTTTCGAGAAGATTCCTCGCATTATCCACTTCTTTCGATTTCCGGCTCTTGGCAATGACCTCAGCCAACTCCTTCTTGGCCTCTGCCTTCCTTCCGGAAAGGGCCAGGGCAACGGCGTAGTGATAGCGGATGGCGGTGGCTTGAGGTGAGCCGGACGTCGCCTTGCCAAGAAGCGTCAGTGCACGCGGCAACTGTCCTTGCTCCACCAGGATCCAGCCGAGTGCGTCCTGCGCCTGGGGATTGTCGGGAGCAAGCTGCAGCGCCTGCTCGGCGGTCGCTGCAGCACGCGAATCTCGTTCGCTTTGGTAAAGCCTGGCCAGGCTGCTGAGGGCGAGCACATTGTCCGCTTTCACCTTCAGAATCGCCTCGTATTGTGCAATCGCCTCCCGTTGACGCCCGGTCTGCGCATAAACCTCGCCTGCGTAAGCGCGCGCCAGCAGGTCGCTGGGACGCTGCCGGATCCACTCGGTCAGCCGCTGGTCTGCGCTCTTGGCTTCGCCAGCGGCCAGCAAGGCACGATGGAGTTTGAGCAGGCCCTCCGTGCCGGCACCCCTGGCCAGAGCCTGTTCATAGGCCTTGATCGCTGGCGGATAACGTTTCTGGGAGAGCAGGATCTCGGCTTCACGATCGTAGCCATAGGCGGACTGCGGTGCCTGCGTCTGCATCTGACGAGCGATCTGCAAAGCCGCTTCCGGATTGCTCGCTTTAAGTTCGAGGCGCAGCAACGCTTCCTGCGCCAGCTGGAAATCCGGCTTCAGTTGCAGGGCTTCGAGCAGCGTCTGCCGCGCGTCCGCCAATTGCTGGTCGACGATCTGTGCCAGCGCGAGGTCGAGGTGAGCCTGCGGCGAGCGTGGTGCCTGGCGCTTGATAACGCCAAAGGTGGCGATCGCCGCCGACCGCTCGCCAATCGCCAGTTGCGTCGTTGCCAGCAGCCTCAGCGCTGGCAAGCTGCCTGGATTGGCCTGACTCGCCTCCAGCGCGTACCTGAGCGCGCTCTGCTCTTGCTTTCTCCTCAGATAGTGCCGCACCAGTTCGGCGCGGGGCGCAATGGCCTTGTGGTCTGTCGCGGCGGCACGTTCCAGCCACGCCAGGTAGTCTGCCTCGCGCTGCTCGCTGGCAGCCAGTTCGGCCAGTGCCAGCATCGCCGGTACGTTCTCCTTGTCGCGGGTGAGAACGGACTCCAGGCGCTTGCGCGCGCCGCCTGGGTCCTTGTCCTCGAGGTCGAGTTTGGCGAGCTGGATAGCTGCGGTCACGAAAGTCGGCTGGATCGCCAGAACTTGCTCGAGCGACTTGCGTGCTCCTGCTCGATCGCCCTTGCCCAGCAGGGCGGCCGCGCGCAGCTCTGCAGTCAGCGGGTTAGGCGGAAGTTTCTCTTCTATTCGGGCGATGTCTGTCAGCGCCTGATCGTATTGCTGGCGCGCAAGACGAAGACTGATCAGCGTCAGGTCCAGTTGCCCGGGCTTGTCACTCAACTTGATCGCCTGTTCGAGACTTGCCAGCGCCCGATGGGTCTCACCGGCCGCCTGATACGCTTCCGCCTGGGTCGCCTTGATGGAGACGTTCTCGGGCTCGATCGCAGCGGCTTGCTCAAGATAACTCTTCGCCTTGTTGTAATTGGCGGCGCGCAGGTGCGCTTCGCCGGCCAAGGCCAGGAGCCTTAGGTTGTCAGGATGGCGGGCGAGCCAGGGTTCCAGAGTCTCGACTGCAGCGTGAGCGGCGCCGCTCCTGAGCTGGCTGTCGGCCAGCAGTCTTGCCGCCAGCAGGTTGTCTGGAGCCAAGCCGAGCGCCTTCTTGGCTTTAGCAATGCTTTCTTCGTATTTGCCCAGCCCGTAGCTGGCGGTCGCGTAGGCGAGCAAAGAAGGCAGGTGATCGGGTGCCACCTGCAAGACTTTGCTGAGGGCTGCACTCGCCTTCTCAGGATGGTTGCGTTGCAGCTCGAGAATGCCACGAGCGAACATGACAATCGATGCTCTGGGAGCGATCTGTTCAGCTTGCCGCACGGCCTTCTCGGCAGCGTCCAGATCACCCTTCTGCTGTTGCAGCCGGGCGATGGCGATATAGGCAGCAAACTGCGAAGGATGGCTCGTCACCAGTTGCTGATAAACGGCGATCGCCTCGTCTACGCGTTTCTCCGACTCCAGAAGCCGGGCTTTGAAATAAAGAGCGTCAACAAACTGGGGATGCCGTTGCAGCGCGTCGTCAATCAAGCGCACGGCGCGCTCTCGTTGCTTGTCGAAGACCGCCAATCTCGCCTGTACCAGAATCAGCGCGGGCAGCTCGGGATCGAGCTTCCAGGCGGCGGCCAGAGACTGCTCTGCGTCAGCGCGCTGGCCCAACAGGATCTGCGCCTCTGCCCGGCTGGTGAGCAGCGCTGCCCTTGCCGCCGGGCTCATGCCGGTCGCCGGGATGCCCAGTTCAAGGACTTTTGCGGGCTGATTCTGACGTAAGCGCACATCGGCAAGCACCGGCAAAATCTGTTCATCTTCCGCACCGAGGTCGCGCGCCTTGACCAGTTCTCCCTCGGCATCTCGATAGGCGCCATTGCGGCTGAACGCCTGACCCAGGAGCCAACGCGCCACCCCGTTGTCGGGCTGCTGTTGGACCACGTTCTTCAACTCGATGATCGCGCCTTCGTACTCCGCTCTCGCCAGTAGCTCCTGTCCGCGCAGAAGGTGTTGCTCGGGCGACTTCTCACAACTGGCCAAAGAGAGGGCAATGGCGACGACCAAAGCAGAGCGACGGCAATCGTGGATGTGGATCATGGGGCTGTCTTCGCTTATAAGGGGTTACTTCTTATCATGCCAGAAACCGCCACAGGCGAAGCCGTCAGCTTGCCCACCGTGCAAGTCCGACGCAGAATGGAAAGTGACGCGGCTCATCCGCCGCCTGCCCGGCGGGTGCTTGCTGGTGAACAGCGAACGGGGGCGGAGAAGGCCGATTTTCCCGAACGCCTCACCCTGGAGCCACGTTGCTGCAACACAAGGACTGAAAGTGGCTGACGAGTTTGAACGGTGTGCGCAATGGGTCCGTGAAGCGGACGGGCTGTTGATCACCGCTGGCGCCGGCATGGGCGTTGATTCCGGGCTGCCCGACTTTCGTGGTGGGCAGGGCTTCTGGGGTGCTTACCCAGCACTGGGACGGGCACGCATCGCGTTCGAGCAGATCGCCAATCCGGCTGCCTTTGCCCGCCACCCGCGTCTGGCCTGGGGCTTCTACGGGCATCGCCTGAATCTTTACCGGCGTACACTGCCCCATCCCGGCTTTGCCATCCTGCAGCAGATCGCCGCCGCGCTGCCGCACGGGGCCTTCGTCTTCACGACCAACGTCGATGGCCATTTCGCGCAATCCGGCTTTGCCGGTGAGCGTATCGCCGAAGGCCACGGCTCGATCCACCATCTGCAATGCATGGACGCCTGCCACCCCGGCATCTGGCCGGCCGACGACTTCACGCCCGAAGTAGACGCGCAAGCGTGTCTGCTGGTCTCCGAATTTCCACGCTGCCCCCGCTGTCACGGCATCGCACGGCCCAACATTCTGATGTTCGGCGACTGGGGTTGGCTCAGTGTGCGCAGCGACGCGCAGGAAGCCCGCCTCCACGCCTGGCTGCGAGGCGTCGCGCACTTGCTGGTGATCGAGATCGGCGCCGGCACGCGGATCCCGACCGCGCGCCGGATGGGCGAACGTAGCCAAGGACGCCTGATCCGCATCAATCCGGACGCCGCGCAAGTTCCTGAGGGCAAGGGCATTGGCATCGCCGCCGGCGGCCTCAGCGCGCTGCGCGCGATTGCCGCTTGCCTGGGTTAGCTGGGTTAGAATTCGCGGCTTCGTCGACAATTCGCAAGGCATCAAGGAGCAGCCCTCATGTCCGGTCATGGATTCCACGTGCACGGCCCGCACGATCATGAAGTTGAACACGTCGCCCACCATGGCGGCGACCATTTCACCTCGCGCGTCGCCGTCCTCACCGCCGTGCTGTCGACGGTCGGAGCGATCTTTGGCTACCTCGGCGGTCATTCACAGAACGCAGCCTTGCTCTACAAGAACGAAGCGGCGATCCAGAAAACCTCAGCCTCCAACCAGTGGAACTACTACCAGGCGAAAAGCAACAAGCAGAACCTGGCCGAGTTGTCGATCGTTCTCACCACCGGCGAGGCGCGCGGGAAGTACGAGCAGGAGGTCGAGCGCTACAAGAAAGAAAAACAGGAGATCAAGGTCGAGGCCGAGAAGCTCGAAGCGGTCGCCAAGGACGCCGACAAGCAGAGCGACCGCGAAATGCAGGTCCATGAACGCTGGGCGTTGGCGACGACCTTGATCCAGATCGCGATCGCCATGGCGGCGATCACTTTGCTGACGCGCAAACGGTGGATGCTCTTCGGCGTCTACTTTGCGACCGCCCTGGGACTGGTTGTCGGGGCGATGGGCTACCTCCACCTCTAACCGCATAGGCCAGGATGCCACCTGCACCCGGCAACCAGAGCATGGACGGCCGCTTGCCCGCCCCTTGCCGGGTGCTGCTGGCAGCGCTCGTGGTCCTCGCCGGCTGTGCCACGACGCCGCCTCCTGAGCGCGCCGTTCTTTACCAATGGACACAGCTGGCGCCCGGCGGTGAGCTCAGCCTGCGCGCCATCGTCGCCGGCGACGGCGCTTGCCCGCAGGCACTCGTCGATGGCCAAGCGAGACCGTTGCTGGCGAGAGCGACCGCGACACCCGGCGCGGCAAGCGCCAACCCGGCGTTCGAACCGGCCTTCGCGGTCACGACGTGTGTGCTCAACGTACCGCGGACGGTGCGCGCAGCGAGTATCGACGGCCGCTCGCTGGCGCTGCCGCCGACCGAAGTTCGCCGCATCGTCGTCGTCGGCGATACCGGCTGCCGAGTGCAGGTCCCCGCGCGCGGCGCGAGCGCTCCGATCCAGGATTGCCACGATCCGGCGGCATGGCCGTGGCCGCGCATCGCCGCCGCCGCCGCACGAACACAACCGGATCTGGTGATTCACGTCGGCGACTACCACTATCGCGAATACTGCGACGATCCCGTACGCTGCGCACAGGTCAAGGAGCAGAAGGTCGTGGTCGGCTACGACTGGCCCAGCTGGGAAGCCGACTTCTTCGCGCCAGCAGCCCCCTTGCTCACCAGCGCGCCCTGGATCGTCGTGCGCGGCAACCATGAGAACTGCGATCGCGCCGGCGCCGGCTGGCAGCGCTTCCTCTCTCCCCTCCCCTATCAGGCCTGCACCGACCAAGCGTACAAGACCGCCAGCCATTCCGTGCTCGACAACAACCTGACCGCCGACGCCTATGCAATCGATGTGGCCCAGCGGCTGACGCTGATCGTCGCCGACAACGCGGGCTACCAGGACTATCTGCCGGCGAGCAGGACACCCGATGATCCCGCGCTCTTCCGGACGACGCTGGCGGCGCTGCTCGCGGTGCCGACCACGCATCCGGTGTGGCTGGTGCAGCATAAGCCGCTTTGGTACGACCTGCTGCCGGCCAACGCACAGCCGAACGCGCTGCAGACTTATCTGCGCCGGCAATTGCCAGCGACGGTCGAGTTGGTCATCGGCGGCCATGAACACGCCTTCGAAACGATCAACTTCGCACCCAACGCCGACCCCGAATACCATCCGGCGGGGCGCCCGGCACAGCTCATCGTCGGCAGCAGCGGCACTCAGCTCGAAGCCGCGGACCCCTCCTCGCCGTTCTTCGAGGGAACCAGCGGCCCCGGCAGCAAGGAGCGGGCGCGCCCGGATGCTCTCCTCTACGAGGGACGGCCGGCCGCCAGCGGCATCGTTCTCAATCGCTATGGCTTCCTGGTGCTCGAAAGCGACGATGCCGGCTGGTCCGGGACCTTGCGCGACCCGGATGGGGCCAGCATCAGTCGCTGCCGCCTGCACGGGGCACGCAAGGCCATCGACTGTTCGTTTCCCGCGCGCGTGGCACCCGCAGGCCGCTGACGCGTCGACCGGGACTCGCGCTCTGGGTTCAGGCGCCCGCTGCAGCCGGTAACGCGTGCCGGAACGGAAGATGGGCCAGTGCCTGGGTCTTGTACGCCTCGATCGCCACGCGCTGCTGCTGAAGATGACGACCGATCAACGCCCGCATCGCCGGCTCGCGAAGCCAGTGCGCCGAGCGCACGATCGTCGGCACAAAGCCGCGTGCCAGCTTGTGCTCGCCGCCGGCCCCGGGTTCGAAGCGACGCAGGCCGTTCTGCAGGCAATAGGTGATTCCCTGGTAGAAGCAGAGTTCGAAGTGCAGGCTGCGATAGTGGTCGCGGCAACCCCAGTAGCGGCCGTAGAGCGCCTCGTCGCTGCGGAAGCAGAGCGCCATGGCAACCGGTAGCCGGCGTTCGCGGGCGATGAAGACCACCATGCGCCGGCCGAGTGCCACCGCGAGCTCACTCAGGCAGGCGGCCGACCACGCGGCGAAGTTGTTGAAGCGGGCGAAGGTCTCTGCGTAGAGCGCGTGCAGCACGGGCCATTCGGCGGCGGCGATCTCGTCACCGTGCAGCGTTTCGATCGCGAGTCCACTCTCTCGAACCTGCCGCCGCTCGGCGCGCACCTTGCGCCGGCGAGCGGAGCTGAAGCGCGCCAGATAGCCCTCGAAGTCACCGTAACCGGAATCGGTCCAGTGAAACTGGAGATCGTGACTGAGCAGCAGCCCTGCGCTCTGCAGCCGTTCGGCTTCGCAGGCGTCCGCCAGCGCGACATGCCACGACGAAGCCGCGCACTCGCCGGCGAGGTCGATCGCGGCGGCGAACAGCGCCTGGCGCACGTCTTCCGCCTCGGCCAAGTCGGCGACCAGGAAGCGCGGGCCGGAAACCGGCGTATGCGGCAGGCAAGAGATCAGTTTCGGGTAGTAGCGGAGGCCCCATTGCCGATAGGCGGCGGCCCACGACCAGTCATAAATGAATTCTCCGTGTGAATGCGTTTTCAGGTACAAGGGCAGCAAGCCGACGGCGCAGCCCCGCTCGTCGTTGGCCAGCAGATGGTGCGCTTGCCACCCCGAGGCGCGCGCCGCGGCGCCATGGCGTTCGAGAACGGTGAGAAAGTCGGCGTTGAGAAAGGGATCACCAGCTGCCGCGACTCGCCGCCACAAGGAAGGTGGAATCGCGCCCGCCGACGCCAGGACGCTGATCGAGTAGCGTGCAGGCAAGCAAGACAGCCTTGTCAGCTAGCGCCGAGGATCTGCCTGAGGACAAACGGCAGGATGCCTCCCGCCTCGTAGTACCTGACTTCGATCGGCGTGTCGATACGACTGAGCAGGGGTCGCTCGACCGTCTCGCCGCCCGCGCGGGTGATGCGCAGGGTCAGCACCTGCATCGGCGACACGCCGGCCGCCAAACCAACGATGTCGAAGGTTTCGTCGCCGCGCAAACTCAGCGTCGCCGCCGAGTCGTCAGCGGTGAACTGCAGCGGCAGGACGCCCATGCCGACGAGGTTGGCGCGGTGGATGCGTTCGAAGCTGCGCGCAATGACTGCCTGCACGCCGAGCAGTCGCGTTCCCTTCGCCGCCCAGTCACGCGACGAGCCGGTACCGTACTCTTCGCCGGCGACAACGATGGTCGGAATCCCGCGCTCGCGGTAAGCCATGGCCGCGTCGAACACCGTCGTCTGCTCGCCGTCGAGCAGGGTGTATCCGCCTTCGCGCCGCTGCCCCTCGGCGTTCGCCGACAGCATCAGGTTGCGGATGCGGACATTGGCAAAGGTTCCCCGCATCATCACCTCGTGGTGACCACGACGCGCGCCGTAGGAGTTGAAATCGCTTCGCGCGACGCCCTGCGCGCGGAGCCAGGCTCCGGCCGGCGTCGTCTCGGAGAACGAACCGGCGGGTGAGATGTGATCGGTGGTCACCGAGTCGCCAAGAATGAGCAGCGACCGCGCGCCGCGCAGGTCGCCGGCTGGCGGCGCCGGCAATTCCAGGAACGGCGGGCGCGCGATGTAAGTCGAC
>ERZ761603.3386-NODE-3386-length-10252-cov-11.603413_pt1 | contig 10252 bp, 8 predicted proteins | sample MGYA00511879_ERZ761603 | MGnify/ENA primary metagenome ERZ761603 (study PRJEB28899, sample SAMN02850040) | bioreactor sludge metagenome | biome: EBPR Sludge; feature: EBPR Bioreactor; material: flocular biomat | place: Australia: Thorneside Wastwater Treatment...
CCCGCCGTCCTTCACCAGCACCGCGATAACAACGGGGACGGAAGACTCTGCCTACGCCTACAACGTCACCGCCTCAGACCCGGACCTCGGAGCGGTTCTGACCATCACCGCGCCAACTCTCCCCGCATGGCTGACTCTGAACCCGACCGGCAACGGCGCCGCCACCCTGAGCGGCACGCCCACCAACGCGGAAGTCGGCACGCACAACGTCACCTTGAACCTGACCGATGGCACAGTCAGCGTTGACCAGATATTCATTGTGACCGTTGCCAATACCAATGACGCGCCCGCATTCACCAGTACACCGGTCACCAATGCTACAGAGGACGCCGCCTATGCCTACAACGTCACCGCCTCAGACCCGGACCTCGGTGCGGTTCTAACAGTCACCGCCCCGACTCTCCCCTCGTGGTTAACTCTGAACCCGACCGGCAATGGCACCGCCACTTTGAGCGGCACACCCACCAACGCGGAAGTAGGCACGCACAACGTCACCTTGAACGTCAGCGATGGCACAGTCAGCGTTGACCAGATCTTCGTCATCACGGTTGCCAACACCAATGATTTACCCGCCTTCACCAGCGCGCCGATCACCACTGCCACACAGGGCAACCTCTACACCTACAACGTCATTGCAACCGACCCGGATAGCGGCGACTTCCTGACGCTGTCCACGCCAATCCTGCCCACGTGGCTCACGCTCACCCCCACCGGGAACGGCACCGCCACCCTGAGCGGAACGCCCACCAATGCCGATGTTGGGGTCAACAATGTCACCCTGCGCGTGAACGACGGCACGGTCAATGTCGACCAGGTATTTACCATCAACGTGACGGATATCAACGAAACGCCTACCGACATCACCCTCTCCAACACCGTCATCGACGAAGGCTTGCCGATTGGCTCGCTGGTCGGCGCACTCTCGACCACCGACCCGGATACAGGCGATACATTCACCTACTCGTTCTGCGGCGGCGCGGATGATGCCTCCTTCCAATTCAACGGTAGCAACCTCGAAACCGCCGCCATCCTGGATGCCGATGCCCAAAGCAGCTTCACCCTCTGCATCCGCAGCATGGATGCGGGCGGCTCGTCCATCGATGAGACATTTGTCATCACGCTCAACAACATCAACGATGCGCCGGTCATTGCCCTGCAATCCATTTCGCAGAATGTGAACGAAAATACGCCGCTCCTCTTCAACAACGCGGGCAGCACACGAATTACGATCAGCGATGCAGACGCGGGCGCGAACTCTGTCCAGGTCAGTCTCAGTGTGTCGCAAGGCACGCTGACGCTCAACTCCGTCAGCGGGCTGACCTTCGCCACCGGAACAGGCACTGCCGATGCAACCATGACTCTCAGCGGCACCCTAGCGAACATCAACGCCGCACTGGATGGGATGCGCTACGACCCGGTCACCGGATATAACGGCGCAGACCAGCTCCAAGTCACAGTGGATGACCTCGGCAATAGCGGCACAGGCGGCGCACAAAGCGACTCCGCCAGCATGGACATCAATATGCTGAACACAGCGCCCAAAGTGCTTGCCAACGGCGTCAACACGTTCGCAGATACCGGCGATGGCATCCTGAGCGAGAGCGAAGTGGTCACGACGAACATCACGCAGTTCATCATCACTTTCGACCAGGCGCTTAACGACGCCGGCCCCACCGACCCGGACTCCGTCACCAACCTCAATAACTACCGCCTCATCTACGACAACGGGAACGACTTCCAGACCACAGGTTGCAACAGCCCCGTCAGCCCGCAAGATCTCGCCATCACGATCAATTCCGTGGCATATGATGACAATAGCGGCAGTGGTCCGTTCACCGTCACGCTCAGTGTCAACAATGGCTTACCGCTCGTTTATGGCAACTACCGCCTGTATGTGTGCGGCACCACATCCATCACCGATCCTTCCGGTCTCGAACTCGCAGGCGACGGTGTCACAGCAGGCACGGATTTGATCCGGTCCTTTACTGTTATTATCAACAATACTGTAAGCGGGGGCGGTGCAGGAGTCGGAGGAGCGGGTGGCAGTGAAAAAGGTGAACTTGCCGCCCAACCATTGACCGTTTCTGCCCTGCCTGCAACAGGTTTTACGCCTGGGCGCGCAACCGATCTGCCCGAACAGCCGGAAAAACTCGCCTATGCCGATCTCGGCGATCTATGGATCGAGATTCCTTCCCTGGACGTCAAATCCAGCATAGTCGGTGTGCCCATGTTGGAAGAAGGCGAATGGGATGTGACATGGCTCGGAAACAGCGTTGGCTGGCTGAGTGGAACGGCCTTCCCATCCTGGGAGGGGAACTCTGTCCTGACGGCTCATGTCACGAACGCCAGCGGTTTGGATGGTCCGTTTGCAAACTTAAAGAAACTCAAATATGGCGACCAGGTCATCGTCCACGCCTTCGGGCAGAAGTACATCTTCGAAATCCAAAGCGCACGGATGAGTAAGCCCTTTACCACCCGGTTTGCTTTCGAGCACCTCGAAGAGCACTCCTATCTCACGCTTATCACCTGCCAGGTCTACCTGCCTGAGAGCGACACATACCTGTATCGGCGGGTTATTCGCGCCGTTCTTGTAAGCATCGCCCCTGAGCAATAAACTGCACCTGTAATATAAATCAGGCAAACAAAATAGACCTCGATATTTGGAGGTCTATTTTGTTTGCTAGTATCTGGGAGACGGGGCATCCCCCAATGTAGCAATCCTTCACCTCTTATCGCGAGATCCATTTGGTCTTTGAAATAGAACCAGCCCCGCGTCTTTCATAAGCCGGGTCTGCTTCTATTTCACCAACTTTGGATTCAGCCAATGATTTTTTGCAACCCAAAACAGACGTAAAATCCCGGCTCAAAACAATGAATTAGGTATTGCCTTAATTTCCATGACACTTATTACTACGACATTAGTAAAAACTAAAGTACGATGAAAACTGGAATTATTAATCCACTTCAGGGAATGGACCCTGCGTACCAGAATTTGACATTCAACCTGAGGGTGCCCGCACTGGCTGGCACGAAACCCGGAGTAAATCATGAAGAAAACCTATTTCTCTGCACTGTTGATCATTGTTGTACTCATATTCCCCAACCTGCCCGTACATGCGCAGGACACAACTCCTGTTGTCCATGCCGTCTTATTCTATTCACCCACCTGTGGTCACTGCGAATTCGTGATTACCCAGACCATCCTGCCCATGATGGACGAATATGGTGAGCAACTGCAGGTCATCGGCATAGATGTCACCAAACAAGAGGGACAGACATTGTTCCATTCCGCCATGAATATGTTCAACCTGGAGCAGGCAGGCGTTCCTTTCCTTGTCATTGACGATATGTATTTGATCGGTTCGGCTGACATTCCAGAACAATTCCCGCCATTGGTTGATTCCTATCTTGCCGAGGGCGGCGTGGATTTTCCAAAAATTCCCGGGTTGGCAGAAATCCTAAATCAAACACCGGCTGAAGAAGCACCAACAGCAGAGTCGCCCGCCTCGGTTGCACCTGAGCCTGCATCACCGATCCCAACACCACGCATCGAGCTCGTCGAGAGTCACAACACGATGCATTGGACTGAGCGTTTCGCACAGGACCCTGCCGGAAACGGCCTGTCCGTGATCGTACTCGCCGGGATGCTTGTATCGCTTGCCTGGGTCGCATCTTTGTTCAGAAGAAGGAATGTCACATCTTCAAACCCTGCCCCAGTATGGCTCGTCCCCTTGCTCTGCGCAATAGGAGTTGGGGTTGCCGGTTATCTAACCTATGTCGAAACTACCCACACCGCAGCTGTCTGCGGACCCGTCGGTGACTGCAACACAGTCCAACAAAGTGCTTATGCACGGCTGTTTGGCATCTTTCCCATTGGAATATTAGGTTTGGTCGGATACCTGGTTGTATTTGCATCCTGGTTTGTCGCCAGGTATGGGAAAAAGCCGCTTACCGACCTGGCAGCATTAGCCGTCTTTCTCTTGACCCTTTTAGGCACGCTGTTCTCGATCTACCTGACATTTCTCGAGCCATTCATCATTGGTGCAACATGTATTTGGTGCCTGTCCTCTGCCATCCTGATGACCGTGTTGTTTTTGCTTGCCGCCGCGCCTGCGAAAATTGCATTCAGCCATGTCTGGCAACAAAAACGAAGAGTCAAGTAAAATCGTTCCTGCTTGCCCGTATCAGGAAAAATTATGAAATCCTATCGCAAAGAACTCTGGTTTAACATCCCCTCCCGGCGCGGATTTGTCAATATCACCACGCAAGTGGAGGAAGCCCTGCGTGAGAGCGGGGTAAAAGAAGGGCTATGCCTGGTCAACGCCATGCACATCACCGCCTCTGTCTTCATCAATGACGATGAAAGCGGATTGCACCACGACTATGAAAAATGGCTGGAAAAACTCGCCCCCCATGAGCCAGTGGGAAATTACAGGCACAACGACACGGGCGAAGACAACGCTGACGCACACATGAAACGCCAGGTAATGGGACGCGAAGTCCTTGTGGCAGTGACAAACGGTCAACTCGATTTTGGGACTTGGGAACAGATCTTTTACGGAGAATTCGACGGAAGACGCCGTAAGCGTGTATTGATAAAGATTATCGGTGAATAGTGTCCGACCGGAGACGGCGGGCGCTGAAAGGAAATAGGATGCACCTGCAAAATAAAGTAATTGCTATTCTCATTGCTGAAGGTGTGGAAGATTTGGAGTACTATGTCCCGCTCATGCGTTTGCAGGAGGAAGGCGCAAAGGTGCTTTCAGCCGGGCTTGACAACAAATCCATCCATGGCAAGAACGGACTGGTCATAACCCCTGACATAAAGATCGCAGACCTTAAAGCCAGCGAACTATTCGCGCTGATCCTGCCCGGAGGTTGGGCACCTGACAAACTCCGCAGGTACGATGCGGTCAAGAAGTTGGTCAGGGAAATGAACGATTTCGGAAAACCCATTGGCATCATCTGCCACGGCGGATCGATTGCCATATCGGCGGGTATCATTGCAAAAGGACAACGTGTTACCGGCTCGACAGGCATCAAGGACGACCTCGAAAATGCAGGCGGGGTCTGGGCAGATCAAGCTGCCTTTCGCGAAGGCAATCAGGTTTGGGGGCGGGTCGTGGCGGATATCCCCGACTTCAACCGCGAATTGGTCAAAGCATTAATCGAACAATAGAGGTCTGTGTCTCATCGTGGATGGGATAGGGATATCAAGCAGACTCAACACTGTAGGGGCTATTTGCAAATGGGAGATGACCTCACCCGTCTCGCCTCTTCCCTTAAGGGACGGCTGGATCGCAAAAAATGGAACCTCTCTCTGCCCTGATTCCGCTCCGCCATGGTTACCATCCTTGTTGACTCCGTGGTCGCCCGTTACAAAAACGGTGTAACCTAGTTCCAGCCATTCCATAATGCGCGGCGCGAGTTTCGAATCCTGGTAAGTTGCGTGATTGCGGTATTCCTTTGCGTCCGACCCATAAGTCTCGCCGTAATAATCCAATCCCATCGGGTGAAACAGGAGATAATCCGGTGAATACTTGCGGACAAGATGCGCAGCCGAGTTGAGCAATTCGATATCCGGATACTCGTCTTCAGTATAAAAGCGTCCATGCTGGATGTTCAACGATTCGTCATCAGTCTCTTTATCGTCAATCGGGTTGTAAGGAACGCAGTTATATAGCTCTGAATACCAGTAAAACGCCGCCGCCGCAGTTACCTTCCCCGCCTCTCTTACGGATCTAAAGATATTGGGCTTGTTCGATAAGCGCACAACTGAATTGGCGACTATCCCTGTCTCACTGGAAGGCAGCCCCGTATGGATCGCTTCATACATCGGACGCGACATACTCGGCAATTCACCGACGATCTTATATAAACCCGCCTTTTTATATTCGACGAGATGCATAAGATAACCCATGTTTGCGGCGGCAACTTCGTATCGCAGGGCATCTGAAAGAACGAGAATGACTTTATTCATCGAGGGTTACTGAATTAAAAGCGGTAGGTCACGCTTGAGGCGTGACCTACTTGGTTTATTCGTCCAGCACCAGGACCGCTTCTTTTGAGCAGGTCACCTGACTCTTGTCACCGATCTTCGGCAGTTCAAGGAAGGGATTGTTGAACGTATCCATATTGAATTTGGCGTTGCCGATCTTCACTTGAATACGCACGACCGAACCAAGGAAGGTGATGTTTTCGATGGAGCAGTCGAGCACGTTGTCCTTCTTGATATCTTCGGCGAAGCCGAAACGCTCAGGGCGGACCGAAATACGAATGGCATCGCCCTTCTTGCGCGACTTGATATCCGACGCGGTAATGAATTGAACGCCGTCCACATGCAAGAGTCCATTGGCTGGGTCGGAGACTTCCGCTTTGGCTGTGTTGAGCGAGCCGACAAAATTCGCCACGAACTGGGTCTGCGGGAAGTTGTAGATCTCGAAAGGCGTACCCACCTGCTCCATAAGACCAGTATTCATCACTACGATCCGATCGGAGATGGAGAGCGCTTCCTCCTGGTCGTGAGTCACGAAAATGGCGGTGATGCCGAGCTTCCTTTGAATGGCTCGGATCTCGGATCGAAGCGAGACGCGGATCTTGGCATCCAACGCAGAAAGGGGCTCATCCAGCAACAACACCTGCGGATGAATGGCAAGCGCCCGGGCAAGCGAAACCCGCTGCTGTTGCCCGCCGGAAAGTTGGTAAGGGTACTTATTTGCATGTGCTTCCAGGTTAATCAGGCTTACCATCTCATCCACACGCTGTTTGACCACAGCGGCCGGTTCCCTGCGAACGGTTAACCCGAACCCAATATTCTGCGCAACCGTCATATTAGGAAAAAGCGCGTAAGACTGGAAGATCATACCCACATTACGTTTGTTGGGGGGCATCTCAGTAATATCTTCGCCTTCCAAAACGATCTGCCCTGATGTGGGTATTTCGAATCCCGCCACCATCCGCAGGGTTGTGGTCTTTCCACAACCGGAGGGACCCAGGAACGATATGAATTCGCCTTTTTCAATATCAAGGTGAAAATTATCAACGACAACTGTATCGCCAAACTTTTTTGTTACATGCGAGATGGATAAATAGGTCATTAATGGCACTCCGCAATATATTTAGTCGTTATCGTTCGTTCTTGTTCGTCCGGATGCACCGCGCCCTACAAAATCAATGATCCCCATGGCGACCCAGGTAATGGCAAATGCCACGATCGCCATCGCAGAAGGCTCGTAGACTTTGCTGCGAGTCAGGTCTGCCATGTAGGGTCCCAGTGTATGTTGTGCCATATACAGGGCAATTGTCAGTTCGCCGATTACGATGGCAAAAGTCAGCAATGCCCCTGAAAGCAATGCCACCCGTAGATTTGGAAATATTACTCTGAACAGGATGGTTGCCCAATTCGCCCCAAGGCTTTGAGCAGCTTCAGTCAGCGTCCGAACATCGATTGCCCTCAAACCATTATCCACCGCACGGAACATATACGGAAAAGACAAGGCTACATACACACAGATAAGGACAACCCGGGAACTATCATATGTGGCTGTCAACAACAGCGGCGGACGGCTATAGAGTCGAATGATCCCAAACACCAGCACGATGGCAGGGATCACAAATGGCAGCAAGGTGATGAACTCAACGACGGGCCGCAGCTTGGGCATTCGCAATGTAACCCAATATGCAGTGGGAACGATGATGAGCAGGCTGAGCAGGATGGTCGCAATGGCGTTTATTATCGATTCACTGAAAGCCGGTAGAAAGTTGGTGTCTGCAAACAATTTTCGGTAGGCTTCAAAACCAAGGACATCCTTCTTCCCTCGCAATGACCAGTAGAAAGTGGCTCCGAGCGGGATCAGGAAATAAAGACTTACCAGAAAATATGTCAGCCCGGACCAGAACCGGCTCTTCGTCGCTGATGGTCTGACAGAAGCAGGGGCGCTTGACGCACTCATCGCAGCCACCTTTCTGACCGACGCTGGAGGACGGAATAAATGAGAATCGAAAACGCCATGATAAATACCATCCCCATTGCCACCGCATAACCGAGACCGGGATTATGCAAGACATCCCCGGAGATCTGCTGCCCAATGAGGAGGGTTGCCAGTGTAAAAAGCCCGCCTGTCAGCGCGTACGCTGTGGCATGTGCTCCAAATGAGTTGCCGAACAGCAATATCATCGTGCCCAGGATCGAGGGGGTTAACACCGGCAAAACAACATAACGCCAGTATTGAAACGAGGTAGCCCCAAGGTTTTCCGCGGCTTCCCGCCATTCGCGCTTTAACCCATCGATCGCGGGAAGAATGGTCAATATCATTAGCGGGATTTGAAAATATAGATAAACAAGGGTCAAGCCAAGAAATGAGTAAAGGCTGAACCCGGATTTATAGAGATCGACGCCGAGGAGCTCAATTAATGCGGTTACCACCCCAACCCTTCCGAGAGTAAATACAAAGGCCGAAGCAAGCGGTACGCCTGCAAAGTTTGAAGCAACCCCGGAAAATGTGCCTGTGATCAGCCGAAAACGAGGGTGAAGCCCACCTCTTGAAACCACCCACGCAACAATAAATCCGATGAGCCCTCCTAATATGGCGGTTGTCAGGCTGATTCGGATCGACATGCCATACGCCCCCATCACAGTTTCATTCACCAATTGCCGATAATTATTCAGGGTCAATCCACCCTCAGGCGATTCCAAACTGCGGTAGGCAAGAACCAATGTGGGGGCAATCAAGAACAGGCTGGAAAATATAAAGAATGGGAGCACCCCAAGCCATTGCCCGATGGGGACGCGTGGGGGGCGCAATGCGCCCCCCACGTTTGATTTTACTGAACGAGAATTGTCAGTATCGGACTTCATCGACGGTTACGGTAACGGCTTGACTTCGACGCCAACCACTGTCGGCCAACCAGCAGTGATGATTGCCTTGGCAGCGTTGATTTCGTCAATCGTCGGGAAGTAGGCGCCATCTGTGCTCGGCAACTGCGCAGCAATTTCAGCGGGGACGGTGCCAGCCGCGGTCATTGCATTGTAGCGGATCGGGTAGCAGAAGCCCTTGGCATATTCGAGCTGGCCTTCATCCGAGTAAATGTACTCCATCCACAACTTTGCGGCGTTGGGGTGGGGAGCGTAGGCGCTGATCGCCTGAACATACATACCAGCGATGCTACCCTTGGTCGGGATGCTGGTCTCCAAATCGGGGTTGCCGGCAAGAGCGATGTCATTGGCAATCGAGTTGTAGTTCCAGTCGATCAAGATCGGGGTTTCGCCAATCCCAACGGTGCGGGAGTCGCCATCGATCGGCACAAAGTTGCCTGCTTCGTTCAGTGCCTTGAAGAATTCAAGACCGGCCTGGGCAGCTTCTTCGCCTGTGGCACCGGTCGCGAGACCAGCAGCCCACACGGAGAGGGCGGCAGCATTGGATGTGAGCGGATCACCCGACAAGGCAACCTGTCCATTGTATTCGGGCTTCAGCAGGTCGGCATATTCAGCCGGAACATTCGCCACTTCAGCGGTGTTGACTTCGAAGGCGAGCACACCATAATAGTCAACATACCAGTAGCCGTCGGCATCCTTGGCGCTATCTGGGATATCGTCCCAAGTGGCAACCTTATAAGGCTGGATGAGACCTTCCTCTTTGGAGGTGGGGCCGAAAGCAAGGCCAACGTCGATCACATCAGGAGCCTGGGGACCAGGATTGTCCTTGTTAGCTTTGATTGCTTCGATTTCTTCACCAGAACCAGCACCGGGGTCCAGTTCATTGACTTCGATGCCAGGATACTTGGCTTTGAATCCTTCGATCATCCCGCCGTAATTGCACCAGTCATGCGGAAGCGCGATCGTGGTCAACATGCCTTCAGCCTTTGCGGCTTCATACAATTCCGCCATCGGATCGACGGCGGGGGCTTCGGTCGCAGCAGCTTCAGTTGCAGCAGCTTCGGTCGCAGCGGGGGCTTCGGTTTCAGCGGGGGCTGCTCCGCCACCGCACGCGGCGAGCATGGTCGCGGCGATTACGAACAGGGCAAGCATTTGATAAGCAAACTTCTTCGTACGCATCTCTTTCTCCTTATTTTAGTAATTTGATTGATCGAACGAAAACACTTGCACTATCTTATCCTGATCCCGGCACCTCCTTGCTGTTAACAAGCTGTTAACATTTTAGCATCATCAATATCCAAAGTCAAACCGTGAATATTTGAGACTTTGTAACATAAGCGGTAGGCGAAAACGAGAAAAGGGAAAGGGACAAGGGGA
>ERZ761603.3389-NODE-3389-length-10249-cov-75.792721_pt1 | contig 10249 bp, 13 predicted proteins | sample MGYA00511879_ERZ761603 | MGnify/ENA primary metagenome ERZ761603 (study PRJEB28899, sample SAMN02850040) | bioreactor sludge metagenome | biome: EBPR Sludge; feature: EBPR Bioreactor; material: flocular biomat | place: Australia: Thorneside Wastwater Treatment...
CTACCGTGTCGCCGCCTGCCCGCGGACTCGCTGCGCGAGACCGCTACGCCGGCCAAAGTCAAAGGCAGGCCACGGGGAACGCGCCCCGCTTGCGGATCAAAAGCGAGATCCGCAAGCCCGCCGCGCCCGAGGCCGCGCGATCCCCGTGGCCTATGTTTGCTCGCTGCGCTCGATTGCACGCAGGCCGTTCCGGGGTAAATGCTCCGCTTCGCTACGCATTTAACATAACAGCGCATTACCCAAAGTCGGGCCAGTCGCTTCGCAGGCTTCGCTTTGTGGCCCGACCGCTGCGCGCCCTGCGGGTTCGGGTAATGGTCTGTTATGTCTTGCGCCCCTGCTCGGCCAAGGGCGTTAGTCGGCGCTGCGCGGTTGTTTATCTGGCGCGCTTCGCGCGAGGGTGGCACACGCCCAACCTTTGGGCCGCGCTTCCGCGCCTGCGGCGCGCTCGCTGGCCGGCTTCGCCGGTAGTCAGTTGGCAAACCACCGTCCCGCCAGCGCCGACTTTTCGAGTTTTCCGGCGTAAAGGTATCTTCGAGTTATTCCGGCCGCTTTGCGGCCGATTGAATCATCAAAGGCCCGTGCACTGGCGTCCGGTTAATACGTTCATTTATTCCGGTCACTTTTCCGCCAGTCCCACGGCTTTTGATGCTCGCCGTCCTCCTGCCAGATGCCGCGCCTGTGGGCCTGTGCGTTTTCCTGCGCCAGGTAGAAAACCGACTCGGCGCAATACTTCGGGTAAGCCGCCGCCCATCCGGCTTGCACTTGGTTGAGATTCAGGTTCACGCCATCGAGCAGAATCACGCCGACCGTGCGCCCGTATTTGTCCCTCGTCATGCTGACTAGCTCCACCATTGCCCCGGCCGGCGCTCGCTGCTGGAGATAGTCCCGGCTCATCTTGCCCCAGGGGGCTTGCCCGATCTCAGGCGCATCGATGCAATGCAGCCGAACCTTTACCCGCTCCCCTGCGCAGATCAGTGTGCATGTGTCCCCATCGTGGCAATGATCTAGGGTGCAATGCTCGCCAGCACTGGCAACGACTGATCCCAAGGCAAGGAATAGCGCAACTATCGCCGTCCCGCCAGCACTGACTTTTGACCGTTTTTCTTTCATGCTTTATTGTATTATTTAACGCAATAACGAACGAAACAAGGTGATAACGCCATGAGGATAGCAGTCGTGAACACTAAAGGCGGGGTCGGAAAAACCACCATCGCCACGCATCTGGCCGCCATGTTCGCCGGCTTGGCCCCTGCCCTGCTGATCGATGGCGACCCGCAAGCCTCGGCCGCGAGTTGGGCCGCCTGGCGGCGCGAGGCCGGCCGCGATCCGTCGCCGACGACAACCTGCCTCGTCGGGAAAGCGGTCTACGACGAAGGGAAGAACCTAGCCAAGAATTTCGGCCATACGGTAATCGACGCTGGGGGCCGCGATTCCGCCAGCCTGCGCGCTGCCTTGCTGCTGGCTGAGCGCGCCATCGTTCCCGTTGGCGCTTCCAATCTCGATGCCGCCGCGATGACCGACCTGCTGGAAGTTGTCGAGCTTGCCAAAGACTTTAACGCCGGCCTCGATGTGCGCGTCCTGCTGATGCGCATCGATCCGCGCACCCGTGACACGGGCGAAATGATCGACTATCTGCACGAGAACAAATTACGGATTCTCGACGCCCGTATCTGTGAGCGTGTCGCCTACCGCCGCGCCATCGGTGAAGGCGCGACTGTCGCCGAGATCGGCAAAGACCCGCAGGCCGTCGCCGAGATGGCCGCACTGTTCCAGGAGATTCAAGCATGAAGGCAAAACCCAACCTAGAAAGCTATCTGGCCGGTGGTGCTGCCGCTGCCGCCGAGAAATCCGCGCCTGCGCCGGCACCCGTGCCGGCCGCGCCCGTCATCGAGCAGCGCCGGACGAAATCCATTCGCATTTCCCCAGCCCTAGATATGTTCCTCAAGGAGGAAGCGTTCCGCCGCACGATGGCAAGCGGTCGGCGTGTAAATGAGTCAGACTTGATCGAGGAGGCTTTAAGCGGTCATTTCCGAGAATCAATAAGTAAATAACGCAACAACGCAATAACGAAATATGAATTCATTGGGGATAAAAATTGGCAACATCGGTTCAAAAAAGTGATCTTCCCTTCGGCAGCGAGTTTTCGCCATCTCAAATAGAACTTTCGCGCGTGCTCGAACTTATCGAAGTCGCAAAAGGCGATTGGCGCGCGTTGGAAGCGTCCATCCTGTCTACTTACTTCTCAGGCCACGCGAAAGGCGCGGAAGGCGCGACAGGGTCGTACAACCGTGCCAAGCTGGCCAATAACTGCAAACTTGGTCTCATCGCCTACGGGATTATTGAACGTGATGGCGCATTCACCGATTTCGGCCGTAGTCTCTATGACGTTCGCGCAGACGAGGCACAGCTATACGATAACCTGGCCGCGCATGTACTGTTGAATCTTCGCGGTATGGCGCTCGTGCGCTGTATTCAAGAGATGACCATTGCAGGCGAGCGAGTTACGCTCGACTCGCTGCGTTTAGCACTTGAAGAGCGCGGCGTGCATTTCCCGAAGGGTGGCAAACACCCAAGCATGATGCGCCTATGGCTTGAAAAAGCCGGGGTATTTGCCCCGAACAGTTGGCGCGTCAATGAGACGCGCCTGCGCGCCATCTTAGGCACCGATAGCGAGGAATTTGCCGCCCTTGCCCGCTTTACACCGGAGCAACGTGCTTTCTTGCTAGCTCTGGCGAATTCAGGTGTGACCGACCCGCAGCCTGCGAACATCATTCGTGACTTGGCCGCAGCCACCTATGGGGTGCGCTTCCCCGACAAGAACCTTCCACAAGTGGTTCTCAATGTTTTGCGTGATGCTGGCTACATCACTGTCGAGAAGACTACGGGCGGACGTGGCGCGAAACCCGCCCTAGTCACGCCGACAGAAAAGCTCCGTGCCGTCATCGTGGAGCCGCTGCTAGAACAGTTGAAAGCACAAATCGACCCAAAGCTAATTGAACTACTGGCAAAACCACTGGCGGAAATTCTGATCGAACTCGACTCTGAAGATCGCTACCTGGCAGGCATGGCGCTTGAAGCCCTCGCATTCAAGCTCATGAGAATTCTCGGGATGGACTACATCGCCACGCGGCTGAGGAACATCGCGGCCACTGGCGGAGCGGAAGTTGACCTAATTTTTCATTCGTCTCGCCTCGTATATTCACGCTGGCAAGTACAGTGCAAGAACACGGCGCGCGTGTCACTTGACGATGTAGCCAAGGAAGTGGGGTTGACGCACTTCCTCAAGAGCACAGTTATCGTCATGGTAAGCACGGGCGATATCGGTGGTGACGCGCGACGTTATGCCAACAAAATAATGCAGGACTCGAACTTGTGCGTCGTGATGATTGACAGGCCAGACCTAGAGGCTATCAAGACGAACCCGGCATCGATTGTCGATGCCTTCAAACGAGAGGCACACAACGCGATGTCTCTTAAACAGTTGGATTTGTAGGCTCGCCACCACTATGTCAAAAGTAGAACAACCAAAGCCAGAGACATTTCACAAAACCAAACACGGAAAGATTGTGCTTGGCGACAGCCTTGATGTGCTGGCAGGCATGAAACCTGACAGCGTTGATCTGGTGATGACCAGCCCACCTTTCGGCCTCGTAAGGAAAAAAGAATACGGCAATGCCGATGCCCACGAATACCTAGACTGGTTCAGGCCGTTCGCCGGGCAGTTCCGCCGCGTACTCAAACAGAGTGGCAGCTTGGTCATTGATATCGGCGGCGCATGGATACCAGGGCAACCAACGCGCAGCCTGTATCACTTCAAGCTGCTACTTATGTTGTGTGAAGAATTCGGCTTCCACCTAGCACAAGAGTTCTACTGGTGGAACCCATCAAAGCTGCCCTCCCCGGCTGAGTGGGTCAACGTGCGCCGCATTCGCGTAAAAGATGCCGTCAATACTGTTTGGTGGCTGTCACTGTCGCCTTGGCCGAAAGCTAGCAATCGCCGTGTTTTACAGCCCTATAGCCCTAGCATGAAGGGTTTACTTGAAAAGGGCTATAGAGCCAAAAGACGACCTTCAGGCCATGACATCAGCGAAAATTTTGCCGTCAACAACGGTGCGGCCATTCCGCCAAATCTCATAGCGATTCCCAACACAGAGAGCAACAGTTTCTACTTACGCTATTGCCAAGCCAACGGCATTAAGTCGCACCCGGCACGCTTCCCAGCGGCGCTGCCGGAATACTTCATTCGCATGCTTACGGACGAGGGTGATTTCGTCTACGACCCATTCGGCGGCAGTTGTGTAACTGGTGAGGTTGCGGAGCGTCTCAAGCGCAAGTGGGTGTGCTCAGAACTGATGAGGGAATACTTGACCGGTGCCCTTGGTCGCTTCCAGCCTGCCACATTGGCGGGCATCGAAGCAAAGCTAGTGCGTAATGAGGACGAGGACTCGAATTATTATCGGCTACCGCATCCCGGCATTTTGTGGAATGGTACGCACGATAAGCTCGACGCGGACGGTGGCCGCAAACGTCAGACCAGCGCAAAGAACTTGGCGACGTTTGATCGCAGCGATGTAGCTGGCGAAACGTCCTCTGACGGCCTACCGATACCAGTTGCTGCTAGTCGGCGATAAAAATATTAGCCGTCCCGCCAGCGCCGACTTTTCACAGGTCTAGTTTTCCCTGCGGTTCTGGCTTGAACTTGAACATTAGGCCGGTCACTTTGCGACCGGCCTTTTTCGGTTCCCACTCGATAGCGAGATTGTCTTTCTCGCGCAGTTCCTTAACGGCCGGCTCGATAATCCGAATCCTCAAGTCCTTAAAGTTGGCCTGGCAACTGGCCGGCGCATCCATTGCCGCGTGAAAATCCGTGATCGTAGGCGACCATCGGCCCTTGTCTTTCCAGGACTGCAAACACTCAAACAGCCGCCAGGCATAGACAGAGCGCAGCGCCGCCGCTTGTTTGAGCTTGTAGGTCGTGAAGTGGTTGCGCAACGCCAACAGATGCGGGGCCACATGAGGCGTAAAGCTGACTTCGACATAGCCCGCGCCATCCTCGTACTTGATGCGCGAAACCCAATTTCCTTCCATCGTGACCGTCCGCCCTGCTCGTGTCTGACTCGGTTCCACGATCTTCCATTTTCGATCTAGCAGGGCTTGCGCCGAGTGCTTGAGCTGCTCATAAGCCGTATTCGTGTCGACGTCGTAAGTCTCTGCGTACTCTTTTGCATTGAGCGTCACCCCCCAGCCGTTCCGAGCGCCTAGAAATAGCTCATGGGCCGGGATGCTGTCAGTCTTGGCCAGGGCAATGGCAATGATGCGTTTTTCTGCCAAGCTCAAGCTATGAGCGCCGCGCGCCAGGGCGTTGCTCATGTTCACGTTCCGATCCCCCATAGGTAAATCGGTTCGCTCTCGCATCATCCTCGTTTGTTTTTTTGACTCCATTTCGACCCCATTGGGACATCGACCGGGTTATTGGGACAAGTTCAGATTATGTCCCAATAGAGACATGGATTCAACATATTCCCAGTCGTTTTTTTCACTACGCCCAAAGTCATAACGGCCTAAAAACAAGCTCGGCTGTGGATAACTTTTAAGGGCTGTGGATTGCGCCCGGAAAATGTCCCACTCGCCCGGTGAACGTCCTTTTAAGCCCGGAAAATGTCCCAATAGACCACTACCAGAAACAAGCCGAAAGCCGCACCAGCACAGCGTTTCCGGCCAGCCCTCGCGCGCGCGCGCGGAAACAGAAGAAACAAGATTCAAGAAACCGCGCGCGAACCCCCCTGCGCTGGGGCACCCCTTCGGGGTTCCCCCGGCTTCGCCGGCTCCCCCTCCCGGTAAAACTCCAGCCCCCGCAAGCGGGGGCGCTAGGTTCCCCAAAACCGTCGCCGCTCGACCACCTGTGCGGCTGGAGCCGCTACCCGTGTCACGAACCCAACCGCCGAAAAAAGCGGTCTTCAGAAAAGAAGTCAGACCAACCGTCAGCACTCCGAAAGGGCGATAGTGGGTTTTGAACCGTCGCAGGATGCCATCAGAGGGCCGCAGGCGCGTTTTCAGGGTCGAGGTCGACCGATTTCCTGCCGAGCAAGAAAAAAGGCTTATAGGGCCGCTATCGCGGCCTCGTTTCGCCGTCCCGCCAGCGCCGACTTTTCAGGGGTCAGAAGAACCGAAAACGGTTGTCCCGCCATTCCTTCGCCGTGGCGGTTCCGGCCTCGTATCGCTCCGCCCAATCCGGGAAGAAAGGCAAGTATCCGCCGCTCGGCGCGGCGAGTTGCCCGGACAGCACCCAGCACACCAGCACCACGCCCCAGGCCAGGCCGAATTCTCCGGCCGCACCCGTGCGCATCCGGCCGCCAAAGAGATGAAAGCGCCGCTCGCTGAGCGGCGAGAATGGAACGCCTGAAACGGTCAGCGCATCCGCCAGGACGTGAGTGAGTCCGCCGAAGGCGAAGGCTGTTATCAGGCTGCCGGCTGGCGCCGGAAATGTTGCGCCGGCCGCTAACGCGACCAGCCAGGCCGCGACCCAATGCGTCGGCCCTCGATGCGGCACCGGCCGCCGTGCCAGCTTGGCCAGCCATTCCATCCAGTCGGGCGCTGTCGCGCCCAAGATGGCAACCGGCACCAGGCGCGGGGCTACCAGCGCCGTAGGCGCTGCGGCCAGCAAAATATGGTTAAACCATTTCACCGTCCGCGCCCTGATACCGTCCTGCCAGCGTCGACTTTTAGGGTTTCGCCGCTGGCGGCAGTTGCGCCAGGTCGGTGAGGTAGGCATTCACCGCGTCCGACTCTTCATCGCGGCACATCGCCACCAGGGAGAGGCGCGCATCCATCGCCTTGGCCTCGGCGGTAATCAGATCCTTTTCCGCGTTCGCTACCTTGTCCAGGTACTTGATCTGCTCATCGGCGTCCGCGATTCCCTCGTTGACGCGTACCTGGGCGCGCGATTCCATCGCCGCCGCCAGGGCCAGCACGCGCAGCGCCTGATTTCGCGCCGCAAGCTGGCCGACAAATTCCGCCACCTTGCCGGCCGTGTCGGTGCGCCGCTTGTATTCGCGCTCGCGCTCCCGGTCCATTTCCGTGGCCGAGTAGAGCGGCATCCGGGCGACTATGCCGACCGTGCTTTTCCCGATCGCAGTCCCGGTAATATCGACCGCGTTCGCCGTCCGCACGGCTGCCGCGAGATCGACATCGAGGCCCCAGCGCGATTTATTCGGGTAGCAGGCGACAATCATTCGGAATATCGCATCGCCGTCGATCTTCGGTGCTTTGGCCCACTGTGCCGGCGCATCCCTGAAATTGCGCTTGTCGCCAAAGGTCGGGATTTCGTATGGCTTCACCTTCGGCGGCTCCTTGGCGTTCTGGTTGGCCCAGGGCCAAAGGTTGCCGCCCTTCTCTTCCGCAAAAGTCGGCGCTGGCGCGACGGCGCACGCCAGGCACAGCGCCGCGAAAGTCAGTCGTCGTGGGACGGCGGCCCCTGGTTTACGCATCCTGCCGCGCTGCCTGCCGGCCGTTGCTCAAGGCTTTCAGGCCGGCCACCACGATGGACGCCTCCCACGCGCCGGCCGCCAGCAGCACCAGGGCCAGCATCCAGGTCATGACGTTGGTGGCATCGTAGGCGACATCCGTCCCGAGCCGGATCACTTGCGGATCGCGCCGCATCATCACGCTGCGCAAGTTCGGCGGAATACGGTTTTCGCTGCTGGCACTGGCGACCCACACGCGCGCCGCCAGCGCGCATTCGCGCGCGATCTGGAGCTTCCGACCGGCCAGCTTGTGGCAGTCATCGATGAACAGCACCGCGCCCGTGTCGCGGATGTAATCGGGCAACGCCTCGGCGCGCTCCCAGGCTTTCAGCTTGGCCCAGGGGCGCAGTTGGTCAGGTTTTGCCGCCGTCCCACCAGCGCCGACTTTTGCGGCCAGTGTCGCCGCGCGCGCATCCCACCAGGCCGCGACGTGATCGGCATCGCTCCAGGCACCAAGCGGCCGGAGTGCGCCCAGCCACAGCGCCGCCGCGTCGATCTTCTTGCCCCAGATGGCGCGCTCTTCCTCGTGTAGCTTTTGCAGCATCCGGCTTTTGCCGCTGTCGTGCGCGCCGGTTATCAAGGTCGGGGTTTTTCGGCCGATAACTTCCGTGTCGGTCACGGGGCCATATTTGCGGTCTTTGCGCTTGATGATCGGCAGCACGTATCGCGCGGTTCCATCCGCGCCGTACTTCTGCCGCTGAAAGCACAGGTATTGCACCGCCGAAATCCCCTTTGTCCCGGACGCTTCCAGGGGCGTCCGCTCGGTATAGAAATGCCGTCCTGCCAGCGCCGACTTTTGCAGGGAATTCCGAGAAAAATCCGCTATTTCCCGGCCCCCCGCGCAAGTAACCGCGCCGGGCGTATGGTATATAAAAACTCGCTCATTATGCCGGATCGTTTGAAGATTCGGAACGTCCAGAAAAAACGAGCGTTTATTCCGGTCACTTGCGCCGCCTCGCCAGCGCCGACTTTCAGCAGGGGCAATCTATCCGCGTCCGTTCGTTTGCTGCCGGCCTGTCCGTTTTAGCCCGTGTCCGCCGCTAATCTTGTTGTTATCCCCGGCCTGATTGCGTATGATTAAAACCTTCTAATCATTATTTCGGACTTGCCAAATGACTAACCAGGACAACTCACTGGTCGACGTTCACCTCCTTCTGACCAGGGAGCAGGCTTGGGCCGTGGCCGAGTTCTGCAAGCGCGTCGGCTGGACTGATATTCGCCAGCTTTCCGCCGACGATCCCGAGGCCGACGGCGCGCAGACTGGCCTGATGGTGCTCGCCAACGAGCTGGCCCGTGTCGGCTTCAAGCCGAGGTAATCGACATGGCCCAGCAGCTCGACATGATTTCAGCGGTTCACGCGTATCTGCGCGTCAGCACCGACGCCCAGGACGTCGACAACCAGCGGCATGGCATCCTCGAATATGCCAACGCGCACGGCTTCGCCGGGGTGAAGTTCACCGAGGATTCCGCCAGCGGCAAAACCTCTTGGAAGGAACGCAAGCTCGGCGACCTGGTGGAATCGCTCAACCCGGCCGACGTGATTATCTTCGCCGAGATTTCGCGCATCGCCCGGAATACGCTCCAGGTGCTCGAAGTGCTCCAGCACTGCGCAGAGCGAGGCATCGCCGTCCACATCGCCAAGCAGAAAATGACGCTGGACGACTCCATGCAATCCCGCATCACTGCCACGGTGCTGGGCTTGGCTGCCGAGATCGAGCGCGAATTTATCTCGATCCGCACCAGGGAGGCGCTCGCCAAGCGCAAGGCCGAAGGCGTCCAGTTGGGTCGCCCCAAGGGGCCGGCCGAGCGGGTCAAGCTCGACGACCACGAGGCCGCGATCCGTGGCTATCTCGCCAAGGGCATCAACAAACGCGACATTGCTCGCCTCATCGAGTGCGCGCCGTCGACGCTGTATGACTGGCTCAAACGCCGAGGCATCAAGTCTGGAGATAAACCATGAAACGGAAACCAGTTTGCGGGGTGCATCGATGCACGGAACCACCGTATTTGGGTGGCCTCTGCGAAGCCCACGCGGAACAAGATCGGATAAAAAAACAGCGCCGTGATACCGCTATCGATGCTCTGCATTTCGGCGTTATTGATGCCGCATTGCCATCGAATCCAGCATACCGAGACGACTTTTCCCGGTTGTGTTCTTGGTGGGACGCTGCCTGTCACTCTGTGCGCCATAGCATCCCGCATAAGGTTCTTCGAGATGAAGCCGAATATGCAATGGAGTGGTGCATTGCTCTTGCACAGGACATCATCGATGCCGAGCGGGCATTTCGTTCAGGTGTACCCTACGATTCAACGTTACTCGACCATAAGCGAAAATTGACCTGGGAACGGTTCGACAACCTTGAGCATGGTCTTATGAGCAATGGAGTCGAACGACCTAAATCATCCGACTATCGCCGCTAACGCTATGCCGACCGACAAAATCCTAGCCGCACTGGCCGACCCGTCCACAACCTACTGGCTACGCGACGCGCTGAAATCTTCGCTGGCCCGCGATCCTGTCGATGCGCTGCGCGATGCCGAAGCACTAACCGACCTCCTGCGTGATCGTCTCGCTGATCTGCCCGCGCCGGTCGCGCGGTGAATCTGCGCCACCGCCGCTACCGCCTCGCAGGCTGACGCGCCGCCAGCCCCCGGGCCGCCCACGGCGCGGCACTGCGCCAGATCGGAAGAGCACACGTCTGAACTCCAGTCACCTTGTAATCTCG
>ERZ761603.3391-NODE-3391-length-10248-cov-34.618464_pt1 | contig 10248 bp, 9 predicted proteins | sample MGYA00511879_ERZ761603 | MGnify/ENA primary metagenome ERZ761603 (study PRJEB28899, sample SAMN02850040) | bioreactor sludge metagenome | biome: EBPR Sludge; feature: EBPR Bioreactor; material: flocular biomat | place: Australia: Thorneside Wastwater Treatment...
GCGATGGCCGAGCTGATGCGGACGTGCTACGGCACGACGGCGGCGGCGATGGCGGTCGCGTCCGCGCAGCGGACGCTCGCCGGGGAGGTTCTGGAGGACGCCGAGGCGGCGGCGTTCTGGTCTTCATTGCGCGAGCAGACGCACGCCTTCTTCGCCGGCGATGCACCGCTGTGGCGGCTGTCGCTGCCTTCGGTCGCGCCATCGCAGGCGCTCGGGCCGACGCTGATCGAATGGGGCGGCGCGCAGCGCTGGCTGCGCGCAGACGATGCGACGGCGATCCGCGCGGCGGCGACACAAGCGGGTGGTCACGCAACGCTGTTCCGCGCTGACGACGCCCTGAAGACCGCGGTCGGCGTTTTCCAGCCGCTGACCGAACCGCTGGCGCGGATTCATCGCAATCTGAAGCGCGCCTTCGATCCGCAGGCGGTATTCAACCCTGGCCGGCTCTATCCCGGACTCTGAAAGTTGGCTGACCATGCAAACCAATCTGGCTGATTTCATCAAGGACACGGCTGCCGGGCGCGAGGCGGATGCGATTCTGCGTAGCTGCGTGCACTGCGGCTTCTGTACCGCCACTTGCCCAACCTTCCAGTTGCTCGGCGACGAACTCGACGGGCCTCGCGGTCGCATCTATCTGATCAAGCAGATGCTCGAAGGGCAGCCAGTGACCGAAAAGACGCAGCTCCATCTCGATCGCTGTCTGAGCTGCCGTGCCTGCGAGACGACCTGTCCGTCCGGCGTCAAGTATCACCGCCTGCTCGAGATCGGGCGCGAGGTGCTCGAGGAGCGGGTGCCGCGTTCGTTGACCAGCCGGGCGACGCGTTTCCTGCTTTGCGAGGCACTGCCGCGCAACTGGATCTTCAAGCCGGCGGTGAGGATTGGACAACTGATGCGACCGCTGTTGCCGGCGGTGCTGGCCGACAAGGTGCCGATGGCCGCCGGGGGCGTCCGCCTTCCCTGGCCGCAGCCGGCCGGGCACAAGCGACGGATGATTGCACTCGCCGGGTGTGTGCAACCGACCTTGACGCCGAACACCAATGCCGCGACGGCACGCGTCCTCGACCGGCTCGGTATCGAGTTGATCGAGGTGCCGGGTGCCGCCTGTTGTGGCGCCTTGCGTTATCACCTGCACGCACAGGAAAAGGCGCTCGACGACATGCGGCAGGTCATCGACGCCTGGTGGCCGCAGGTCGAGAGCGGGCAGGTCGAAGGCTTCGTGATGACCGCGTCGGGTTGCGGTGAGCATGTAAGGGTCTATGGCGAGTTGCTGCAACATGATCCGGCCTATGCCGACAAGGCGGCGCGGATTGCCGCTCTGACGCGCGATGCCTCCGAGGTGCTTGCCGCCGAGCAGGATCGCCTGGCCGAGTTGCTCCGCCAGGCTGCCGTCGGCAGCGGCCAGCGGGTGGCCTTTCATTCGCCGTGTACCTTGCAGCATGCGCAGAAGATCCGCGGGGTCGTCGAGGCGCTGCTGGCGGCTGCCGGTTACCAGCTCTCGCCGGTGGCCGATCCGCACCTGTGCTGCGGTTCGGCGGGCACCTATTCGATCAGCCAGCCGGTGCTGGCGACACAGCTGCGCGACAACAAGCTGGCGGCCATGGCGGCCGGTTCGCCGGCCGTTCTGGTGACCGCCAACATCGGCTGCCAGACGCACCTGCAGGGCGGCAGTACGATGCCGGTGCGGCACTGGATCGAGCTGATCGACGAGCGCTTGCGTGGGGCTTCCTGAGCCGTACCGGCAAGGCCAGCAGGGGCGCGATGGAAATTGATCGTCAGGGGTGCAGTGATGAGGTGCCTGGCCGGACTGTCGATTCGCCACTTCCCGAGCACTTCAATATCGCCGTCGACGTTTGTGGCCGATGGGCCGAGGACCGCAGCCGCTTCGCGCTGTACTACGAGGACGAGGAGGGTTTTACCTCGGCGCATACCTTCTGGGACATCCAGCGCGAGGCGAACCGCCTGTCCAATGTGCTGGCTGCACTTGGCACGCTGCGTGGTGATCGGGTGGCAATCCTCCTGCCGCAATGCCCGGAAGCCGCGATCGCGCAGATCGCCATCTACCAGCTGGGCGCTGTCGCAGTCCCTTTGTCGCAACGCCTGGCTCCCGATGCGCTGGCCTATCGGCTGGGCGATTCCGGGGCGCACCTGGCGATCGTCGATCAAACGACGCAGCCCGGGTTGCTGCCGCTTCGCCAGCAACTGCCGGAGCTGCGGCACGTGCTTGGCATCGGTGGCGCTGCCGGCGAGGGCGTCAGGCGGTGGGCCGAAGTGCTGGCGCATGCCTCGCCACGCTACACGCCGGCAGCCACTGCGGCGAGCGACCCGGCTATGATCCTTTATGGCGGTGACACGCCCAGGATGCCGAAGCGTACGTTGATGGCACATTGCGTGCTGTTTGGCGAGCTCGGTGGGTACGTTTGCGCGCATGACGGGTTTCCGCAGCCGCGTGACCTGTTCTGGTCGCCTGTCGACTGGGCGTCGCCCGACGGTCTCTGGAAGGTGCTGTTGCCGACCTGGCACTTCGGCGTGCCGTTGCTGGCGTACAAGGGGCGTGTCGATGGCGGCAGGGCGTTTTCCCTGATGGAGAAGTATGGGGTACGCAACTGCTTTCTCCCGCTGACGACCTTGAGCAGGATGATGGCGGCGGCACCCGAGCCGAGGGCGACCTATGATCTGGATTTGCGCACGCTGACAAGCGGCGGCGAGGCGGTTGGTCAGGCAGTGCTGCAGTGGGCCAGGGAGAAACTCGGCGTCTCGATCCATGAGATGTTCGGGTAGATCGAGATGAAGTCCGGGTCTGGCACCCTGCGAGCCGCCGAAAGCGATAGAATTTGTCATCGCTGGCCCAATGACCACGGGTGGCAGGGTCCAAGTGTCAATGAAGGGAACAAATCCGGGTGTGCCAGGAGAGGGATGGTATGAGCGAACAGGCTGAGCAGAAGACCCGCGTGACCCGGGAGCGGCGGCAAAACCTGCCTCTGCGCTCGGCTTTCGATGATGCCTTCGTGATGATCGAGCCGTTTTTCGACCCGGAGCAGGGCTGGGCCGGGCAGTCGCTCGAACATCTGGCGTATCGCATCGTGCGCGAGAATTTTCCTCTGCTGAGTGCCGAGGAGGTGCATCTCGTGGTAGTTGCGGCGCACCGGGTGTATATCGAGCGTTATCCGGACCGGAGTGGTCATCTGCCGCGCCCGGAAAATCTGCGACAGGTTACCCTCTGAACAGCAGGGAATTCCACCTGGCAGGCGCCGCAGCCTGCCGCCAGCCGGCCGTTCCCACGGCGGCCGGTGCCGCGCGGCCACGGAGACAGCCAGACGATGCCGATTTCAGTTGATGCCTGTGTCGCCCAGCATCAGGGTGATCGCCGTGAGCAGCAGGACCGGGTGGCCATCCTGCCGCATCCGCGAGGCGGGGGCGTAGCGCTGGCCGTGGTGGCGGATGGCATGGGCGGCCATACCGGCGGCGTCATTGCTGCGCAGCAGGTGATCCATACCGCGCGTACCAATCTCGAAGGATTTTCAGCGCGCACGGAATCGGCACGCCACCTGCTGCAGTCATGCATCAATGAAGCGCACATGCTGATCAAGGCATCGCGTTTCATGAACGAAAAGGATCCACACAGCACCGTCGTGATGCTGCTCTTGCAACCCGGCAAGGTGAGCTGGGCGCACTGCGGCGACAGCCGCGTGTATCATTTTCGTGGCGACAGCCTGGTTTTTCGCAGCACCGATCATTCCTACGTCGAACAACTGGTGGTTCAGGGCCGGATCACGCCCGAGCAGGCGCTCGTCCATCCTAACCGGAACATTCTGTTGACCTCGCTCGGTGGCGTTGACGCACCCAGGATCGCTTTTGGCGAAGCCGAGGGCCTGCAGCCGGGGGATACTTTTCTGCTGTGCTCGGATGGCCTCTGGGCCTATTTCACCGATCAGGAACTGGCGTGGGTGATCAATGGCTCGGCTTCGGCGCGCGAAGCATCCGAGTTGCTGATCGGCCGGGCGCGGGCGATGGGCAATGGCGATGGCGACAACATCTCGATCGCGATCCTCAAACTGGTGGAGGCGCCGCCCGCGTAGCAGGCGGCTGCGGCAAGGCCTGTCCTACTTTCGTCCCAGCCCGCCGAGCAGTGCCGCTACCGGGCGGAGTGGCTTGTGCGGGTGTTCGCTGCGGACCAGTGCTTTCTCGCCGTTTCTGTCGATCGCTGCGGCGACCGGATGCGGTTGCGCACTCTCGTAAGGTTTGTTGAAGTCGAAACCGTCGGCGGCGATGTGTGACGGGCGGCTGCCACCGTGCCTGTGGGCACTTTCGCGCTGAGCGCCGCGGTTCGCCGTGCGCTCGCCGGGGGGTGTCGCCAACGGCGCGACGACCGGTGGCGGTGCCGCAGGCCGACGGTGTTGAGCGCGTTTGTCGCCGGGCGGGTAGGTATAGTTGTATTCCGGTTCGAAGCCGGGAACAGCGACCTGCTCGACCTGAATCCTGATCAGCTTTTCAATCTCGACCAGATACTGGACTTCACTCGCCGAAACCAGAGAAATCGCCGTGCCCGGCTTGCCGGCACGGCCCGTGCGTCCGATACGGTGGATGTAGTCCTCCGGTGTTCGCGGTAGTTCAAAGTTGATGACGTGCGGTAGTTCGTCGATATCGAGGCCGCGAGCCGCGACGTCGGTGGCGACCAGCACCAGGACCGAACCCTCCTTGAAGGCCTCGAGCGCCTTCAGTCGCTCCTGCTGGCTCTTGTCGCCATGGATCGAGTCCGCGGCGATTCCCGCTCGCTGCAGTTCGCGCGCCAAGCGGTTGGTTTCAATCTTGGTCCGGGTGAAGACCAGCACCTGATTGAAGTCGGCCGATTTCAGCAGCTTGACCAGCAGCGCCCGCTTGGCCTCGGCGGCCACCGGATGGACGCGGTGGGTGATCGTGTCGGACACGGTATTGCGCTTGGCGACTTCGATCAACACCGGCGACTTGAGCATGCCGTCGGCCAGCTTCTTGATCTCTTCCGAGAACGTCGCCGAGAACAGCAGACTCTGCCGCTGCCTGGGCAGCAGGTTGATGATGCGCGTGACGTCGGGGATGAAGCCCATGTCCAGCATGCGATCCGCCTCGTCGAGCACGAGCGCCTGCACGCTGGCGAAGTTGAGGCACTTCTGCTCGACGAGATCGAGCAGCCGGCCGGGGGTGGCGACCAGCACCTCTACGCCGCAGCGGATCTCGGCGATCTGCGGCTTGATGTCGACGCCACCAAAAACGCAGCAGCTCCTGATCGGAACATGCCTGCTGTAGGTCTTGACCGACTCGTGCACCTGGATTGCCAGTTCGCGCGTCGGCGCCAGCATCAAAACGCGGACCGGGTGGCGAGCGGGCGAAGGACTTGGGCTGGCGAAGGGAAGGATGCGCTGCAGCAGCGGCAGCGTGAAGGCGGCCGTCTTGCCGGTGCCGGTCTGCGCGCCACCCATCAGATCCTGACCGGCGAGAATGACGGGTATCGCCTGGGCCTGGATCGGGGTCGGCTCCGTGTAGCCCTGGTCGGCAACGGCTTTCAGCAGGTCAGGCGCCAGGCCGAGGTCATCAAAATGCATAGGCTGAGCCTTCAAATCAGTCAAAACAGTCAAAAATCAATCCCATATGAGCCATAATTATACATCGTCAAGCCCTCATACGGCTTGACGATGCCGGTCAGGCAGGGCTCGACGATCGTTGCCCTGACGCGGCAAAGCTCGAAGCCATGTTCGCAGGCCGGGGGTAGTGCCCCATTGATCCGACCAACAGCGTGGAGGAAGCATGAAGAAGAGGTACCTTGGCCACAGCCCCTTGCAGGTATCGGAGGTCTGCCTCGGCACAATGACCTTCGGGCAGCAGAACAGCGAGTCGGAGGCGCATGCGCAACTGGACCGCGCGTCTGCCGCCGGCATCAACTTCATCGACACCGCCGAAATGTATCCGGTTCCCCCGCGGGCAGGAACCTGTGGCCGAACCGAGCAGATCGTCGGTAACTGGCTGATCAGGCAGCCGCGGCAGCAGGTGGTCGTCGCGACCAAGGCGGCCGGCCCGGCGCGCGGGTTGAACTGGATTCGCGGCGGCAGGCTGGCCTTCGATCTCGACAGTCTGCGCGCCGCGGTTGAAGGCTCGCTGCAACGGCTGCGCACCGACTACGTTGATCTCTACCAATTGCATTGGCCGGCGCGCAATCAGCCGATGTTCGGCCAGTGGCAGTTCGTTCCAGCGAAAGAGCACGCGGCGACAGCCATCATCGAAACCCTGGAAGCATTGGCGACGCTGGTGCGCGAGGGCAAGATTCGCTACTTCGGCCTGTCCAACGAACATCCCTGGGGAGTGATGGAATTCGTTCGCCTGGCCAAGGAACACGATCTGCCGCGTCCGGTTTCGCTGCAGAATGCCTACAGTCTGCTCAACCGGGTCTACGAGAACGGCCTCGCCGAGGTCTGCTACCGCGAGAACGTCAGCCTCTTGCCTTATTCACCGCTGGCTTTCGGCACGCTCTCCGGCAAGTACCTGGCGGACCCGAAAGCCGCCGGCCGGATCACCGAGTTTGCCGGCTTCGGCCAGCGCTATGCGAAGCCGAACGTTGCGCCGGCTGTGGCTGCGTATGCCGAGCTGGCTTACCGGCACAGCCTGACGCAGACCCAACTGGCGCTGGCTTTTGTCTATTCGCGTTGGTTCGTTGCCAGCACGATCATCGGTGCCACCAGCATGGCGCAACTCGACGAGAACCTCGCTGCCCTGGCGACCCAGCTGCCACCGGCGGTGCTGGCCGAGATCGATGAGATTCACTTGCGGTATACCAATCCGGCGCCCTGAGGGGCGAGGAGAACCTGCAGCTATTGCTTTGGGGCCGCTTTCTGCTCCGTTGTGGCCTCTGATGCAGGCTCCTCGGCCACCGCCGGCTTCTTCTTCCTGGTTCCGGGAGGCTGCGGTGGTGGCAGTTGCGGCTCGACTGTTTCCAGCTTGTTCTCGCGCATGTAGGCATCCATGTCACGCCAGCCCTGGTAGATCGATGCCTTGGACAGCCATGAGTAGATCGAATAGCAGTCTTCGATCGCGCGTCCGGACTGCCGGCAGGCACTGCCGACCGCCTGTCCCTCGGCGTCCAGGCGTGCTGCCTTGACCGCCGGGGCCTCGATTCCCAGTTTTTGCTGGATGAGGTCGCAGCCGGAAAGGCCGAGCAGCAGGGAGCTGGCAATCAGGAGGGCGCGCATCGGCTTCAGTAGCTGGTCGAACACGACGTTCTCTAGGGAAAGGGGATCGGAAACCGCATTGTAAACATAATGAACACCAACCGCGCTGCGCCGTTGGCGAGTTCAAACTGGACGACCTGCGCGATGGGCGTCGGCTGCCGCTATAATCAGCGCTTTTTTCCGACTGCAAAGGATTGCCATGCATTTGCGCAAAATTCTCCCGGCCCTGCTGGCGGTTGCTCTCGCCGCGCCCTTTTCTTCCTTGACGGCTGCGGCACCGACAGAAATCGAGCTTTCGCATCAACTCGACGAAGAACGCGCCGAGCGCCTCGAGAAACTCGTCGAGCGTTTCAACTCGCGGCAGAAGGATACCCAGGTCAAGGTGGTACGCCGCGTCCAGGGCGATGCGCCCAAGGACCTTTACCTGGTGACACGGGAGGAGCAGGCGCGTTTCATCGCCGCCAAGAGCGCTTTCAGACCGCTGTACCAGGTGATGAAGGAAGAAAATGTGCCTTTTGACGGCGGCAAGCTGGCGCCCGAGCTGCGTGTCGGCCTCGCCGATGCGCAAGGCAATCTGATTGCGCTGCCGATTGGCCTGTCTACCCCGGTCCTCTTCATCAACAAGGCCGCATTCCGCAAGGCCGGCCTTGACCCGGAAAAGCCGCCGAAGACCTGGGCCGAAATGCAGGTGGCGGCTGACAAGCTGTTCGACGCCGGCAGCACGTGTCCGTACACCACCTCGTGGCCAGCCTGGGTGCATATCGACAACCTGAGTTCCTGGCATGGCGTCGAGGTCGCGGACGCGAAGGGCAAGCTGAACTTCAATGGTCTGGTTCAGGTCAAGCACACGGCGATGCTCACCACTTGGGCAAAGGCCAGGTTCTTCGTCTCTTTCGGTCGTCGCGACGAGGCGGACAACCGCTTCGCAGCCGGCGAGTGCGGCATGCTGACCAGTTCGTCTTCGCTCAGCGGCGCGCTGCGCGATAGCCGCAAGCTGGAGATCGGTGTTGCGTCGCTGCCGTATCACGACGATGTGCAGGGCGCGCCGAAGCAGACGCTGGCGGGGGGGTACTCGTTGTGGGTCGGCGGCGGCCAGAAGCCGGCCGAGTACAAGGGGGTGGCGCAGTTTGTCAGTTTCCTGCTGGAACCCGATCTGCAGGTGGAACTCACAGCCGCCTCAGGCTTCCTGCCGATGACCTCGGCTGCCCGTGCCGCGGCGGGCAGCAAGCTGTTGAAAGCTGATGTTGCTGGCCTCAATGTCGCCTACGCTCAGCTGCAGGGCCCGGGTGCGCTGCGTGCACTGCGCGTTTCCGAGATCGAGAAGGTGCGGATCATCGTCGAAGAGGAACTCGAGGCAGCCTGGTCCGGCAAGACGCCAGCCAAGCAGGCGCTCGACATCGCTGTCGAGCGTGGCAACGTCATCCTGCACGCCGCACCGGCAGCAAAACCAGCAGCCAAGCAGGCAGCGAAGCCGGCAGCGCCGAAGAAGTGATTGCCCCGCAGCTCGGCTGGCCCCTGCCGCGCGTCTTCGCGCACCGCTGTGGCGGTGCGCTGGCGCCGGAGAACACCTTGGCCGGGCTGCGGATCGCCGCCCGGCTTGGCCTGCGGGCGGTCGAGTTTGATGTGATGCTGTCAGCCGATGGCTCGCCGTGGCTGCTGCACGACGAAACCCTGGTCCGGACGACTGACGGCTTCGGTCGGGTAGGCGAAACCCACGATGCCCAACTGCGCTGCCTCGACGCCGGTGCTCACCAGCATCCGGCGTTCGCCGGCGAGCCGGTGCCGACGTTGGAGTCGGCAGCGTTCGCCTGTCGCGAACTGGGTTTGCTGGCCAACGTGGAGATCAAGCCGGCAGCCGGTTTCGAGGCGCTGACCGGCGAGGTGGTGGCGCGCAGCGTCCGGTCGCTTTGGCCCGGCGAGGATCTGCCGCTGGTGTCGTCTTTCTCGGCAACGGCATTGGCGACCGCGCGCGCGGCCGTGCCCGAATTGCCGCTCGGTTGCCTTTACGAGCGTCCGCCGTCCGACTGGCTGGCGCGCGTCAGGCAGTTCAGGGCCGTGACCCTGCATTGTGATGCCGCGTTTCTTGACGACGAAGTGCTGCGGGAAGCACGCGCCGGCGGTATTCCTGTCCTCTGCTACACGGTGAATGATCAATCAATCGCCGCCGCGCTTTATCGGCGGGGCGTCGCGGCGGTGTTTAGCGACCGCATCGACTGCCTGGTCGACGACTAGCTCTGCCCGTCGCCCTCGAGCGGGCAGATCGGGTCACGGTTTCACCCCCCTTGCGCCCGGAAGCACCGGGCCGACAGCGCTCAAGGCGTTGCGGCCGGGTGATTGACCGGTTGCGAATCCGACTTTCAAGTTAGAATCGCAGCTCTTTGAACGAGCCCCGAACCGGGATGGACCACGATGAAAAGCGCTGAAATCCGCGAGAAGTTCCTCAAGTTCTTCGAATCCAAAGGGCACCAGATCGTTGCCTCGAGTTCGCTCGTGCCGCATGCAGATCCGACGCTGCTGTTTACCAACGCGGGCATGAACCAGTTCAAGGACGTTTTTCTGGGTTTCGACAAGCGACCCTACCTGCGGGCGACGACCTCGCAGAAGTGTGTGCGCGCCGGCGGCAAACACAACGACCTCGAAAACGTGGGCTATACCGCGCGCCACCATACCTTCTTCGAGATGCTGGGCAATTTCTCTTTCGGTGACTACTTCAAGCTCGATGCGATCCGCTACGCCTGGGAACTGCTGGTCGAGGTGTACCAGTTGCCGCCCGACCGGCTGTGGGTCACGGTCTATGCCGAAGACCAGGAGGCCTATGACATCTGGACACGCGAGATCGGCGTGCCAGCGGAGCGGGTGGTGCGCATCGGAGATAACAAGGGCGCGCGCTACGCCTCCGACAACTTCTGGATGATGGGTGATACCGGCCCCTGCGGACCGTGTACGGAAATCTTCTACGACCATGGTGAAGGCATCCCCGGTGGGCCACCGGGATCGCCTGACGAAGACGGCGACCGTTACATCGAGATCTGGAACAACGTCTTCATGCAGTTCA
>ERZ761603.3394-NODE-3394-length-10246-cov-46.681287_pt1 | contig 10246 bp, 10 predicted proteins | sample MGYA00511879_ERZ761603 | MGnify/ENA primary metagenome ERZ761603 (study PRJEB28899, sample SAMN02850040) | bioreactor sludge metagenome | biome: EBPR Sludge; feature: EBPR Bioreactor; material: flocular biomat | place: Australia: Thorneside Wastwater Treatment...
CGCGCCTGGCCAGCGGCCAGTTCGCGCTCGCAGCGCTGCAATTCTTCCTGCACCTCGCGGCGGTTCGCTTCGAGCTGCGGCAATTCCCGCTGCAACTGCTGCAAGTGATCCTGATCCCCGGCCAATTCCTCGCGCAGCAGCGCTAGTTCCTCTTCCTTTTCGGCGAGCTCCAGCGCATTCGGCGCATCCTCGCCGCCGCCCTCCTCGCGCAGCCGCTCGCGACGCTGGGCAATCGACTGCAGGGCGCGCTGGGCATGCGCCTTGTTGGTCAGCTCGACTTCGAGACGCTGCTCGCCGTTGCTCGTCCGGGTCCGCAGGCGTTGCAGTTCTTCCTGAGCCTGGACATGGCTTTCCTCGACCTGCGGCGCGATGTTCATCTGCTGGCGCAGGCGCTCGTCGGCCTCGGCGACACGCAGGCGGGTGGTCTCCTGCAATTCCTCCCAGTTCCGGCGGTCGACCGCGAGCTTCTCCGCCGTCCGGCTCCAGTGCGCCAGTTCGTCTTCGAGCTGGACCAGGCGCGCCTCGAGCTGATTGCGCGACTCGCGGCGATGGCGGATCTCGGCCTCGAGGCGCGCCACTTCGGCATTGGCCGCGTACATGTCGCCCTGCGCCTGGTGCAGCGCGTCGCCGGCGGCGAAGTGCGCCTCGCGGGTTTCCTCGGCGCGCGCCTCGGTTTCGCGCAGCGCCGCATTCTGCGCCTCGAGATCGGTCATCGCGCGCTCGACGTCCAGCGCCACCCGCTGCCGCTCGGCCTCGGCTTCAAGCTTCCGTACCAGCCAGAGCACCTGCTGCCGCTGTTCAAGCTGTTCGTTCAGCGACTGGTAGCGCCGTGCCACCTCGGCCTGCGCTTCGAGCTTTTCCATCTGGCTGCCGAGCTCGAGACGGATGTCCTCGACGCGGGTCAGGTTCTCGCGCGTGTCCTCGAGCCTGCCCTGCGTCTCCTTGCGCCGTTCCTTGTAGCGTGTGACGCCGGCCGCCTCCTCGAGAAAGACGCGCAGGTCGTCAGGCCGCGCCTCGATGATGCGCGAGATCATCCCCTGGCCGATGATCGCATAGGCGCGCGGCCCGAGACCGGTGCCAAGGAAGAGATCGGTGATGTCCTTACGCCGAACCTTCAGGTTGTTGATGAAGTAGTCCGACTGCCCCTGCCGCGTCAGCGTGCGCTTGACTGACAGTTCGGCATATTGCGACCACTGGCCAAGCGCCCGGCCGAGCAGGTTCTCGAAAATCAGCTCGACCGACGCGCGCGACACCGGCTTGCGGCCCGTCGTCCCGTTGAAGATGACGTCCATCATCGACTCGCCGCGCAGCTCCGAAGCCTTCGATTCGCCCAGCACCCAGCGCACGGCGTCCATGATGTTGGATTTGCCGCAGCCATTGGGGCCCACGACGCCGACCAGTTGCCCGGGGACGACAACGGCAGTCGGATCGACGAAGGACTTGAAGCCGGCGAGTTTGAGTCTGGTCAGGCGCATTGGATGACGGCAGGTCCGGGAATGGCCTGCCTTGACGGGGGTCGTATAATAGCATCCACTCCATTTCGATGAATCCGAGCATGTCCAGCGAGCCGACGAAAACCCTCGAGACCTTCCCGAATCCGGCGGTCGACCGCGATTTTCACATCCACATGCAAATTCCCGAATTCACCTGCCTGTGCCCGAAGACCGGCCAGCCCGATTTCGCGACACTGCTTCTCGACTACATCCCCGATCAACTCTGCGTCGAACTGAAGAGCCTCAAGCTCTACATCTGGTCGTACCGCGACGAAGGCGCCTTCCACGAGGCCGTCACCAACCGCATCCTCGACGACCTGGTCGCCGCCACGGCGCCGCGCTTCATGCGCCTCACTGCCAAGTTCTTCGTGCGCGGCGGCATCTTCACCAACGTCGTCGCCGAGTACCGCCAGACGGGCTGGCATCCGGCGCCGCGGGTCGACCTGGCGCAGTTCGCCAGCAAGTCGAATACCCAGGGTTAAGACCATGCCGACCATCAGCCAGACACTGGCGGTAATCGAAGGACGACTACCGCGCCGCGCACTGGTCATGGTGCTGGAATGGGCCAATGAGCACCGGGCTGAACTGATGGAGGACTGGAACCTATGCCGAGCCAAGCAACTTCCCAAACCAATCAAGCCACTGGAGTGATCCCTGCCGCTGCGTGGCACTTGCGCGCCGTCAGCGTGCTGCCGCAATGGCAACTGGCCGTCACCCTTAACGATGGGTTGACCGGCATCGTCGATATTTCCGCGCTGGTTCTGGGGCCTGATCCTGGCGTCTTCGAGGCCCTGCGCGACCCGGCGTTCTTCGCTCAGGCTTATCTCGACTGCGGCGCAATCACTTGGCCTAACGGTGCAGACATCGCCCCCGACGCCATGCACAAAGCAATTCGCCTCAGCGGCGAAATGAGGATTCTGGATTGAGTCACGCGTGATGGTATTGGGTAAGGCTTTCTCAACTCGCTCACCGTCACCCGCGCTGCCAGGAAGAATCCCCCTTCGTTCGCGTCATCGGCCAGACGTCCGGTGAATGCGGCGGACCACCAGCAATGAATCCGGACGATCCATTCCTCGCCCGCGCCCTCGAACTGGCGCTCAAGGGCAGCGAACTCGGCGAAGGCGGGCCGTTCGGTGCCGTCATCGTCTGTGATGGAAAGATCATCGGCGAGGGCTGGAACCGCGTCGTGGTCAGCCGTGACCCGACGGCGCACGCGGAAATCATGGCGATCCGGGCCGCGTGTGCCGCGGTCGACCGCTTCCACCTGCCCAATTCCACGCTCTACGCTTCCAGCGAGCCCTGCCCGATGTGCCTTTCTGCCGCCTACTGGGCGCGCATCGGGCGCATCGTCTTCGCCAACAGCCGCGCCGAAGCCGCAGCCATCGGCTTCTGCGACGATGAACTGTATTGCGAACTGAATCGCGAGCCCGGCGCGCGCCGCGTGGTCATGGAACACCGGCCCCTCCCCGGCGCGCTCGAGCCCCTGCGCCGCTGGTCGGCACGCCCGGACCGTACATCCTACTGAGTGCCAGGGATCGGCTCCGCCTAACCGGGGCTCGGATCCCCGGTTCCGATCCGGCCCGCTTGACTGGCGCGCTGCAAGCCGGGCATCGTGTCGCTCGCATCTGCGAAGTCGTGAGATGGGCCAAACGGCAACCGAACAACTTCTCCGTCGAAACGTCAATTTGCACGGACAGATCCGCCTTTCGTACAAACCGACCCGTCGACACTGCTGTCCAGGTTCCCGGCTGATTCGACCTTGGCCTGCTCAGTTCTTGCCATTTTTTTGGTCGACCGTAACAGGGCTGAAGGATATCGAGGTCTGGTTCTTGTTATCGATCGGCGCGGCGAAACGGGCAACAAGCGCGGAAGCCGCTCAACGCCCGTGCACTGCGTTCAGCCGCTGCCTGAAGTCCCGAGCCCATTCATTCAGCACCGACTCCACCTGCGCATAGGTGATCGGCTGACCTTCGAGGAACCGCTGCTCGCCCACGCCGGTAATGACACCCGCCATCAAGGCCCGGCCCGTCACGCTGTCCTGGCACTCGATTTCGGCCGACACGCGGGCCACCTTGGACGCCGTCCCGGTGGCGCCGCGAACGAGATTGAACGCCGCCTTGATCGGCACCACGTCGACAGCTCTGAGGCCTGGACGCTCCGGAGTCACGCCCGTGATGGCGAAGCGGCAGCTGGCCACGCCCGGACCCGGTTGGTTGACGACGGAAAACCCGGGGGCCAACACGCCGCGCATACTCGCCTGATAGATGGCAGCCAAGCGCTGCACGACATCCGCTGACAGTCCGCGGTACTGGGCGTCACGATCGATCCATATCTCCATCGGTGGAAAGATGAACCGTGTGTACCTGCGCAACTCCGCGTCCGGCAACGCCCATATATAGCGCCCCTCCCTGCCCGGCACGGGTCGCAGTAGTGCGTAGTCCTGAAGGAAACCCGACCCGTCGGGGACGCCCGTTGCGTTTCCAGACACATAGCCCGGCGGCGTTGCACAGCCCGCGAAAAGCGCCACCAACGCAAATCCTGCCGTCATCACCGCCCAGTGCTTCTTCATGCGCACCACACCATTCTTCTGTTCCATGTCCCTCTGGCCCGTCTCCAAGTGTTGTATTGCGAACCTGAGACCCTTTGGTCTTGCGCTCATCGCCTCAGTTCGCCACGCGGATTCCCGGTGGCGGCCAAGTGCCTTCGCCGAGGGGGAAGATCGACGGTGGCGTTTCCTTCGGCCAGTACAGCCGCATGACGACGAACATGGGGCCGTCCGGTGCCGGCAGCCAGTTCGATTCCTTTGTCTTCCCGGGCGAACCCTTCTGGATGTAGAGCGTGAGCGACCCGTCCTTGTTCTTCTTCATTACCGGGAGCATCGGTGAGTTGATCAGATAACGGTCGATCGGGTTCTTGACCAGGAACTGACTCTTGCCGTCGTACATCGTGATCGACCAGAACGCATTCACGGGCGGCAGTTCGCCCGGCGCAAAAGTGAGGGTGTAGTTGTGCTTGCTGGCGTCGAGCGGCTCCCCGGCGGCGTCCACCCGAGTCATGGGATACGTCGCCTCGCCGGCGTCGAGGCCGTAGATTCCGGCGCGGGCACCGACGGAGCGCAGCAGCCAGTTGCCATTGAAGTAGGAGCGGTCCCCCTGGGCCGAGCCGACATTCCAGCCGTTGATGTTCGTGCCGAAGTTGGCGACGGCATCGTCGACTTTCGCATCGCCTGCCTTCATCCCCTGCAGCACGGCGGCCTTGTGCTCCGGAGAAAGATCCTTGAAATCGAACGTTCTGCCGGGACCGATGCCAATGCTGGCGAGCTTGGCGCGAATCTCCTTCTCTTCCGGGCCGGGAGGCCCGAACGCCAGAACGAAATCGAGATAGTCGAAGAAGTTGGCTTTCAGCATCGCGTTGTCGATCTTCGGAAAATCGATCGCGGGTGCAGCGGCCGGCGGCGGCTGCTTGAGGAACGCAGACAGCGGCTGCGCCTTGTAGCCGGCCTGGACCTTGGCCACGCCGGGTAGATCGGCCGGACTGAAGAGCTGGGTGCGGAAGATGACGATTGACTGCTGTGTCGAAGAACGGAACACCTTCCTGATTCCCGCCGGGGCTTCGCCATTCCAGTCGGGACCCACGATCAGGAAATCGCCGGCTTCCGGACCAGTCGTTCGCGTACCGATGAAGCCATAATTGAACGTGTTGCCGTCGCACAGGTGCACGGAGTAATAACGTGACTTCGGCACTGCCGGGACGGACACCACCATGGGTTCGGCGCGCAAATCCACCCAGAGAAGACAATACGGCGTGTCGCTGTTGGGCGTGACGACGGCCGTGTTCTCGTGCGTGAAAACGTTGGCCTCGCAGTGGATCTGGTTGAACGGCGCCTTGAACTGTCCGGAGTCGCGGTTCACCGAGAACGCGTTCATCACCGCATAGTTCATCACCATCGGCAATCCGTAGATGAAACCCTCCTCGGCGATTGCCCTGGTCTGCTCGATGGTGGGTGCGGCGACATGCTGCACGAGGTCTTTCGTGGGCTCTTTCCTTTCGACCGGAACGACGGGTTCAGGCGCCTTGCCGCAACCTGCAATCAACGTGACGGTGAAGGCGCACAAGGCGAGCGTGTGAAGGAATGGCATCGATATTGATCTCATCTCGGGTGTCTCCTGGGCGTAAGAATTCGTCAGCGACCACTTCGGGTGCGGCGCCAGGAATGATACCAAAACCGCACCCGCCGGTATCGCCAGCGCGATTCGTCCCCATCCGCAGCTTCCCGGCTGCAGACGCTGATCAACGCGAAAGGCGCTCTACGCGGAACTCCAGGCGGTTGCCCGCGGCATCCTCTCCGCTGCCCTGCCAGGAACGGCAGGTGATGGCCTGCCAGGCGATCGGGATGGTGCGCCCGTCGCTGCAGCGGACGACCCCTTCGCCCGCCTCGCCGACACAGCTCCCGGGCTCGCCCGGGCGGTTCGGCGCTTGCGCCACGCCTTCGCAGGTCAGCCGGCCTTCGCGGTCGGCCAGCTCGAAGCGCCCGCCGCCGCGCGTGTTGTCCGGGTAACCCTTGCCGCGCAGTTCGCCGGCGGTCCCGCCCAGGGTGCCGCGCGCCTGGTAGCCGAAGGCACAACCAGCGAGGGCGACGGCGATGAGGAGCATGGCGGGCGAGCGGAAGAAGGGCACGGGGTCGGCAAGCGGCTTTTCGGCGATAATGAGCTTTTTACACCCTTTCGCCGCCTGACGTGAATCCGCACCTCGCAAAACTCCAGCCCTACCCCTTCGAAAAGCTGCGCGCGCTGTTCGCTAGCGTCACGCCCAACCCGGCGCTCAAGGAGATCAAGCTCTCCATCGGCGAACCGCAGCACGCGACGCCGCAGTTCATCATGGATGCGCTGGCCGGCAGCCTGAAAGGCCTGGCCAATTATCCGACCACTCAGGGCACGCCGGCGCTGCGCCAAGCGATCGCGGCCTGGTGCGGCCGCCGCTACGGCCTCGCGCTCGACCCGGAAAGCGAGATCGTCCCGGTCAACGGCTCCCGGGAGGCGCTTTTCGCCTTCGCGCAGGCACTGATCGACCCGAAGCGCAGCGGCACGCCCGTCGTCGTCAGCCCCAACCCCTTCTACCAGATCTACGAAGGCGCCGCCTACCTGGCCGGCGCCGAGCCGCGCTTCCTCAACACCCTGCCGGACGACGGCTTCGTCTTCGACTATGCGACGCTTTCCGCCGAGGAATGGTCACGCGTGCAGCTTTTCTATGTCTGCTCGCCGGGCAACCCGACCGGCAAGGTGCTGTCGCTCGACGACTGGAAGACGCTGTTGGAGCTGTCCGACCGCTACGGCTTCGTCATCGCTTCCGACGAGTGCTACTCGGAGATCTACTTCGACGAGGCCAGCCCGCCGATCGGCGGCCTCCAGGCGGCGAAGCTGCTCGGCCGCAGCAACGAGCGGCTGGTGATGTTCTCCAGCCTGTCGAAGCGCTCCAACGTGCCCGGCATGCGCTCGGGCTTCGTCGCCGGCGATGCCAAGATCCTCAGGCAGTTCCTGCTTTACCGCACCTACCACGGCTGCGCCATGGCGCCCCCGGTGCAGGCGGCCTCGGTGGCCGCGTGGAACGACGAAGCGCACGTGCTGGACAACCGCAACCAGTACCGCGAGAAATTCGCTGCCTGCACGCCGCTGGTCGCCGAGGTGCTTGGCACCGGCATGCCGGACGCCAGCTTCTACCTGTGGGCGAAGACGCCCATCGCCGATACCGAATTCGCCCGCGGCCTGCTTGAGCAGTATAATGTCATCGTTTTGCCGGGCAGCTTCCTTGCCCGCGAGTCCGGCGGTGTCAATCCGGGCGCCGGATTCGTCCGGATCGCGCTGGTGGCCCCGCTGGCCGAATGCCTCGATGCCGCCGACCGAATTCGCCAATTTGCCAAACAATCGTAATCAGAGAGGGCACTCATGACTCACCACCTGCAAGCCACCATCGAAGAACTCTGGGAACGCCGCACGGAGTTGTCTCCGCAGTCGCCGCCGACAACCATTTCGGCGATCAACTCGGTGATCGGCGACCTCGACGCCGGCAGGTTGCGCGTCGCCGAGAAGATTGCCGGCGAGTGGTTCACGCACCAGTGGATCAAGAAGGCCGTCCTGCTCTCGTTCCGCGTCCGCGACAACCGCGTCCAGGAAGCCGGCGACATCCGCTTCTTCGACAAGGTCGACACCAAGTTCGAAGGCTGGAGCGAAGAGCAGTTCCGCCAGGGCGGCTTCCGCGTCGTACCGGGCACCATCGTCCGCAAGGGTTCGTTCGTTGCCAGAAATGCGGTATTGATGCCGTCCTTCGTGAACATCGGCGCCTATGTCGACGAGGGCACCATGGTAGACACCTGGGTCACCGTCGGTTCCTGCGCGCAGATTGGCAAGAATGTGCACCTCTCCGGCGGCGTCGGCATCGGCGGCGTGCTCGAGCCGCTGCAGGCCAACCCGACCGTCATCGAGGACAACTGCTTCATCGGCGCCCGCTCGGAAGTCGTCGAAGGCGTCGTCGTCGGCGAGAACTCGGTCGTGTCGATGGGCGTATACCTCGGCCAGAGCACCCCGATCTATGAGCGGGAAACCGGCGAGGTCAGCTACGGCCGCATCCCGCCGGGTTCGGTCGTGATCAGCGGCAGCCTGCCGAAAGCTGACGGCAAGTACAACCTGTACGCGGCGATCATCGTCAAGAAGGTCGACGCGCAGACCCGCGCCAAGACCAGCATCAACGAACTGCTGCGCGCCTGATCGAAACCCAACGACACCGGAGGTCCTGAATGATCCTCGACAAACTGTTCCAACTGATGGCGGAAAAGCAGGCCTCGGATATTTTCATTTCCGCCGGCACGCCGATCCACATCAAGATCCAGGGCAACACCATGCCGGTCAACCAGCAGGTGATGCTGCCGGACATGATCGAAAAGATCGCTTTCGAACTGATGTCGCCGGATCAGATCAAGACCTTCGAGGCGACGATGGAGATGAACCTCTCCTTCGGCGTGCCGAATATCGGCAACTTCCGCGTCAACATCTTCCGCCAGCGCGGCTCGATCAGCATCGTCGTCCGCTTCATCCTCGGCAACATTCCCAAGCTCGATGCGCTCGAGCTGCCGCCGGTGCTGGCCGACCTGATCATGGAGAAGCGCGGCCTGGTCCTCATCGTCGGCGCCACCGGTTCCGGCAAGTCGACGACCATCGCCTCGATGCTCGATCACCGCAACAGCAACCGCGCCGGCCACATCCTGACCGTCGAGGATCCGATCGAGTACCTCTTCAGGCACAAGAAGTCGATCGTCAACCAGCGCGAGATCGGGCTCGACACGCTGGACTGGCAGGCGGCACTGAAGAACGCCATGCGTCAGGCGCCGGACTGCATCCTGATCGGCGAAATCCGCGACAAGGAGACGATGCAGGCTGCCATCGCGTACTCGCAGACCGGCCACATGTGCGTGGCCACCCTGCACGCCAACAACAGCTACCACGCGCTGAACCGCATCATCAGCTTCTTTCCGCTGGAAAACCGCCCGGCGCTATTCCTCGACCTTTCCGTCGCCCTGCGTGCGATCATGTCGCAGCGCCTGGTCAGGAGGCCGGATGGCCTGCGCCTCCCCGCCTGCGAGGTCATGATCAACACCCGTCACATCAGCGAACTGATCGAGCGCGGCGAAGTCCAGGGCATCAAGGATGCGATGGAGCAGACGCTGGCGCCGGGATCGCAGACCTTCGAACAGGATCTCTTCCGGCTCTATCGCGAGGGCAAGATTTCGCTCGACGAAGCGCTGACCAACGCCGATTCGCCGACAAACCTCTCCTGGCTGATCAACAACGCCGAGATCAACCCGACCGGCGGCAAGGATGAACGCAAGCCCGACGCCGCGCTGGAGTTCGACAGCACCGACGCGAGCGGCGTTTCCTTCAAGGAGTTCTCGCTCAGCCTCGGCGACGACGAACCGGACACCTGATGCCCGACCCGACCCTTGCCCTGGCCAGGCAGATCATCGCCCGGCCGTCGGTGACCCCGGACGATGCCGGTTGTTGCGACCTGTTCGCCGAACGCCTTGGAGCGCTCGGTTTTTCCAGCGAATTCATCAGACGCAACGGCGTCACCAACCTCTGGGCGCGTCGTGGCGCCGCCAGACCGTTGTTCGTCTTTGCGGGCCACACCGACGTCGTTCCCACCGGGCCGCTGGACCTGTGGACCTCCCCGCCTTTCGCTCCGGAAATCCGCGACGGCATGCTTTTCGGACGCGGCGCCGCCGACATGAAATCCTCACTGGCGGCGATGTTGACCGCAACCGAGGCCTTCGTCGCCGCCTATCCCCGGCATCCGGGCTCGCTCGCCTTCCTCCTCACCTCGGATGAGGAAGGCGACGCGGTCGACGGCACGGCCGCCGTCGTCGAGGCGCTCAAGGCGCGTAGCGAGACGATCGATTTCTGCGTCATCGGCGAGCCGACTTCGGTCGACACCCTCGGCGACATGGTCAAGAACGGCCGCCGCGGCTCGCTGTCGGGCAAGCTGACCGTCAAGGGCATCCAGTGCCACATCGCCTACCCGCACCTCGGCCGCAATCCGATCCACGAAGCTGCCCCGGCCCTCGCCGAACTCGGCGACACCGAATGGGATCAGGGCAATGAATATTTCCCGCCGACGACCTGGCAGATCTCCAACATCCACGGCGGCACCGGCGCCACCAACGTCGTGCCGGGCAGCGTCGAGATCAAGTTCAACTTCCGCTTTTC
>ERZ761603.3398-NODE-3398-length-10239-cov-13.539179_pt1 | contig 10239 bp, 10 predicted proteins | sample MGYA00511879_ERZ761603 | MGnify/ENA primary metagenome ERZ761603 (study PRJEB28899, sample SAMN02850040) | bioreactor sludge metagenome | biome: EBPR Sludge; feature: EBPR Bioreactor; material: flocular biomat | place: Australia: Thorneside Wastwater Treatment...
GGCCGCCGAAGCGGCTGACGTTGACGTTGCCGGCGGCATCGCACTCGGCCATGCCCAAACACGCCATGTCGAGGCCGCCACCGTCGTAGAAATCGAACTGCTGATTTTCGTCGATCACTGCATCCATGTTGACCCCGGTGCCGAAGTCACCTCCGGTCGATGGAATCCCGCCGATCAGGCCGGATTCCACGGTCAGCGTCAACAGGTGTGAAATGCGCTCCTCCTTGGCGACTGTCGCCACCCCTTCGGGCATGCCGACCCCCAGGTTGATGATGCCGTTGGGCGGCAATTCGAAAGCGGCACGACGAGCGATGATCTTGCGCTCGCTCAGCGGTGTCGACACCAAGCTCGCCTGGGGAACCCGGAACTCGCCAGCGTAAGCAGCGTTATACGGGGTCACCAGGGTCTGCATGTGCTGGGCGGGCTCGGCCACGACCACGCAATCAACCAGAATGCCAGGAATCTTGATCTGCCGCGGCGGCAGCCCGTTGCGTTCGGCGATCCGTTCAACCTGAGCGATCACGATGCCGTTACTGTTCTTGGCCGCCATTGCCATCGCGAGATTGTTGAGGGTCAGCGCTTCCCGCTCCATCGAGATATTGCCGAAGGTATCGGCTGTGGTGCCGCGCACGAAAGCGACATTGACACGGCCGACCTTGTAGAACAGCCACTCCTCGTCCGCGACTTCGACCAGACTGACGATGTCCCGGGTGGTGGCGGCGTTGATCCGGCCGCCGCCATGACGAGGATCAACGAAGGTATGGAGTCCGACCTTGGAGAACGAACCGGGTTTGCCAGCGGCCAGATCGCGGAACAATTGACAAATGATCCCTTGGGGCAGGTTATAAGCCTGGATGCGATTGCTGAGCGCCAGTTGCGCCACCTTCGGCATGCGGCCCCAGTGGCCCGCCACCACCCGGCGCAGCAAGCCTTCGTGGCCCAGATGATTGAGTCCCAGGGTCTTGCCGTCACCCTGGCCGGCGGCGGCGAACAGCGTCAGGTTCTTTGGGCTGCCGCTGGCGAGAAAGCGGCGCTCCAGCGCCGAGAGTAAAGCCTCCGCGAAACCAGTCTGGACAAACCCCGTACTGGCCAGAGTATCGCCGTCCCGGATCAGGGCGATGGCTTCGTCAGCGGTCACGATCTTGCTGCGCATGCTGGTCTCCTCCCGCTCTTGTTCTGGATGTCCGGCTGACTATCGCCGAGCGATGTCATCGGCACGCCGGTGACTCGCCCCAATCGCGTCCCGCCATGGGTTCGCAATCCCTGCCGCTGCAGCAAACTCCGGCCAGCGCCGCACTGCCGTCGTGACTTGAGCAACGATCGTTGCCGCACGACCACGTTTCATCAGCGCGGACTTGGCACAGCTTTCGAAATCCTCTCGCGTGAATTCGTCTCGCTTGCCGTTCAGCGTCATCTGGTGCGTCGCAGTCCACGCGCCCGACGGATTGTAACTGTAGGTCACGTCAAACGCCGGCGCCAGCGACCAGCGACCCTGTTTGTCCATCAGAAAAGCAATGTTTTTCACGTGATCGTCCTGGTTGCGGGCGACAACGTTGAAGACCATGCGTCGGAATTGCTCCTCGACTGCAGCCATCGGCAGCCCGAGCTGGCGAATCGTCATCAGCGCCTGTTCGTAGGAATAAGCTCCCGCTTGGTTGAAATCGAAATGCGCCAGCGCGCACAGCGACTGCATGTGCAGCTTTTCGCCCCCGGCCAGCCGGTCGAAGCGGCGCGTCATGAAATGCCGGCGCCCGTTCTCCTCCAGCAGCCGGCACTCGGTCATCGTGATGCCTGCCGCCTTCGCCATCAGGTAATACGCGTACTCGATGGCGCCATACCCTTTCGCATCCTCCAGTTCCCGGTCCTTGTTACCGGCGACACCGTCGAACTTCAACAACCAGTAATCGAAGCCTGCGCCGGCCACGATCTGCCCGGAGCGCACTTCGTTGGTCTCGCGGTTCCACGCGATCACCGCCTTGGCGCGTGCGCCACCGGCGGAAGTACCCACCCGGAGAATGTCGTTCAAGGCCTTCTCGCGTGCGGCTTCGGTAAAGGTCGCTCGCAAGTCGTTGCGCCGTGTCAGGATATCGGACGCCAGGCGCACCAGGGCATCGATGCTCACCCTCGTTGCCGTACGCGGGCGTGGTCCGAGAATCGGTGAAAACTCCAGCGCCCCCATGCCACGCGTGCCGGTATAGCACAGGCGTTCGATGGCGCCGAAGCTCTCCGGCGTGCGCCCCTGCGTCGCCAGCCAGGCGTTGATCAGGGCATGGCCGAAGCGGTCCGGCAGCGAATCCGCAAGCAGCCCCGGCAAGCCGTGAAAGGTATTTCGCGGCAGTGTGGGAAATTCGTACACCCGGTTGCTCAAGGGCATCACCAGCGGAGAAAGCTCGATCCCGCTGCTGGCGAACTCGGGGTCGTATTGAAAGGCGGCATGGTCGCGCCCTTCCACCATCGAGACCGCACCGATGGTTCGCCCCCAGAGTCGGACTCTGGCAATCACGATTCATCACCCCAGGCCCACTTCCTGGTTTTTCCGGACGCGGCTCTGCTGCCAGAGGCTCGCTGACGTCTGCGACCCTGTCGCTCCAGTTGCGCGATCGGACTGACCGTCCCTTCGGGAATGAGCGCATCGAGGCGCTCGAGCAAGTCGAGCGCCCGGCATACCCTGATCAAGCCTAGTAACTGCGTGGCCACTTCGCCCGACTCCAGGCGCTCTACCGTACGCTTAGCAACGCCCGCTTCCTCGGCCAGTGCGGCCTGAGTCAGGTTTCGCTCCAGCCGCACTCTCGCCAGCCGTTCACCCAGTTCGCGGAGAATGGCTTCATGGGTCATCGTCGTCGCGATCTTCATAATACGTCAATTCAGGCGAGTTATTAAAGTATAGCACCAAGACTTGCTGCTCGTAGAGATCAAATTAATTCGCCACTTAAGAAGAATATTCAACTTTTTCACAAATAACTCGCTATATAAGGCGATTTATATTGAAACAATCTGTTTGGCCAGAGCCGAAGACTGTGGCGGTCTGACTTCAGCAGACACCTCACCAGGAAAAAACGGAGGCCTAAAGTTTCGCGCCGAGCGGCCGTTAAGCAATTTGATGGCGGAGTCCGGACGCCGACTGTTCGCAATTCACGGAGCGCCGGCAACGACTTCACAGGAAATCCTCCCTTGATCCCGGCTACGGTGTGATCGACCCGCCGGGATTTTTTTTCCAGAACAGGGGACGAGAAGAACAAGAAAGGCGACGACCTTACTGCGCTGGCGATGCGGGAGGAGGCTCTGCAGTCGACGTCGAAGACGATCCCGTGGTTGTACTCGTGAGCGCCGTGTCGCGCAGAGTCAACCTTCGCCTTTTGGTGACCGCCACCAACAGCAGGGCAAGGATGATCCCCGGCCCATTGCCCCACTGAACGTAGGGTGTGGCGCCAGTGTAGCCGCGGACTTCAGCGACCAGCGCGCCGCGACTGAAGGGAGGAAGTACCGACTGTACGCGGCCATCGGCGCCGACGATGGCCGTCATTCCGGTATTGGTTGCGCGCAACATCACACGGCCACTCTCGAGCGCACGCATCCGGGCGATCTGGAGATGCTGCGCAGGGGCCAGAGAGTCGCCGAACCAGGCGACGTTGGAGACGTTGACGAGCAGGGTTGCCGCCGGCAGAGCGGCAATGATCTCCTCGCCAAAAACGTCCTCGTAGCAGATGTTGATGGCGACACGCTGGTCGGTGAGTTGCAGTGGCGGTTGTCGGACCGGGCCGGCACTGAAATCGGACAGCGGTATGTTAACCAGCTCCATGAACCAGGCAAATCCAGGCGGTACGAACTCGCCGAACGGTACGAGATGGACCTTGTCGTAACGCTGCCGGCCGTCCACGCCGAGACTCACCGCCGAGTTAAAGTACCGACCCCTCGCGTTGACGGCGATCCCGAACACCAAGTTGCCTTCCTGGCGGATTGCCAGTTGTTCCAGTTCTTCAAGATAGGTCGCCGGCACCTGCTCGAGAAACGCAGGTAGCGCAGTCTCAGGAAGAACCGTCAGGCGGGCGGGATGTTCGAGCGCCAGACGATAGTAGGTGCGCAAGGAATCGACAAAGCGCTCCGGACGCCACTTCATCTCCTGCGCGACATTGCCCTGCAGCAAGGCGACCGTCAGCGGCTCGCCGGTCGGCTCGGTCCAGCGTATCTCGCGCAGCACGCTGCCGACGCTGAGAATGAGACCCACAATGAGTAGCGGCAACGCCGGGCACCAGCGCAACCAGGGGCGGCCGTCGCATTCTGTAGTCGACAGCCAGCGGCGGATAACCTCAAAGACGATTGCACCGACCAGAGCCGTGAGCAGTGAAACGCCGTAAACGCCGACCAGCGGCGCATAACCGGCGAGCGGGCTGGGTGGCGTCTGCGCATAGCCCGCCGCCAGCCAGGGAAAACCGGTGAAAGCCCAGCCGCGACTCCATTCGGCGAGCAGCCAGAGGCTACCGAACAGCACAGCCCGGGCCAGCCAGCCGGGCGCTGCCCAACAAACGAAGAGCGCACCAGCGACCGCCGTGGACAGCGTCAGCACGCCACAAAAAAGTACCGTGGCCAGGCCGGCGAGCGCAGCCGGCATGCCGCCGAAAACATGCAGACTGACATAGACCCACGAGACGCCGGTGAGGAACAGGCCAAAAGCATAAGCAGCCGCCAATGCTGCGCCGCGGCGAGGACGGCCTGTGGCATCGGCTTCTGCGCAGAGCAAGCCAAAGAGACCGCCCAGGGTCAGCCCGTTGACCGGGAACCAGCCGAACGGAGCGAAGGCAAAAACACCGGCAGCACCAAGCGCGCCGCTGCCGAGGCAGCGCCAAGCAAAGGGGTTATTGCGGATTGCCGGCCTCCGGCAAGTGCGAGACGACTAGAGTGTAGATCCGGCGGCTGTCGGCGCGGAGCACATGGAAACTCGTCCCTTCAATGACGATCGTCTCGTTGCCTTGCGGTACCCGGCCCGCGTGATAAAGAATCAGGCCGCCGACGGTCTGGCACTTATCCTCGCTGAAACGGGTTCCGAGCACAGCGTTGAGGTCGCCAACAGAGGCCTGCGCCTTCACGCGGTAGCGGTTGTTCTGGTCGAGTTGGATGTCATCGTCGGTTTCATCGAAGTCGTACTCGTCTTCGATCTCGCCAACGATCTGCTCGAGTACATCCTCGATCGTGATCAGCCCGGCGATGCCGGCGTACTCGTCGATGACCAAGGCCATGTGGTTGCGCGAAACACGGAACTCGCGCAGTAGCACGTCAAGGCGTTTGAACTCTGGAATGAAGACCGCCGGCCGTACCCAGTCGCACCAGTTGAAGTGGTCTTCCTCGTGCACGCGCAACAGATCCTTGGCCAGCAGGATACCGACGACGTGGTCGCGGTCGCGCTTGATAACCGGCAATCGCGAATGGGCCGTGGCGTTCGCCTTGGCCACGACATCGGCGAACGAGTCGTCGATGTCGACCACCTCCATCTGCGGGCGCGGCACCATGACTTCACGCACGGTCATTTCCGAAGCGGCAATGGCGCCTTCGATGATCCCCATTGCGTCGGCGTCGAGCAGCTTGCGTTGATGCGCGGAATGAAGAATCTGCATCAACTGTTCGCGGTCTTCGGGTTCGTGCGCGAGGAGCCAGGATAGACGTTCAAGAAAGCCGCGCCTGGTCTCAGTATGGGGTGTATTCATAATCTCCTCGCGAACCCGGGCGCCGGCCCCCAAGTGGCGCCAACGCCGCCTTACCCTTCGTCGACGATGTAGGGGTCGGGATAGCCCAGCACAGCCAGAATCCGGCGCTCCCTGCTTTCCATGGCAAGCGCCTGTTCGGTGCTCTGTTCATGGTCGTGGCCTTGCAGATGCAAGACCCCATGGACGATCAGATGGGCACAGTGAGCCTCCAGTGACTTGCCCTGTTCAATGGCCTCACGCGCGATGAGCGGAGCGCAAAGCACGAGGTCGCCGTTGAGGCGGGGCGGCGGTTGATAGGCAAAGGTGAGCACATTGGTCGCGTAGTCCTTGCCGCGGTAGTCGCGGTTCAGGGTCCGCCCCTCTGCGACGCCGACAAAGCGGACCGTGATCGATTCCGCATGCACGGCCGCCTCGCTATCGAGCACCGCGTAGGTCCAGGCACGGATTCGCCGCCGGCGTGGCAGACCATCTTTGGGGCAGGCGTATTGCACGCCCACCTGAACCCGTTTACTGGCCGGCATGATCGGGCCGTTTAGCCACCCGCCCGCGGAGTTCGAGCGCGGCCGTGTGCGCCTCGTAGGCAGAGACGATGCGCGCCACCAAGGGATGGCGGACGACGTCTTCTTTCAGAAACTCGGTAAAGGCGATGCCGCGCACCTCGCGCAGGATTTGTCGCGCTTCGATCAGGCCGCTCTGCTGGCCGCGTTGAAGGTCGATCTGGGTGACATCGCCGGTGACCACCGCTTTAGCGCCGATGCCGATGCGGGTGAGAAACATCTTCATCTGTTCCGGCGTTGTGTTCTGCGCTTCGTCAAGGATGATGAATGCATGGTTGAGGGTCCGCCCGCGCATGTACGCGAGCGGGGCGATCTCGATTGACCCGCGTTCGAAGAGCTTGCCGACGCGTTCGAAGCCCATCAGATCGTAGAGCGCGTCGTACAGAGGTCGCAGATAGGGGTCTACCTTTTGTGCCAGGTCGCCCGGAAGAAACCCCAATCGTTCACCCGCTTCGACCGCGGGTCGGGTGAGGACGATGCGCTGTACCAGTTCGCGCTCGAAGGCGTCAACCGCCGAGGCAACGGCGAGATAGGTCTTGCCGGTGCCGGCGGGACCGGTGCCGAAGGTGATGTCGTGCTCCTGAATCTGTTTCAGGTACTCGATCTGTCGCGGCGTGCGGCCGTGCAACTCGGTCTTGCGAGTCAGCAATGCCGGTGAGGCGCCGCCGGCAGCCGCGATGTTGCGTATCGGCCGGTTCAGCAGTTCGATCAGACCAAGCTGGATTTCGTCGATCGACAAGGTCTCCCTGGCCTGCGCATAGAACTGCTGCAGGGCTTCCGAGGCACGCGCGGTCTGTGTCGCTTCGCCACGCACAGTGAAGCGCTCGCCGCGTCGGACAATGGTCACGTCCAGCGCTGCCTCGATTTGTCGAAGGTTCTCGTCGAGAGCGCCGCACAGGTTGGCCAGCTGCTTGTTGTTGACCGGGGACAGTAGCAATTCGGTCGCCGAGCTTTTCGCAACGGGTGCCTTCGCCGTCATCCCGGGTCACTCACGATCTCGCCGCGCAGCGAGTGCGGCATCGCCGCCGTGATGCGGATATCGACAAAGCGATGCAGCCACTGTCGGATCGGACCAGAATCGACCGCGAAGTTAACCACCCGGTTGTTGTCGGTGCGGCCGGCAACTTCCCGCCCGTTCTTTTTCGACACCCCTTCGACCAGGACACGCTGAACGGTCCCGACCATCGCGGCTGAAACAGCTTGCGCCAGCTTGTCGATCCGCTCCTGGAGCTGCCGCAGGCGCTCGAGTTTGACCTCTTGCGGCGTATCATCGGCGAGATCGGCGGCTGGCGTGCCCGGCCGCGGGCTGTAGACAAAAGAAAAGGAGGCGTCGAAACCGACCTCGTCGATCAGCCGCATCGTCTTCTCAAAATCGTCATCGGTTTCGCCGGGGAAACCGACGATGAAGTCCGACGACAAGGACAGATCGGGACGCACAGCGCGCAGCTTGCGCACCAGGCTCTTGTACTCGAGTGCCGTATACCCGCGCTTCATCGCCGCGAGAATGCGATCGGAACCCGACTGCACGGGCAGGTGCAAATGGGAGACGAGTTGCGGAACCGTCGCATAGGCCGCGATCAGCCGTGACGAGACTTCCCGCGGATGCGATGTCGTATAGCGGATACGCTCGATACCGGGAATTTCGGCGATATATTCGATCAGCAATGCCAGATCGGCCGTCTCCTCGATGCCAACATGATTCCCGCTGTCCAGCACCCCGCGATACGCGTTGACGTTCTGGCCGAGCAGCGTGACCTCCTTGACGCCCTGTGTCGCCAAACCCGCTACCTCGGTGAGCACGTCTTCAAACGGACGCGAGACTTCCTCCCCGCGCGTATAGGGAACGATGCAGAAGGAACAGAACTTGCTGCAACCTTCCATGATCGAGACGAAAGCCGAAGCACCCTCTACCCTGGCGGGCGGCAGATGATCGAATTTTTCGATTTCGGGAAACGAGATGTCCACCTGCGGGCGGCCGAGGCGGCGGCGGTCGGCAATCATCTGTGGCAGACGGTGCAGGGTCTGTGGGCCAAAAACGACATCGACGTAGGGTGCACGGGCGACGATGGCTGCCCCTTCCTGACTGGCGACACAACCGCCGACGCCGATGACCAGATCGGGATTCTCCCGTTTCAAGAGGCGGACGCGCCCAAGGTCGTGGAAAACGCGCTCCTGAGCTTTCTCGCGTACCGAGCAGGTATTGAAGAGAATGATGTCGGCGTCTTCAGGTTTGTCGGTCTTGACGATCTCTTCCGATGCGGCGAGAACGTCAGCCATCTTGTCTGAGTCGTATTCGTTCATCTGGCACCCGAAGGTGCGGACGAACAGTTTTTTTGCCATCCTGTGTCTGCTTGAGCTAGCGCGAGCGCGCCACTGAGGCTTCGTTCGGGGTCAACATCCAGACACGAAAAACTGCGCCGGATGCGTCGGTGAGGTAGACCACCTCGACCGGGTTCTGAATTTGGATCGGCAGCACCAGCAGGTTGTTCTGACCGCGGAACTGGACCGTCGGCGACATGGGCCACTGGCGGCCACCAATAGTCAGGTAACCATCGCCGGTAGGCGGTTGCATCAGACCAAGCTTGGCTTCAGGCGGCAGCGTCCGCGGAGCCGTCATCACCTCCGGCACCAAATCCGGTTGCTCAGAGGGCTCGAGCACCATCTGCGCGATGCTGCTGATAACGCTGTAAAGGACAGCAGTCGGAATATCCATCGCTCAATTATAGCCAAGCTCGGCCGGTGTTGCTCAGATTCCATACCGGGGCAGGTGTGCCCCACTTCATTGTCAGCGACCGCAAGACCGACTACCTGCTGCCGCCGTCACTTGACAATGGGTTGAGCCAGAATCACTTGGCGTGCTTCGTTGTGGAGGTAATCGACCCGCTTGATCTGTCGAAGCGGACGCGACAATACGCGGGGCCGGGATCGAAGGCGCGTCCTCCGGCGGCCCTGCTGGCGATTCTGGTCTATGGCTACGCCACGGTTGTCTTCTCGAGCCGCAAGCGGGAACGGGCGACCTACGATTCGGCAGCCTTCCGCTACCTTGCTGCTGGCAGCCATCCCGATCACGACAGCCTGGCGACGTTCCGCCGGCGTTTTCTTGACGAACTGAGCGGCCTGTCCCTGCAGATCCTGGAGATGGCCAGGGAAATGAAACGGCTCAAGCTGGGCAACGTCTGTCTGGACGGCGCGAAGATCGGCTGGCGGCGATGGCGGCAGCCAAGGCGAAGACGGCCGTCCGAGCCGGGCGCACGGGACAGTGGCCCGATCAACCTGACCGAGGAAGAATCGCGCCTCATGCCGGTGGCTGGTGGCGGCTTCGAACCGGCGTACAACGCCCAAGCCGGGACCAATAACGCGACGATGCGAGTGGTCGCGATCGGCTTGGCGCAAGCCAGCGCCGGTTGAGCCGATGCTGGCGACGCTCGAGGCAGAGGCCGGGGTGCTGGGTCCCGTGGTCAGCCTGATCGCCGACAGTGGCTTTTGCAGCGAGAAGAACCTCAAGGCGTGCGAAGCGGCGGGCATCGATCCGGTGATCGCGGTCGCTCGCGACGAGCACCATCCGGGCTGGCGGCAGCGGCACAGCGAACCGGCACCACTGCCGCAGAACGACACCGCCGTCAAGGCCATGTCGCATCGCTTGCAGAGCAAAGCCGGATGAGCCCTCTACGCCTTGCGCAAGCAGACCGTCGAGCCGATCTTCGGCATCATCCAATCGGTCATGGGCTTTCGCCAGTTCTCGCGGCGTGGATTGAAGAAAGTCACGGGCGAGTGGGCGCCGGTCTGCCTGGCGTGGAACCTGAAGCGCATGGTCAAATTGCGCCCACAGGAGGGAAAAACGAGGGGAAACCCATCGAAAAGGACTGAAAATCGACGAAATCCGGCTTTTTTCAGTCCGCATTGTGAAACTTGCTGGATTTCCAAACCTCAAGTCCGACTAATGGGATGGTCGCCCCTTCCCGAAACGGCATCCGAGTGCCAAA